>Ga0114999_10000436_pt1 | contig 61741 bp, 43 predicted proteins | sample ArcticOcean_MG_C_3_FD_89820 | JGI IMG/M metagenome (GOLD analysis project Ga0114999, IMG submission 89820) | Marine microbial communities from western Arctic Ocean - ArcticOcean_MG_CB8_126 | ecosystem: Environmental > Aquatic > Marine > Oceanic | place: Arctic Ocean: Canada Basin | collected...
GCCCTCGCCAAAGACGCCGCACAACGCACTCCCAGCCTCGGCGAATTCCTCGCCGAATTCGACGCCGCACTCGACGGCCAAACTATCAACATCCCAACCGCACCCGCGCCGCTACCCGCACCGCAACCCGCACCCACACTCCCCGGCCTGGTCGTCAGCAAACAGCAAGGCCACTCACGACCCGGCAAACCGCCGCGGCGACGAACTCAAGTCTACTTCCCCGCCGATCACCTCGGACCACTCGCCCATCGCAACATCCCACTCAGCCAACGCGGTCTCGAAGCCTCGGCCGGCATGGCCGCGGCGATCCTGTTCACCGCGCTGCTGGCTGCTTCGGGACAATGGACCGGCCTGTTCAACGATTCCCACAGCGCAACTCCACTCACCGCCGTCGCCTACGGCCTGACCACGCTTCTCGCCGCCTGGGCACTGCTGGTCGGGACAAAGGCCTGGGAAGGCACCGGTCGCGAAAGCCTCTCGTGGCGACGACTCTCGCTACTACTATTGGGAGGTGGAGTCGGAGCGACCGGCTGGTGGTTGCACCAGGTGCTGCTCGTTGACCTCCCCCCGCTGGCCGCGTCCCAGACGGCCGGACTGGTCGATTCGATCGGGTCCATGGAACTCGTCCAGAACAACCAGCCAACTCTGACCGGCTACGTCATGTTCTTCGGACTGCTGTTCGGGATCAGACGCTGGTGGTGGCACACCGATGGCTTTCGACCCAAACGGCTCCGAGTCCTCTCGCTGCTGCTCACCACCTCGGTCTCCGCACTGCTCGGACTCGTCCTGCAGTTCCCACTCTCGGCAGCCATCGGCTGGGGACTCGGCATCGCCATCGTCGTGCAACTCTCGGCACCCTGGATCGCACCCGAACTCCGACAAGCACGGCTCCAAGAAGAAGGAGCCACGCATGCCTGAATCGCTCCTTGCCGCAGCCAACACCGCAGCGGCACCCAGCTTCACCACAACGTGGGGCATCGCGCTCGCCGTGCTGGCAGCGGCGATCGCCATCCGAGTCGCCTGGTCCAGTCGTCATGGACATCATGGACATCATGGACATCATGGCCTCAAAAGCCTTCTCGCAGCCGCCGTGCCCGCCGCATGGGGCGCTCCAGCTGCGGCCATCGTGATCGCCGTCGCCCTCCAAGCCGCTCCAACTCTCGACCGAAACTCAATCCGAAACTCACCCCCCAATCCCGTATCTCACTCGACTCTCGTCGTCGATGGCCACAGTTGGACCGGCCGGTCACTCATCGAAGACGACGACAACGGACGACCGCTGCTGCGAACCGCCATCGCCAGCAAACCGCATGCGACAGCAGAAGAAGCCCGCCGCGAAGCACTCGACCTCGCCGCCCAACGACTCAAATTCGAAGTCGAACACCTCTACGGCCAAGCCGGTGACTGGGAACTCTCCGGTGAACAACTCGACCAACAACACTTCATCACCAACCAAATCACAATCACCCGACCCTACAAACTCAGCCAACTCGCACCCTCCAGCCCAATGCACCATTGTGTCGTGAGACTCGAGATCTCCGACGCCAGCCGACAATGGGCCGCGGGGTACTGGAAACACAGCGTCGGAATCGAACGACTGAAGACCATCGGTACCCTGGCAGGCCTGCTGTGCCTGCTGGTTGTCGTCGCCCACGCCTACATCCGTCTCGATCTCGCCTCCAACGCCACACACCGCGGCAAACTGCAACTCGCCGCCGTCGCCGCCGTCGCAGCCGCCGGACTCGTTGCCTCGAATATCGTCGCCAACTGATTCCATCACTGGCTCGACCTCGCCCGGCCACTCATAATCTCGTTATGCCACAAGATTCCGATCAACTGCTTGTCGCTCGGGTTCGTGAAGGAGGACCCGAGGCGTGGGAAGAACTCATCGCTCTGTACGAAGGACGCTTGCTCGCGTTTGTGCAAAGCCGGATCGGGAACCGAACCACCAGCGAAGATGTTGTCCAGGAAACCCTCATGGGATTCCTCACCAGCCTACCCAACTACGACTCCAACCGAACACGACTCGAAAGCTTCCTGTTCTCCATCGCCGCTCACAAACTGACCGACGTGCTCAGACGACAGGGACGACGACCCACACTGCCGCTGCAACCGGCCAATTCCAGCGCGGCCGGACTCGAACCGGCCGGATCGCAACGAGTTGCCTCGAGCCTGATACGCAGCCGTGAAGGACGAGAATCGGAATCCGACCTGCTCGGCGATGCCCTCGGACAACTCATCCAGGACTGGATCGAACACGGACAACTCGAACGCCTGCAATGCACCGAACTGCTGCTCGTCGCCGGACTCAGAAACATGGATGTCGCCACCAAGCTGGGGATCAGTGAACAGGACGTCGCCAATCACAAGTCCTTCGTACTCAGAAAACTCAAAGACGCCGCCGCTCAGGCTCAACCCGGACTCCCAGCCGACGCCAATCCCCTCGACCTCGCTCACTTCGGTCTCGATGACCCAGCCGACGCCGATGACCCGCACAACCACTGAACCCACCCCCGCAATCCTCTTGCCGACGACAACTCACTTGGCCTAAGGTCCGCCTCGCGAGTCGTCCTCATGACAAAACAAACATCCACCGCAGCCACCGCAGCCACCGCAGCCACCACCGCAGCCCTCGTGCTCACGGCCTGCTCGACACTACTGGCCGCCGACGGACCGTCGCTGCGAGATCACTACTTCGATGGACTCCGACAACGTGGCCTGTTCAGCCTCGCCGAAAGCGTCTGCTTCGAAGAACTCGCACAAGAAAACCTCGACCCCGACGCACGACTCGACTCCACTCTCCAACTCTCACGCACCCTCGTCCAACACGCCCAGGCCACAGCCGGCTCGCAACAGGATGATCTCTGGAATCGGGCCCGCTCGGTTCTCGTCGACTTCAGCAACCGCCACCCCAATCACGGCGAGCGACTCAGAGTCCAGGTGCAGACGGCGCTGATCGCGTTGGCACGTGGAGGCTACCTGGCCCGACTGGCGGACCTCGCTCCATTGGATCGACGACGACGCGGAAAAGCTCTCACCACACTGCAACACGGTATCGACCAACTCGCTCCGCTCGGCCGACGACTCGAAAACTCAAGTTCGCTGCCACGGAACCGACGGCAACTACTGCTAGCCACGTCCCGCTGGCGACTCGCCCGGGCACACCTCGATCGAGTCCGAATGATGACGCCCGGGACTCCCGACCGAGCCGCCGACCTGATCGCCGCCGATCGAATGCTCAAGAGAATGTCGCCCGGAGGACTCGGCACAACTCTCAAACACTCCCGCACTCGACTCAGAGCACAAGTCGCCCGCCTTGGCCTCGACTTCACCTCCGCACGCAGATTCCTCGATGCCAACAACTCGCCCAACAATGACGGACTGCTCGCCGAACGGGCCTGGATCGAACTCGACGATCAGAAACCCTCCGCCGCCTGGTCACTCGTCCAGACACGACTCGACCACTCGCCACCACCCTCCGACGAATTGCTCTACCTCGCCCAAGCCACTCTCGGACAACTCTGGCAAGACGCCCAACCTGACACACCCCAGGCCGATCAACTGTGGACAACCTGGTTGGTCGCGTCCGAACGTGCCGCCGCCGTGCCCGATGCCTACTGGAAGACCCGAGCGGTCATGGACCACACGTTCCTGGTCGCCGTCTCCCAACTGGGGCCCGAACTGGCCAAAGGACAACACCGAGCCATTTCGCTCTACCAGGCCCAACGAAACGACGAAGCACTCGAAGCCTTCGCCCAGGTGATCCGCATCGCCAAACAAGACGGTCGCACCAATCTCGCCGGCGACCTGGCCTTCACTCGCGGCTCGTTGATGGTCCGATCCCAACGCTTCGTCGAGGCATCTCGCTCGTTTCGAAACATCGTCGACCAAACTCCTCCACACCCCAGGTCCGCATCGGCTCACCTGTTGTGGGCCTGGTGCCTGGGACAGATCGACCGACAACAAACCAGCCCCAAACGACGACAGGCCTACCAACAGGCGCTCCAGACTCATACCACCCGCTTTGCCAAACAACCCACTGCCGTCGAAGCCACCTGGCTGCTCGCCGAACTCGAACACCAGTTGCAACACGGACCAGCAGCCAGACGACTGTGGTCACAAATCCCTGACTCCCACACTCGAGCCCAACAGGCACGGCGACGGCTAAGCGAATCGCTCGAAGAAGACCTCGCCGGAATGGATCGGAACGACCCGAACACACATCGGCAACTCGAATCAGCCGTCTCGCAGGTCGAACAACTCGTCGCTCGACTGCCACGGCCGCCCGAGACCTGGTCGATCGAACAGGCCGCACTGGCCATCAGCCTCGCACGCCTCAGACTGAAGCCGATACGGCCCGACTACGCTCGAGTCGATCAGGTGTTGGGAATGGTGCTCCAACAAGGCCCTCAACCTGATGCACGCAAGCCAAAACACCAGCCAGCCTCACTCAGAGACACCGCGCGCCAACTGCGAGTCCTCTCGCTGGCCGGACAGGGACGGCTCGACGACGCCCGACAACTGATCGCCACCTTCGCCGGCCGACCCCCCGAACTGCTCGCGCTGCTCGATGGACTCGACCGTGTCGCCGTGACCACTCGACCCAGCGACCGACGACGACTCGGCGAACTCCAACTGCAGGCCGCCGTGACTCTCGCCACACAACGCAATTCGCTCGGCCCCGACGACATCAGACGACTCGATCGGTGCATGGCGCAGGCCTACGTCGCTGCCGGATTGCCAGAACGTGCCGTCCATCTCTACCAGGAACTCGTCCGGATCACGCCGCGAGACTGGCGGCTGAGAGCCCGGTTAGCCGAAATCCGAGTCGCGATCGGGTCCGCCAAACAACTCGAACTCGCCAACACCGACTGGCAACTTGCCGAACGACTGCTCAAGGCCGGTGCCGACGATTGGATCAATGTCCGAATCCAACGACTCAAAACACTGATGCTCGCCGGTCAAACCGAGCCCTGCCGGCAACTGCTCGCCGTCACCCAACTGCTGTACCCCAACAGCGGAACCCCGGCAGCCCAAGCCAACCTCAAACGGCTCGCTCGACAACTCCCACCATCACGCCCCTAGACTCGGGGCAACCGATCCCCTCAACGAAGCGTCGATCGGACCCGCTGAGCTCGAGCAGCCGGTGCCCTCGGGATCTCTCGCACCGTGCCGTGCGTCCGCTGAGACGCCGATGGACGGTTGTGCCAACGTGACGGTCGAGGAATCGGTGGGAGCATGTCGGCACGGTATTGCCAAGTGGGGACGCGTCGGTAGTAGTAGCCCAATTGAGTCGTGTCCGACGGCACTGCGATGATCGGGTAGCGACGAACCGGCCCCGAAGCCCCGCGTCCATGCTCACCGTAAAACTTGCTCGGGTACATCCGCGAATACACCAGCGGAGACCGACTCAAAGTCGGATTCGTCGGTGACGTCCAGTCGCCCCGAGAAATCCTGGCGTAACCAGAATCCTCGAAGACCCGCGAACCAGCCAATGTCGGTACCACACCCGACCCGGCCGCACCGACGACAACCGGATCGGCCGCCAGCACACTCGTAACGCCTGACAACAACAGGCCACTCAAACATACGGTTAGCATCTGGATCGATCGTCGCATCATTCTTGCCTTGTGGATTGAGGCCTTATGGACCGAGGCCGGGGAACGCCGTGAGACGGGTTATCTAGGTACCGAGATCGGGGTCAGGCGGCTGGCGGGCAGGCCACTGCCGTAGTTGTAGCTCGAGCCGACATTGGGAGCCAACGGGACCACGATCGGAATGCCAGCACCCTGGGCACCGTATACCTTGGAATCGCGAGGATCAACGTAGCGGGGGTTGACCGGGTACACCATCCGGTAACTGCCGATCGGAGCCGTGTGCATGCTCGCCGGAGTGTACAGCCCCAGCCGATAGAAGACCCACGTCGACCAAGCTTCACTCTGCTGGCGATTGCGGGCCAGAAAAGTCTGAGACTGCACGCTCCAGATATCCGACAAGGTCACATCGCCAGCGTCCTCGTCGAAAATCGCCTCAGACTTCACCTCACCAGTCGAAGACACCGGCAACACCAACGACGGCTCAACAACCAGATCGGCCGCAGCCGGCTCGGCAACCTCTTGAGGCTGCCCGGTCGTATCACTGATCCGCACCTCGCCCGCCGAGGACTGCTCGGCGGAAGCCACCTCCGCAGCCGGAAGTATCATCGGCGTGACAACGCAGATCAGGACCAGGGATACAGGCAACAGGCAGGCGGTTGCCCTGAGGCAAAGTCGTGTCAGCTTCATGGTCTTGTCTCGAACTTACAGGGAACGAGCCAAAATGGCTCGGAAATGGGTTGTCAGTTCCTCACCAGGGCGACGGTCAATTCGACCTCCCCAGCTCAGCCAAACTCAGTCGATAAATGGCTCGATGAACGGGTCGGTGATCCGCCGCAACAGACTCGAACGGTTCCGGTACCGCACCCGAACCTCCGTCCCGGTCAATTCCCACTTGTCGTGCGACTCGACACCGAACGGAGTCCACAGCCACCAGCCCTTGACCTTGTAGTAGTACGGCGGGTACAGGCCACGGTATTCGTGCTCGTAGAGCATTTCGTGAGGCGCGAGTGCGGGGTTCGAGATCACCACGCCTCCGACCTGATGAGGGATGTTCTGGACCGGCGAGGGGTACAGAGGCGCGTTGAGCCGAGCGTAGCCGGCTGTCATCGGAGCCGCTGGTGGACGGTTGGCTGGCACCCGAGGAGCCCGGACCGCCGCGCGAACCGGGCTCGTCGCGGCAACCGTCTTCAGCGTCGGCCGGATAACCGGAACTCGAACTGCAACCGATCGGGGCGCTGACGGCCTGGCCGCCTGACGACGCGTTGTAACCGGTCGAGACTTCGGCTGAGACTTGGCACTGCGGCGGTCGCGGAACATCCGAGTCTGCTTGTGCCACCAACCAGTAAACGCCGGACTTCGCACACTCGGCTCGTCGGCTTGTGAAGTGGGAAACGCAATCGAGGTCAATACGACCGCGATCAACGCCACTAGACTCGTCGTCCACTTCGCCCTCGTTCCCCTGTCACTCGTCCGTGTGGCCGGCATGCCTGCACTCCCTGGTCGCGTATGATTGGATCGGTTTGGCGGGCTCGTGCCCGATCTCCGCAGGTCCCTCTCAGACCAAACGAACACCAGACTCCCGACGCCCCGAGAATCGGTCATTCTCAACCTAGCCTTCGGCCTGTATCGATTGGCCGGATGAACCGATCTGTTTGTTTTGCGCCGTTTCGACACTCGGACAGTAACTCCATCAACAGCAACACGTTATGGCGCCGGTACGGACTGCCTTGCCGTTACGATGCGCGTAACCGATGCAATCGATTGGTCTTGAAAAATCGACAGAATCCCTACAAGCTAACTTCTCGATGATCTCGTTGCCCAAGATGGGCTCGAGCAAGTTGAATGTCAGCGGAACGAATCGCGATCGCTGTGACTTGGCGACGGATGGTCCCGTTCAAGGACGAAGGAGACTGGATTGGCTCACAAGCCGACCACCGGCGACGGCCGCACGAAGAAGACGACGGCGGCCTCGAAGACAAAACCGGCCACCGAAGCGAATTCGGACCGAGCCGACGGAGATTCGCGGGTCGAGTATGTCTCGATCAGCCAGGAAACCCGTCGCCGATACCTCAATTACGCACTCTCGGTCATCCAGTCCCGCGCCCTGCCCGACGTTCGCGATGGACTCAAGCCGGTCCAACGTCGCATTCTCTACGCGATGTACCACGACCTGCATCTCTCGCACAACGCCAGGCCTCGCAAGTCGATGAAGATCTGCGGCGACACGACCGGCAACTACCACCCTCACGGAGAAATGGCTGTCTACGAAGCCCTGGTGCGAATGGCCCAGGACTTCACGCTCCGCTACCCCCTGGTCAACGGACAGGGCAACTTCGGCTCGGTGATGGGCATGGGCGCCGCGGCGGCGCGTTACACCGAGGCACGACTGACGGCGATCGCCGAACAGTTGATGGAAGAACTGAAATTCCACACCGTCAACACCCGACTCAACTACGACGCCACATGCTCAGAACCCGTCGTGCTGCCCGCCCGCTTCCCAAACCTGCTGGTCAACGGTACCCAGGGCATCGCCGTCGGCATGGCCACCAGCATCCCGCCTCACAACCTCGGCGAAGTCATCAAGGCCTGCCTGCACCTGGTCGACAACCCCAGGGCCACAACCGGCAAACTGATGAACTACATCAAGGGACCCGACTTCCCGCTCGGTGGACGCATTGTCACCGATAAGACGTCGCTTCGCGACGCCTACAAGACCGGCAAGGGGTCGATCAAAGTTCGAGGCGAATGGCGGACCGAATCGGGGCGTCGAAGCAACTCGCCCGGTCGGATCGTGATCCACTCGGTCCCCTACGGAGTCGCCACCGATCAACTCAAGTCCGATATCGGACTCCTGATCGCCGATCGCAAACTCCCACAACTCACCGACTTGGTCGACGAAACCTCCAGCGATTCCGGACTCTCTATCGTGCTCGAGACCAAGCCCGGAGCTGACCCCGAAGCGATCTTGGCCTACCTCTTCAAACACACCGCACTCGAACAGAACATCTCCTACAACGCCACCGCGCTGGTCCCCACCGGCGACGACTCACTGATGCCACGCCGAATCGGACTCGGCGAAATGCTCAACCACTTCAACCAATTCCGCTTCCACACCGTAAGACGCCGCTTCGAATTCCAACTCGAACAACTCAAGAAACGTATCCACATCCTCGAAGGATTCGAACTCCTCTTCGATGGACTCGACAAGGCACTCAAACTCATCCGAGACAGCAACGGCAAAGCCGACGCTGCAAAAAAAATGATCCGCGAGTTTTCGTTCGATGAGATCCAGGCCAACGCGATTCTCGAACTGATGCTCTACAAGATCAGCAAGCTGGAAATCGACGAGATCCGAGACGAACTCTCCGAAAAACGGGCCGAAGCAGACCGGATCGAAGCACTGCTCCGCTCAAGACTCAAACTCTGGACAATCGTCAAGGACGAACTCAAACAACTCGCCTCAGAATTTTCCGACAAACGCCGCACCACACTCGGGTCGGCCGACGAAGTCGTCGAATTCGATGCCCAAACCTACATCGTCCGCGAAAACACCAATGTGGTGGTGACCCGCGACGGGTGGATCAAACGAGTCGGCCGGCTGGCGAAGGTTGAATCGACCCGAGTCCGCGACGGCGACAGCGTGCTGGCCGTCGTCCCCGGCAGCACGCTCGATTCGGCCGTCATCCTCACCAGCGACGGCACCGCCTACACGCTCCCCATCGACAGCCTGCCCCACTCCTCGGGCTACGGCGATCCACTCTCCAAACACGTCAAACTCGGCGACGGTGTGAGCGTGGTTGAGGTCCTGACGACCGACCCGCGATTCGTGCCGCCGGATACGAAAGTCAAACGCGAATCCACACCCGCACCCTATCTCTTGGTCGTCACCGCCCGAGGCCAGGTACTGCGGTTCAACTTCAACGCCTTTCGAACACCATCCACTCGCAGCGGACGCCGCTACTGCCGACTCAATTCCGGCGACCACGTCGCATACGCCGGACTGGTCACCTCGGGAAAAACCTTGTTCGTCGTCTCCCAAGACGCTCGACTCGTTCACTTCGCCATTGACGACGTGCCCGTCCTCGCCGGACCCGGCAAAGGTGTCCGTGGTATCCGACTCGATCCCGATGATCGCGTGCTCGGAGCACGACAACTCGTACGTCCAGGCGATTCGCTCAGAATCCGAAACAGCAATGACAAGGTGGTCGCGTTCGGCCAAACCAAGTACACCATCACCTCCCGCGGTGGACGTGGGATCAAAACCTCCAAACGAACCGGTTTCACCGAGATCATCCAGCCGGAGATCGAACTGGTCGATTGGAGCGATTATGAGGACGACTGAGGATGGCGACCGCGTCGAGTCAATCGAAAGGGGCGGGTCGGAAGAAATCCGCTCGCAATACCAAGTCTGCCTCGGAACAATCCAGGCAGACAACCAACCCCAACAGCGGCTCCTACCAGGCCAGCGACATCGAAGTCCTCGAAGGACTTGAAGCCGTCAGACGACGACCGGCCATGTACATCGGGACGACCGATACCCGAGGCCTCCACCACCTGCTCTGGGAAATCGTCGACAACTGCGTCGATGAATTCCTCGCCGGTGAAACCGATCGCATCAGCGTCACACTCCACAAGGACGGCAGCTCGATCACCGTCAGCGACAACGGGCGTGGCATCCCCGTCGACGAACATCCCAAGACCAAGACGTCCGCGCTGGAACTGATCCTGACCACGCTCCACGCCGGAGGAAAATTCTCGGACAAGAACTACGCCCGCAGCGGTGGACTCCACGGAGTCGGCGCGTCAGTCGTCAACGCACTCTCCATTCAATTGATCGCCACCGTCCGACGTGACGGTCACGAATGGATGCAGGCCTACACACAAGGACGACCCAAGGCCGCTGTCAAAAAAGTCCGTCGAGTCCGAGGTCACGGCACCACCATCTTCTTTCGACCCGACGATTCCATCTTCCGACGCACTCGGTTCCACCCCGATACCATCCGTCAACACCTCGAAGATATCTCGTTTGTCCACGGCGGACTGAAGATCATCTTCCACGACGAAACTCACGGCGAAACACACGAACTGCACCACCCCGAAGGCATCACCGCCTACCTCCAGAAAATTACCGCCGATGGACAAAAGAAAACTGTCCACGAGACTCCGTTTGACATCGTCAAGGACGAACGTGCCAACCGCATTGAAGTGGTGCTGCACTGGAGCGAAGCGATCGACGAAGAAACTCGTAGCTACGTCAATGGCATCCGGACTCACGCCGGAGGCACTCACGAAAGTGGACTCCGAAGCGGAATCGCCAAGGCCGTCCGCAACTACATGGACGTCCACAATATCAAACCCAAGGGGATCTCCATCACCAACGACGATATCCGAGAAGGACTCGTCATGATCCTTTCCGTCTTCCTCGCCGAACCCATGTTCCAAGGACAAACCAAGGAAAAACTCAATAACCCCGAACTCAGCGGCGAAGTCGAAAGCCTGATCCGGCCCGGACTCGAGACCTGGCTCAATGCCAACCCCTCAGTCGCCGATGCCATCCTCGGACGAATCGTACTCTCGGCTCGGGCTCGTTTGGCCAGCCGAGATGCCGCCAAGGAAATCCGACGAAAAACCCCAGCCAATCGACGCAACACACTGCCCGGAAAACTCTACGACTGCCGAGCCGGAAACCGAGAAGATAGCGAACTGTTCATTGTCGAAGGCGATTCGGCCGGAGGAACCGCAGCCATGGGACGCAACAGCCGGACGCAGGCCGTTCTCCCTCTCCGAGGAAAAGTGCTCAATACCGAATCACTCTCCACCACAAAAATTATGACCAATCAGTCGATCCAGGACCTCGTCGAAACACTCGGGACCGGAATCGGCAACGATTGCGATATCCGGAAACTCCGATACGGACGCATCATCCTGCTGATGGACGCCGATAGCGATGGCTATCACATCAGTACTCTGCTGCTCACGTTCTTCTTCAGACACATGAGAGAACTGATTCGGCAGGGGAAACTCTTCATCGCACAACCGCCCCTTTATCGAATCGAAATCGGTAACCAAACCTACTACGCACAGGACGACGCCGATAAGGAACAGGTGCTCGCAGCAGCACCCGCTGGCCGAAAAGTTGTCATCGATCGATTCAAAGGACTCGGCGAAATGAACGCCGATCAACTCAAAGATACCACACTCGATCCCGCTCGACGGATCCTGCTGCGAGTCGATATCGAAAACCAAATCGAGGCCGATAATACCTTCCGGCAACTGCTCGGACGTGATGCCTCGGAACGCTATCACGTGATCATGGAAGAAGCCGAAGCCGCCGATGACCTGGATATCTAATCCGGTCTCCGTTCGAGCCGTACGACTCGACTAGCTCTGCTCGCGCAGCGACTCCATGCCCATCCAGCCGATCAGCCCGGCCGATACCACGAACATGATGTCCATCGTCGTCTGGCCGGAAAACGGAGCCAGACTCGGCTGGCCAACCAGGTCCATGACTATGTCCAGCAATGCCACCAGACCAACCAATGCCGAAACGCCTATCGAAATCCGAATCGCCGTCTTCATGGATCGCCTACCGCTTGAGTGACCTTGGGCATCCAACCTAGTATAGATCGGCCGTCCCGACCGGGTCCAGCCGTTCCTTTTCAACCAATTTCGCCGGTTTCGGCCTGTTTTGACCTGTCTCGGCCTGTTTCGCCCATTTCCAACGACACACGCCACAACAAACCGGCTTCCGCCACAGACCGATTAGTCCGTCGACGTCAACTCGACCACATGACCGTCCGGATCGCAGACAAATACCTGGACCGCACCGTCCGGCCTCTGCTTCGGACCCGCAACGATCGGGATCTCCAACTCCTCAAGCCGCTCAGCACACGCGTACGCGTCGTCGACCTCGAAGGCAAAGTGATGAGTCCGAGAACCGCGGTGCTCGACACCAACCGCGTTGCCCGCCGGCCCCGAACCGTCATGTTCCAGGATCAGGTGGATCTGAGTCTCACCGCACTGGAACCACAGGCCGTCGAACGAGAACCTCGGTCGAGGCACCTCGAGCATGCCCAGCACGCCGACATAGAACTCGCGACTCGCCGCCAAATCACACACCACCACCGTGACATGATCGATCGTTCGCACCGCAATCGGAATCGGTCCACCAGTTTCCGTTCCAGAAACACCCATTAGGCACTCCCCTCGGTACCAGATGCCAACATCAACTCCACAGCCTCCAGACCCGTCATGCCCGGCTGGATGCCCATGGACTCAGCCCGAGGCGTACAACGGACGATTTTAGCCTCGAGCAAATCGTCCGGATCCATCAACGGACACTCCACAGTCCCCTGGGCAACGGCCAACGCCTGGTTGAACTCGCTCGGCACCACCACATCGTAGATCCCGCACCCCACGATCCCGAACTCGGTCAGAATCGAACAGTACTGGCCTCCCACCCAGCGATTGCTGATCCCTATCGCCACACCGTTCTGGAACCTCATCGAAGTCGTCGTCGACCTCGGTAACTTGTCCGTCATCACACGTCTCCTGACTTCGACCTAAACACCCACACCCGGTACATCGATCGTCCAGTCCTGGCCGTCGCGAACAACGCGACGGTACAGAGTGTCACGCTCGAACGGCTCTCGGCCAGCCTCGCGAATCAGCCGGTGCAACTGCTCCACAGTCAATCCCTCAGGGGTCACCGCACCCGCATCGTGGTAAATCAACTCGTGAACGACCGTCCCGTCAAGATCATCCGCACCAAAGCTCAGGGCGACCTGAGCGGTCTTTTCGCCGAGCATGATCCAGTAGGCCTTGATGTGATCAAAGTTGTCCAGCATCACTCTCGATAACGCCATCACACGCAGATCGGCCAGGACGCTGGGCAACTTCAAATGGTCCAGGCCGGTGTTCTCGGGATGGAACGCCAACGGAATGAACGTCTGGAACCCGCCGGTCTCGTCCTGCAAAGTGCGAAGCTGGCAAAGATGGTCGATCCGGTGCCGAGACGCCTCGAGATGCCCGTAGAGCATCGTGGCGTTCGTGCGCAGACCCAGCTGATGAGCACAACGATGGATGTCGATCCAGGACTGCGAATCGGCCTTGTGCTCGCAAATCTGACCGCGGATCTCCTCGTCGAAAATTTCCGCACCACCGCCGGGCATGCTGCCCAAGCCCGCTTCGATCAACTGCTCGAGCACCCACTCGTACGGCTTCTTCGTAATGTGAGCGAACCAGTTGATCTCCACCGCAGTCCACGCCTTGATGTGAATCCGCGGGTTGGCGGCGCGGATCGTACCCACCACGTCGACATACCACTCGAATGGCTTCTGATGATGCAAACCGCCGACAACATGAATCTCGGTCGCACCCGACTCGGTCGCCTCGGCAACCCGCTCGCGGATCATCGTCTCGTCAAACGTGTAGGCCCGCTCGGACTTCAGGTCCGTGCGGAATGCACAAAACACGCATCGGTACACGCACACGTTCGTCGGGTTCAAATGGACGTTCGTGTTGTAGTAGGCCAGGTTGCCGTTCTTCTTCTCGCGGATCGCATTCGCCAGCTGGCCCAGAAACAACAGGTCGGCGTGCTCGTCAAGATACAGACCGTCCTCCAACGAAACCCGCTCGCCCGCCTCGACAATCTCGGCAATCTCACGCAACCGAACGTCACTGCCAGCTGCGATCGAAATCTTCTCTGCCAATGAACTCATTACAGCCCCGCTGACATCGCAACCGTGCCCATTCCCAATAACCGCATTCTAGACGCCAAGTTCACCGCCAGCCAGCTTCGTGAAACGGCGCGGCGTTTTCAAAGACCTCGTCGACTGTCGAAATCACGGCAACGGCAGTGGAAACAGCAACACGTCGAGCAGCCCGACGGCAAATAAGCCGACACTGATCACGGCGTTGATCTGAAAGAACGCCAGACCCACTCGCGATAAATCCTCCGGACGCACCAGCCAGTGCTCCCACGCCAACAAACCGCTAACCGCCGCCACACCACAGAAGAACAACGGACCCATTTCCGCCACCCACCACAACCCGAACAGACAACCGATCGTCAACACGTGACTGGCCAACGCCACACGCAACGCACCACTCACTCCCAATCGAGCTGGCACACTGAACAAGCCCACACGACGGTCGTGCTCGATGTCCTGGCAGGCGTATATGATGTCGAAACCACCCACCCAGAAGAAAATCACAGCCGCCAACGTCCCCGGGACAACCCAATCGCCCCACGACAGCATCGACTCGCCACGGATCGCTACCCAAACACACATCGGAGACAGCATCAACGCGGCCGCCAGCCAGTAATGACTCAGGCTGGAAAACCGCTTCACGTACGAATACCCCAACAAGAACAACAACACCGGGACTGCCAGACGGATTGGCCACCAGTTCGGCTCGTCGCCCAGAAGAAACAACAACGTCGAAGCCACAAAACCGGCCGAACAGATGGCAGTGAACAGAATGACCGCCCCAGACTTCAATAGCCCCGCCGGAAGATGACGACTCGATGTCCGTGGGTTCTCGGCATCAAGACCACGGTCGACCAGACGGTTGAACGACATCGCCGCACTGCGAGCCGTGACCATCGACAACACGATTCCCAACAACTGGTGCCACGCGAAACCGCTCGACGGATCACGCCACGCCAGCACCGCCGCCAATAACGCAAATGGCAAGGCGAACACCGTGTGACTGAATCGGATCAACTCCAACAACTGCCGAATCCGACCACACAGGGACAAGGCGACAGCTTGGGACGGAGTCGTCATGAGTCGGCTGCGCGTGGGGTTGAGAATCAGGGAGACACCAGGACTCCCTGTCGCTCCAGATGAGCCCGCCAGCGAGACACCGCTGCCTGGCGACGACCCGCCGGGGCGTCGGGACGGTATTCGTACTTCCGACCCGTGATCCGCGACACATGGTAGAACGCCATTTCCCGGATCGCAACACGGTCGTCGTTCAGCCAATCCACCAACTGAATCGACGACTCCTTCAACGAGCCGGCCGACTTGTCGAAACCCCACAACAACCGGTACACCGACTCCACTTCCTGACGCTCGAACCAACGTCGCAACTCCGCCTTCAACAACTTGCCACGATCCCCTGCCCCTGCCCCTGCCCCAACTCCCGCCACCCACAGCCGCAAACCGTCAAACGCCGCCACTCGCGAACCGGAATACTCGGACTCGGCCAACGACTGCACCAAGGGACCCAGTTGATCCGTCATCGCCAGGCAACCGACAGCCAACTCCGATATCCCGGACAACGGCGACTTGACCGCGGCAACCACGCTCAGCCGAATGGGCTGTTCGAGATCGAATTCTCGCTCGAATCGTGTCGACATCGTCCGCTCGGCCGCCGAGATCGACTGCGATCCGCGAACCAGCCAACCCGTTTGAAACGGCAACGACTTGGGCCCCTCGCCATCTGTATCAAGATCCGCCGGAGTCAAAGACAACCAGTCGCCTTGGACCAACGATCGCGCCGCAGCCTGGTCTGGATTCGTATCGGCGGGGTCGGCCTCTCGAGTCAGGCGAACCGAACCGCTGGACACCGTCAAATCTCCCAGGTACCAGTCGTCACCAAACTCCTGCTCGAAGGAACTGGGAAACCGTGGCCTGACCTGGATCCCGCAAATGGTGTCCGGTGCCAACAGCTCCAGTCGCCAGGCTCGAGTCCCGATTACCAACCTCAGCACAACCGGCTCGACAGCATCTGCCGACGGTGGACCCGAATGAAACACGACGCGTCCACGATCAATCGTCACCTCACACACGCCATTGGCACAGCCGGACAACGTCGCAGCCGTTTCTCCCCACAACCTCACTCGTACCGGTACCCCGGCAATTCTCAGGTCCGATTCGAACGGTTCCGGCGACACCAGCCGCTGCCCCGATCGCACCTTGCCACCACGAGGCAACAGCATCCAATCGCCACCGCTCGACTCGCGACCCAGCAACACACCTCGAGCCGACGTGTAACGGACCTCCGGCATCGGAACCTCCGGAGCGATTACTGTCTTGGGGCTGGCCCCAGTCGGCGGCCCCCCCTTGGCGGGCTGAGCAACCTTCGTTGTCACAGAATCACCGGTTACCCGATCCGCGAGGTCGGCCACGGGATCGGGTTTCGATTGGGCAGTGGCTGCTGAAGCAACAGACGGCTCGGATGCCTGGGAACTGGTGTCGCCGGAATCCTCGGCCGTACCGCCCGAAGAAACATCGGCCACCACGTCGGCCCGATCACGCCCGACCCCACCCACCACTGCAGCTCCCGTGTCGGCCACCGTGTCGCGGTCGCTGTTTCGTACCTGGGACTCGAAGACCAACAGCCCGAGCCAAACCAGGACGACCGCCGATACGAGGATGTAGGGCAAACCGCGTTTCCATTCACGTGGCGGCGTTGAGATCTTCTGGACCGCCTCGATCACTGCACGATCCTCCTCACTCAGATTCGCCTCGACCTCAGACTCCGCAAAACTCGCTTCGCCAGACACCGCGTCCTGGTCCGATTCCTGGGCCGCCTCCGAAACAACGGCTCCCAATACGTCCTCAACACGACTCGCCCCCAACGCGTACATCCGCTCGCGACTCTCGGGAAGCACCGTCACCGGTTCACCCAAAACCAGAGTCAATACCTGGTGACAGGCCGCCATTTCGGCCAGATGCACGTCCGATTCCAGGCACACCTGCTCGACATCCGACACACCGTCCACCGACAGCGTATTGTCGAGATACTCGGCAACAACGTTCGGATCCAAACCCGCGGCCGGGCCGGTCAACGACGGAGCCGTCAGACGACGGCGACGAGTCACTTCGCGGATCCGATCAATCAACGTCGAGGCCGCAGGACTCTCAGCCGCCTTCCTGCCAATCTCCCGAGCCTGCTCGGGCTCCAGTATGTCGTCCAGATAGGCCAGCAACGTTCTCAGTGTCAGTCGCATGAATCTCAATCCGTCGTGTCGTCTGTCTGACTGCTCGAGCACCGGCCCCAAACGAGATCACTTTCCCCGCTAGACCGTCTCCTGTAATTAACAGTGCATCCATCACCGGAATCCCGTACAGAAAATCCGCTGCCGCCAACTGTTTTACCGATTCTGTTTCCCGACTCGCGTCCGCAATGCCGAGACTCCCGCCATGAACCAGACGCCGAAACAACTCTCGCCGATACCCGTGCTCGTGCTGACGCTCGTCGGACTCCTGACCGGGCTGCAACCCGGATTGCTGGTCCACCGGTTGCAGGCCGGCGAAAAGACGGCGGAAAAGACGGCGGAAAAGAAACCGATCCGGCTGCTTCTGCTGTGGCACAGCCCCGACGGTCACCCCCGGTCGACTCACGAATACCACGCCGGCATGCAAATCATCGCCCAACACCTCGCACGCCACACCGACATCCAAGCCCTGCTCGTCCACGCCAACGATCCGTGGCCCGAAGGCCCCCAACTCCTCGACTCGGCAGATGCCGCGGCACTCTTTGTCTCCGAAGGAGCCAAGTGGCTCAGCAGTGACCCGAAACGTCTGGCGGCGTTTCAGAGACTGGCAGCTCGAGGTGGCGGATTGACGGGGCTCCACTGGGGCATCGGTACGCGCAAGGCCAAACCGATCACCGCATTCCTGTCGCTGCTGGGCGGCTGCCACGGAGGACCTGATCGGAAGTACACCATCGTCACCGCTCGCGTCTCACCAACCCACAACTCCAAACAAACCCACCCCGTGCTCAACGGAATTCAACCGTTCGAAGTCAGGGACGAGTTCTACTACAAACTGAAATTCGTCGGCGGCGACTCACCCGTCACGCCACTCCTCCAAGTCCCAATCAACGGAACACCCGAAACCGTCTCGTGGGCCTGGCAACGACCCGACGCAGGACGCAGCTTCGGTTTCAGTGGGCTCCACTTTCACAAGAACTGGAAGACTCTCGAATACCGTAGACTCGTCGTCCAAGGCATCCTCTGGACGCTCAAGAAACCCATCCCGAAAAAAGGGATCCCAGTCGTCATCCCCGCCTCGCCTTTCCGTCATTCCGAACAGCCCAAGGAATTTCGACCGAGAATCTGACCCGTCGGGACAAAACCAATCACGGTTGGCTTGGGACGACAGCCGGGCTTACAATGCCCATCGACCGACGACGATGACCGACAGGCAGCCGATGATGACCGACAGGCAGCCGATGATGACCGACAGGAAACACGACAGCACCGAGTCGCCAAGGCAGTTTGTCGTACTCGGAGCCGGCACGATGGGGGCAGGGATCGCTCAGTGCCTCGCCGACCACGGACGCGACGTCACGCTCATAGACGTCGACCCCGAGGCACTCAATCGAGCAAAAGACCGAATCGCCATCAGCCGGATTAATCTCGAAGCAGCCGGATTACAAACCCCCGAAGCATCGCTCGAAGGCGACCGCCGACTGAATACCGCAACCGACCTCGCCGAATCTCTCGCCACGGCCGACCTGGTGATCGAGGCCGTTCCCGAAAACATCGAACTGAAATGCCAGGTCTTTGCCGAACTCGATCGCCTCACTCCTCAACACACAGTACTCGTCTCAAACACCTCCGGACTCTCGATCACCACCCTCGGACAAGCCACCAAGCGACCCGAACAGGTGGCCGGGTTTCACTGGTGGAACCCCGCCGAATTGGTGCCGTTGGTCGAGGTCACCTCGGGAGACCAAACTGATCCGCAGCTGATCGAACAACTTCTCGAACTCGCCGTCGAACTTGGAAAACAACCGATCCATGTCCGCCGAGATGTACCCGGATTCGTCGGCAACCGACTGCAGTTCGCCGTCTTTCGCGAAGCACTGAACCTGATCGAACAAGGAGTCGTCAGCCCCGAAGATCTGGACCGGGCCATGACCGGGGGGCCAGGATTTCGCTGGGGCTTCATCGGACCACTCCAGGCCGCCGACTTTGGCGGACTCGACGTCTTTCACAGCATCTCCAGCTACCTCTGGCAAGACCTCTCCGATGCCACCTCCCCCCCGGCAGCACTTACCGACCGACTCGACGCCGGCCGACTGGGTACCAAGACACAGGGCGGCTTCTACGAGTACTCCACAGACAGCCTCGACGAATTGACCCAACGCCGTGACCGGTTCCTGCTCGGTCTCAAACAACTCGTCGAACAGACAGGGTACGCCCAACTGCCTCACAACTCCAAAACAGACACCTAGACCCCATTTCTCAACAGCACCACAGCCACGATTGCCTGGCGGAACGTAGAAAGCAGATGGAGAAGAACTCGGGGCCGGCTGCCGGATACGTGAGGCGAAGACAGAGTGACACGTGGTGAGGGGCAACGGGTGACTGACACCCTGCCGCGACTCGAAATCACACCCTCGCCACCACCGTCAGCCAGACTGGTGAGAAATGCGGGCTAGGTCAGCCCGGCCCACTGCTCGCCCGCATCCAACATCGCCTCGAGAAACGCCTCACGCAACCTCTCAATCGCACCCTCGGGCAACCGGCCATGTGACGCCGCCTCGATGTTCGACCGCACGTGATCCGGATTCGTCGTGCCGATGATCGCCGTGCCAATGTCGCACGACAAGGTGAATCGTAAGGCCACCTCCGCCCAGTCGGATGCCTCGAACCCGATCTCCCCGGGCTCGATCGCCATCAACGCCAACCGCTCGGTGTAGGTCTCGGCGTATCGAGCATAAAACCCGGGCTGGTCGTTCAGATCCTTCCAAGCCGCGTTGGCGATCGGCCGCTTGGCCATCACGCCGACTCCACACTCGGAGGCCGCCGGAAGAACCTCGTCGATGTTGGCCTGGTCGCAAATGTTGATCGACGTCTGTACCACCGCGACGTCGCTCAACCGAGCAGCAAAGGCACCAGCCTGGTTGTCACCCGAATAGCCCACAAAACGGACCTTGCCCGCCTCGCGCGCACGCACCAATGCTCCCAACGCCTCGCCACGCTCCAAGACCTCCAGGTCACACGTGTGCAACAACATCACGTCCAGGAAATCCGTCTGCAGACGCGCCAAAGACCGCTCGACCGTCGCCGTGATCAACTCCGAAGACCACGCCTCGCCCGGGAGATCGTCAAACGCCTGGCCACACTTCGACACCAGTACGAACTCGTCGCGTCGGTCGCCAATCGATTGCCCGATCGCCTGCTCCGAACCGCGATAACCCGCAGCCGTGTCAATCAGGTTGACCCCGCTGTCGAGCAACAGACTCAGTACCGCATCGACTTCGGCCTGATCCGTCTCCAGCACACCAATCGGTGCCGCACCAAATCCCAACGCCGACACCTGAAGACCCGTGCGGCCCAACGTCCGTGTCTCCATCCGGATCGTCTCCTACACTGCCTCGCTGCCACCACCCGGCCACACACTGCAGCCGCTACTCGACCACGATACTCAGCCAGCCGTCAATGGCCTCGACGCGAGTCACCGTCAGCTTGACCGGATCGGCATCGTCTCGCTCGATGTCAAACCGACGCACCAAGCTGCGGTTCTTCAAGGCCGAAGTCAACTTCTTGCGAACCACTCCTGCTCGGACGATCTGCTTCGCACGACTTCGAGACTTCGAGACGGCCGACACCTTCACCGAACCGCGAACCAACATCAGGTTGTCGCCTTCGATTTTGATGTCAAACGGCATGGTCACGACCTGAGCCGGGATGTCCTCCTTGCCGGCATCCTGTTTCAAACCGGCCCGGATGATCAACACGAACTGCCCGTCGGCAATCCGCACACGGACGGGATCGGCCGCTGCAAAGATCAACGTGGTCGGCCCATTGTCATCACTCGCCTTTGCCTCGGACTCGAAATGAAAGTCCCTGCCCAGGAACGTCGAGATCCGCTTCTCAAACTCGACCTTCAAGTCGTCCTCAGTCATCGTCTTGCCGGCCAACTCCATCCGGTCCAATGCGTTGTTGATCGCCGACTCGTGAAGGTGCACCACCACGCCGGTCTTGGAGACCACCGACGGGTTGGGCAATCCCGCAGCCAGTTCTCCCGAACCCATCAACTGGCTCGACACGCGAAGCTCGGTGTCGGTCGAAGTGATGCTGCGGCCAGCGGGGCTGAGATCGTACTGTTCCAGCGGACCGTTGATGTGCTTGGCCAGGTCGATGGTCGCCTGCTTGAACTGCTTGTCCACCTCGCTGTTGAACTCGGGACCCACGTCGGCAGCCACCTTCTCGGCCGCGATCTCCTCGCTCCGAGGCATCAGCTTGATCGCCTTCTTTCGAGCAATCCGCCGAACCAGCGAACTCTTGGCCTGCACGTCGACGATCGTGTTGTTCGCGTCGACAGACACTTCAGCCGGCTCGGTCCTGAAACGATCGCCGTCAAAGTGCACCAGCTTGCTGGCGTTGAAGATGTGTTCGCCATGAGTGAAAATACTGGCTCCCCGCTTGTCGGCTCGGGTGTCCGTGATCGTCTTGCCGCCCAGGACCATCATGAAACGGGCACCGTCCTGGCTGGCCAACAGGTCGATGCCGACCGTCGCCGTCGTCAGAGACGTGCCACTGACCTGAGCGCCCAGGATCACTTCCCGCACTGGCCGCTTCTCGACTCGTGTCTGACCCACGTAACGGCCAAGGAGCTTCTCGCTGGCCACCACGCGGACGTTGTAACCGAGGTAGTGAGGGCGAAGCGCCGATCCGAGCTGCTCGTACTGCGAACTGGAAATCGCCCGGATCGCCATCAACGCCTTCCGAGCACGACCCGCGGCCGCCCGCGAAGCCGTCTCCTCGTACGAATCAATCGCTGCAGCCAAGGTTGCCAAATGAGGTCGCAGGGTCGCTCGAGTCTTGGAGTCCAGTGGCTCCGACGGTGGCTTCGGAGCCGCCTTCGGCTTGCCCGCAACCTTCAAGTACGCACCCAAACCCGTCTCGACCGCCGCGAATTCCTTCTCCTCCAAAAACGCGATCTGGTCCGCGTTGCCCAAACTCGCCTTCTCTTGCAACGCCCTGTACACCAATCGCATCGTGCCCAACTGGGTAGCCGTTGGCTTCTGATTGGCAATCGCCACAGTCAACTCGTTCAGACTCAGGTAGTCGATCCACGTCGCTCCCGATCCAAACGACTTCAGATAACTCAGCAACGCAGCGACCGACTTGACCAACTTTTGACGCGGCGAACCACCCGCTGCCTTCGGCTTCACCGGCTTCGTCGAAATTGTCACCGCGTCCAACAACGCCTCGGCCAATCCCACTCGACGGGCCAAACGACCGTGCAATGTCACCAAGACACCCACCACAGGCTTGTTCCGTGGCTGCTCGATGCCGGCTCGGATCAGACGAACCTGACCCTTGAGCTCCTCGATCACGCGACGCTGGCCGACAATGTTCAACGACTTGTCCGTATACAACTTCTCGATCAAACCCGATATCTTCGATCGAACCGGTGCCCAGTTGCCATCCAATGCCTCGAACGACTCCTCGTTCAAATCGTACGGTGCCTCGGCCGGCAACAAGCCCACCAGACCCGGGTTGGATGTAGCCGGCTTAGTTACTGCCGGCTTGGGTTGGGACTTGGCCTGAGCCAACACGCCGGGAACCGACACGGCCAGCACCGACAACGCCGCCAAAGTCCCCAAGGCAACAGGCATTCGAGCGAACGAAACGCGACGAAGATTTCTCATGAGAGGGCCACTAGTTTTACAGGAGAGGTTTATTGGTGGAGTGTCTAGATGAGTTGGATGCTAAGTTGTCAGGCGGGCTGAGTCCGAAGCCAGAACCTCCGGTCACTCCAGGCACTCGTAGCTCTTATCGTCAAGCACCCGCAGCAGTTTGGGATCAAACTCACGACGACTTCCGAAATTCCTAGGCCGGTCGCTGTCCAGACAAGACGAAAGGAAAGGTCCTCAAAGTCGCCCGTCGTTTGCGCAGTCTATCCAACCCAAACATTCTCGACAATTGCGTTCTTTGACCCTGCCTCACAAATGGGGCACAATAGGTGCCTCGGACCAAGCCGAACACACGGATACCCCGGCGACCACGGATGGACACCTTGGCCATAACAGACCACTCGCAACCACAACCGAACGCCGCCGATCAGCTTACGCCCACTCAACGAGCGGCCGTCGAACACTTCGAAGGCCCGATGCTCGTCCTCGCCGGGCCCGGGTCGGGCAAGACCCGAGTCATCACTAGGCGGATGGCTCGGCTGGTCGAACGTGGCGTCGATCCGCAACAGATCCTCGCCGTCACCTTCACCAACAAGGCGGCTCAGGAAATGGCCGATCGGGTCCAGCGGCTGGCCGGAGGCCGCCCGGTTGCCGTCAGTACCTTTCACCGCTTCTGTGCCCGGCTGCTCAGAGAACACGCCCAACTCGTCGGACTCAAGGACAATTACACCATCCTGGACACCACCGACCAGAAACAGGTCGTCCGCTCCGTCCTCGATGAACTCAACCTCGACGCCGTCCACTTCCCACCCGCTCGCATCTCCGGAGCCATCTCCCGAGCAAAAAATGAACAGCAGACCGCCGAATCGCTCCAAGCCAACAACGCACACCGTGTGGGGAACCACTTTCAGGAAGTCGTCGCTCGAGTCTACCCGAGGTACCAGGAGTTCCTGCTCAAGGCCAACGCCGTCGACTTCGACGACCTGCTGCTGCACGTTCAACAACTTCTCAGCGAAAACCCCGAACTCCGCAGCCGACTCGACCAGAGATACCGCTTCGTGATGGTCGACGAGTACCAGGACACCAACCTCGTCCAGTACGGCATCGTCCGACAACTCTCACACGATTACCCCAACCTGTGCGTCACCGGTGACCCCGACCAGTCGATCTACGGCTGGCGAGGTGCCCGAGTGGACAACATCCTGAGATTCGAGCAGGACTACCCCGACGCCATGGTGGTGCGGCTCGAAGAGAACTTCCGTAGCACCGCCGCCATACTCCGGTCTGCTGATCAACTGATCACTCACAATCGACTCAGAAAAGCCAAGCGACTGGTGACGAAGAACCCCGAAGGCGACCCAGTCCAACTGCTGATGTTCGCGTCCGCCCAGGACGAAGCTCACGGAATCGCCGGGCAGATCCACGAACTGGTCCAAAAGGGCGAATGCCAATACGGCGACTGTGCCGTGTTCTATCGCGTCAACTCAATGTCCCGACAACTCGAACAGGCTCTTTCGAGATGGGGCATCCCCTACCAAGTCATTGCCGGAGTCGCATTCTTCGAGCGGGCCGAGGTCAAGGACCTGCTCGGCTACCTGAGGTTAATCGAAAACCCCGCCGACGATGCAGCGTTTGCTCGAGTGGTCAATAAGCCGCCTCGGCGGATCGGAAAGGTCACTCAGGCGAAACTCGCACGCTTCGCCGACGCCGAAAAACTCAATCGGCTCGAAGCCGCCGCCCGAGCCGCCGATATCCCTAACCTCTCGAAACCCGCCACCACCGCACTGGTCCGATTCCATGAACTCGTCGATGGCTTCGACCTCGCCAACTCCGGCTCTGTCGCACAATTGCTCAGACACGTCATCGATCGCACTCGCTATACCGCCGGCTGGCAAACCGGTCTCGTACCCTCTTCCGAACAGGACATCCAACGCCAGGCCGTGATCGACGAACTGCTCGCACTGGCGACTCACTACGACGAGGACGCCAAAGACGCCCGATCGCTGGGCGGGTTTCTCGAGATCACCAGCCTCGTCGCCAGCAACGACGCCATCGATCCCGATCAGGGCAGCGTCACCATGATGACACTGCACGCCGCCAAAGGACTCGAATTCCCCACCGTGTTCGTCGTCGGAGTCGAACAGAATCTGCTGCCGCACGAGAGATCCTTGCGAGACGACAGTTCGCGTGAACTCGAAGAAGAACGCCGACTGCTGTTCGTCGGGATGACCCGAGCCATCTCGAGACTGGCTCTGACTCTCACCGCACAACGTGACTTCCACGGACAGTCCCGTTCGACCATCCCCAGCCAGTTCCTCAGCGAAATGCAACTCGACACAACAGACCACACCAACCCCGACGGCCCAAACAAACACAGGCCTCCGCTGCCCAATGCCCGCCAGTTGGACCAGGCTGCCAAACGAGCCGCCAAACGGCTCGCCGATTCACCCCTGCTGACCACCGCCGCCGCATTGCTCAATGGCACAACCGAGGCCGCCACGCTCGAACAAGGCTTCGCCGTGGGCATGGCCGTCAGACACCCACGCTACGGCACCGGAACCGTAGTCGAAGTCGATGGGTTTGCTCGCAATCGAACCGTTACCGTGCGATTCGACGACTCGGACGAAGGCGTCTCGTTCCAGGCCGCTCACTGCCCACTGCAACCGGTGGGTCGGTCGTAACGGTCAGACTCCAGTGGCTCAAGCCGACATGCCATCTGGCCGAACGATGGATGTATGGCAGTCCGCGCCGATACGTCCGAACAACCCAACCAACCAGCCATCACTCCCACACTGGCCGGACACCTCGAGGCATTCCTCGCCTACATCGAAGCCGAATGCGGACTCGCCGACAATACGGTGAAATCGTATGCGTGTGACCTCAAGGACTTCCTCGGCTGGCTCACAATACACCAAAACGACACCGCCCAGACTCTGGCAAACGTCGACTCGGATACGCTCCGAGACTACATGCAGGCTCTGCGAGACAGACAGCTGGCAACCAGTTCGCTGGCCCGGCGATTGAGCACAATTCGTACGTTCTACCGGTTCCTGATCTTCGATGGAGTGCTCACCGAATCGTCGGTCGAGCAGTTCCGGTCGCCTCGCATGTGGCAGCGGCTACCCAAGGTACTGGGAACCGACGCGGTGGATCGGCTGATCCAGGAGCCCGGCCAAGTCCCCAAAGACCGCTTTCCGCTTCGCGACCGCTCGCTGCTCGGGCTGCTCTACGCCACCGGCTGCCGAGCCTCGGAAGTCACTGGACTCAGGCTGCGAGACATCGATCTCGAACAGGGCATCTGCCGCTGCCTGGGCAAGGGGAACAAGGAACGCCTGGCATTCATCGGCTGCCCGATCGTCCGGGACACCATCACCAACTACCTCGACAACGAACGACCAACACTGGCTCGCGACACCCAAAACCCCTGGCTGTTCCTCACCCGCAGTGGTAACCCGCTCTCACGAATCACACTCTGGAAACTGGTCAAGAAATACGCCGCCCGCTCCGGAATCTCCGCAGACGTCAGCCCACATACGCTCAGGCATTGCTTCGCCACACACATGCTGGCCGGAGGTGCCGGGATCCGCGAACTGCAGGAACTGCTCGGCCACGCCAGTGTCGCCACCACACAACTCTACACTCAGGTCGAACACAGCCGACTCAAGGGCATCCACCAACAGTGCCACCCACGCGGCTAGCCGCCAACTGGTGCCCGCTGACTCTGGCGGGGCGGAGCGAACTTGATCTTCTCGACGAAACGAGAAATCTTCGGAGTGCCACCGTCAGAGGTCGTACCCGACACCTCGCCCGTGCAGGCACTCACCGCACTGATCACGTGCTCGTAGTTCAAATCAAAGTCCGCATCGATCTCGATCTCGATCTCGTCCGCATACGGACTCCCTGCAATCTGCTCCTTGATCGTCTGCTGCAACAATTGGAAGGCCCGCGGACCCGTCCCCAGACTCCGCTGACCAAAACGCACTTCGATCAACTGACCGGTCGCCACGTCGGCGAGTAATCGGACCTTGAAATCCGGCAACAGCTTGGGGGTCTCGGTCTGAGCCTGAGCCACCGCAGGCATATTGATGTTGAAATCGCCCTCGGGACTGATGATCTTCAGAGTCAGCATGAAGAAAATCAGCAACAGAAAGACGACGTCGATCATCGGAGCCATCTGGGGCTCGATCTTCTCAGGAGTTTTCTGGTTGCGAAACTGCATCGGTCAGGGTCCCCGAGGCTGGAAGGCACGGTTGGCCGACGACTGTTCGGCCTTCAACGCAAACTTGGCGAACCCGTTCTGAGTCGAACCGTCACTGGCAGTGAACGACTCCTGGCACATCTGGATCAACTTCTGCACCAAACCGGTCGGCACGTGGGTGTCGGCACGTATGATTACCGTCACCTCCTCGGCCACATTCACCCCGCGGTCGAAATACAACCGCTTCTCCTGATCCAGCCGATACGCAAATGGGACCGTCTTCACCGTCTGGTTCTGACGAGAACTCCGGTTGTAGATCAACACCTCAGCAGGCGACTCGGTGTCAGTGATCCGGCAGAATTGCGAGTTGTGAAACACCACAGGCCCCTGCTCGGAGATCCCATGATCAGGATCACGGACGAAACCGACGTTGAGTACCATCTCGTTGGCCGCCTTGACCGTCGGAGGCTGAGCCAGAACGTCGGCAGGCAGCCGTACTCGTTCGTCGGCCTGAGTCTGCTCGAAGTTCGAGATCACCATGAAAAAGGCGATTAACTGGAACACGATGTCAATCATCGGAGTCATGTCGACTTCGGCCAGGATCGGATCGTTTTTCTTGAACCGCATCGGAGGGTCCTCGTTTACTCAAGTCGTCGTAGGCATCTGACTCGACAGACTACTCCTGCGGCGCGGCCGGTGCGGCTGCCGGAGTCGCTCCGCCAGCCGACGGCTTGCTGCGACCCAGGGTCTGGAACCGAGCCATCAGCCCCTCGCTGACCATGCCCACTTCAAGCACCAACCTCGAAACGCGGTTGCGGAGAATGCTGTAGGCGACCATCGCGGGGATCGCAATGCCCAAACCGACCAGCGTGGTCCACAATGCCTTCTGGATGCCATCGGCCAACTTGGCCGGCTCGACCTGAGTCGCCGAGTTGGCAATCTCGTCGAACGAGTCGATCATGCCCGTCACCGTACCGGCCAACCCGATCATCGGAGCAATCGAACCAATCAACGCCAGATAGCTCAGACGATGCTCCAACGACATGTTCTCGTCCTCACCAACCTCCTGCATCCCCTCGACCGCCTCGGAATACCCGCGATTCAACTTCGTCAAGCCGGCTGTCAACACCCGAGCCACCATCGAATCGTGGTCTCGGGCAATGTTGTAGGCGCCCTGGTAATCCTTGTTGTCCAGCTGAGACTCGAAATCGTCGACAAAGTCCGAAGGCAACAGTACATCGCGACGAATCTGCAAGACGTTCATCATCACCAACGCAACCAGCCCAAAGGAAATCGCCAGAAAGATCAGGCCAAAGAAATACCCCAACGATTCGACCGACTTCGTCAACAGACTCTCCGACGGTGGTGCCACCGGCGCCGCTGCGTCATCGCTACCCGGATCGGCCGTCGCCGTGTCGTCTGCCACATCACCGGTAGCCGCGGCCGGTGGAGTCGCTCCGGCAGCCGCGGCCGGTGGAGTCGCTCCGGCAGCCGGTTCGGTCGTCTTGGTGTCCTGCCAAGCCAAGGCCAATCCGGATACCGGGCCCAAGGCCAAGAATGTTGCCAAGCACAGAACCGCAGCCATCCACGTGGCGCTGCGGTATGCAAGCAGACGGTCGGACATGTTCATCTCCAGAATTCCAATCGTTGTGGTTGTGTTGTTCGAGTTGTCGTTGTGCTCGTGAATCTTGCCTGTCCGAGTCCCCATCGACCCGCAACAGATCAACTGCCCAGCTTCTTCGTCCAGGGACTCTGTGGATAGTCACTCCGCAATCGTTCTCGGGCCGAAGACGCTCGTTCAGGATGACCGACAGCCGACCACAAACTCCCTAGATGAAACAGCGATTCGGCGTGCAAAGGGGCTTCGGCAGCAAACAGCAGATCGACGTGCAGGTAGGCCAGTACCGCCTCCTTCTGTCGACCCAGCAACCGAAGGCAATCGCCCTGCCTGAGATACGTTTCGGCCAGAACTCTCGAATTGGTGTCGGACACCTCGTTGAGGACTAAGCTCAGATCCTTGAGAGCGGCCTGGTACGAAGCGTCTCCCTGCTTGCGGATCAGGCAGGTCGACTTACCCAACACCGCCTGGTACTTCTGACTCTTGACCGCCGTGTCGGCGTTGGTGCCGCCAAGTGTGATCACCGCCTGGAAGGCCGCCAACGCCTCGTCGACACTGTCCCTGGCCAACAGCACTCGAGCCAGGCTGCTCTGGCCAGACATCTTGTAGTCCAACCACGGTGCCGAGGCCAACACGGTGAACTGCGACTTGGCGTCGTCGTGGTTCCCCAATACCAACTCGACACGGCCCAACAACTCGACCGCACGGAAGTACCGGAAACTGTTGCCCCCGACCTGAAGAAAACCTGCCAACTTCGCCTTCGCATCGGCCAACTTCCCGGATCCGGCCAATGCCTGTCCGGCAGTCGCTCGAGCCACCATAAACTGCAAATCAAGTTTCACGTTCGGAGTGTTCGACTTGGGATCCGTCGCCACGTCGGCGTAGCCTTCCAACGCCCGAGTGAACCGGGCCGCTCGATCCGCCCCACGCGCCGTGATCAACTTCGCCGGCTCACCGTCCCAACGTACGTCCACGATGTCGTTGGCAGCGACCGTCACGTCGGCACCGACCTGAGGCTTCACCGTCACACCCGTCTTGGACACCGCGGTTATCTTGCCGCGGATCGGAGTCGTCGAACTGCGACGAATGACTTGGTCGATCGCACTCGCCGAACGCGGTGCCGACAGACCCACCAGAAGGGCCAGGCCAATCGACAGGGCCAGAAAAACTCGATCTCGCATCGATGTCACACTCCTTGGTTTCACACTCGCTGGTGTTTGCTGGCTCGGCCAACTCATGATTCGGGTCTCGGCCGAGACTTCTTGCGGCGAGGCTCGGTCGACGCACCTCGCGGTGAACTCCGCTGCCGTTTCCCCCCACTCGCACCGGCCGACTTCTTCTCGGCCGACTTCTTCTCGGCCGCTCGTGGAACGGGTGCCGAATCGGGAAGGTAACGGCGGCGGCTTCGTTTTTTCGATGCCGAACCGCGTATCATGAACACGATTCCAAGACATCCCGCGGCCAAGAGCACGACTCCGACGATCACCCCCATCGAACTCATACCGGCCTTCGCCTGGCCACCGGTCGTACCAGCTACCGCGGCTGCGCCAGCCACAGGTGCATCGACCGTAGGCTTCGTCGGTGCCACCACGACGGCCTGAGGCTTGTACTTCTCGCGGTACTCGGCCAACGTGATCACCGGCTCGCCCAAGTCCTCCAGAATCTTGCGGTAGGCGGCATCGTAACGAGGTTCCCAACGGTGATTGACGACCGCAGTCACCAGCATCATTCCCTGGATTTCAGACCGGGCTCGGTTCAACTGGCCCGTCTTCACCGTCGCGTCAGTGGCCAACTCGGCGTGCTGGATCCGGCACTGCAACTGGTTGTATCGAGCCTCCCACCGACGATCCCGGTACCGCTCGGAATCTCGCGAACCACTGTCGATTAGCCGCTGTAAGTACAACGCAATCTGACTCCAGCCCAACACACGCTCCGACTCGACTCCCACAATCGCCTTGTCAAACTGCTCGGTTTGACCCGATTGACCCCACGCCTGGTACAACGCCGCGGCCTCGAACTGCACGTCCAACGCCAATGGCTGACTGGTGGCCAAGGCGACAATCAACTTGTGAGCCTCCTGGAAACTGGCCTGGTGACGACGGCAGTTGGCCAATCTCAAGCGCACGCCCGGCACCAGCTTCTTACGCTTCTCCGCGTCGGCGACCAGCGAATCGGCCCGGTCGATGATCTGCTTGTAACTCTCGGCCGCAAGGCCAAAGTAGGCCGTCGCCTTAGCCGAATCCTTCGCACCCTGGCCCAGCCCGCTGTAGGTCTCGGCAATCCAGATCAGCGAATTGAACGTCTGCTCGGTTCGCTGACGCAAACGATTCAGGAAGTCCTCAAACGCCGCCAACACCTCGGTCACACGCTGATCCTGCCCCGCCGCACTCAACCGGTCCAACTCCTCCTTCAACTCGTCTCCAAGTTGCCGGTACAACTCGGTCACCGCCTCACCCTCGGCCGCACCCGCAATCGCTTCGAGCAACTCCATCGCAGCCTGAGCCTCGTCCAGCTTTCTGAGTCCAATCTGAGCCCTCAACAGCAACTGAGCCGCCAGGCTCGCGAACTCGCGTCGCTTCACACCCGTCTTGGGACGGCCCGTCTCGTCGGGAACGTGGATCGCAGTGATCACGCTGTGAGGCGACTTGTTGAGCAGGTCGATCGTCTGTTGGTACTTACCCGAGTTGTTGAGGATCTGGGCCAGGGACACCTTGGCCGCGATCAGTAATTCGGGTGCTTCGACCGTTGCCGGAGTCGACTTCTCGGTCCGCGCGATGCCGTTGCGGAGATGCTCCTGTGCCTGTTCAAGCCAGCCGTCTAACTCGACCTGCGACGCTCGGGCGGCGGCGGGGACCGAGTTGGAATCGAGCCAAGCTCGCAGGAACTGCTGACCCGCCCGCGTCTGAGCCTCGGCGTACACCTCGGAATTCTCGGCCACCCCCGAATAATGCTTCGCCGCTTCCAATGGCCGTTTGCCCTCGTAGACTTGCGCCAGTTGCAGTCGAGTGTCCTGGGCACGGGAACTCTGAGGCCACTTCTCAAGGATCCGGGTCGCTGTCGACTCGATCAGACGCAAACTCTGCTGCTTCAACTCGGGTGTCGGCGAGTTGATGTAGCCACGCACATGAGACGCCATGGCGATCGCCGCCGAATCCAATGCCATGGTCTCGGCTTTCGGGCCGGCATGTCGCGAAATGAAGTCGCCCAGCACCGCTGCCTCGTAGTTCTGCCGCTGCTGAAAATAGACATAGGCCATGTAGAACCGAGCCCGGTCGACGTCCTCCTTGGACGTCACACGCTCGGCCAATCGCAACGACAATTGCAGCATCTCCAGAGTGTCACTCAGGTGCACGTTACGCTCGGACGACACCTTGGCCAGATCCCCCTGAGGCTGCTTGTCACGCTTGGCCGCCGCCAAGGCATCGTTGTGCCGCTTGATCTTCTTGAACAGATCGTGAGCCAACCCGAAGGCGGTTTCGAAGTCCTGGGGATCAATCGCCTCGCCTCGCAACTTCACCTGCAACTCACGCATCTTGAACAACGCCACGTCCTTGTACTTGCTCGGCCAACGCTGGATGAACCGGCAGTTGGCCAACGCACCAGTCAACAACTGATTGCGGTCCTTCTCGGATCTCGTTCTAACCAACGCCAAGGCTTCCTGAGCCCGGACCTGCTCCCAGAGAATCGCCAACGCCTCGGGTGCACGACGCTGACGGGTCGTGCGCTTCGAAACCCACTCGGTCGACTGGTTGATCACCAACAGGTAGTCCTGCTTCTCGTCGTGGTTCAGACACATCAACTGGAACAATAACACCTGGTTCTGGATCACCCGCATCGTGGCCGAACCGCCGGGATGACCAAGCAGTTCCTTGTAGATCCCCATCGCCTTGTTGATGTCGTCCTGCTCTTCGTAGCACTTGCCCTGCCACATTCGAGCGTAAAGCCCCACGACCTGGCTGCGGTACTTCGTGTGAATCTCCTCGAACTCGAACGCCGCACGGTTGGCCAGCTTGACGTAGGCGTCGTTGCCACGGTCGTGCGTCTGTGCCTCCTCGTACGTGCACAAGGCGAGGTCGTACTGAGCCCGCATGAAGAGGGCCTCGGCACGCTTCCGCCTCGCGAACAAGTCGGCCTGCTGCACCCGATCCAAGAACGACGGGTAGGTCTTCCAGGCCTTCTTGTACTGGTCATGAGCCGTCTGGAAGATCTTGCGAGCGGTCAGTACCTGGGCACGAGCTGCCTCTTGGAAACTCACCCTGAGATTGACGTTGGATGGCGACTGAGACTGCCAGATCTCGACTCGGGCCTTGCCTAACAGGATCTGGCCCCGCTGAGAATTCGCGTCGGCCGCCAGAGCGTGGTTCGGGTTCGCTTTGACAAACTGGTCCAGAAACCCGACAGCCTTGTCGTAAAGCGGCGTCTTTTCGCTCGGACTGACCGCAGCACGTCCCGCTTCAAGATACGTGATCGCCCGCTCGTATGCGATCACCGCCTTCACGTCGGCCGGCGTCGAAGCACGCGTCTCAAGATCGTCCAGATACCGCTGAGCGTAGTCGAAATAGCCTCGCTGACGCAGAGCCTCGACGAATCGGCTCTCCCGAGTCTCCTTCTTCGCCTGCCCCTGAGCCAACCCGTCCACAGCAAGGAACAGACACAGGACATGCAACACCAGAACGGGAACCAGAATCAGGCGAATTCGTGTCTCAGCCATCAGCTTCCCAAAAGCGTGGTTCGGATTCGTGGTTCGGATTCGTGAGTCGAACAGCGAACGTCGACAACTGCGTGCGGCCCCGCGTCGAAACAGCATGTGGAATGAGCGAGTCAAAAAAAGAACCATCTGGAGTGCCGCCGGGATGTCGGACACAAGAATCCAGCTACGATTTCAGCATAGTCCCGCCCGACAAGGTTCGCAAGAACAGCTCGCCACCGTAGAATGAGCCGTCATGCAGACCACGCCCGAGACGCCGCCGACAAATTATCTCGGCCGGCGATTTCAACTCAGAATGATGTCGATGATCGGGCTGCTCGCACTCGTCCTCGTGGCAATCGATCGAGCCAAGGAACCCAGTTCCTGGTACTGGCTGACCGGACCGCCCAGACCTCATGCCACCACCACACCCCATGCCGGCAGTCTCACCAACCCGATCCAGGCTCAGAACCCAAACCCGACACCTGCACCCGAAATCGTCGACGCCGTGGCGATTCCCATAACCGATCTCGAATCGATTCAGGACGACTCGGTCGGGCTCCGCAGCGAGGAAAGTGGCCCCTATCACCGGATCCTCGCTCGAGCACGAGACCTGCCCGACGGTTACCTCAGACAGCTCGCCACCAACCCGGCATTCTCCGTCTTGCAAAACCAGCCCGAACACTTCCGCGGACAGGTCATCTCGGTCGCCGGTGATCTCAGACGCTTGATGAGATTCCCGATTCGCGAGAACGACCAGGGGATCACCGTGCTCTACGAAGCACTGATCTTCACCGCCGACAGCGGCACCACCCCCTACCGAATCCGGCTCACGAGCCCACCCACCGGACTGCCCACCGGCCGTGTGATCAATCCAGCAGTGCCCGTTCGAGTCGTCGGCTACTTCTTCAAACGCGATCAGTACATCGTCGAAACCGACCTCCGAGTCCACTCGGCTCCAATGCTCTTGGCCCGACGCATCGAACGCCGCACCGATGTCGCCTCGCCATCCAACCGACTCGCTGCCAAGGACGCCGATCGGCTCAAATGGACCGTGACCCTGCTCGGCGTCGTGCTCGGCACTGTCGCTCTCACACTGCTGTGGACCTGGCACACCCGCACCGGCGACCGACGCTTCGCCAATCAAGGACTTAGACGAGCCACAGCCGCTCCCGATGGTGCCATCGAAGCACTCGATGGAGTCGAAACGGTCGACCCGGAAGCGTTCTTTCGTGAAATGAGCCTGCAAGACCAACCCGACAACACAAACGACAACACAAACGACAACGCAAACGACGCCTAGCCCGAAGTCGCCTCGTCGATCGACTCCAAAGCCACTTCGATCAACCGACCGATCCCCGACTCGGGCATCGCCGGAGCCGGCATCAGCACGACCACGTCGCCCAGAGGCCGAAGCACAACGCCGCGTCGGCGAGCCGCCAGTGTCACCTGGTGCCCGATCCGCCGCTCTGAAGAAAACGGCACGTTGCCGTCCCGCTCGGCCACTAGCTCGATGCCCACCATCACACCGCGCTGACGCACCTCGCCAACATGCTCGTGATCAGCCAGTACCGACAAACCCGATTCCAACTGACGACTCGATTCCGATACCCGCCCCAACACACCAGCCGTCTCGATCAATTCCAACGACGCCAAAGCCGCAGCACATCCCAGTGCGTTTCCGGTGTAGGTGTGACCATGAAAAAACGTCCGACCCTCATCCGGATCGCCCAGAAAGGCGTCGAAAATCGGACTCGTCGCCAGTGTCGCCGCCAATGGCAGATAGCCGCCGGTCAATCCCTTCGCCAAACACAACAGGTCCGGCGACACCGACTCGCTCTCGCAAGCAAACAACGGACCCGTCCGACCAAAACCGACTGCCACTTCGTCGGCAATCAACAGCAAACCCAATTCGCGTGTCAACTCGCGCAAACGTCTCAGGTAACCCACCGGATGGACCAGGATCCCTGCGGCCCCCTGCACCAATGGCTCGATCACCACACCCGCAATCCGCTCGTGATGCTCACGCAATACAGACTCCAACTTCAACTCGCAACACTCCAACCACTCCTGTTCCCCAAACTCCTCGGGATGACGAAACGCCACCGGTGCCGGCACCGTCAAGGTCTCGAACAACAACGGCCCGTACACCGAATGGAACAGGTCGATCTGGCCCAGACTGACCGAACCGATCGTGTCGCCGTGGTAGGCTCCCGACAAACCCACGAACAGGTCCCGCACCGCAGCCCCCGCACCACCCTCGCCCGACTGCCGGTGGTACTGCCAGGCAATCTTCAACGCCACTTCCACCGCCGTCGAACCATTGTCGCTATAAAACACGTGGTCCAACCCGGCCGGAGTCACCTCGACCAGCCGCCGAGCCAACTCGATCGACAGGTCACCGCCGAGGCCCAGTAGAGTCGAATGAGCGACGCGATCCAGCTGATCGCGGATCGCTCCGTCGATCTCCGGAACGCGGTGACCGTGGATGTTGCACCACAGCGACGAAACGCCGTCCAGATAACGGCGACCCGACTCGTCGATCAGCTCGAAACCCTCGGCCGATACGATCACCGGTGCCGACTCGCAACGGTACGCCTGCATCGCAGTGAAGGGATGCCAGACGTAACGGTTGTCGTCGGAACTCAGTGACATGGGCCCATCAGCCAGCCAACAGGTCCCGCACCATATCCCGCTCGGATTTCAACTCGGCCACAGTGGCTGCCAACTTCTCGGCTCCGAACTCGTTGTGCTGCAAGCCGCCAACCACCGACCACGACGTGCCGTCGGATGCCAGTGGAAAACTGGAAATCAGTCCCTGCTCCACTCCGTAGCTGCCGTCACTGCAAACTGCCGCACTGAACGAACTGCCCGCAGCCGTCGGTGTCGCGATACTCTTGACGCTGTCGATGATCGCATTCGCAGCCGACGCGGCACTCGATGCGCCTCGAGCCTTGATCACCGCGCCACCTCGCTGCTGCACCGTCTTGATAAACTCGCCCTGCAACCACGACTCGTCGCCAATCACCTCCAGCACGCCGCGGCCACCAATCGTCGCATTGTAGAAATCGGGGTACTGAGTCGCTGAATGGTTGCCCCAGATCGTCACGTTGTTGATGTCCGTCACCGGTGCACCCGATCGAGCAGCCAGTTGGCTCACTGCACGGTTCTGGTCCAGTCGTGTCATCGCGTACCAGCGGTCACGCGGGACGTCCGGAGCGTTCGACATCGCGATCAGACAGTTCGTGTTGCACGGGTTGCCCACGACCAGAACCCGAACGTCGTCGGCCGATGCCGCCTGAATCGCTCGACCCGTCGGAGCAAAAATGCCGCCGTTGACGGTCAACAAATCGGCACGCTCCATGCCGTCCTTCCGCGGCACACTGCCAACACACAACACCCAGTTGGCACCGCCAAAACCATCCTCCAAATGGTCACTGTCGTACTTCTCGACTCCCGCCAATGTCGAAAATGCACAATCGTCCAACTCCATCTCCACGCCGTCCAAAGCCGGCAACACCGGAGGAACCTCGACCAGTTGGAGAATCACAGGCTGGTCCGGGCCGAACATCTGGCCACTGGCAATTCGGAACACCAGGGCATAGCCAATCTGGCCGGCCGCACCGGTCACCGCCACTCGAATCGGAGCGTTCATCAATCACGTCTCGCTGAAAAACACAAAACCACTCGGACGCCACGGACCATTCCGAAGCGTCTCCGACTTGTAACGTCTGGATCTGACATCAGCAACCGTCGTCCGGTCCCAGCCACTCAGTCGACGGGACTCACGATTCGAGTCCACAATGATCCATCCGACGTCGCGACACGAACCCGCGTCCCCGACTCCGAAACCTCACGCCTGACAACAGCCAGAGCCTGCACCGTGCCTGGACAACTCGCCGAAATCGCCTCCCGAGGAACCACCGAACCGACTCGGCCCACCTCACGCTCATCCTCCGAATGCACCGCCGACCCAGACTCCGGACAACCCGGACCCTCGAACTCCAAACCACGCAACACCCGGTTCACACGGCCGCGTGACGCAACACGAGCAATCGTCTCCTGTCCCAGGTAACACCCCTTGGTCAACGAAATCGCCCGACGATCGCGGTCGACTTCCTGAGCAAGATTAGTGGAATCGATGTCCCGGCCGATCACCGGCAACAAGGCGGCAATCCTCCCAGACTCGAACGCTTCAGGAGTCCCCAACGACACGCCCGTCGCCAGGGCCGACAACAACAACTCGGAACCATCATCCGATTCGAGCCACAGCAACACGTCCCCGTCGCCCAACCAGTCCACCGACGCCCTGTGAAACCGCTCGCCACACGCCTCCGACACGCTCTCGGCAATTCGATCCGCCGCCGCACCGGCACCCGCCCCAACCAAGACCACCCGCGATGTCGCAGCAGTCCGGTCCTCGATCACCACGTCCTCGGTGATCAAGTATTTCTGGAAATGAGACTCAAGCGAATCGACCCCAGTGGCCAATGCATGCAGCCAGAGCCGCTCTGCCTCGGCCGTCACCCACACATGACCAAGCACGTGACCGGTCATGTCCGTCACAAACGCCTCGCACGTCTCACCGTCACCCAGACCCGTAATGTCATTGGTGCAGAAATTGTGCAGAAAACTCCGGCAGTCCCCACCACCGAGCACCAACCGGCCTCCGGCCGACGCATCGTAAAGTGTCACGCCCACATCCACGTCCGTACCCCTCTCTCATTCTCAAACCGAAACGGCCCGCCGTCTCAACGCTTCAACGGAACAATCGATACGTCATCAATCAATACCCGGCCCACAGAGCCCCCCAACCCGATTCTCACGATCGCTTCGCGGGCCCGCGCCGGTACGCTGACCGCCTGCCGCACAGTCTTCCACTCGTCCGACACCAACCAACCACTCACACGCCGCTCACCGATACGTCGACGAGTGACATCAAAGAATACCACCGTCAGACCAGGACGCTCCCCCGGTCGACGACCCGGCTTCGATTCCTGGACGCGATGACTGAGCCGGATCTCCAATCGACCGATCCGACGACCGTCGATCGGGAACCCCTGCAACACCTGTGACAGCCGACCGGGATCCCGGTTACTCAACTCCAGACACTTCTGACCCGACACCGGCGACTCGGTCGAGATCTTCACCTGGCGGCGGTAGTACCAGCCACCAGGCTGATCGATCGGCGTGTCACTCAACAACGAGGCTGCGACCTTCTCGGTCGACTCGAACCCTCCATTAATGATCCGAGGCCGCAGGGGATCGGGTTTCACCTCGCGTCGTGATTCGCTGATCCCCGTCATCGGAACAAATAGAGCCGGAATCAGCTTCGTCTGCACCAATCGACCCTGCTTCTTTTCGAACAAATGGAACACCTGCTGGTACCGCTCGCCCAACGGAATCAACAATCGGCCACCCTCCTTCAACTGCTCCACCAATGGCGCCGGGACCTTTTCGGGCGAGCAGGTGACGATGATCTTGTCGAATGGAGCCGCTTCGGCCCAACCCTTGTAGCCGTCGCCGATCCGAGTCGACACGTTGTCGTACTTCAACTTCTGCAACCGCCTGCGAGCCAACCGACCCAACGGCTCGACAATCTCGATCGTGTACACCTCCCGAACCAACTCCGACAGCACCGCCGCCTGGTAACCACTCCCCGTGCCGATCTCCAACACCCGGTCACTTGCCTCGGGTGCAATCGTCTCGGTCATGTAGGCGACGATGAATGGAGGCGAGATGGTCTGGCGATGTCCGATCGCCAAGGCCGAGTCCTGGTAGGCATAACGACGCATCGACACCGATACGAACTCGTGACGCGGCACCGTCCGCATCGCACGCAACACCCGCTTGTCACGGATCCCCTCGGCCTCGATGCTCACCCGCACCATCCGCTCACGCAACGCCGTAAAACTCTCGGCAGCATCCGCCGTGACCACCCCAACCGTGGACAACACCATCCCGATCAGGCAGACGGCAAGACGGGAAAGCGACAACGACACCCTCGGCCGGTTCGATGAATGCATCACGCGTGACTCCCTTCGGTTTCCAGCAGGCCAGCAGAGCTCACCAGATTATAGACGCACATTGCGACACTCGGGAACGGCGTTCCCGATATGTTGGACGGACCCGTGCAGACCCCGAGCCGAGTCTTCGTTCCGACGCAGCATGGGATCCAAAAATCCGGGCTGTCGTTGCGACCACGGATCGTTATATTCACAGCGCCTTGAGGACCCGGCGAGCACAGGAGACAGTCATCTGGAAGCATCGATTCGAGACCACCTGATCGGATACGAGCGGGCGTTTGATCATCCGCTGAGCGTCACGATTGTCGTCGGAGTCGTCTCGGGCCTCGTGATCGCCGGTGCACTGATCATGGCCCTGCGCAGCTGGATCAGCGAAGACTCCTACCACCAGGCATTCCGCTGGTGGCGCAGCTGGTGCTGGCTCGTCGGAGTCATCTTCGTGCCCGTGCTCGCCGGAGCACTCTGGACCATGCTCGCCGTCATGGTGCTCAGCCTGCTGTGCTTCCGCGAGTACGCCAGGGCGACCGGGCTGTTCCGCGAAAAAACTATCTGTGCCGTGGTCGGGCTCGGCATCGTGCTGGTCACCTTTGCCGCGATCGACCACTGGCAGGACGACGCACTGTTCTTTGCCATGGGGCCGCTGGTCGGTGCACTGATCGTGATTGTCAGCATCCCCGCCGATCGGCCTCGAGGCTTCATCCAGCGAATCGCACTCGGTGTGCTCGGATTCGCACTGCTGGGCTTCTCACTCGGTTACATCTCCAACTTGGCCAATGTCGTCGATCTGGGTGGAACCGGAACCGACTACCGACCGCTTGTGCTGCTGCTGATCGTCGCCGTCGAACTCAACGATATGCTCGCCGCACTGATCGACCGCACGCTGGGACACCGGCCGCTGCTCAAAAATACCAACCCGCGGAAGACATGGGCTGGAGCCATCGGTGCGGCTGTGCTGACCACCGCGATGATCGTCGCTGCTGGCGGCTGGCTGTTCCAAGGGACTCCTGTCGCTCGCACAGGCTGGCTGATCGGACTCGGACTGCTCGTCAGCCTGCTCGGACTACTCGGCGACCTGACTCTCGCGTCGATCAAACGCGATGTCGGAGTCGAAGACGTCGGAGCCACGCTGCCAGGCCACGGCGGCCTGCTCGATCGATTCGACGGCTTGGTGCTCGTGCCACCTGCCGTCTACCACTACCTGTCGCTGGCACTCGGCGACTCGGGACCGCTGGGCTCCGAAGGACCACACCGGATCCTGACCGGTGGGTGGGGAGGCTGACCGAGTGGACGACTGGACACTGCGACCAGCACGAGATCTGGAACTGGCCGGTGCCGATCGGCATCGCAGCTATCAACGCGAAAGCGGCCTGGTCGCCAACGTGGCACGCTTCGTCTGGTGGTCGCTGATCCGCACTGAACTGAAACTGCTCCATCGACTCGAAATCCACGGAAAACACAACCTCCCGCGGTCACCCTCGTTTGTCCTCGTCGCCAATCACGCCAGCCACCTCGATGCACTCGTCCTCGGAGCCACACTGCCGCTGAAACTCCGAGACCAACTGTTCCCGCTCGCCGCCGGAGACGTCTTCTTCCACACTCCCGCACTCGCCGCCTTCTCGGCCACCGTGCTCAACGCTTTGCCGGTCTGGAGAAAACAAGTCGGAGCACACGCCATCCGACAACTCAGAACTCGACTCGTCGATGAACCCAGCATCTACATCCTGTTCCCCGAAGGCGGACGGACTCGGGATGGATCCATGAGACCCTTCAAGTCGGGAATCGGCATGATGACCGCCGGAACCCACGTCCCCGTCGTCCCTTGCCACCTGCAGGGAACCTTCGAAGCGTTTCCTGCCAATTCCTACATCCCGCGACTCCACAAAATCTCGGTCACCATCGGACAACCTCGTACCTTCGAACAACTCGAAAACCGAAGACCCGGTTGGGACGAAGTCACCAACATCCTCGAACACGACATCAAGACGCTCGCCAACTCACACCCTGCGAACTCCAACCGAGATGCAACCCAATGAGTCACCACGTGCTGCTGGCCGGACTGTTTCACGAAACGCACACCTTCCTGGATCACACCACGCCGCTTGGCGATTGGACCATCCGCCGCAACGAACAACTCTTTGAAGCCCGTGACGACGCGTCACCATTGGCCGGAGTCCTCTCGGTCGCCGACGAGCGTCACTGGCAACTGACCCCGACGATCGACATGCGAGCCACTCCCAGCGGACCGGTCGAAGACCCTGTGCTCGAAACCTTCTGGGACGGCCTCGCAGCAGGATTCGACAAGGGCCCCTTCGATGGCATCTTCCTGGTGCTCCACGGTGCGATGGCCTGCTGCGGCTGCCCGGATGTCGAAGGCGAAATTATCGAGAGGATCCGAGCCGTCGAGTCGCTCGCCAATCTGCCGATCTGCGGTGTGCTCGACCTGCACGGGAACATCTCCAGGCAAACGATCGAGTCGACCCAGGGACTGATCGCCTACCGCAGGAACCCGCACACCGATGGACACCAGGTCGCCGTCGAAGCCGCCCAGTTGCTCGACGACATCCTCTCCAGCGGCAAGACTCCCCAATCCGTCTGGGCCCGCCCGCCGGTGATCTGGCCCCCAACCGGGACCGGCACCAACGACGAACCGATGAAAACTCTCGAATCCATGGCCCGACAGATCGAGACCGACCTCCCCGATATCGTCGCCGTCAATGTCATGGGCGGATTCAGCTTCGCCGATACGCCCGATACCGGAGTCAGCTTCGCCGCCACCACATTCGGTGACCCCGAGATCGCCCGAGCGCGGCTGGGCGAACTGGTCGACTTTGCCATCGCCGCACGACACCAGGGCAACAAGGTCGATCCCCCCTTCGAGTCCTGCCTCGAAGACGTCGCCCGGCACATCGCCGACGGTCAGACGCCCGTCGTGCTTGTCGAACCCTCCGACAACATCGGTGGAGGGGCCCCCGGAGACGCAACCACGATGCTCGCTGAGTTCCTGAGACAGGACATCGACGGTGCCGTCGCGATCATCAACGATCCCGAATCGGTCCAGGCCCTCTCGAGTCTCGACATCGGAGCCACCGCCACGCTGGCGATCGGCGGCAAGACCAGCCGCCTCACCGACGGACCCATCGACGCCACAGTCACCCTCGAATCCACCAGCGATGGACGCTTCACTCTCGAAGACAAACACAGTCACCTCGCCGCCGGCAGCGGACTCTACATCGAGATGGGACCGTCGGCGGTGGTGAGGTGCTCGGGAGTCCGCATCCTGCTGACCTCGCTCAAGACTCCCCCTTTCGACCTCGCACAACTCCGCAGCCAGGGAATCAACCCCGAAGACTGCTCGGTCGTCAACGTCAAGGCCGCCGTCGCACACCGACAGGGCTGGGACCCGGTGACCGCCCACACCTACACCGTCGACACGCCTGGACCCTGCTCCAGCGATATCTCCCGGCTGCCATTCCAACTCGTCAAGCGACCGGTGTTTCCACTGGACGAGTTGGCATCGCCTCGCCGCTAGGGCACCTTCACCGATTCCAACACGTACAACTGGTGGCCGATTCCCTTGCCAGTGAAGTCCGTGGGAGACTTGGTCTTCTCACCCCGGACAAAGCACAACTGCAGACGGTCGCCCTGGTAACGATAGATCCCCGTCATCAACGGCCTTTCACCGAGGAAGACCCTGAATTTCGCCGGCTTCGCCTCGATGTCGGCCTCGTAGGTGAACTGGTACCCGATCGCGTCCAGCTTGCTGACGTTCAATGCCGCCCTGCCCTCGGCAAACGAGAGCATACGGCCCTTGAGCAAATCGGAGGGGGTGCCCGAAACGACCGCCGAGACGATCTTCCAGGTGCCGTCGATCGCGGATGCCGCCTTCCGCTTCGGCTTCGCCGGGTTGATTTCCACCACCTTCAGTTGCTGGTACGACCCAAACACGGTGGACCCGTCCGTTTTTTTCTTCTGCTGGAACGTGCACGTGTCTCCGACCTTGGGAGTGGACGTTCGGAATTCCAGCATGTTGATCAGCCCGTCGATCTCCCACGACACAGACAGGTTCTTGATCGAATACGAGAGGCTTTCGTTGCCCAGGTGATCGCGAGTCGTTCCGTCGGGGTTCAACTGGATCGAGACCCTCTCCCCCTTGGGGTTCGTCGCCACCAGTTCACGGTTGGCCACCAACTGGAACAGCGCCTTGGCAGGACCCTGCAGGTTGGCTCCCGGCGAGTTCACCTGCGGGCCTGCGTTTTTCGTGGCACCCTTTGTTGCTGCCACGCTTCCAGCAGAATTCGGCCGTTGAACCGTCCCGGCACCACCGCGGCGTTGCAACGAGAGTTGCAACACCGAAGAGCCCTTTTCGTTGAGCGTTTTTGGCCGGGGCTGACCGGGCGTCGCCACCGTCAACTTCAACCTCTGGCCTCGAAATCGGTACAGGCCCAAAAACCGCTTGTTGCCCAATTGTACCCAGTCAAATGTCCTCGGGTTCGATCGGAAATCAATCTGAAACGTCGACCGCAACGGCTGCTGGCCCGCTTTGACCAACTGCTGAAGCGAGTTGCCCTGGAATGTGAACTCCTGGCCGACCATCGCCGGAAGAGACTTGCCGGCGACACTCGCTGCCGTTACCAGCCACGTGCCCTGGAACTTCGACTGGTCCTTCGAACCGTCGTCATCAGGATCCGGCGCTGCAGCCAGCAACTTCTCGGTGTCCAACTCGCTCGACACGTGCCCGTCAACAAACAACACGGAGACACCGTCCTGATGATGACTCCTGATGCCATCCGCTGAATCAAACGTCTCCGGAGCAGTCCACGCCACCGCGTGCTCATCTCCCGCATCAACAACCAGCGGCACGACCGACTCACCACCCACCGCCGTCAACGCACCAGTCGACACCGGCTTGCCATCCTTGTAGGCCGACTTGCCCTGGGTGATCAGGCGATACGTCGTCAATCCCTCGGACAACTCGCCACTGGGACAGACATACACTGTCGGGATCGAAGCCATCAACGCCTTGTTGGACGGACTGTCCCACGGTTCGTTGAGCTTGAACTTCGAATACAACTCGTTTTCACCCATGTACGGCAGAATCGCCACCCGCCAACTCAATAACGGCTTGCCGTCCGAGGCAGCAATCGCGGCCCGAGGAAACGCCTTCTGAGACGTGCGGTGACCTTGCATCGCCAGGCCGATCAGCTTCAGGTTGTTCCTGCACTGAGTCGCCCGGGCGGCCTCTCGACTCGCCTGCAACGCCGGTAACACCATCGGCAACAACTGCACAAGACTCTGTTGGCCCGGTGGCGCCTTGATCGCAGCATCGAAACCGAATTCTGGTCCCGACTGAGTAATCTTCACCGTGTTGAGAGCCGCTTCGAATGGGCCAAGCATCGCGGCAGCCAAGGGGGCCTGCTGCTTGAACTGAGCGATCTGTTGCTTGCCCAAGGTCACCGCACTCTCGAGAGCAGTCTTGGCCGACTGGGCACCCGACTCGTCGGACGTCAAACCCTGTAACTTCAGCGAGTTGCTGCCGGCGCCCAATCCCTTCAGACCGAATCCCAAACCCTTGAGCTTTCCGTTTAGCGCCAGTAACGACTGGATCGTCGGGTTCTGAGCAACCGGACTGCCCGAGATGCCTGGAGGTAAGGGAATCGTCACCGGGTCGGGCAACGTCACCGCCACGACGATGTCCTGGCCTCCGTCAACAAATGCCAGGTCCGGTCGAGGCGTGTACGGATCGCCGTTGGCGATCAGCTGCTTGATGAATCGCTCGACGCTGAAGACCAGTGTCTTCTCGTCAGCCCGGTAGACCAGCATCTTCGGAGCCTGCGGATCGTCGATGGGAAAGACATACACCGGTTTTCCGTCCAGCGTCGTCTTCTCGAGCTTCGCCTCCATCGCCGCCAACTGCTCGGACGTCACCGCCGATCTCAAATGAAGCACAAACGCCGGAATCAACTTCTCCTTGACCACCTTCTCCATCGCCGCACTGTCGATCTCGCCATTGGATGACGATGCCGCCAAATTGGCGATGTCCGATATGCCGCTGATCCCCAGAGTGACTTTCGACACCTCGTCGAATCCAAACACCGTCTCCTGCTTCAACTGACTCAGTGCGTTCAGGATCCCAGGCGAGATTGCCGGGTTCTTCAACGCCTGCTGTGTCTCGGTCGAATCCCACAACCGCTCCACGTTGATCCCGGCCACGATCTGAGCGTCCGGCGGCAACCAGTGAGTGTCAAACTCCTCGTTGTCGTTCTCGACAACCGCAGCCGCCTTCTGGACCGGTGCCGCCTCGGGGACCTCGGCCGGCGCCGCGTCGCCGGCAACCTCTGCTGCCGCGGCAACCGGTTCGGCTCCACCAAGCCATCCCATCGCCCGGGCACCGAAATACCCTCCGACTCCTAGGCCGGTAACTCCCAAAACTGAGCCAAGTATGATCCAAATCGCTTTGCTCGACGACTTCTTCGCCGCAGGCTTCGGACGGGTCGCCGGGGCCGATGCCTCCTCCATTTCCCCAAAATCGTCGTCACCAAACTCGTCGAGGTCATCGAAGTCGCCGAAATCGTCGAGTACCTCAAGCCCGTCATCCGCCGGAAGCTCGATCACAAACGGCTGGCGGCACTTCGGACAAGGCACCCGACGCCCCACCGCATCAGTGTTCTTCAGCTTCAACGTCGCTTGGCATTCCGGGCAGTGAACTTCGATCGGAGCCGACATCGGGCGTCTCCTCAAGATTAGGACGCAAAAGAAATCCGTCGCGGATTGCCTCGACACGCAACGCAACGCAACGCAACAGACCCACAGCATTCCGATCCTACCCACCGCAACCGGTGGTCACAAGAAACGCCTCGACACCCCCGACTCCTACGTGGTCGCCGCACCACGCAATCGAACCGAAACCTCTCGCAACCACTCCTCGGGCAACGGAGCAAACGGACGGAACTTCTCCAATCCACCCTGCTCGCCCAGGTACAACAACGCCCGGTGGCTCCCCAATCGACTGGCAGCCGCCGAATCGACCAGGTTGCTCGAATCCGATGCACTCATCTGGAATACCACCCGGATCTCGAACTCGCGTAAAGTCTGAGTGCTCAGCCAGCGGCTGAGATTGTTGTAACTGTCGCACCAGCACAACGTATGGACGCCAAGCGCCGGCCCGTCTCGAAGTATCGACACAAGCTGCTGACTGGGTGTCACGGCCGACTCGTCACCAAAACTCGAACCGAACCCGAAATCATCGTCACCACGCCGGATGTCTCGGAAACGACCCAGATCATGGATGACCAGAAAAACCGACCCCGCCGACTCGTCATCCTCGCGGTCGCGACGAGACACCTCTGCAGCCAAAGACTCCAACGCGTCAGACACCTTGCGCGGCCGAACCAATTCGACTTCACCAGGCAACAGATCCGCCACCCGCTGCCACGACTCACCATGCGGTTCGTCACTGGCACTGCCGTCACAAACAACAAACCGACCTGCCTGCCCCTGCCCCTGCCCCTGCTGAGCCGCCAGAGCGAGCAGCACAGCTTCGAGCACCCCGCGAGCCTCCTCGTCCTGCTGCCCGACCAGGATCAGGTTCGTGCCGCTTTGGCGGCGGAATCGCAACTCCGGCGATGCCTTGATCTGCACCGATTCGCCCACCCAAGCCAACGGCGACCGCGACGACTTGCCCAATCCAGCCCGATTCAGACACTCTGCCAACGGCCCGCTGGTCGTCACGTCTGCCGGCTTGTTGCCCTCGAACACCACCATCGGCTCGGCCGACCCGCGCCGATCCCAACCCTCGGCAACGGCCTTCTCACGCAACTCGCCCAGCCGCAGGTCTCGTGCCTCCTCGTCCAACCACGCAATTTGGAACGGATGATTGCCTTCAAGCAATCCGTTGGCGTCGTTGTAGATGGCTTCGCCAGGTCGAGTCAGCAGGCGGGCGGCGGTGTTTTCTTCGCTAAGAATCAAGTGAGCATCCGACTCGCTGCACTGCAACGCCACCCTCACCGCCACCTGACCCAACGTGGAGCGAGCCAACGAGTAGGCTCCGCCGATGGTCTGAGAGCCAAGCAGCACGTGGACTCCAAAGGCTCGGCCCTGGCGGACCAGCCGGTCGAGCAACAACGATGACTGCTGATGCACGCGATCGTCCTCGACAAAGAACTCCTGGAACTCGTCGATGATCAACAACACACGCGGCATCGGCTCGTCCGGACACGCATCGCGATATCCGGCCACGTCCTGAACATGATGCTTGCGGAACAGATCGCCGCGTTCCGACAACATCCCGTCCAGCCGCTCCAGAACACTCAGGCCAAACTCTCGGTCACTCTCGATCGCGACGACTCGCGCATGTGGCAATTCGTTAATGACGTAGGTCTTGAACTCGACTCCCTTCTTGAAGTCGATCAGGTAGAACTCGACCTGGTCCGGCCCGTAGTACAACGAAATATTGGTGATCAGCGTGTGTAGGAAACTCGACTTGCCCGACCCGGTCTTGCCCGCAATCAACACGTGCTGACTCGTGCCGCTGCCCAGGTGAAGATCCTGCAACTTCGTCGCACCCGCCCGACCCAGGGGAACGTCCAGGCTGCGACGACTGTCCCGACTCCAGTACTCGGACCGATCCGGTGCAATCCTCTCGAATGGCACTTCCACCCGTCGTGTGTCCCGAGCATACTCGCCCACGTTTCGCACAATCTTCACGAACTCCGCCGGCTCCGGTGGACGCTCCAATGACAACGGCAACCAGGCCATGTCCGGGTCACGCCACGAGAATGTGTCGCCGGTCCATACCAGGTTGTTGGCATGAGCCCGCAGATCTTCGAGGTCGAAGTTGTGAGGCATCTGCTGGCGAGTGTCGATGCTCACCAGCGTGTACACACCGCAACGCGCTCCGCTCGATGCAATACTCAATAACCGACGCACCGCGTTGTCGCTGAAATTGACCGGGAAACTCGCCACCACCAATACGTGATATGGCTCGGCCACCTCGCCAGCGTACGAGTTGTACTCCTCGATCGTCGCAAACTGGTTCCTCAAGTACGTCTGAAACACGTTCTCCATGTGCTCGGTCAAATTGGCCAATTGGCGGTCGATCTGAGACGACTCGGTCCAGATCCGACCCGACACCAGCAACTCGTCAAAGTCGGCCAGGTGCATGAAGGCCGAAAAGTTGTCGCCCAGACCGACCGGATCGATGATCGTCAGACGCAACTTGCCCGCAGGTACACTCGTCAACAACCGCAATATCGCCGTCTGTAACACCCCGACCGCCGCGTCACGCCCCTCACGGTCGGCCTCCAGCAACAGGCTGACTCGGTCAGGAAACGGCAAGATCGCCGGCATCGACATCAGGCCCGTGCCCGCCTGCAACCTCGAATCCTCAGACACTCCACCAGGCACCTGTGACAGGTTCACCTCGAACTTCCCCAGCCGAACGGCCTCGGGCACCGATTCCGGAGGCTGGTATCCCTCGGCTGCCAACTCGGACCACGACAAAAACAACCCGTCACACCTCGACTCCATCGATCGCGTCTCGGTGTCGAAGTTAACACAGGCCGATTCCCAAGCCCCCGACAGTTCGGCAAACGAACGTTGGAAGTGCTCACGATCCACCGCCAATCGGTGACCGTGCTCGCGATCCAACTGATCACGAACCGATCGATGCTCACTCTCGATCTCCTCCAATCTCGCCTCACGCTCCAACTCGCACTCACTCGCCTGCCGCACCCGATCCGCCGCCAAGCCCTTCAACCGTTCGGGGAAACTGGTGTGCACCGATGCCAACTCGGTCGCATGCCGATTCGCCAACTCCTCAGCTCGGTCCGACTGGTGCTCGTCGATCCGGCCAATCGCGTCTGCACGCTGCTTGACGATCGGACTTTGACGACCAACATAATCCAGCTTTCTGCTGTCCAATTCATCCTGAGAGACCTTCAACCAGTACTGCCTGGCTCGACGTGCGTCAGCCGTGTGGCCACACAATCGCTCCCACAACCGGCGGCAACGCGATCGAACCACCAGCAGCAACAACCCAACCCAACACATCGACCCGATCACGCCGGCTCCGGCACAAATGCCGAACAACAGGTTCCTCTCCACCAGGCCAGCCACAGGTGACGACGCGTCGATGATCCCCAGACTGCCCGGCACGTCAAACAGGAACAACGGCACACCGATCGCAATCGCCGACAACAACCACACCAGCAACAGACGTCGACCAAACAACAGACGCGGCAACCACAATCGACCAATCCATCCGATCGTCCGATTGGCCCGATCGACACAGTCGACAAAATGATCCAGGCAATCGTCGAGGTCCGTCGGAGGACGACTGCCGGTGGCGGTCGGGGGCGACTGAGCCAACCGCCAATCAGCCAATTGGACGGCCACTCCCTCCACACGATCAGACAACTCGTCCCAATCCGCCATCCGACGCTGATGATTCGACTTCAAACGCGCCTTGAAACTCTCGAACTGATGCTTCGGACTGTCCTCGGCCGTGTCGTCCAGCATCGCCTGGACCATCCAACTGTCCTCGTCACGACGCTTGTCGATCCGATCCTGCTCCAAACCCACTCGCTCCTGCAACACCGATACCTGGTCGTCGTACTCGATCCGAATCGCCGCAGTCTCAGCGTCGATCCGTGACAAATTCTCGTCACGAACCAAATCGTACTGACGGATCACCGTCGCCCGTGTGTCCTCACGCTTCGCTTCCAACGCCTCGCACGCAGCCGCATAACCCCCGTCTTCGGACTCCAGTCGAGACGCCTGATCGCCGGCCAGGGTCTCTTCGCCATGCACGCGGTCGGCCACCGCCTGCAACAATCCGCGCAACAACTCACGCTGACGCACATGATCCAGCCTCGAAACCGAATCGGGTCGGGATGATGAAGAACTCGACGGCGTCACCAGGCTATCGCTCCTCGTCCAAACAGGCTCGCTCGGCCCGAGCAAAAACCTCGGCCAATCTGTTGATTGCGTCCAGCGTCAGGCGGACCGTCGGAGTGATCTCCTCGATGTGCTCGGCTTCAAAATGATGACGCGACTTGTCGTTCCACGTCACCCGAACACGACCCCAGGCCGCCTCGAGCTGCACCAAAGCCTCTGAAAGACGTGCGGCTCCGGTGTGCAGATCGACGACCGCCATCAGGACTCCTCTCCCGGACCCGACAATTTCGACGCGGCAGAATCCCCATCCACGACCAAGGGCAACGGCTCCGGTGCGGCTGCCGCAACGTATGCCTCCAACGACACCAGGATCCGGTCCAAAAGACCCGCCATCCGAGGCACGTCCCGCTCGAACAGATTCACGACCTGACCGCAACGGCCCCGAAACTGGTTCGCCTCCTCCTCCACCACCCGCTGGCAACGACGGACCACCTCGACCTGCTGTCGAGAATACTCCAGCCGAGCTTTCGCACGAGTCAACTCCTGCTTCTCCTCCGCGCACGCCGGACGATGATCACCCACCTGTCGCATCTGACATCGCTGCAGACCCAGTCGCGCCGCAGCCACCCGGTCGTAGGCCCGACGCACCTGCTGCTGCCAATACGCCGGCCGGTCGTGTTCGAGCCAGTCCACCATCCGATGCACCTGGCCGTACAACGAGTCCAGACAATCGGTGCCCTGCTCGCCGAAACGAAGCAGATCGCTGCGGAAGTCCCGGACCGCTTCCACCGAACCAACGTTCGCCGGAGCATTCATCTCCACACCCCCAACACGTCCCGACAAGCTCGCTCAACTCGCATCACGGCCAACTCCACAACACAACCACGCACCAACCCAATCAACGCTGCTGCAAGTACTCCTCAAGACGAGCCGCCTTGCGGACCAAAAACGGAATGTACGCGTTGTTGACCTCGACCAATCGAGACACCCCCTTCAACTGCTCGGTGAACTGCTCGGCAAACCGCTTGTTCTCCTGATCTCGCCACGTCACGCTCAACGATTCCAAATGACCCGCCAACGAATTGGTGCGATCGACCAGGTCGGTGTTGAACTGCTTCAACAGACTGGCAAAACGCTTCAACTCTTCGGGATCAGCAATCGCCTGAGGCATCTCGACTCTCCAGAAAACTCGTCCACTGTCCGCAACTCCAATTCCATTGTTCCCCCCAATCGGCCCAACGGCAATACCACCCTACCGACCCGGCCGAGTCTCGCTCAAGCTCCGCAAGTACGCATACAAGTCCGCATACCCCGCGTCACCGAGACCCTTGAGCATCCCCGAGGGCATCAACGACTCGGGACGACGAGACTGGAATCCCATCTCGCTTCGCTCCAATCGGATCGTCCGGTTCGTCCCCGTCCGCAAGGTCAGCCCGTCGACCGACTCGTAGACGATCAACCCGCTGTACACCCGCCCGTCTTCGGTCCCAACCACCGTTGTCTGATAACGCGGTGAAACGTCCCGGTTCGGAAACACGATCGCCGTGAACAGATCGGTGCGTGAAAACCGCCCCGAAGCCCCCGCCAGGTCCGGCCCCAACGCGCGACGGCCCTGGTGACACTGCACACATCCCAGCTTCGCGAAAACCGCCCTCCCCAGCTTCGCATCTCCGACTTCCCAGTCCACCGCAGCCAACCGCTTCTTCAACAACGGCAAACTGGCCGCCACCGCGCCCAGCAAACGACGAGACTCCTCCGGATAAGACCTCTCCCAATGACCCGTCCAAGCCGACACCGCCGACTGCTGAACCACTCGACCCGCCGGCCCCGTCACGAAACCGAATCGCTTGCCCGTGCTACGACGCAACAACAACACCGCCCGAGACCGCAAACCATGCTCCTGAGTACCCACCCCCATTCGTCGCAACACCGACAACAACGCCAATTGCTCGCCTGCCAATTCGGACCGCGGCAACTTCGCCAACGCACCCAAACTCGCCGACACGACCTCAAGAGACGACGACCCCAACCCCGACACGAACCGCTGCCGGTCCGCCAGTTCCGCTCGACGTGACAACTCGACCACCACCGCGCCGCGAACATCAACACGGTCGTGCACCGCACGCAACAACCTCAATACCCCGGGATCGTCCGAACCACCCAACAACCGCACCACCTCACCCGTCCACCGGTAGTCCTCACCCGCCCTGCGGATCGCCGCAACAAACAACGCCCGTGCACGTCGTCGATCCACCTGCGACATCCGACCCAGAAACAACACATGCGACGGCAGGCCAAAACCCTTCGCCTCGAGTACCGCTCGAGACAATCCCGCATCATCAGCACACAACGCACCATACAACTCGACCAGCCGATCGTCCCAGTTGCGGTCCTGGTTCAACCCCATCCGGTCAATCTTCGACTGCAACCCAACCAACGCGACAGCCGTCCTGGCTCGCTGATCCGCAGTCCGCGACAACGGGATCCTGGCCAATGTGATCAGAAAATGCAGATCCGATACCGGGTGTGAACCCTCGGTATCAGGAGACTCGAACGGTTCAAGACGATCCAGAAATTTGGCCAACAGACGCGGACTGGACGACGAAACCATCGCCGCCAATCGAGCCAACTCGAAGTTCAACGCCGTGTCGGGACTCGGAAACACCCGCTCCACCACTCGGCTCACCGCACCCGACACCCCACTCAATGCCGCAGCCGGCAACAACGCTCCGTAACCATCAAACACCGCCGCACGACCCGACTTCGGGCCGACATCGCCCAAAGCCAATCCGGCCAATCGGGCCGCATCACGCTTCAATTCCACCGAAATGCCCGCCGGTTCCTTCGCACTCAACACCGACAACGCGACACGCAATCCGTCCCGGTCGATGCCCTCGACATGAGACCGTCCGCCCAACGCGATCGCCACTCGGGCCCGAGTCGACACCCCGGACGAACGAGTCCTGATCCGCCGCCATGCCGCCTCCGGCATCCGACTCAACACGCCAGATGCCACCTGGCGGGTCCGGCGATCCTCACTCCCCAACTGACGCAATAACCCCGACTCCACACTCGACCATTCCCAATCACCCGACACGCCCAACATCGACTCGCACGCCGCTCGACCCACCAACGCATCGCCGTCATCCAGAAATCGACTCAATAACTTCGCGTCCGGTTGAACCGGATTCACCCGCCCCGCCGCCCAAGACAGCCGAGCTCGCACCGCCGCAGGGAAACCGGACATCGCCTCGTCCAAACTCCCGAAATCAGGACCATCGAATACGTCCACCAGGATCTCCACAGCTCGCACCCGACCAGAGACCGGAATTCGAATGTCACCGATCGCCCGGTTAAACGACGCTGCGCCCAATTCGCGAGCCTTCGGCAGCCAGCTCGCTCGAGACCAACTCGACAACGGCTGAGGCATCGACAGACAGGCGGCCATCGATGTCTCGTGACGGTTCTTCGAAAGACGGGACGTCGCCGGATGAGTGATCCGGTAAACACTGCCTCGAGTCCCACGCCCCCCAACGGATACGTACAACGCACCGTCGAGACCAACAGCAATGTCGGTCGGAGCAAACCCGAAATGACCGCGACCACTCATGAACTCGATCGGAACAGCCAAGCCCCCGTCGCCTCGACCCGGTGGCGTCATCGCCATCACACGACCAAACGTCCAGTCGCACGCAAACACCGCTCCCCGGTACAACTCGGGGAAAGACCTGTGACGGTAACAGGCCACTCCGGTCGGTGATCCGCGACCCAGCGAAGCGATCACCGGAGGCATGTCCAGAAAATAGCCCGGACGCTTCCAACTCCGAGACAACCAGCCAACACCAAAAGACGGCAAAGCTCGAAACACTCGAGTCGGACGGTACCACGGCAACGACACGTCCCGCTCGCCGTCACTGTCGTAGACAAACATGTCGCCGCTGCCGTCAAAGGCAAAGTCGTAGGCGTTACGGAAACCGTCCACCACGATCTCGCTTCCCGACAACGACCGCGGCATCCGCAATAACGCGCCAGCCGATGGGTCCCGAATCGGTGATGATCGCAACGAAGCATGCGCTGACGTCACCCCCGCTCCGTTGCCAGCCAACAGGTAATACCAACCGTCCGGGCCGCGACGGATCGCATGAGCGTCGTGCTCGCCGCCAGCTCGAATCTTCAGGATCCGCTCCAAACCACCGTCTGCACGACCGTCTCCGTCCGAATCTCGCAGACGCCACATCCCACCGTCTCCACTCAATAACAAATCCGATCCGTCAAAAAATAGACCCTGAGCACCACCCGAGGGGAGCGTCGAATACGTCGTGTACGACTCGGCACGAAAATCGCCGTCCCGGTCATGAAGCACTCGCACGTATCCACGACCCGATACCACCACACGACCCGCCGAATCGATCGTCATCGAATAAATGTCGCTCGCCAACTCGTCGTCAGCGTACAACGTCACCCGAAACCCTTCTGGAACTCGTACTGACGAATCCGCAGGCGGCGACTCACCCAATGCCACAACACCACTCGATGTAACCAATACCAACAGCCCACACCGCAGCCCACACCGCAGCCACGACCCCGTCTCCGCCATCACCACATTCCTCATTCCAACACTCATCGCCCACAACTCACTCGAAACTCGACCGGTAACTCGGCACCGGTCGACGACAGAATACTACGCACCTCCGCTCGCTCACTCGCCGTCATCACCGTCTCCAGACCCCTTACACCCCGACCCGACAACACCGCATGCAACCGGCGAGCCAAACGGCCGCGAGGTGCCTCGGGCATCGCCGCCAATTGCGGGGAATACACCAATGGACTCAGCCGGTGACGAAACAGACGGTCCGACAAATCCAACTGACGTAACGACCGACCGTCACTCCCCCGCGGCCCCTGCTCCTGATACCACTTCGCAAAACCACTCGTGCCACGCACCAGTCCACTCCATCGCGGCACATCGGCCAACAACAGGTAACGCAACAACCGATCCTCGGCGTCCGATCGCCGACCCAGACGGTGCTCGTAACACACCCGAGTGATCAGGTTCTGACCGTGAAGCTGATGATCCAGCACCAGGTGAGCCACAACGTCGCTGCCGGACGATAGGTAACCGCTGAGATCGACCAATCCCTCGAGCTGCTTCAGACTCGATCGAAACGACGACTCGCTGCGATGACGTCGGTTCTCCTCGCGACTCAACAGGTTGCCCATATGAGTCACCCGCCCCAAGTCTCCGGTCACGTACCAGCCACCCCAGCGATTGCCGAGCCGTGTCGTACCCGTGACTCGCGAATAGCCTTCCAGGGGCTTGCCCGAAGATTCGACCAGGAACGACCGAACCATGCCGCCGGGAACCGAAAGCGTGGTGCGGCCAATATGACACGCCAGGCAACTCGAGCGGCGATGAAAACGTGGAGCCGCTCCGGCGGAAGCGGCGGGCTGAGTCAACACGTAGAAAATCGCCCCCTTGCGAGGATCGACCGACAACAACTCCAACTCCCGAGTTCCGGGAACCCACGCCACCGAAACGTCGTCATTGAAGTAGATCGCTCGAGGTGTCCTCGGAGCGATCAGACGCTGGTTGACTGCGGTCTTGGAATAGACCAACAACTGAGAAGAAATCGGGACTCGCAACGATCGGAGCACCGCATCCAAATAACCCCGACCCGACACCGCCTCGAGCCTCGCCTCGCCTCGCTTCAGCCGATCGTCCAGTCGAGCCACCGGGTCGTCCGTCTTACTGCCCAAGTAATCGACCGGCGACTGGCCGAACGGCAACGGATCGTCGAACGACACAACCGTCGGCTCGGCAGCCGACAATACGCCAGGTAGTCCAATCAGAAAACACAACAGACGCATCACGGGCAGTTCTTCGCAAACTTGCAGGTCAGCCATCACGAACTTCATCACCAGTGTGCCATGCACGACGCCATTGGCCAATTGCCAGCACGCTTTCCGATGAACTAAGATGCCAACCGGTTCGAACACCACAACGCCAGACCCAAACGAAAGATCCCAACACGATGACTCGCCGGTTGATTCTTGTCGCAGTGCTCTCGGTGCTGCTGCCAGCAGTTCCCGCCAAGTCACAGGATCAACCAGCCGGCCCCGACCTGTTTCAGCCCTTCGGTAGCCTCGCCGGCGACCCGGGCTCAGACGCGCAAATGACGGTCACCGCGTCGCTGCACCCGGCCAACGCCATGCCGCGCGAAACCGTGACGCTGGCCATCGAAGTCATCATCCCCGAAGGCTACTACACCTACCCGATCGGCGACGAACCCAACTCCACCACGCTCAAGTTCACCGACCACGCCGGACTCGATTCTCCCTCCACCAAACCCCGGGCCGACCACCCACCGAAAGTCGTCGTCACCAAGATCGGCAAGATCGACTTTCGGCAGGAAAAATACATCGGTCGAGTCGTCTGGCGGCAAACCTTCAAACGGGCCGCCGGAAACGCCAGCGTCAACGGCACCATCACACTCAGTATGTGCAACGCCCAAGGTTGCTTGCCGCCAGAAGACTTCCCCATCCAGGTGACTCTCGGTGAAGGTCCCGAATTGGCAGAAACCGATCACGACCTACACCCCTTCGAATTGGACATCACCCCCACACTGAAGACCGGTGGCACAGACAAACCGACTCCAGTCTCCTGGCACATCCAACTCTCACCCAGCGACGCCAAGCCCGGAGAAACCGTCACCCTGGCACTCTCGGCCACGCTCCAGAACGGCTACCACATCTTCGCACTCTCGCAAGACAGCAGCCACGGCGGACTCCCCACACGGTTCTTCATCGAAGGACTCCGTGGACTCGAAGACACCGGCGACGGGTTCGTGGAAGACCGGGCGTTTGAAACCAAGTCCATTCAACTGGCCACCGGCACCCTCGAACAGAAACTCTTTCACGACACCGTGACCTGGAGCCGCACCTATCGCGTCACTCAGGATGCCGACAACGCCGGTTACGGAACTCGCGGACGAGTGCTCTACCAGTACTGCGACAAGAACGGTTGCCTGAAAGGACGCATCGCCTTCTCGCTCGGACATGTCGCAGCAATCGACTCGGTCGCCAAAACCGGTGATGACTCGGCCTCAACGCAAAACGACGCGCCGACCGACACCCCAACCGCCGCACCCGCCAGCCTCGGTACACTGCTCAGCCAAGTCGGCATCGCCATGATCGCCGGCTTCATTCTCAACTTCATGCCCTGCGTCCTGCCGGTGATCGGGCTGAAGATTATGTCGTTTGTGAGTCAGGCCGGAGAAAACCGGCGCCGAGCCTTACTGCTCAACCTCGCTTTTTCGGCCGGCCTGATGAGCGTATTTGCGGTGCTGGCGACTTTGGTCGGAGTCGTCGGTGCCGGTTGGGGATCGCAGTTCACCAGCGCCCCGTTCAATATTATCATGGCCGTCGTCGTCTTCGTCTTTGCTCTCAGCTTCCTGGGCGTCTGGGAGATTCCCGTGCCCGGATTCGGAAGCACACACGACTCCTCGCAACAGGAAGGACTCACAGCCGCCTTCGCCAAGGGAGTCCTGACCACAATCCTCGCCACACCCTGCACCGGACCGCTGCTGGTGCCAGCCATGAGCTGGGCGGTCAGCCAGTCGATCCCGGTCACCTACCTCGTGCTCCTGAGCGTCGGGCTGGGCATGGCCCTGCCCTACCTGCTGATCGGGACCTTCCCCAAACTCATCGCCTTCCTGCCCAAACCGGGAATGTGGATGGAAACCTTCAAACAGGTGATGGGCTTCGTACTCCTGGGCACCGTCATCTACCCCATGTTCGTGCTCTCGGGCATCGACCCAGACATCGTTGTCCCTACACTGCTGTTCCTCTTCTCGCTCTGGGCTGCCTTCTGGTGGATCGGCCGTGTGCCACTGACCCAACCACGCTGGAACCGGATCAAGAGCTGGGCTCAGGCCGTCGCCTTCAGCAGCCTGATGGGGGTCGTCTCGTTCAACCTGTTCTACCAACCCGATGACGGCTTCTGGACCTCCTACTCCGACGAAATACTCGCCAGCCACCTCGAAGACAACCACACCGTGCTGATCGACTTCACCGCCGATTGGTGACTGACCTGTAAACTCAACGAGGCGGTCGCCTTGGATGCACAGGTCACTCGAAAATTCCTCACCGACAACAACATCGTTGCACTCAAGGCCGATATGACCCGCGAGTCGCCAGAGATCAACGCACTGCTCGTCAAACTCGGGAACCACGCTAAAGCCATACCCTTCTACGCCATCTACCCGGCCAATCGACCCGACCAACCCATCGTGCTCGACGGTGTCTTCGGGTCCCCCCGACCCGTACTCCAAGCACTCAAACAAGCCCTCAAATAATCCCCCCGCGTGCGACCTCTCTCCTGGGACTGGCTCTCCCCCCGTGACGGGGTGCCTGTCCCCGAATCCACCGGCTACGGCACAGGCACCCTCGCCTGACGGCGAGGCGAGCCAGTCCCTGTTCCCACCCGCCCGATCAACCGACGAGCCTGCCGATCGCAATACCCCTTGTTGTGCTCGAGCAACCGAAGTCGATCACTCTCAGATTCGACAGTCACGTCCAGAAACAACACACCCATCTCGGACTGAGTCCCCTCACCCCAAATGACACGCCGGGGAGGCGAATGGGGGTTGAAGGGGTTCGACTCGCTGTTGTCGTACCAGGCCTCGTGCACCACACGCGTGCCCGCCGGAAAACGAAGCGGGCGCAACAGGTGGTATCGCGAATGCCAGTTGAAGTCCCAATCGTCGATCGCCACCAACGCCAACCGGCGACCCGCAGGCGTCTCGGCCCACGAACGACAACGACGACCCAACAGGTGCATGTGAGGCAAGACCGAATGAACCGTCACGTCGACCGGAACCGTGTATTCGGCACGATGATACCAATTCGGTTCACCAGCAGGGATCTCCAACGACAGGTCACCAACTAGTAACTCGTCCACCGCTGTGATCCGCTCTGCCCGACCACCAGTCCCGCCCGAACCGTCGCGGACAAAATAGATCCCCAGCTCGGATCGGTCCGTTTCCACACGACCGGTGGGATGATAGTGCACCTGCAACACGAAATCCGATCCGGCCACAATCCGTCGACCCAGCCCGCTCGCCAATCGCCTCGGCTGAACTCCAACCGCCCAGCCACCCAACGTCCCGCCACCCCGGAAACCCCAACCGCCAAAACGACGGTAACCCAGGACCGGATCCGCCGCGTCCAGACGCCGCGCACGACCCGTGTCGTCGTATCGAAAACTCGCATGATGCACCACCCGAGCGTTCCCCGGTCGGAACTCGATCGCAGAAATCATCCGGTCCGTCTTCAATCCACTGGGAATCACAAAGTACCAGTAAATGTCCGGACCCTCCGACGAGATCGATACACGCTCGGACATCCGCAACACCAGGTCCGGTTCGCCCAGTGACCAGCCGCCCGGGTACTCGCGAGGCTTCTCAGCCAATGACAAATCACCGGTCGGCAAACCCGATTCCAGCCACGCCCGAAATGCAGACAACTCGCTCGCTCGTAATCTCAAGTCGTCCTGGAAATGACCGAATCCGGCTCGAGGCTTCCAAGGAGGCATGATGCGGCGAGTGATCACATCGAATACCTGGCTGCGACGACCCGACACGTCGGCATAACTACTAAGCGAAAATGGAGCCGCCGTCCCAGCTCGGTGACAACCCCCGCAACGACGATGCACCAGACTCGCCATGCCACCAGACCACGTCATCAGCTCCGATTCCGTCTCTCGGTCGGACGCCGGACCAGGATCTGATGACGATGACAACGGTTCCAACAGACAACCGACCGGATTCGTCCGCAACAACGTTCGAGACCGCCCGCCCAACACCGTGTCGATCGCACGCACCATGTCGCGACTCGTCACAGCCGTGCGCCGACGACCCACCTCGATGTAACGGTCGTCGATCCGACCGCGGTAGCACAATCGCCCCGAACCGTCGATCACGAACGACTCGGGAACATGCGTCGGCTCCAAGACGTCCCGGAGCCTGCTATGGGCAGGATCGTCCGATTCGCTGATCACCGGAATGCGACCAGCCAACAGGTCCGCAACTCCATCATCAACTCCAATCACCAGGACCTCGACGCCACGACGCGACGCCGCAAGCTGCAGTCGACGCAACATCGGCTGATAGCTGAGCGAAATCGGGCAGGTGCTCGAGAGATAGACGACGACCGTCGCCGGTGACTCGCAACGACCACCAACTCGGTGCACCACACCAGACGTGTCTCGCACTGTGATCGACTCGACAAACGGCCGGTCATCCAAAACAAAACCACCCGCTGTGACCGACGCACCACCAACTTCCCAGGGCAACACGCCACCAATCCAGGCCCCCAGACCCAGCAACCCCAGCAACGACAAGACCAACGGCGCAATCGCCGCTCGCAATGGCCGTGGCGGGAATGAGGACGGGCGATCCAAGAGCTGTGAGTCCGACTCGAGAAATGATGCGGGGCGGGACGGTAACACATGCCGTGGCTTGCAACGAGACGAAACGGTCACCCCCAGAGACTGCCTCTTCGCCCGCCCCACGGCAGGCGGGTGCCTGTCCCGGCAGCAGCACAGCCAATCCCATTAAAAGGGAGCGGCCGCCGCAGAGTCCCGCAACTCTACGACGGCCTGCCACCCTCGGACAAACACCGTACGGGTTTCAGCCGGAGCCCATTGGCTTAGACCCGATCCAGTGCCTCCACCAGAACTACTCCGGTGGAATGCCCAAAAGTTCTTCTTCCTCTTCCTGGATGATGATCCGCGGAGTCACCATCAACATGATGCTCTCCGTCTCACGACCAACACCTGAGTTCTTGAAAAGGCGACTGATGTAGGGAATCTTGTTCAGGATCGGAACACCGGACATCTTGCGACCTTCTCGCAACCGCTTTACACCGCCCAAAAGAACGGTTCCGCCGTCGGGAACACTGACCGTCGTGGTGACATTGAGTATCTGCTGAATCGGCTGCTGAACCGTCAACGTTCCACCGCCGCCGCCACCCATGCCGCCACCCATGCCGCCACCCATGCCGCCGCCCATGCCACCGCCACCCATGCCACCGCCACCCATGCCACCACCGCCC
>Ga0114999_10000438_pt1 | contig 61733 bp, 62 predicted proteins | sample ArcticOcean_MG_C_3_FD_89820 | JGI IMG/M metagenome (GOLD analysis project Ga0114999, IMG submission 89820) | Marine microbial communities from western Arctic Ocean - ArcticOcean_MG_CB8_126 | ecosystem: Environmental > Aquatic > Marine > Oceanic | place: Arctic Ocean: Canada Basin | collected...
GCCTCGGTGACATTCGGCTCGACATCAGGAACGGGCGTGGCTGTTGGGTCTGGAATGGGAGTTGGTGTGGGCGCAAATTGCGTGGTCTCACTGGTGGCGGTTGCTGCTTGCGTTGGAATTGTCGGCTGAACTGCTGGCGTGGATTCAGAACTGCCGCATGCGACAGCAACCAATCCCACTACGGATATCGCTGCTATGAGATGCGTTCGCGACTTCCAGTTCAGAATCTTCCGTATCGAATAGCTCATGTTTTGAACAACCTGCCCGTGGGATGGGAAATTTCGGCGTCACCTACGCTCGGTAGGCTTGACAATCAGATGCAGCAAGTTTCCAGCGCGATCTTCACGATTTCTTAAGATTTCGAAATCAGCAGGCATCGGGCCGCGCCAGAGGTAGATTCGGTGCATCGAACTACTTACGATGAACATCGCACTCCGCGCACGACGCGTTCATGCACTTCTTGCACTCACACTCGTGGCGGCAATCGCTTGTAGTTCCAGCGTGGCAGCGCCCCTCGCCAGCGCAACACCGGTCGCCACATCGACGCCGGCACCTACGCCGACGGCCACGCCGGAACCCACGGTCGCTCCAACCGCGACGCCCGTCCTGCTGATCATTGCAACTGCGGAGCCATACATAGCCCCACCGGAACAAGCGGCACCAGAGCCAGAGTTACTCGATGCCGCACTTTCCATCGAAGAGCGAGAAGCGCTCAAAGCGTTCCGTGACCCCAACCTCGGATCATCGTGGCGCACGGATTTCACCAGACGCACAAATAGCCTGACGGAGTTCGTCAGCATCCTGCCGCGTGATGGAATAGCCCCGCTCGATGAGCCGGTGTTCTTCGTTGCCAGCGAACCACCTGAGTACATGCGTCCGCGAGAGCCCGTCATATCGCTTGAGATCAACGGCGAGGCCCGCGCGTATCCGCTGGCGATCATGATGCAACATGAGATCGTAAACGATGTGGTCGGCGGCGCACCCATCACGGTTACGTTCTGTCCACTCTGCAATACCGCAATTGCATTTGACCGCCGAATCGCTGATCAAGAGCTCACCTTTGGCACCAGCGGCACGGTGCGCAACTCAGACCTCGTCATGTGGGACCGCCAAACAGAAACCTGGTGGCAGCAGATAACCGGCGAAGCGATAGTCGGGGAACTCACCGGATACCGACTGCACTTCATCCCCGCAGCCATAATCGCGTGGGAATCGTTCGCCGCTCAGCATCCCGATGGCCTGGTGCTGGAGCGGCCCGGCAGCGCCAGCACTTATGACATCACCCCGTACGATGGCTACGATGATGTCGACACCCCTCCGCTGCTTTTTCAGGGCGAGACTGACGGCCGGTTACCTGCCACGGCGCGAGTCCTGACAATCGAATCAGACGGCGAGTCCGTCGCATACCCGTTCGAGTTACTGCAGGACGACTTGGTGCTAAACGACACAGTAGGGACGCTCGATATCGTGGCAATGTTTGATCCAGACGTCTTCAGCGGATTCCAGGCCGGGTCATCCGAGCGAGTAGCCGGTGCTACGACGGTATTTAACCGGAATATCGGCGATCAAACACTCATATTCGAGTCATCGGATGGCCCGCTCATAGACCAACAGACCAGTTCTACGTGGAAGACCAGCGGCGAAGCCATTGCTGGCCCCCTCGTAGGCCAGCGCCTCACGCCCGTCCTCCACGCCAATCACTTCTGGTTCGCCTGGGCCGTCTTCAAACCGGAGACGGTGATTCGCTGTCTCGGACCTGACCCCCTGCGTAGGATTCCCAGCGGCAATGGTTTGATGCTGGGGCACCATATGCAATCTGCCGCTGGCCGCGTCATCATGAGTGGAGCGATATAGGATTCGAAGAATCTCCCCATTGGATGTATGTAGGCACGTCAACGAGGCTGGCCCGCGCATCAAACTGAGGTCCTTCGGTGGACCTCAGGGTGACGCGGTTGGCGACAGCGAATTGGTTACGCTGCGTGTGTGTGGCATTGATTACGCGAAAGGGTCATTCGTGCCGGGTCTGTCCCGTCGGCATTCGACACGATCTGCTTCTGGCATGTCTCCCGTTAGGTCGCTAACCTGATGTCGTGATTCTGATGAGTGTTGAGGAGAGCGGTGTGACCGAACGGCTGGACCAAGTTAGTTGAACCCTATCGTGATGGTCTATCGATGGTTCGGCATCGTGTCGATCATGTTGCTGATGATTCTCGTCGTTGCCTGTGGGGGTGGTGACTCAAACGAAGTCCCTGGCATCACACCGACGCCTGAGCTGCAGGGCCTGTCAGTGCCGCTGATGGTGGACACTGATCCTGAACCGGTGGCTACCCAAACGCCTATCGCACCGATTACCACCATCGACCCGGTTGCTGATCTCTTCAGCATCGGGGAACTCGTTTGCTTGCAAACTGAGCTTGGCGGCAACGTCGACGCCATCTCGAACGCGCTGGAAGGCACGATGGTGCTGAGCCTTCAGGCGTTGCGGTCGCTGCAAGCCTGCACCGGTAGTACGAGCATTGTGCCCGGTGAGGTGCCGGAGTTCAGCGCAGAGCAGCTCGATTGCCTCATAGCTCGAGGCGACGTTGAGATACTCCAGAATCTCTCCCCGGAAGAGACCCAATCACTCAGTCGAGCATTTGTTGAATGCGGAATCATTGAGTTTGACCCACTGGCCGTGGCCCTAGATTCAGAACCCGACCCGGTAATTGTGGAATCAGGCGCAACCACTATTCCTGAAACATCCGATCCACTTGTAGACCTGCCTAAGTTCTTTGCGCACAGTGACCTGGATTGCGTCGCTGAGCGGGCCGGACAGTCCACCAGTCGTCTGATCAGGAAGGCAACCGATATCGCCTCGCTTGAATACCAGGTCGGTATCGCCACGTTCTGTCTGGAGAGCAACTCAAAATCAATCACGAACTATGTTGATCCAACGCGCGTGCCGGATGTCACCGCCTGCCAGAACGCGTTTCTTGGTGTGCAAGCTCTTCTCGATGCCAACGTAGAGCATCCCTTGCTGCTCACACTCGGACTATCGCAACTCAACGGGAGGTGTGAGTTTGACGAAGTGCGACTGCTGGTGTTTTCGCGGTAGCGATGTTGCCGAAGACGGGATTCGATATCCTTCCACCGATGAGGCGCGCACGAGTAACGTCTGTCCTGACTATGACAATCATCGTTGGCATTCTCGCGACGGCCTGCTTCTTCGCTGACTCGGCCGAGCGAAAGAGCATTCTCAAAAATCAAACTCTCTGGGAGTCGGCCGGTATTGAGAACTATGAGTTTGTGTATCGACGGATCTGCTTCTGTCCCCCCGAGATATCTACACCTGTGTCAATTGAAGTCCGAGACGGTGAGGTATGGAGTGTCGCGTACAGAGACTCAGAGGTTCACCTGGACCCTCCCGATACAACAGCGTTCCCGACGATTCCCAATCTGTTCGTCACATTGCTCAACGCGGACGAGGTCGGGGCGCACAAGATGACGTTTGCGTTCGATCCTGAGTTCGGCTTTCTACTTACAGCGGATATCGATTACAAGGCCAACACGATCGATGAGAAGCAGGCATTCAGGGTGACGGAATTCGTTCGTAAGTAATGATCAAGAATAAACGGAGACGCTGATTTGACCGCAGGTAAAACATTCTCGTGACCGGCATGACCGGCATGACCGGCATGACCGGCGGCCTTGCCGGACGACATCTGGCGGAGTCAAACAACGTAACGGCGCTTGGGCGTCAGTCGGTGGACGGCGTTTCCACGACCGTGGCGGATATCTCGGATTTCGACGCCATTCGCCCGGCGTTTGATGGTATCGACACCGTGATTCATATGTCGGCGTCACGTGGCAACTAGCCGTTTGAGACGCACCTCCAGGCGAACATCGTGGGCGTGTACAACGTGCTTGAGGCGGCCCGACAAGCTGGCGTGCGCCGCGTGGTCGCAGCCAGCAGCGGTGCGGTAGTTGCCGGATATGAGAAGGATGAGCCGTACGCGTCTCTCTCCAAGGGTGTGAGGCCCGATGGCTCGGTGGAAATGATCTCTCCGACGTCGAAGATTCGCCCTACCAGCATCTATACGGCCACAAAACTGGGCGGCGAAGCCCTGGCAGCATACTTCGTGGAAGCACATGGGATGTCGATCATCTCCGTTCGGGTAGGCAAAGTGGAAGTTGCAGACGTGCCAGCCAGCGTTCGCGCTGAGGCGGTGTGGTGCAGTCATCGGGACATCGTGCAGTTCCTTGAGAAGTGCGTGGATGCGCCCGACGAAATTGGATTTGAGATTCTGTTCGCAGTTTCGGATAACGCAACCGGCTATCGGGAGTGGCAGAGCGCGAAAGAACTTGTGGGCTACGAGCCGCAGGATAACTCCGCAATGCACGGATTTTAGCGACAGGTGAGATCACATGGCTATCCAATTTGTGAGATACGACGGCGCTGAGGATTTTCGGTCTGCAACAGAGCCATTCTTGATGCAGCGTGAGGTTGAGAACTGCCTGATACTTGGGCTCTCGGACACCATCGTGAGCGGTGGCGAGGTGGCACCACCAGGTACTGCAACGCCAGGGTTTTACGCGGTCACGGACGGCTGAGATTTGCGCGTGGCGGCAATGCGCACGCCGCCATACAAGCTGCTCGCCACACGTGCTGCTGGAGCCAAGTTGGAGTGTCTAGTTCAAGGCATACACGCAGCAGACAGCGAGATTCCAGGCATCGGAGCTGACAAGACCACCGTGAAGGCGTTCTCAGGGCGGTGGTGTGACATCACCGGCAAATCGGCTCAGGCCGGTAAGCAAATGAGAATCCACGAGTTGACTCAGGTCAATCCGCCGAAGTGGCCTACTGGCGCAATCCGGTTGGCGATGGCCGCAGATCTGGAGCTTTTGTACTCATGGATGAGAGGATTCGCAGATGACACTGGAATCACACACGTTCGGCGGCCCGAAGATTGGGTACATGCCGCCGTGGAATCCCAGCAGGTCTATCTGTGGGACGACAACGGCCCCGTCTCGATGGCCATCTGGGGACATGTCACCAACAACGGCGTCTCAATTCGCGGCGTCTATACGCCGCATGATCAATGCAATCGTGGCTACGCGAGCGCCATCGTGGCATCAGTCAGCCAGATTTGGCTCGATCGGGGGAAGCGCTTCGCCTGCCTGTTCACTGATCTAGCGAACCCCACGTCCAATCACATCTACTACGAGTTGGGGTTCCGCCCGGTCGTGGAGGTGGACGACTACCTGTTCGACTAATCCTTGCAGTTCGTTGTGACACGGTTGGCGGCGTACTCGCGCGTCAGCCACTCGACTCCGTAGTCGATTGCATCACGTACGGAGAACAGCCGTGCTTCCGCGCTGCCAACGCTGCCAATCGAGACGCTATTTTCCGCCGCAAATGACTCGCCAAGCCGAGTGATGGTGTCATCGTCTATGAAGCAAATCTCTCTGGTTGAACGCCAGTCATTTGCATCGCCCGCCACGTTGGGGATGGGCACCAGTGGCTGATTGGTGGGCGTGACATCCACCCCGTACTCGGCGTGATGGAACATCGTGTAGCGAATGAACCCAACACCCATCAGCAGAGCCTTGCCGTCTCGCCGATACAGGTGATTAAGCGCCGAGCCCTCGCCCATTGACATCTCCATCCGCTGCGTACCTGCGATGGCCGCAGAATCGCGGCTCCATGCGGCGAATGAGTAGAGCGGATGCGCTGAGCGAACCACGCCCGGCTGCGTTCGGAAATGCTCCGGTATTGCGCCCATTTGAGTGGTGGGCGTCGATGCAGGATCAAAGACCGGCGTCTCGGCCATCAGGCGTTTGAACTGACTGATGTCGGTCACTGGCGAGATTCGGTGGGTTGGATATTGAAATTGCGCCGTCTGCGTGGGCATGACGATTGCGCCGTCCAACGTGACGGCGTCCATCAGCGCCCCAACCACAGTGGCAGCGCCGCCTTCAACGTACCCAAGCGAACTGAGCGACGAGTGGACGATTACGCAGTCCCCGGCCTCCAGCCCAAGCTGTCGGATGTCTGACAATAGCGAGTCGCGAGTTCGTGGCATCGTGCCTCGTTCTCGATGGCTATTCATCAGAAGCCACTATCTCCGCTCCTGCGACCATCTTCGTCGCAACCACGTCTGAGCGTAATCGACCGCCTCGCGCTGCGAGAAGAGTCGCGATTCTGCCTGCCCAACCTTGCCGACAGTAACCCGTCGGGATTGCTCAAACGCGTCGCCCAGATCGAGCAACCAGGGGTCGTTCATGTTGTGGATCTGCTTAGATTCCCGAAACTCTCTGGTGCCATCTTCCTCAACAAGAAACTGAGACGTGTTGCGTGGAGTTTCATCGATGCGATATTCAGCGAGATGGAAAGATGTGTTGCGATCGTAGCCAACACCCATCAACAAGATTTTTCCGTCGAGATCGTAGATTCGACTAAGTGGGGAATTGTCACCCTGAAGCATATCAAGGGAGTGATTGGCTGTAATGAACTCAGCATTCTTGCCATTTGCGCAGAACGAGGTCTCTGGATGCCGACTCCGTAGGGTCCCGGGCCACGTACGGAATGTCTCCACTATGCGTCCCATTCGCGTGGTTGGTGTGGTCTGGGGATCAAACGCCGGGAGATGCTCGCGCACCGTGTCCACCCACTCCGGTCGTACTGGCGGGTTTGTCCACGTTGACGGATTGCCGTGCCCGTAGGAGTGGGATGGCGTGACGATGGTGCCTTCTTCGCCCACCGCGTCGAGTAACGCCCCCACCACGGCTACCGAAGCGCCAACAACGTAACCCAGTGTTTTTAGCGATGAGTGGACGATGACGGTATCGCCCTTCTGGAGTCCCATTTTGCCAAGATTTTGGCGCAACGATTCACGCGTCACCGGGCGATCAGTTCTCGCCATCAGTTCCCAGTTACCACTCATATTCACTCCAGCCGTGTCTTGTCATGCGCAAATCATATTCGTGCAAACCGTCCACCAGTCACGATTCCAACCCATTTGCATTCACCATCAATTGTCTGTCGCCTAATGGATTGATCGTTATCTCAAGGTGGGGGGCCACCGCGTTCTAGGTTGACCAGCGCACTCTAGATTGCCAATGCGGGTTCGATTGGACAACATTTGGGGGCATTGATAATTGGGCTTGTCGCGTTCGGAATCATAATTTCCGGAGTGACCGCGTTTGCCCAAACTACTTTGAACGATGCGCTTGGTTCATCGCAAGCCATTCGGGAGGCTTCAGAAACGATTGGCGTCTCAAATCGCACACGAATTGCCCCCGTTGCGGTCTGCGAAACAACTCTTGGCTCGGATGTCACGTTTGAGTTGGAGAATACCGGCACTGAATCACTCCACAGTCCAACTGACTGGGATCTCATCGCCGTATACGTCACTTCAACTGGCCTGCAAGTTACTCGACTCTCGTACAGCAACGGGACAACAGCGGCCGCGGGTGAGTGGATTATCGCCGACATCCTTGCCCCGAGCGGCGCTTCTGAAAACGTGGCTCGCGGCATTGTAGATCCCGGTGAGCGCGTTCAAATCACGGCCATATTCGCCACGCCGATCTGGGCATCAACCAGCAACACCATTAGCACTTCTACTCCGAGTGGCGCCACCGCAGAGGTAGACATTTCCGGCTCCAATCCCTGCGGCTTCTATCTCCACAACTCAACATCTACCTCGACCGCCGATACGCCCGGGGCGATCGACCTGCCCGCCACCGCGTTCTACCCCAGCCAGACAACGCTCTACAACTACGATACTAACGAGGACGCACAGCCCGGAAATGTGATCGAAAGGGGCGGTAGTGACGAGAATGAAAACTACACTGCTCGCTATCAAAACTGGCAGACGGGCGCGCTGGCGGCTGGCCTTGAGTTACAGGGCACCGTAAGCCTGAATCTCTGGGCGGCCATCGCAAATTTCAACACTACGGCTACAGGCAGCCTGACGGCGTACTTGAGGGAGTACAACGGCTCCAGCTACACGGAGATTGCCAGCACTACCATCACGGAGGCTCCCTGGGATGCGGGCGCAGCGGGGACGTGGATCGACACTACGTTCTCTTTCAACGGTCTGGATTACACCATCGCCCAGGGCAATCAACTTGAGATCAAAGTGATCGCGACCAACGCGGCCGATCAAGATATGTGGATCGCGTATGACATTCAGTCGTACCCATCGAAGGTTCAGTTCCCGCTTGTGCGCGATCTGTATGCGCACGGTGAGCAGATCAAGGTTGCAACTTCTACCTACTACGAGCTGCTGGAGTTGTCTCACGACACTGGCTACTACCTGCACAACAACCCAACGCCGCCATCAACCTCTACGGCTGCGCAGGCCGATCTTGGGATCACGTTGACGTATCCGGGCACGGCCACGCTGCAGGACTATGACAGCGATCTGGATACCGAGGCCGGCCGCACCATCGCGAAGGGTGGCTCGGGAGCGGATGAAACTGATATCAACCAGCGCCAGAACTGGCTGAGCCGGGAGCTGACCGCCGACACGCTTATCAATGGGAACGCTGTTGTGGAGATATGGGGTGCAGCTCAGGGATTCAGCGCCACTTCAACGGGCGAACTAAAGCTCTTTTTGCGTGACTACAACGGCTCCACATACACCGAAGTCGCAAGCACCTCCATCACCGCATCCGCATGGGACAGCGCCGCGTCTGGCACCTGGGTGAGGAAGGCTGGCGAGATTGCAGTGTCCAACTACACCGTCGCCAATGGCAATCAGCTGGAACTGAAGATCACGGTTGGAGATGGCTCAAGTGGTGGCATGATGATTGCCTATGACACGTCTGTCTATCCGTCCGCGCTGCGCTTGCCTCACACGAGTGTGGCCAAACCTAACGGCAACCCAACAACCGTAAGCGCCGATAGCGGAAACACCGTTGATCGCGTTCGCCCAACGGAAAACGGCGGTCGGCTGCTATTCCCGCTGACCGGATACGCGTCAATCACGGACGCTACGTGGGACGTTTCATATCGGGTGTGGACCGGTGATTCAGGCGATTCGGTCGCCGATATTCACGCCGATATGGACGTGACCATTCGCACTGCGTCGGGCGATGTGCGCGCAACGCTGGGCTCAGAAGTTGCAGAGTCCAGTGATATTGCGGCGAGCGGTTGGCAGACGAAGACAGCTACGTTCACACCGACGCACTACGACATCGTGGATCAGACGGACTATCTGCAGATTGACCTATTCGCAGATGTGAACGGCAATGAGTCCAACCCAACGCAGCTCAAATTCCGGCTGGATGACAAAACCGTAAGCCTGACGAACTGGACGCATATTGAGAACATAGGCTTCTTGAGGAACTGAGCTTCAGCCTAGTTCGCGAGCGCTACGGGGACGGGCTCGGCCAGAAGTTCGTTGAGCATGTTGGTGAGTTCACCAGTGTTGATTGGGCCAATCCATTTGCGAACCAGGTCCCCGTCGCGATCCACAAAAAACTTTTCGGGCAGACCTTTTACGCCGTAATTGATAGTGATTGATCCACTGGGGTCCAGCCCGGTCGGGTACTCCCAGCGAGCCTCTCTTGCGAATCGCTGACCGGCTCCCGGCCGATCTTCCCAAACATCAATGCCAACGAAAACCACATCTTCTTCTAGGAACTGCTCATGCACATAACGTAGCGTCGGTGCTTCTGCACGACACGGTGGGCACCATGAGGCCCAGAAGTCCAGGAACACAATATTGCCCCGCAATTCTGAGAGGGTGACCACTTCGCCATCAAATGTGGTCAGCGTGAAGTCCGGCGCTTGTTTACGGTCCAGGTCCACTGAGCCACCTGAGTTATTGACGAAGATGCCGCCGGGGGAGCCGCCGCCTCGGACTGTTCCCCAGATCAGCAATGCGGCGATGAGGACGAGAGGAATGAACGCAAGCGCCATGAGGTAATACTTGCGTTTCTGGGACTCCGGCTCTTCATCAAGAATCGGTACATCGGCCGGTTCTGGCCCATTGTCTGAGTTGTCTGTCACGCTGTCGGGAGATTCCTCACTCTATGCCGTGTCGAGCATCAATTTTACGTCTAGCGGGGTGATTGCATAATACTGGTAGAACGTGAGATTAGCTTGATTGGTCCTTCATTAGTCCTTGGCGCGAACCCGCCCGGTCGATACCGGGCGGGAATTATCGAGGGTCAACCTATCTATTAAGACGCCGCAATGAGCTCTGTAACCAGCTCTCGGAGCTTGTCTTCACTGAGCGCTCCCGTCCAACTGCGAATGCTGTTTCCGTCCGGGGTGATGAAGAAAGTCGATGGCATGCCAAGGATATTGTACTTACTGACCACTCTTGCGTTGTCAGTATTTCCTGCAGGGTATGTCACACCAATCGCATCAATCAGGTCCCGGGCATCTTGCTCACTCCCAAGCCCAGTAAACGGCCCAACGTCTAGTCCAAACAGGATTACGTGGTCTTTGAACTCCTGAGAAACTGCCTCCAGGTCGGGCATTTCCGCACGGCATGGTGGGCAGAGGCCCGCCCAGGCGTTGAGCACCACCGGCTTACCTTGCGCCACGATGTCAGAGAAGTTCACGGCATGTCCGCCAACGATATCGTCACCCTGGTAGACGTTTATTGGGAAGTCGAGCGGCAGGTTGTTCTTTATCGTCTCAAGTGATGCCGCTGATGCACCGCCGGGGTTGGTCAGCGATGCATCAGACGACACTGGCGCCTGTGTGTCCACAGGCGCGCTAGATACTGAGACCGTCTCGTCAGTGCCACACGCAATCGCTGCAATGGCAACGATGCCCATGAGAGATAGCAGATAGCGCTTGTTACTAAATATTCGAGGCAGGAGACCCGTGCGTGTCTCTGCTCTGGCGTTGCCGGTCAAATTGTCCCTCTCTTTGCACTCCGCGATTCAGATGTTACGGGTGCGATAACCCTCTGGGCGATGGCCCCTTCAGCAGGTAGTACTGCGTTAGACGCCAACTTAGATGCCTCTGTCGAATGCGCGGCGCGCTTATTTCATCGCTGTGTTGGTCGTATTTGCTCTATTTGATGTTTCGAACGTCAAGGAAATGTGGAGATGGTGCCTCGACACCACGATGAACGTCCAATCTCACTGTCATTCTGAAGCTCTGTGAAGAATCTCAGCATCGTCAACGCTAGAGTTTGATCGAGCTGGTGAGGGACAGATGATCGTGTCGTATGCGTCGAATGGCGCATCGAAGTGGCCGGATATCTGGCGCATTCACATAAGCGTTGACTGAGATCCTTCGCCGAACTTCAGGATGACATGCATGCGGGATGTGGCGTGACCATTGTGCTGGCATGCGCTGCAAGAATGATGCTGCACACCTACAGCTTGGAAAGAAACCACCGTACGGTCTCGGCCAACTGCTCTGGCTGCTCACCCAGCGGATCACCGCCGCAAGACTCCAGTTCCACGATCCGCCCGCGCTCAAGACGTTCGAATGCGGCAACCTGCTGCTCGTGACGTATCCGCGACGACTGCCTTCCGCACACCAGCAGCACAGGGCACCCGGGTGCTGGTAGATCATCTGGCGGCGTGCATTCGACGAGGATCAACGCGCCGAGTGTGTGAGCTTCAGGGGATGAGTAGATCGCACGCGCCGAGGAATCATCGAAGGCGATGATCCCTGCGCCGGGAGTGACAGAATCGCCTAGACCCTCATGGACGCTAATCCAAACGGGCAGGCGCTCTAAAAAGCGTGCTCGCGCCGTTCCAGAAAGCGCACCCTCATAAACCAGCGTCAGATCATTGATCTGCGGGTACTGTACGGCGTTTTCAGGCTCCGATGGCGTGGTCAATCTCCCAAGGTTAGGTGTCGATTCCCAAAATCGTAGCAGTCGAGAACGTTAGGCGTGTGATTATTTGAGCGAATTTACAGGTCCGTTTTCGCTAAATTGACGTGTACGCTTAAAGACAATGGACTCTTCACTCATCCGCAACTTCTGCATAATCGCCCACATCGACCACGGCAAGTCGACTCTTGCTGACCGTTTGATGCAGGCTACCGGTACTGTGTCTGAGCGCGACCAGCAGGAGCAGTTGCTGGATAGCATGGAGCTTGAGCGTGAGCGCGGAATCACCATCAAGGCGCAGGCCGTTAGACTCTTGCACACGGCAGAAGACGGCATTGAGTACCAGTTCAATCTCATTGACACCCCCGGCCACGTTGACTTTTCGTACGAAGTATCACGCTCGTTGGCAGCATGCGAAGGGGCCTTGCTGGTCGTCGATGCAGCGCAAGGGATTCAAGCCCAGACTCTGGCAAACGTCTATCTGGCGATGGAAGCCAATCTGGCCATTATTCCAATCGTCAACAAGATAGACCTACCAGCGGCTGAGCCAGACCGCGTGGCCGCTGAGATGTCCAGGACGTTTGGTTTCAACGACAGTGAAATCATCCGCGTTTCCGCCAAAACCGGACAAGGCGTAGACGAAGTACTCGAGGCGATCTCATTTCTCATGGAGGCGCCGCGCGGGATCCCCGAAGACCCGCTACGAGCGCTCATATTTGATTCCAAGTACGATGTCTACAAAGGCGTGATTGCATCCGTTCGAGTGTCTGATGGCTCAGTCCAGAAGCACGATAAGATCCGGATGATGTCGTCCGGACGAACCGCTGAGATTCTGGAGACCGGATTCTTCTCACCCGAGCCCCTTGGTGGAACCGCTCTTGGGAGCGGAGAAGTTGGGTATCTGGCAACCGGCCTCAAGGACGTAAGGGACTGTCGTGTTGGCGATACTGTCACTCTTGACGCCAATCCTGCCTCAGAACCGCTTGCGGCGTATGAACCAATCCTTCCAATGGTCTACACGGGCTTCTTCCCGGTGGATGGTGACGAGTATCCCGAGTTACGAGACGCACTTGCTAAGCTCCAGCTAAATGACGCCGCTCTTGTGTATGAGCCTGAGACTTCCAGCGCACTCGGCTTCGGGTTCAGATGCGGGTTCCTCGGCCTGCTCCACATGGACATCGTTCAGGAGCGATTGGAGCGTGAGTACGATCTCAACCTGATCGCCACCGCCCCTAGCGTTCGCTACAAAGTGAACAAAACAGACGGCAGCGTTATGGACGTCGCCAACCCATCTGATCTGCCAGACCTCACATTCGTGAAGTCTATCGACGAGCCGTGGGTTGCACTGAGCCTCATTGCGCCGGAGCGCTACATAGGCCCAATCATGGAGCTGGTCACCAATCGGCGCGGTACGTTTGAGCGCATGGAGTATCTGCAAGGCGAGACGACCGACTCCAATGGCGATGCACGAGTGCTGTTGGAGTATAAGGTTCCGCTGTCCGAGATTCTTATCGACTTCCACGACGCCCTGAAATCGGCCACCCAGGGCTACGCATCGATGGACTACGCGCACGATGAATACAGGACGGCGCGATTGGTCAAACTTGATGTTCTGGTAAACGAAGTGCCGGTTGATGCACTCTCATTAATCGTCCATTACGACAACGCGCACGGACAGGGCCGCTCGCTGGTGAGCAAGCTTAAAGAGCTGATCCCACGCCAAATGTTCCCGGTGCCAATCCAGGCGGCAATCGGATCCAAGATTATTTCACGAGAGACCGTTCGAGCGATGCGCAAAAACGTTCTTGCCAAGTGCTACGGAGGTGACGTCACCCGTAAGCGCAAGCTCCTTGCCAAGCAGGCCAAAGGCAAGAAGCGCATGAAGATGGTGGGCTCCGTAGAAGTGCCGCAAGAGGCATTCATGGCTGTGCTGTCGCTAGACCGGTAGAGGCACCGGCGATGCGCTGGTAAACCTTCTCCAGCCACCCCACCATGGCATCTTGAGAACAGACCATTCTGGGATGCACTAGAAGGACCCGATATCACGCACGGCCCACCCCCGTTCTCCGGCGGCTCCGCGCCCAATGCCCGTACGGCAGGTACCCCCTGCGGCAGGCACCTACTGCCTTGCCAACTCCCGGATGTAGTTCACCAGATGCCACATCTCATCCTCACTCAGCACGTTGCTGAGTGATTTCATTGGCGCGCCGGATATGCCGTCGCGCATAAACGAGAACAGATCGCCATCGAGGTGGAGAGGGACGTGGACGGATAGGTCTGCCGGTGGGGATGCCAGCGAACGGGCAGACGCTCCGTCGCCCAGTCCTTGCACGCCGTGACAGGCCGAACAGGTTGCTCTGTAGGCAATCTCGCCCAGCGCGACTGAATCTGCCGTTGGAGGGAATGGGTTCTGCAGTTTTGAGGCGTCTTCACTTGAGTTTGAGAAGTTCACACCCACAATGAGCACTCCCACCACCGCAACCGCTAGCCCGGGCCCAGCAATACCGAGGCCACTTCGGGTGTAGATGGATCCCAGCGGCACGCTGGAGAAGAGGATCAGTAATCCGGTAAGAAGAATCACGCCTCCAAGCAGCACACCTGCCGTCTGAGGGTTCGCTGCAAAGAGCGTGCTGCCACCAGCACCGGTTCCACCAACGTCAAACCGGAACGCTGTTCGAGCATCGAAGTTACCGGGACGGCGGACTACAGTCTCAATCTGCCACCGGCCAGCGACGCTCATCCGATAGTCCTCAAGGATCCAAACGCCTTCACCAGTGTCAGTGGCACGGGCAAGGTCGCTGGGGATACCGGCGCCAAGTCCGGTCATTATGAACTCGACGTTGCTGGCGTCATCGATGCGATCTCCTCGACGGTCGGTGAGAGTCACGGTGATGTCGTTGGGTCCGACGCGTGCGTGGCCAAGGTCGGTTCGAATCGTGGCTCCCTCTTCGGTTTCTTCAAACGATGGCCCCTGTGCGGCGGCTTCACGAGATGCCGCCTGGCGACCGGGTTCGAGCGCCGTTAGATATCCCGCGGCCAACAAGACCATCAACATCACAACAACTTCGGCGGTGACGACTTTTCGGAACAAGGCAGCAGAGCTGGATGGAGCGCCGCTCAACCGTGGGCGTATCCAGAGCAGGTTGATTGCGCCAAGCAGCAGAAGCGGCAAGATGACGAGCAATTTGGAGATCAATGCGTAGCCGTAGGCGGTATCGAACGCCTCCCATGCGGCAAGCTGCGTCCATGCGCTGACGCTCCCAGTTAGCACGAGAACGATGGTGCTGATGAGAGCAATCGCTGAGAAGCGGGGCACGATACGCACCAGAATGCGTTGCATGACAGAGCTGCTTCGGTGTCTGAGCAGAATCGGCAGGATAACCCCCAGTTGGAACACGCCACCAACCCATATTGCGGCGGAAATAATGTGAACGAAATCGAGCATGAATCCCGTATCCGTCATATCGGGAGTTCCCGCGCCGTGACTGATCCGAGACAGCGCGAACAGCACTCCTGCACCGGGGACCAGCAGAAGAGCGAACCACACATCGCTCCACTGGCCCAGACCGGATGGAGCGGCGTTCTTGAGAAATGCTCCCCTCGCGATGAGGAGACCAACTGCAAACACACCCAACAGCACCATGCGGAGTAGCCATTCGCTGCCCCAATCAGTATCGAAAGCTATGGTGGGTAGCTCGCCGCCAATAGCGTCAAAGAAGCTCACTCCAAACGTCGTGGCAGCCTGCTGGATCAACTGAAGTATCGATCCAATGGCGGTGACAGCGATTCCGATCCACACAATCGATTCGCCTCGTCGCTGGATCGTCGAAAGAACTAGCGACACCCCGCGACCGCGACTAATCACGGCCAGCGGTGCCGTGAGAATCAGCACTCGGAATGCGATACCGCCAGCCGCCACCAGGGCTCCAGTCAACACTAGCCAGCGGAATAATGGCTCGCCCTGTGACTGAAGAATCGGATCTTCCTCTACCTCAATCGCACCCGATATCGGCTCGCCAACTGCGAACACGTATGCGCCATTCACACGGTGTCCATCCACAGTCGACACATTCACCCAGGAGACTGTGTACGTGCCGTTCTCAATCGGTGGCAGCGACACAGACATCACCGTGCGGTCGGTCAGGTCAACATTGCTGTCTGCGCCATCCACCTGCTGGCCATTGGCGTCCAGAACCTTGATGCTGCTGAACTGTGGCTCCAGCGGCTCTGTGAACTGGATGACGATTCGCTCTGGCGCCTCGTCGAGTTCTTCTTCAGACGCCGGATCTGAGATTTCAACGTTGGCATGAGCGAACGCTGTGTCCGGCTCCGAATACAACACCAGCAACAGGAACACAGCCATCACAACTGCGATGCCCGGTCCCCAAAAACGGCGAGACTGCAAGAAAAATAAATTCACGAGCGCCGGTTGGACCTTCTTTGATCTCGACTACGCTTCTTTTTCTTCTGTCTGCCTGAGATGAACCCGAATGCTGCAAGAGCTACGAGGAACAAGACGATCGCACCAATGCCCAGAATCTCATCCCAGTTCCCACCGCCCCCTACTGAGTGGCGCAGGGGGAAAGGAGCGAACGCGGGGGCGACAGTTCCGGGGCGTCCTAAAAAGCTTCTGAGCGATTTCAAGCGATGCAATCGACTATCTCCTGTGGCTATTGAGGCGGGGCAGGTTTCAAACCTGCCCCTACCGAATCGCTAAGTGGTCTTTCTGGATGTCATTGCGAATGCGCCAACCCCGAGGCCGAGCGCTCCAAGCACGATTCCAATGATTCCGACGGTTAGCGCAAATCCGGCTGACGAATCGGCATCATCTGCTGCATCGAGCGCTTCATTGACTGAATTCTGGGCGTCGCGCGCAACGGCTTCGAGTTCGCGAGTGGATGGGATTTCATTCGGGAACTGGAGTGATGTGGCCGGGACAACATCATCGAACGTGTCGGGGCCTGACACGAATGCGGCGTCCACATCTTCATTGCCAACTGTGCCAAACAGCCGGACGGAGTACTGACCCGTCGCGGTCGGAATTAGCGGCGCCAAATAGCGTCCGGGAGTGCCGAAGACCGGCTCCAGACGTAGCTCTTTCGACCCGCGCGATTCGGTGTGAAATACCTCAAGCTTCAGGGTCTGATCCAGACCTTCGGCTGGTCCATCTTCCGTGCTGGCGATAACAACAATGCCGTTCAACAACCCCTCGACGGGCGGCTCAATTTCGAACCCAAGTTCGATGTTTAGACCGGCGAGCTCCCGATCTTCATGCGCTAAAGCCGAACCCGACTGGGGCGCGAGGGATCCGATAACAAAAGTGAGGGCAAGTAGTAACAGGAATTTCGTGTTCATTTCTGACTCCATTTGTGGCAACAAGTTGTCACATCTCATTTTGTAATTGAGTCGGGAGTCAGGCCCTCGGGGGCAGCGGCTCAGGCGTCACGTCGTGTTGTGCATGGCCTGGATCATCGTGTGGACGGAGACGCAATATACGGGCGTCAAACGCACTCAGAGTATCGTCGCCAGAGTGGTCGAGTGAGATAACGAGTTTCGTGCTCCACGATGTCGCTGGAACTGGTAAGACCGACGGCCCGGATTCGTCCACGGCCAGCACAGTTGTACCGCTGTGTTCATGTGAGTTGGAGAGATCGTGTTCGTGAGATAGCTCGGGGCCATCCGTGTAGACGTGGCCGTGGCTTGGGAGCCGCTCGGCGTAGTGGTGGTCGATGATAGGACCAGCCACGGGTAGCAGCAGGGCGAACACGGCGAACCAGCCAGCCATAGCGACCAGCGTGCGCTTGCTCAGTGAAGCGCCCATTAGTCGCTATCGCGCTCCGCACCCAATCGAGCCTGTTCAAGGACAGACTCAACCAGAGCATGTGATTCAGGTTCTTGCTCCGATTCAAATATCGTCGCAGCAACCATTCCCACGGGGTTCCCGGTGTCTATGCGGCTTCCCTGCATAACACACGCGTGCGCCGGGTCGATGCCAATGCGTGCGGAGATGCCATCGGTAATCTGGATCTCTCCGCCAGCGCCGGGCGGGGTCTGTTCAAGTGCGTCGAACACCTCCGCTGTCAGGAGATAGGGACCAACCATCGCCAGGTTGGACGGGGTGTCTTCCAGCGTTGGCTTTTCCACCATGCCGGTCATCTTCCACACGGTGTCTGAAATCTTATCGCCCGAGACGATGCCAAGCAGAGGAATCGCGCGGTCAGGCACCTCAACAACGCCAATCACGTTGCCGCCTCGTTCTCGCCAGACCGAAAGCACCTGTTCGATTGCAGTCGACCTGCCCCAGAAGAGCTCATCAGGCCAAATGAGAGCGAACGGCTCGTCACCTACCTCGTCGCGCGCCATCAGAACGGCATGGCCGTTTCCTTTGGCTTCCGTCTGCTCTACGGACACGATATCGACCATCTCTATGATGGCGCGTTGCTCTTCAAGAACATCAGTCTTGCCTGAGGCCTTGAGCGCTGCCTCAAGAAGCGGCTTGCTGTTGAAATAGTCGCCAACGAAATCCATACCAGGTGAAACGATCAGGACGATCTTCTGGAACCCGGCATCTGCCGCTTCTTTCACAGCGCGGTGAATCAGAGGCACAGTTCCCACGGGCAGGAGCATTTTCGGCACCGTCCGAGTCACGGGCAGCATTCGTGTTCCGAACCCTGCAGCGGGGATGACGGCTGTGTGTGGCGTCTGTGTCATGGGAAGCAAGTTTACGTGCCTTGATCACATTTTCGCGTGAGAATAGCGCGTTATTCTGTTGACACCTGTTCCTGCGCGTACATAACCTTGAGTTAGGTCGTGCTAGACGGGGAGCCAGCGGTGCCCTGTACCCGCAATCCGCTTTAGCGGGGTTGAATTCCCCCTCTAGACCTGTACGCGAAGGTCACTGATCCTTCGGAGCTGTGCTGATGATTGGGTCCTGCGCGGCGAGGCCTTGTGAACCCCGTCAGATCCGAAAGGAAGCAGCGGTAAGCGAGAAACCTCGGGTGCCGTGGGATCGCCTGATCTGAGCAGTTCCGTCTGGTCATATCTCCGTTGTCAGGGCGAAAGGGGGTGCACGACTCTATTTCAACTGCATTGCAGAAGCGCGGATGCCGTTCTAAATTGCCGGCTACCAGACGCCCCAGAAAATCATTAGGTCAGCACTTTCTGCGCGACCGGCGGATTGTGCATCGCATTGTTGATGCCGCCGACATCCAGCCAGACGACATCATCGTCGAGATTGGCCCCGGCCGTGGGGCACTCACGAAAACGATCGTTGAGTCAGCAAGCAACGTGATCCTCATCGAGTTCGACGCTGATCTTGCTGCCGATCTCACCGAGCGATACGCAGATGATCCCTCAGTGCGAGTCACACACGCTGACGCCCGTACTCTGAGCACGGCAGACGTGCCTGAGATTGGCGATAGGCCATACAAAGTCATCGGCAACCTGCCGTACTACGCCGCCGCACCAATAGTGCGGAATCTTCTTGAGCAAGCTCACCAGCCTGAGTTGCTGGTGGTTATGTTGCAGCGCGAGGTCGCGAGAGAGATGAGCGCTCAGCCTGGGAAGATGGGATTACTATCGGTGGCGACGCAGTTATATGCAGAGCCGCGCACCGTCTGCCAGGCACCGCCACGCGCATTCAACCCACCACCAAAGGTTCACTCAACGGTGATCAAGCTTGAGGTCCGGGATCGGCCAGCAGTCGAATTTGAGTCCGTGGACTCATTCTTCACACTCGCTCGCGCAGGATTTGCCGCCCCCCGCAAGACCCTCGCCGGCTCACTGGCAGTCGGATTCCGCAAGAAGCCGTCCGACTTCACAGGGCTGATTCAACAGGCAGATCTCGATCCTAGACAGCGCCCTGCCACACTTTCGATGGACGACTGGGGCGCACTTTACGCGCAGTGGCATGCGACAGAGTCAGCGGCGTAGCGTGATCGGCATGAATCTCAACGCACACGCCAAGGTCAATCTGACATTGGAGATCGTCGGAAAGCGTCCGGATGGCTTCCACAATCTGGCGTCCGTGATGCAGACAATCGATCTGCACGACGAGATCGAGATTGCACCGTCTAGCGAGTTGGCACTGGACTGCGATGTCCCAGAACTCAACACGGACTCAAATCTTGTGATGGTCGCGGCAAGGGCACTGCGCGAGATTGCGGGAGTGACCGCTGGCGCACACATCACCATTCGAAAATCCATCCCAGAGGCCGCCGGCCTGGGCGGCGGCTCCGCAGACGCTGCCGCTGCCTTACAAGGCCTCAACAAACTCTGGAACGCCGGTCTGGATGCCCGAGAACTCGCATCGCTCGGTATTACACTCGGCTCAGACATCCCATTCCTGTTGCGAGGCGGCACCGCGCTGGTGCAGAGCAGGGGAGAGGACGTTACCCCGCTCCCCAACGCCGATCTCCAGTGGCTGGTCCTGCTTACGCCCGATATCAAGCTTGAAAACAAGACCGGCGCGTTGTTCTCTCGAATCACTGCAGGCGATCACTCCCGAGGAGCGCTAAGCCACAAGCTGGCAGGCCGAATCAGAGGCGGTGGAGACGTGCCTCCACAGTTCTTCTTCAACGTCTTCGACCGCGTGGCCGACGACGCTTTTCCCGGCATGGAGGACTACAGGAGCGGGTTCAGCAGCGTGGGGGCGTCCGAGGTAATTCTTTCCGGCGCAGGACCAACACTGTTCGCAGTTCCAGATTCACGAGAACTGGGAGTCGCCTGGGAACTTCTCCTGAAGAGCCGAGGCTGGAACGCCGTCCTTACGCGCGCCTGGTGGCCAGAAAATGCGGGTTAGGTAGTGATGCCCAACGCTGTAGCCGCTGGTGCACTTGGCGGGATTCTCTTCGCCCTCATATTCGTGGGACACATGTCTATCGCCGTTATGTTCCGCATGCCCGACGCTATCGAAAAACGATTCAGCGACGAGGATTCCGCTGGTCTAACACGTGTCATCTTCTGGGGCATATTCGCGCTAATCCCAACCATGGGCCTCACCGGAGTCGGTCTCGCCGCCCTCTCAGTCCTACTCGCAGACCTGTGGGACACCGGCTGGCCGCCTATCCCCAGCGTTCCATTCCTCATCGGCATCCTCATGATCACCATAAGCACCGCACCAGTCGCCGCGTCCATCCTCCACCGCATCCGGAAAGATGTAATCGCCGAGTACATCCTCTTCGCCGTAATCTTCGGCGTAATGATCCCGTGGCTCGCGAATAGTTGAGTGGAAGCAGGGCGAGTCGTTATACGCCCCTACGAATGTCGAGTGGTTGATTGCGCGTGCGCCGTGGCCGCCTAAACCTGCTCCACGTTCACCGTGCCGCCTGATCCCGCCGCGTCATACAGCGCCACCATTGTGGCTGTGTTGCGCAGACCATCGATTGCCGGGTACTCCGGTGTTTTGCCCGTAAGCACGCACTCTGAGAATTCATTGAACTGTGTAGTGAACCGGTACGGCGCATCTTCCTGATAGACGGTCTCTTCGCCATCCAGGTTCGTTACGACGCAGGGGGCGCTGTCGTCGAACATGTTCGGAATATTGATGCTGCCCGTGGTACCCCAGACCGAGATGAAACATCGTCGAGCCTGCTCCATGCTGCTGCCGACTCTGGCGACTGCGCCGCCAGGGAACTCCATCAAGCCCGTGAACGTCGTGTCGACGCCCCAGTTTCCGGAGTCGTGGGACATCGCGGACACTCTCACCGGCTCTGCAGACATCACGAAGCGCGATGCGTAAACGCCGTAGCAGCCTGCGTCCCACATGCTGCCGCCCGTCAGCTCTTCGCTGAATCGAACGTTGCCCTCAGGCTCAGCGACGGGGAAGGTGAGCGCCGAATCGAGACCGGTCACCGTGCCAATCGCTCCCTCAGCGATCAATCTGCGAGCGTTCCGAAGATGCGGGTCAAACCGGTGCGTGAATGCCTCTACCAGAACCACGTTGTTGGCCTCACAGGCAGCGATCATCTCGCGCACTTCCGCCATGTTCACGCCTATCGGCTTCTCGCAGAGAACGTGTTTTCCTGCCTCCGCCGCTTTGATGGTCCACTCGGCGTGCATGCTGTTGGGCAGAGGGTTGATAACGGCGTCAATATTGGGATCGGCCAGCAGCTCCTCATAGGAGCCGTACCAGTTCGGAATGTCGTACTTATCGGCAGCCTGCTTTGCCTTCTCAGGGCCACGGCTCGACACCGCGGTTATGACCGAGTTGTGCGAGTCCTTCGCCGCTGTAACGTGCGCATTCATGGCGATCTGCGCGGTGCTGATAACTCCGTAGCGAACAACGTTCTCAGGCATTGGGACTCCTCGAGGGTGGGTAGGGTAGGGTCCAAAACCCTAGCAGATCGGGTCCACCTTGTAGGAGGGGCTCGGATAGAAAACTGGGTGTTCCATCGAAACAAGATTAGCGATGACTGGCGTTTGGCCTAATTCGCGGTGACTTGACGTATGGCGTCAATCACGAGGTCTGGCCTGTCGTCCTGAATCCCATGCCCGCTGTTTTCGGCCACGACGTGCGTTCCATTCGACGATTGTGCGACGAGTTCTTTATGCAGGGTGACGAGGAGTCCGTGAAGTTTCTTGTTAATCTCATCATCCAACCCTGAGCGATAGATACCCTCTGTAGCCGATAGCACAACTATGGGGATGACTCCCGTCGGGCCGATTTTTAGATTTCTCTGAAACGCCTTCATCCGAGCAAAGATGCCACCGCCAACCTTGGAGTACTGGCTCCATTCCTCCGCCGTCAGCAACTCCTCTGCTCGTCTCAGAAAATCTTCATCTCCCGGATCCACGAGTACCATCCCAATCACTTCGTCTGGGTAAATGCTGGCAAACGCCCGAGCCAGACGACCACCAAACGAATGACCCACAATGACAAATGGGCCGTCGATATCGCCGGCGCGGAGAATGGAGCGCAGGTCTCGTACCATGGCTTCAATGCTCTGGAGTGCCGGGACCGAACTGCTAAAGCCCTCACCAGCCCGATCGTAAGCACACACACGGGTAAACGCGGCGATATCCTGTTGGACAGAACTCCAGTTGTCTGAATTCCCCGTACCTCCAGCCTCCAGCACCACGGTTGGGCTTCCGGTTCCCATACAAGTGAGATAGATCGGACGACCCTCAACGTTGACCATGCCCGGAGTGCCTGACGGCATGTCGGTCTCCCCGTCGATTCCACAGCCCGTAACCAGCATAATCATGAGGGCGGAGAGAGAAGCCAGGATGATTCTCATCGGGCCAAAGAACTTAGAAATGACGCTTATGCAGCCCGAGGCGGACCGCTCCGCCACTGCCCGATCTTATTTATCCAGTATGCGACGATGCCGACGGCGATGATGGGACCAACGAGCGTCCAATACATCCACGCGCCCAGACCTGCTATACAAAGAGTGCCCACGACGATGATGGCCCGAGCCCGATTGGTACTGCGCCCTTCGGAGACGGCGCGTCGAACGGCGTACACACCGGCGAAGGCAACGAGTGGTCCGGCTGTGAATGCGATCAACAACAGACCCTCAAACGTTTCCCCTGGATTATGAAATAACCATCCTTGATCTATGCCATTAATCGATAGCATCACGCCGAAAATGATCGTTGCGAGGCCTAGCAATATGAAGATCCCCACGATAGATTTTTGACTGATTGAAAGTTGCATCTCATCCCCCTTTAGTTCACCCAGATGCCAGGCCACATCGGCCGGCATTCCCAGTACTGCACGCCCAAAAGTGTGAGCTGCGATCGCGTTAGCACTTTCGCCTTCAGCGCCACCTTCGGAAGCCTGTTCCCACAGATCGGACGCGATCTCTTCTTTTCGCTCGGCACGAATATGTGTTGGAAGCCCTGCGGTGTAGGTCTGCGCCCAGCCCCTCGTAAATCTCCCCGCGAGTGCCAGCGCCAACGTGCTCATGACGTGGCCTTCTTTGATGTGAGCCGAGCAGTTATCTGCGGGGCGCTTGCGGCGTCGAACGCAACCTGGCCTTCCACCGTCATGCGATAGAAACGTCGGCGCGGGCGGGATTCCTCCGCTGCGATGACCGGATCTTCCCATTTGCTCTTTAGCCAGCCGGCCTTCTCCATGCGACCAAGCGCCTTGTACAGCGTGCCGTGCGAGGTGAGCATGCGTGCACCCTCCTGATCCTTGATCTGCTTGGCAATCAGGAAGCCATGGGCGTCTTCAAATCCACGCATCTTCAGGTCGAGGAATGCCGCCAGGATCGATATCTCAACCGGGATCAGAGTACCTTTTTTTCTTCGCATCGCAAAAGAACAGGAAGATATCTTCTCTTTGTCAACTTTTACTCACGTGAAGCAGTGGCGGGGTGAATCTTCCCGCTACTGAGGTATAACTAGAAAGGCCTTGAGCTGACCTAGTTTATAACCACCACTCGGCCGGTCTCCGACGACTGCCGGACGGCGTCCATTACCTGCTGGCAGGCGTGCCCGTCATCAAAGTTTGGCGTGACCGCTGCACCTGTATCGATCGCGCGGTTGAACTCTCGTAGGAACAGCCGAAACGCCATGAGGCGTGGATCACGATCGTCGGTAAAGGGCGTAAGTCGCTCTGGGGTTGGAAGTTCCTTCAGCGGGCTGCCATCGTTGCTGCCAAAAACCACACCATCTTCGGGTGGGTTTGCGCTGGGCTGAGAGGCCTGAAGCACGCCCTTGGAGCCCATTACCGTCAGCCGTGCTCCAACGGTTGGCGAGACGACCATCGATGCGGTCATGCTGGACACAGCACCGTTCAGGTGCGTCAAGATGAACGAGAACGCATCATCGGTTTCGGAGTCGACAATGTTGCCAGTAGCCGGGTCCGTGCGATCAGGACGCAGCGTAGAGAGGTGCCCCTGCGCGGTCAATACATCGCCGAGCCAGAATCGCAAGCTGTCGATGTAGTGCGAGCCAAGTGCGCCGAGGAATCCTCCACCTTCGCTTTTCAAGCTGGCCCAGGTCACGGGCGCGGGCGCACCGGACGAAGGTCGCCCCATGAAGAGTTCGATGTTGGCCGTTTCTGGCACGCCGATGTAGCCATCATCGATCATCTCTTTGATGAGCGTGCGCTGAGGCGTGTAGCGGAACTCGTGGGCAACCATTGCCACCTTGCCAGAAGCCTGTGCTGCAGCCCGCATCCGTGCGGACTCTTCGCCACTCAGCGCGAAAGGCTTCTCGCAGATGACGTGTTTGCCAGCCTCGAGAGCCGCGATAGCAAATTCGGCGTGCGGGCGTGGTGGTGTCGCGATTGCAATGGCATCCAGATCGTCTCGATTGATGATCTCTGTTGCGTCAGTAGACCAGCTTTCGATGTCCAGCGATGCAGCCGCATCGCGAGCTTTCTGCTCGTTCCGACTGTAGATCGCCGCCACATCCCAGCCCTCGGACCGTAGCCCCGGTACGTGTACATCTCCGCCGAATCCCACACCCAGAACACCAATTCTCCTCGCAGCCATTGTGCACTCTCCCACATTGCCAATGATTGTTTTCGCGAATCGCAGATTATCAGGTAGATGCCGGGACTCGGAATTCTGAGCGGTCAAGGTGAGCTTATTCCATACCTCTCACGTGTCAAGGTTCGTGTGTTGGGTGGAGATTGCTGAGCGATCGAAGCGGCTCCTACTTCTGCCCGGGGTATTTGATAAGTAACCCCTTGCCATCCCGGTACTCGCTAATAATCAGTTTGTACATGAAATAAATCGTATGTACGTAGTCCCCTATGAGGAACAAAATCCCGAGGATGACATATGAATTGGCGACGTCATCCTGGGCTCCGTAGAAAATTAATACGAATCCGGTCACTGATAGTGAAAGATCAAATATCCCGTGAAGAATTCGGCCTACATAAAAGTGGTGAATTCCTGCAATTCCAAATGTCCCCGCTAATACGGCAGCAACTACCCAGGATTTCGAGGAAGCCGGTTCCCTCTCAGTCGAACGAATGTCTTTGGTCGGGCCAGTCAGCAACTAATTCTGAGCTTTGATCAAGAGTCCATCGGAGTCTGTAAATTTGCCTGTAGCAATCATGATCAGGTCAATTAGGGCCCAGATCCCAAGGCCGCCCAGCGTAAGTATCATCAGGATACCTGTCCCCTTTTTCCCGACGTAGAAACGGTGAATACCGAACCCGCCAAGCAGAAAACATAGTACAAGTGTTGGGACGAATCCCTTGTTGCTATATTGCGGTGAAGATGCCATCCAGTCCTCCTATCAATTCCTTTGATTCTTCGTGATATTAGCATCGTTTCAATTATGGTGAATACCCGGAGTAAAGATTGAGCTTGATCTGAGGGAAAAGAGGTTTGCCAACAAATCTAACCAACATCAATGATTGTGAGCATGTAATGCACTGCTCCATTGCCCGGTCCACTGCGCTATCATCCCCACCTCAATACCCGCCCCACCAACGGAGACCACATTGCCAGACAGCAGACCCAATATCATTGTGTTCATGACGGACGATCAGGGCTATGGAGACCTATCGTGCATGGGTGCGACGGACTTCCGCACGCCGAACCTTGATGGGCTTGCCTCAGGCGGCGCACGGTTCACTTCCTGGTACTCAAACAGCCCGGTCTGTAGCCCATCCCGCGCAGCGCTCCTCAGCGGCCGCTACCCCGGCAACGCTGGCGTTCGTTCAATTTTGCGCGGCCACCGCACCGCTACCGGCTTGCCGCAATCAACGCCGACTATTCCCTCGCTGCTCAGCGAGGCCGGATACCAGACGCGCATGGTTGGAAAGTGGCATCTGGGACTTGCGGACGAGTGTCGGCCGCACAGCCACGGATTCGACCAGTGGTACGGCTTCCTGGCGGGGTGCATCGACTTCTACTCGCACATCTTCTACTGGGGCGCCAACCGTGGCTGGCCCGGCAACAACCCTACGCACGATCTGTGGGACAACAACGAGGAAGTGTGGGAGAACGGCGAGTATTTCACTGAGCTGATCGCCCGAAAGGCTGGAGAGTACGTGCGCGAGATGGCCGCCAAAGATGAGCCGTTCTTCCTGTACGTGCCCTTCAACGCGCCGCACTACCCAATGCACGCGCCAAAGAAGTACGTCGACCGGTTCCCCGATCTATCGTGGGACCGCCAGATCATGGCGGCGATGATTAGCGCTGTGGACGACGCAGTCGGCAGCATTATGAACGAGGTCAATCGCTCCGGCGCGGCCGACAACACGCTCACATTCTTCACGTCAGACAACGGACCATCTCGAGAATCCCGTAACTGGCTAGACGGCCGTTCTGATCCCTACTACGGCGGAACAGCAGGTGCATTCAAAGGCCACAAGTTCAGCCTGTTCGAGGGCGGGGTACGAGAGCCAGCAATCGTCAACTGGCCCGGAGTAATTCCAGCCGGACAGGTGATCGACGACCCCATCGCCTCGATGGACATTCTGCCGTCCGCACTTGAGGCTGCGGGCGTCGATGCATCGGCATTGGAGCTAGATGGGCAAAGCATCTTGCCTGTTGTGGCGCGCAACGAGACTCCGGAAGAGCGAACAATCTTCTGGGAGATGAACGGCCAGACGGCGATGCGTCGAGGCGACTGGAAGTTGGTCCTCAACGGTCAGTTGGTGGAAGAGGCAGAACCAATCGCCGAAGTTCACCTCTCCAACATCATTGACGACCCCGGAGAGGCCAATAACCTGGCCGATGTGATGCCAGAGCTAGCCGCAGAGCTAAAGGTGCTCGCAGAGGTATGGCGCGCAGACATCGAAGAGCGCTGGCAGCGGGAGTACGCAGGCCTGGAACAGAACGTCCAGACCCACGCCATGATTTGAACGGCCCTGTGATGTTCTCAAGCCAATAGGGTGGTTCGCGTCGATCACCGCGAAGGGGCTGGAGTCGGAGTGGGCGGCGGTGGCGCATTCGGATCTGGCGTTGGCGTCGGTGGCCCGGGTGTGGGCGTTGGAGCGTCCGGACGGTCAAGCGTTGCAGCAAGCCCGTCGGGTAGCGGTACTCCCTGGTATGGCTTCAACCGGTGCCACAACTCCCACCAACCCTCGGCGTATGCGAATCGGGAGAGCGCCTGATTCTCTTCGTTCGTGACCGTTGGCCAACCCTTCCATTGTTCTGGCCCTGGTAAATATCGCCGGTGTCAGGATCGACAAATTCCCATACCCCATTGTCCCAGACGAGAAAATGTCGACCATCATCCCTCGACGGACCTTCAATACTTATTGTGCGGAGTTCGGAAGGCGTGAACACCCACCACAGCAGGCCACGCCCAGGCGAGTGGACGAGGACGATTTCCATCTTGTTGAAGTTCTCGGTTCCCCGCCTGCTCGATTCAGGATCGTATTTGTTGCGAATGATCTGCAGCGCCTCTTCACGTGAGATGTTGGTTGGCGTCAACGGATCAGCTGGAAAGTTGAGCTCGTACACGTCTTGTTCGAATTCTGCGAAGATAAAAAATGGCTCGTCCACAATGCGGGCCTCACCGGCGATTAGCCCAGTCTCAGCCTTGATGGCTTCAATCGCGTAGCGTGTGGGTCGATAGCCGCCAACATCATCGGGGATTCTGCTTACGCCGTCGGCCCGTACTTGCACAACCCACACATGTCCAGAAGCTCCGTATCAGATTCCGGAGAACGAGCCTGATCCGCCTCCAAGATTCGCGTACTCTTCAACATGCATAAACCGGACCGTGACGTCGCGAGGATTTTGCACCGGACTGGATGCGCTCATCACGGGCACGCCTTCTACCATCCTTGTGAGCGCAATATCGATGGCTTCTTCACGGCTGATGAGGATCGTTGCCGTGGGATAAGGAGTGGCGCTAGACGCAGGTGGCTTCGGCTCAACGCCACAGGCGATCAGCACAAGCGCGACCAGAGTCAAACTCAACAGCATCACCCTGCGAATTGAAGCCATCCAGCAGTGCCCCCCACGCGTACTAGGTCCGTTCAGAATGACGAGTTTGCCAGGAGCGCGCTAAAAAATCTCCCGCCGAAATGCCTCTGAAGAGCATCTGGAAAAGGTTTCAGTCGCTACCGCCCCTTCCATACCGGAGGCCGTTTTTCCACGAATGCGCGCGGCCCTTCCTTGCGATCTTCCGAATCCCGCACTATCTCATTCTCAGAATATCTGTGATCCATCGATTCATCGTATGTGAGGTTAATGCCTTCGTAGGCCATCTGCTTCACGCCACGGATGGCGAGGGGAGCGCCTTTCTTGATCTGCTCCGCCCAGCGCACGGCGGCGGCCATCACATCATCATGCGGAACTACCTCATTGACCCAGCCAAGCTGAGCTGCCTCGGCGGCGGGCACGTGGCGGCCGGTCAGCAGCACGCCCATGGCATGCTTCCACCCGATCTGTCGCATCAGCCGTTGCGGTCCGCCTGCACCGGGCGGGAAGCCCCGATGAATCTCCGGTAGTCCGAACGTTGCGTTTTCCGACGCAATGATCAGGTCACACGCCAGCGCCAGCTCCATACCTCCGCCCAGCGCGAAGCCATTTACAGCGGCAATGATCGGCTTCCAGCATTCCCAGTCCCGGGTGATGCGACCCAGCGGCACATTCTCACCCGGTTGCTCATCAGATCGTGATGCAGCGTATTTCAGATCGAACCCAGCGCTGAACGCTCTGTCGCCAGCACCTGTGATGATCGCAACCCACGCCTCGGAGTCGGCTTTGTAGTCCTCAAACGCGACTCCCATCTCTTTGCTGGCGTCCGGGTGGAGCGCGTTCATGGAGTCAGGTCTGTTGATCGTCAGATAGACGATGTGATCGCGCTTTTCGTATTTGATGAACTCAAAATCCACGGTGTGATCTAGCTCCGTTCGTTATCGTGAAGGCGGCAAGCTCGTCTTGCCGTCCAGTCGCTGTGTAATTCGCTTGTACAGGCCGTCAGGTTGTTGCTCGTAGAACGTGTGGCTGGGTGTGACGTTTGGCGTGACGGTCAGCCACACAACGAGCCTGTCTGTCCCGGTGTTGAGGAGGCGATGTTTCATCTCCGGTGCGACATAGATCACGTCCCCCGGGCCAACGTGAACCATCTCGTCTTCCGTAGTGGAGTCGCACTGGCCTTGGAGGAAGACGAATACCTCAGGTGCGCCATCGTGGCTGTGGTAGCTCGCCTCTTGCCCCGGCTCGAGGAAAAACATGCCGCCTCGCACGAGTCCAGAGTCCGGGAAGCGGTCGAACTGCGTGATCCCCAGCATTGTGACGCCGCCAGACTGGATCTTGGGGGGGTGAACATCAGCAACTTCAGTAGGTCCGTTGGGGCAGAGGCCGTATGCAATCTTCAGCGGCGTTGGGCCGGTGTTGGTGATCTCAAACGTCACTCCGGCTGGCGCGTACGCTTGCCTGAGCCCACCAAATGCGAAACTGCGGTCGCCAGTGCGAACGGTGCCCCGACCTTCGTAGAACAACACGACCAGGTCACAGTCAGGATGCCGTCTGGGGCCTGTCGACTCGCCGGGCGCTAGTTCAATCGCCTCCAGATCAATCGTTTCATCGCTGGCGAGGATCGCTCCGGTTTTCAGCTTCAGGTGGCGATACTTTTCCAAATTTTGCACCCTGCACGTCTGCGTCCCAATCGTAGATGGGCAAGATTAGCAGGGAGCGGGGTCTACAGTCGGGAACGCGAGCGCAATCAGTGCTAGAGATTCATCCGCCGAGGCGGATCGCGGCGCGACTCACTTTCGATGATCTGCACGAGTTCTTCGACGAGTTCATCAAGCTTTCCATCGTGATTTACGATCTGATAGTTGAAGGTCATGCCAACTTCCATCTCGTGATCAGCCGACGCCATGCGCTGCTCGATCGACTCCAGCGTGTCCTGACCCCTCGCAACAAGTCGTGTTCTGAGGGTCTCTTTGTCTGGCGGCATTACGAAGACGAATAGAGCCTCAGGCACCATGGTCCGAATACGCTCAGCGCCCTGGTAATCTACGCGCAGGATCACATGCTTGCCTTCATTCAGTGAGCGCGCAACCTGACGTTTGGGCACGCCGTAGTAGTTGCCGTATACCTCTGCATGCTCAAGAAGCTGATTGTCTTCCAGCAGTATTTCAAACTGCGTGCGGGAGAGGAAAAGGTGGTTGATTCCATCTTGCTCACCCTCTCTTGGGAGTCGAGTTGTAGCGGTGACTACGAAGTAAAAATTAAGATCAGAATGGGTCTCTTCCATGCGTTCGAGAAGCGTGTCCTTGCCAACGCCGGACGGCCCTGAAACCACAACAATCAGGGGAATTGGGTCTATGGTTTTAGGGAACTCTTTGCTCACCCGATCACGCCGGCGATGCTCTCAAGATCGCGCCAGTAGGTTGGGTACGAGATATCGGCGGCAGACGCGTTCTCGATGTTGACCTCGCCCTCAGCCACGAGTCCTGCGATCGCCAGTGCCATGGCAATTCTGTGATCGCCAAAGCTGTCTGCGGTGACGCCGTGGAGCGATTTCACCCCAGAGATGGTCATGCCATCTGGGCGGTCTTCCACCTCACCGCCCGCCGCCCGCAGCCACGCTACGGTTGCCGCAATCCGATCAGATTCCTTGACTCGCAACTCTTCGGCCTCGGTGATCACAGTCTCGCCATCAGCAAGAGCCGCGGCGACTGCGATCACTGGTACTTCATCAATCAGCGACGGAATCAGGTCACCGCCAATATGCACGCCTCGCAGCTTGCTGGAACGAGCAATCAGATCGCCCACCGGCTCGCCCGCCGAGTCGCGCGCGTTCACAATTTGGATATCAGCGCCCATCTGCTCCAGCACGGTCAGGAGTCCTGTGCGAGTGGGGTTCAGACCAACGTTTCGTACCGTGATCTCCGCATCGGGGTGCGTAATTCCAGCCACCAGCCAGAACGCAGCAGAGCTGATGTCACCGGGGATGTCCACATCCACTGACGAGAGATCGCACGGCGTGATCGAGACGTCGGGGTCATCCTCAACCACCGGTGCGCCCATCGCCCGTAGCATGCGCTCGGAGTGGTCCCGGGACGCAGCGGGAGATCTCACGGTGGTCGTGCCTTCTGCACGCATTCCGGCGAACAACAGGCACGATTTCACCTGAGCGCTCGCCACGGGCTGACTGAAATCGATGCCGTGCAGTTCACCGCCGTGAAACACAATCGGGGCATGCCTGCCGTCATCGCGGGCTGAGATATTTGCCCCCATCTGGCGCAACGGGTCGATGACCCTGCCCATGGGGCGAGATCGAATCGACTCATCGCCGTTAAGGATTGACTGAAAATCGCGACCCGCCAGAATGCCTGACATGAGGCGGGTCGTAGTGCCGCTGTTACCCGTATCCAGAATGTCGCCGGCTTCGGTGAGCCCATTCATTCCTACGCCTCGAACAACCAGGGAGTCGCCAAGGCCATCGCTACCGGGTGAGCGACGGATGTCCACTCCTAGTGCCCGGAGGATTCCAACCGTAGAGGTGCAATCTTCGCCGGAAGAGAAGTTGGTTACACGCGCTTCTCCGTTGGCCACGGCGTTGAGCATCGCTGCACGATGAGATATCGATTTGTCACCGGGTGGCGAAATCGTGCCTCGCAGTTTTGAGGGTCTTGATACCGTGACGGCCTTTACCGTGCCAGAGCCGCCATTGCTCAAAACTTATCGTACTTTGGGTTGCGGTTGGCCCGCAGCTTTTCCGCAACGCCGTAGCCAACCAGCACGCCCAGCATCATGTCACCGCTAGTGGGCAGTTCGGGTCGCTGGATTTCAGCCGGGGAGATGTTGTTCTCCCAGCGGAGTCTCGCATCCCAGGCCTGGTTCATCGTTTCTGCCAACGGACCATCGGGATCTGCACGGTCTTCGCTCTCAAGCATCGTCCGGAAGTCATTCAGTTCAATAATCATCTGTTCGATCCAGTGGATCGTCATTTCAGAGTTGGCCGTGAGAGCTCCCAGATTGGTCGCAGGATCAATTCCTGCCGCACTTGATGCATCACCAAATTGCTCCGTCGCAAACTTGCTGATCTCCCTCCAGGAAGGGCTACGTGCAGCGGTTAGCATCATGGCATTGGAGACAATAACGGGGAGGTTCGCCGCCGCAGCAAGGTAGCTGTCATGCTCTTCGGAGCTAATGAAAAATGCTGTAGCGCCAAGGTCTTCAATCAAGCGAATCGTGCCGCGCACGGCCTCCTGAGGTGCCTTTGGCGATGGCGCTGCGGCCCATTTCGCGCCCTCAAACGCCGCACCGGTGGCGTCTTCAATACCGCGACCAGATACCAGCGGGTATGTGGAAACGAAACCAACGGAATTGGGCAGCAATTCTTCCGCCCAACTGGTGATATCAGTGGCTGTGTTCGTTGTGTCAATCACAGTCGCGCCCGGACTCAGGTAGTTAGCCATATCCTCAAGAACGGAGCGCGCCGCATTGGCGGGAGTGGCGATGACAACCTTGTCCGCGCCTTTTATGGCATCAGGCATGGACCATTCGCTTTTATCCAACGCACCAGTTTTATCGGCCTTCTGCTGAACTCCAGTATCGTAGTCAAATCCAACTACTTCATACTTTTTCGAGTGGTTCAGCCGAAGGGTGTAACCAATTGAAGAGCCAATGTAGCCAAGCCCAATTATTGTTATTCGTTCCATAAATATACCGCCCGGATGCTCCCAGAAACTTAAAGTTCGTACAGCGTCATCGTTTGAGGTGATAAGTCAGCATACAACGCTCACCTCACGGAGTGACCAGATGCAGATTCGATTATCAGGTCCGCGAATGGGACAAGTACGTTTGAAAGAATACCCACAGGCGTGAGGAATTCAAGGAAGAGCAACACCCCGAGGGGGCCGAAGCCGTACCGACCCAATTGGTTGAATCTACGAGCGGCAGGGACAGGAAGGATGCCAACAGCAAGCTTGAATCCATCTAGTGGTGGGAGTGGAATCAAGTTGAACACCGCCAGAAATGAGTTCAACAGGATGCCGTACGCCAGGAAGTCAGCAATCATCGATTCTGCTGTGCCGCCGGATAGAGGTGCGTTGAATGATGGGGATCGCCAATCGAGCAAGCCTGCGCGGAATGGCAGAGCAAACAGTGTGGCGAGCAGCACGTTGGATATAGGACCAGCGGCCGATACGAGCGCCATGCCGCGCCTTGGGTCAACAAACATGTTCATTGGATTGACCGGTGTTGGCTTCCCCCATCCGAAGAAGACGAGCAGGAAGAGAATCGCACCGTTGGGGTCGATATGAGCTCTGGGGTTCAACGTGACGCGCCCCTGGGAGAATGCCGTCCGGTCACCCAGGCGCAGCGCTGTCCAGGCATGAGTAGCCTCATGAACGGTTACAGCGCTGGCCGCTCCAAACGCCACGACAAGTAGTAGGGCGAACCACGTCGAGGGGTCGTTGCGCAGCAGGTCAAAGTTGGTTAGTAACACGAGATGTGAGGAGACATAGCGAGGTTTCTCAGCCCGCTATGCCGACCTAAAAGTCTTCTTCTTCTTCGTGCTCGTGCTCATGTTCGTGATCATGATCTTCTCCGTCAGCACTGCCTGATGACGTTTGCGCTGACACAGGCTCGTCTTGGTGGTTCCGAGGCTTGCGAGCTTCCAGGCCGTTTACCCGTTCACGAAGCGTGGAGAGTGCATCATCAGATATTGAGTCAAGATCAACAATGACTGCGTCGCACGGAAGGTCGCGAAGTCGCTCAAGTTCCTCGGCCTCAGGCGACTCACTTACTCGAAGGAAGATGTGCTTGCTGACCATTGAGATAGAAGCTTGATAGCTCATCAGCGCGGCAACCGTCAGTTCACCAACTTTCGTGGTGTAGTCAACGGTCAGGAAATCGAACGGCAGATCATCCAGGACGTGGGCATCCTGCTCCTTTACGTCCAACGGCAATGCGATGCCCTTCGCCATTCCGTCGTCCCGAAGGACCGAGGCGTGAACGTCTGTGGAGTCGATCAGAACCAGATCGCAGCCCGCATCCTTCAATGTATCCATCTCATCATGGCTAATCTTGGAGGCCTTGATGCCCCAGACGACGTCTTTGAGGGCCTCGGTAGCTGTCTTTGCCGGAACGCCATCCAGAAGCAGCGCATCCACAGATTCCACATTTGAGGAGTCCAGGAATGCTTTGGCTTTGGAGGGAGAAGTCTGACCGATGATGAGGAGGGCGGGGTTTTGCTTTGTTTCAACCCTTCGACCGAATCCCATCGGTGCGGGGTCGGTCTTGCCAAGGTTGTGCAGGCGCTCGATCAGCTCAGGCAACAGGTGGGTCTCCATCGTTTGATTGGTGGTCGGATCCCTTGCGTAGGAACTCTTCTACTTCCGCCACAAGGGCGTCAGTGTCGGCCTCAAGGAACGTGTTCTGGTCCTCGTCCTCATCGGAATCCGAGTCATATTTCTGTTCAAGTTGTTTCACGTAGCCCTTGACCTGATCCTGGTCTTCAAGGGCGCGCTCGATGGTTGTCGCAAACTCTTCAGAGCGATTCTGAAGTCGTTGGACATCCATCGGTTGAGATACAAATTGTTGGGCGGCCTGCACAAGCGCCAGTGTCACCACCGGGTTCGGGCGCACCTGCAAGTAGTGGGGTGCGTGACCCCAGATGCTGGCGGACTCAATGCCAACTTTTGAGACCGCGTCAATCACCACAGAAGTGATACCTGTAGGACCTTCATAGCGGGACGGGCCCCATTGGATATGCGACAGATCGGCACCCAGTTCAGTACTTGTAGCACTTGAGGTGACCCGCGGCGGGCGCGTGTGCGGAACGGCATCCAGCAACGCGCCCAGCGTTACCACCAACTCCACGTTGCACGTCTTCACCACATCTAGAATCAACTCAGAGAAACGGCGCCACTTGAGCTGAGGCTCAGAGCCGATCATGATCACCACATCGCGCTCTTCAGGATCTTCTGGTCGCCACGCGTAGAAGCGGTACTTTGGCCACTTGATTCGGCGATTGCCAGATCGGGTCGTCGATATAGTCGGCCGTTGTTCCGTGTAGAGATGAAACTCTTCCGGGTCGATTGCCGCAAAGCGTCGAGCACCGAGGTGCCTGACCATATAGCGAGCAGCGCGCGTAGCCGCTTCAGACGCGTCAGGCCAGCCTGAAAATGCGGTGAAGAGGATGGTGCGCTTCAGTTGTGGTTTTTCGAAATATTCGAGTTCTGACAAATCTAATCAGTACTTTGTGTTGTCGGTTATCGTGAGGATTCGGCCGCCGTGGCCCTGGGTTCACCAGTAGAAATGCCTATCCGCGAGTTTAGCACTGAGCACGGGGTGCGCTCTATTCCAATTGGAGACAACTACCTACCCCGCGTGATGTAGTTCACCAGTTCAACGTCAAATGGGAGAGTCTCAGTGTCCACCCAGTGGCGCTTTTGTGCCGGTGGGAGATCGATTGGAAGGCTTGCACTGAGTTCATCGTAGGCAATCGATGCGAGATCAGGCAGTGATGCCACATCTTCAGCGTTGTACCGGATCAATGTCTCCATCGCGCCTTTCTCACCCTCATCAGCCATCCGCCAGAGCGTAATTGCGTCCCTGCCACTAAGTTTGGAGAGCGCAGTTTCCCGGCCCACTCCCAGCGCTTGCTCAATTCGTTTCAATCCGCCGGTGTAGCCGGCCTTTTTCATTGCGTATCTCAAATCTAGATGTGCGGCGTGGTCAAAAAGATCGTCCTGCCCGGATTGTCGAAATTCGTGCCTCAAAAACGGCAGATCAAAACTTGCGCCGTTGAATGTAACGATCAACTTGTTCTTTGAGATCGCTTCTGGAAGATCTTCCAGATTCTCTCCGCGGGTGTAGGCCGTGAACCCGGTCCGGTCCAAAACGCCAACCATGGTGACGACTGCGTCACCGGGAGAGAGGCCAGTGGTCTCGATGTCCAGGAACGCGGCGGCGTCAATGAAGTCCTGATAGAGACGCCACCTGTCTGAGCCAAGAATGGCGTCATTGAAATGCCGTGCGTTGCGATCTTCAAGCGCCGCTCGACCAGCATCGAGATCAGGCTCAGCAATCCACTTTTCTAGCGCTGCTGCTGGCGCTGCAGTCCAGTCAGTAATCCCAGCATCCCAGATTTTCTGTTCAACTGAGTGCCGGACGCCGGGGAACACAACAAAAGAGTTTGGAATCATCGTGCAGCAAATCTAGCTGCCCAGGCACCAATGTGCCAGACGTACCTGTCGGAAACTATCGAACGCCGGTGGCGCGATCTCGGAAGGTTTGACCTGCCTCTGTCAGGTTGGCCCCGATGTGGCGGCCGTCAAACAGCGTTACACCCGCATAACCGTCGGTATTACAGCCAGTGATGTCGTGATACGAAATGTACTGAAACCATCGCTCAACGTTAAGTACCGCGGCGTTGTCCTCAAGCCAATCATAGACAGAATTCAAATAGGCGGTCGTTGATCCTTCCTGATACGTACCGTCAGGAAACGGGAGACCGTTACAGCCCGGCTCGTCGAACCGAATGTTGTCCCAGCCCCAGTGCAGGCCGACCTCTGTAACCCAGATGGGCTTGTGTTTTTGCGCAGGGATTCCGTCCAACCACACCCGCAGGCCCAAGATTTGATTGGTGACTATTTGTGGATTGATCGTTGGAAGGTCATTCCAAACAAGCGGATAAGCATTCACCGTCCAGATATCAATGGGGGGCTCTTCACCAGTCCTAAAGAAATATGCCTCCCTGAATTCAGGAATCCAGTCGGTTCCCCTGGGGAAAGTAGCGTTGCATCCCAGGCAGGTAAAGAGCCAGTTGAGTTGCGGAGGACTGGCTATGCGGGCGGTGGAGTCCGCGGTTTTTATCGCTTTGTAGATAGCCTGCAGATCATCAATGATGTTTTCGACGGTATACCCATCGTCGACTCGCCGATTCGGCTCGTTTGCGATAACCCATACAGCACCGGGATTCGCTTCTGCCAAATGGAAGAGGTCCACATCGGTGGGGCCGGTTTCCCGAGAGTTGATATTTGGAAGACTTCCGACAAACATGATTTTGTTTGTGCCATCGGGGGCGTCTGGGCGATAACCCCCGTCAAGAAACCAGGTGGCCCCCAATTGTTCGAGGAACCATTCCTGCTCCACTGGATTTTGTGTATGTAGGACTATCCCGAACCGATCATCCGGAACGGGAACTGGCGTTGGCGTATTTGTGGCGACGGTGGGCACTGGCGTGTGAGTCGGTGTAGCCGTAGGGGTAACTGCCGGTGTTGCGAGAACGATAGCCGTTGGGGTTGGCAGAGGGGCTGCTGTTGGTATTTGAACTGGCGTTGGCGTTGGTGTTCGAGTAGGCCGCGCCGTGGGCCTTGGCGTGGCGCCAGGAACATCCGTAGGCGTTGGGAATGGAGTTGCGGTTGGCGTTGCCGTCGGGACTAGCGCAACGGTGGCGATCGGTATCGGCGTGGCGCTGGCGGAAACCGGCGTTGGTGTATCGACGATGGAAACTGCGGTTGGTGTATCGACGATGGAAACTGCGGTTGGTGTCGCGCCAGGTGGATTGACCGTGGCGGTACCGCCCGGCTGGACAGTTGCCGTTGCTACTTCGGGATCATCCCCTGCAGACGGAGTGATCGCTATCGTCGTCGGTGTCGGCCTGATATCTGGCGTTGGATCGGCGTTCGTGGACTTTCCGGACACATCGTTCGGAAGCGCTGGCGTTGCAGTAGGAACAGGAAGATACGGCTCTCCTCCATTGTCTGGAGTGCCCACCAGACCGGGGATATCTCCCGCGGTACCACCGTTCTCAACCGTCGGTTCCTGCGAATCCACGGGTGCAGAAACACTTGTTGACGTAGGCGAGTTGATCTCTTCAGGATCGTTGCTACCGCACGCGGAAATCACCACCGCGAATAACGCGGCGAAAATTAGTGCGAATATTTGTCGCCGAGATCCCATAAAAGACAGTATGAAGTCGCTTAGCGCATCTCACAATGGTTGTATTACTCCATTTGTGATGACAGTGATCGTCACGAAACAAGACAATCGATAGGCATTTGCAGCGAGTGTGTAGTTCTTTAGTGATATTACGCGCTGCTCAGCGAAGAAACATTTCGTTCATTTATTTGATCTCTAATACAAACCCAAACATGGACTCATACTCCCATTCCATTTACAATCGTAATAGTCCGTTGATTGGTTCGATACCGGTGGTACCCCCCGGCCCCGGAGTTTCAGACCAAACATGAGGATGCGATGGACATAATTAGGGGAAGCGGGAAGACATTTCATGAGCCTGAATATCGTCGACGCTGATATCAAAGAACTCAAGCAGTCCAGAAGCAGAGGCCGCGTTCGATCGGCTGAAACCAAGGCACTGGTTGAGGCGATTGATTCGCTAACTCCAGGTAAAGCAAAGGCGATCAGCCTTGCACCGGGTCAAGACCCTGCAAAGATCCGGGCGAAGCTTGCGTACGCCGCCAAAGTGGCTGGCAAGAAGCTCAAGATAGTTGTTGAGGAAGACCGAATTCTGTTCGCACGCGGCCCCGGAAGGCCCCGTAAACGAGCCTGAGTCTCCAACACAGCGCTGCCTTTGCGACAACCTGAGCCTTACGGCTAAGGGCTGAACGCTCCGCCAAACTACTTACAATAGTTCGAATTCTTTGACGTCATTTGCGACTTCAAATTTCGCGTCCGTAACTTCAGAAATGTTCTCGGGAATCCACCCGGGTGCCATTTCGATAAGTTCTAATCCTCGTTCGTCCACTTTGAACACGGCGATATCAGTGACGATTAGACTCATGCATCCCTGACTTGTTAGTGGGTAAGTGCATTCTTGAACAATTTTTGATGCACCCGTGCGGTCGTTGTGCTCCATTGCGGCGATAACTCTTTTCGCCCCAACCGCCAGATCCATAGCGCCACCCACGTTGCCAACTCCCCTGGACGGCAAGAACCAGTTCGCCATGTCGCCCGTTGCGGAGACCTGTAGCGAACCCAGAACGGTCACGTCAATATGGCCGCCACGAATCATTGCAAACGCCTCTGCTGAGTCGAAGAACGCCATGCCCGGAACTGGTTCCAGGAACTGGCCACCAGCGTTGATCAGGTCAACGTCACCGTTGCCTTCGCCCGCGAGAGGCCCGCAGTTCAGAACACCACTTTCACTGTGATACAAAAGTTGCACACCCGGTGGCACGAAATCTGAGCAGAGCGTTGGAATGCCGATGCCCAGATTCACCACATCGCCGTCCTGAAACTCCTTCGCCACCCGCATCGCGAGAATCTCGCGTTCCAGACGTGGCGCAGGGTCGTTTGGCATACTCATGCGTTTGAGTTCCTTGCCACGATCCGGTCGATGTAAATACTTGGCGTGTCGACCCGCTCTGCATCGATACCGCCAGGCTCAACAATCTCGTCCACTTCTGCGATTGTTACGTCCGCAGCGGTGGCCATCGGCATGTTGAAGCTGCGAGAGGTGCCGGAGTAGATCAGATTGCCAACCTTATCTGCCTTATGCGCTCGAACCAGTGCAAAATCGGCACGCATGCTGAGTTCAAGGACATTTTCACGGCCGTCAAACACGCGGGTCTCTTTGCCTTCGCCCAGGTCAGTACCCGCGGCTGTGGGCGTGTAGAACGCTGGAATACCTGCACCGCCAGCCCGAATACGCTCCGCAAGCGTCCCCTGCGGAACAACTTCCAGTTCAATCTCGCCTCGTTGGAACGCAAGCTCAAAGGCGTTAGGCCTGGAGACGGACCCCGACACCGGGAACGACGCGATCACTTTCGCGATCTGCCCATTCTCGATCAGAATCGCATGATCAATCGGCGTCTCACCCTCAGGCCAGCCAAAACCCGTAGGCGCGGCAATGCCTGCGGTGTTTCCAATGATCGTTAACTCGCCCGCACCCTGCGCCACAAGAGCGACCATGAGGCGGTGAGGCATCCCACCCTGACCGCCGAAGCCGCCGATCATGATTGAGGCGCCGTTCGGAATATCCGACACGGCCTCTTCGAATGTTGTAACCGTCTTATCTATTGCCACGGCAGAATTCTAGCGAACGAACGTGGTTCGTGAAACTATCCCGGGATAACCGGCAACGTAACCCGTGGCGCATGTCCCGACCCAAAGTGCAGCGCGTTCGTGGCGCTCACGCTCTTCGTGTGCCTGCCCATTGGCTCGCCTGTGCCGGGATTGATGTCGAATCGGGGGAAGTTGCTGCTGGCTATGTCCAGCCGGATTCGGTGGTCTGCTGCGAACAGGTTGGAGATTGGTGGCAGCGGGACCTTGATCTCGTAGACCGTTCCCGGGTCCATGAAGGTCTCATGATCGAATCCTTCGCGGAAGCGGGCACGCAGGATGGAGTCTGCAAGCGCCAGATGGAACCCGTCCGGGTGGTCGCTGCTGGGCGGATATATATCCAGCAGCTTGGCCGTGAAGTCCGTGTCCAGCGCTGACGATGAGACCCACAGGGTGACTTCAATTGGGCCAGTAACTTCTATGGCTTCACTCAGTGGCTCGGTCTGGAATACGTTTACATCAGCGCGTTCAGATAGCAGAGGGTAGGGCGGTGCGCTGGCCGTGGCATCTGGCCGCTCGCGCTGATGAATCGGCCCATCAATGATCATCGAATTCATGCGCGCCCGAGGCGGCACATACGCCTCATCGATGCCTTCGGGTAGCTGAACCCACTCGTACAGTCCCGTGACGTTTGCACCCAGAGAAGGCACGGGATTATCTGGGTCGTGAGTCCACTCGATGAGGCCTGGCTCAACCTGCGCTTCGTCAGAAAGACCGCCATCTGACGTCAGATGCAGATCCTGCTGCTCGGTCCGTGCCGGAGGCCATTCCGACTCCGTTCGCCACGCTCCACCATGCTGCAGGTGGCCGCGCTCGGTCACACCGCCGTCGCCTCCGCCCATGATGAATATCTCAACCGGTGGTTCATCATCGACGCCGTTTTCGATGTCTTTGAGCCAGCGATCGAACCATCTCAGCCTTCGCGCGTTGTAGACGGGGTCACCCCAGTGCGCCGACTGCCCAAAGTTCACCTCGCCAACTGAGCTTGATCCCGCTCCTCGAATCATCAGGTGGTTCCACGGCCCCATGACCAGCCTCTGAGGCGTGCTGTTCTGCTCCGCCATGTGGGCAAACTGCTCCGTCACATCCCACGCAAACGGGTCGTACCAACCGCCGCTGTACACGGCCGGAATATCAGCCATGCGAGCGAAGTGGGGAGTCTGATCCAGCGATTCCTGTGCCCAGAAGTCGTTGTAGACGCCATCCTGGTAGTAGTGCATCAGGATGTTTTCCATGTTGGGCACGTGCTTGATGGGAGTCGAGCCATGTGTGAACGGCGTGTTGTAGACCTGAGCACGCAGGTCCTCAGCGCCCTTCTGGACTTCTGCAATCGCCCGCGGGTTATCGCGGATCTCCTGGGAGTCGTAGGCGTGCAGGAACATCGCGCCGAACATGTGGAGGCCCATCGCACCGCCCTGGCGCGCTTCATCGCGAAATGCGTTGGTTGGAGCTACGTCTACCCAGAGAGCAGACAGGTGGGGAGGGCGGTAGAGCGACGCCATGTTCTGCACGATGCCGCCGTGAGAGCTGCCAACCATGCCGACTTTGCCGTTGGACCACGGCTGCGCGGCTGCCCATTCGATGGTGTCGTACCCATCCGGGCCTTCCTGCGGGTTCGCCGTGTGGTGGTACTGGCCGGTACCTTCGGATACACCGCGTCCACGCAGGTCCTGGAGCAGCACTGTGTAACCGTGAGATACGAAGAATTTCGCAACCGGATTGACCCAAATCACAGGGTTAGATTTGTCGTATGATGTACGCCCAATGATCACAGGGAACTGGCCATCCACCAATTTGCCATCCTGATCGGCCGGCCGGTACACGTCTGTGGCCAACCGGACGCCATCCCGCATGGGGATCATCACGTCCATGGATGCATTGATTCCGAAGTTAGATGGTGATTGCGACAATTGTGCAGATTCCATTTCTTGTGCCAGTTTGCTCAAGAGCACAATAGTCTGGAAATAGCGGCAGTCAAGCTTTCACGCGGAAAACAATAGCGCTACGGCGTGTAGATCTCCATGAGCGATACAGATGCGCTGCCGGTGAATCCACCTGTTACCAGCACTCGTCCGTCCGGCAGAGCCGTTGTTGCGTGTGACAGCCGCACCGTTGCCATCTCGCCAACAACGGTCCATTCCTGGGTGGAGGAATCGTGAACCTCAGACGTGGTGTGGAAGCCAGTCTCGCTGGTGCCACCCACCACAATGATCCTGCCATCAGACAGCTCCGAGAGCGTGTGACCGCTGCGCGGGTTATTCATATCTGCTACTCATCGGTGATCGGATCGTAGATCTCTGAAATGCTGTGCGTTTACACAATGGACAACGGGTTCAGGAACTCTTACGCAAGAATGCGCGAGTCGTATCCACCGCCAGCGGTAATCAGATCGCCCTCAGCGAACCGCTCAACCCGGAAAGGCGTCATGTCTACGAACGACGTTTTACCGTCCAAAATCAGATCAGCCATGAGATGTCCAGCCGCCGGGCTTAATTTGAATCCGTGGCCGCTGTACCCCGCATCCACGAACAGTCCCGGCGTTCCTGGCACCGCTCCAAACGCCGGTTGGAAATCAGGCGTGCAGTCGTAGACGCCGGTGTACCCCTGCCGCAACCTCGCGTTCTCCTGATTCGGATAGCGCTCGGCAAATCGCGAGGCCAGCTCAACTTCTACGCCCTGCCTCGGTGCGCGTTCTGCCTCAACCTCATCATCAGGTTCGCCCTCAAGCGGATCGTGCACGCCGATGAGCGTGAGTCCGGGGCCGGTAGGGCGGTAGTAGCCCAGCGAGACGTGGTCTGAGATCACAGGATGTGAGTCGCTCATTCCTGGGGCGCGCTCAACGATCGCAATCGTGTGGCGAATGGGGTTAATCGGCATATCCACGCCCACCTGTGCCAGTAACGCAGACGTTCGGAATCCGGTGGCGAGGACCGCGTTTCCGGCGTTGATCGATCCTTTGTCAGTCTTGACCTCAATGCCATCGCCCTGCTTTGAGATCCCAAGCACTTCAGCCCCAATGCGCAACTCAACGCCCTCCCGAGCCGCTGCATCGGCGAACGAGTGCGCCGTGAGCGACCCATCAGCGTGGCCGGATGTGGGCTCGATACAGCCCGCAATGATGCCCTCCATATTCGTCGTCGGCTCCATCTCAGCAATCTCATCGTTCGTGATCATCCGTGCGGCAATGCCAATCCTCTGCTGCATCTCGACTATCTCTCGTGCCGGTTTAACATCGGCCTCCGGCAACAGGACCACGTAGCCAATCTGGTTCCACCCGCAATCGCCGCCCACCTCTTCCTTGAAATTCTTGAACATGTTCTGTCCAAACAGCGCCATCTTCGCCAGCGTCTCAAGCTGGTAGTGCAATCGGCTGTTCGCACTCGAGTACTGTGTGGCACCGGCGGCAATACCAGTCTTCTCAAGCAGCACAACCCGCCCGGCTCCACGCTTCGCAAGGTTCCAGGCAATACTGGTCCCGTGCACTCCGCCGCCAACTACAACAACGTCCGCTGTGTCCGTCATATTGTCCTCACTGTAATGGAAGGGCTATTTGACGGTGAAGTATAGGTGGACGGCTGCGCGCATGGCTGCTTTCTTCCGGTAGCGGCGGGTCTAAGTCCCGCTCTTGTGCAGTAGTCGTGCGTGTATGGTCGTATCAGGTGCGCGTCCCCGGGGCGGGTCTTAGACCCGCCGCTACCGAAGGTGGTGCGATTACTTCGTTCCCTATTGCGCTATCCCCCGACATCCGAGACCGATGCAGGATGACTGCTACTCGCTACTGGTCCGCCGCCCCGCGGCCATTGCCCGTACGGCAGGTACCTCCGCCAGATGCGCGATCAATTCAGGGTCAACGATCGACTCCAGACTCACGCCTCCCCTCTCTTGCTCAAGTACCCAGAATCGAGTGCCAAACCGCCGCGCAAACTCCCTGTCGTGAGTGACGGAGACAATCGTGCCGGGGAACTTCTCCAGCGCCAACTCGATCTTTTCTCTGGCCTCAATGTCCATGTGGTTCATCGGCTCATCGAGCAATAAAAGGTTCACGCCGCGCACGATCATCGCCGCCAGATCGAGCCGCTTACGCTCGCCGTAGCTCATCGATGTCACCGGGGTGAAAGGTGCATCTCCCTCGAATAGAAAGTAGTGCAGGTACGTGCGGGCCTCAGATTCCGAGTAGCCGGCGGCCTGCTGGATGAGGCTAACGGGCGTCATGTCCGCTTCCACGAACTCAACGTGCTGACGCAGGTACCCGGAGACAACCCCGTGCCCCATCACCACGGATCCGACTGTAGGCGTTAATTCACCCAGAAGCAGCCTTAGTAGAGTTGTTTTGCCGACACCGTTTGGTCCAAGGATGATTATTCGCTCACCATAGGTAATTTCCGAGTTCAGGTTGCGAAACATTTCTGTCTCGTCATACCCGCTGTACCGGAAAGCTAAGTCCTCGAGGCGCGCTACCTGATCGCCACTGCGTGCGACTTCCGGGAAGTCGATCTTTAGCTCCCAGTGCGACCCCGGTTTGTCCACTCGATCTTCACTGTCCAGATATCGATCCAGGCTCTTCTCGCGTGACTTTGCTTTCTTCGCAACCTTTTTGGAGAGTCGCCTGAGTTGGTCGTTAGTTGTGGCCTTTTCGGTACCGAGCGCCTGCTGTTTGGTCCGCCTGATATCGGCTTCCACGCGCTTTACTTCGCCCTGTTGGTCCTTGTACTCGGCAAGTTGGATGCGCCGCTCAGATTCCAGCCGCTCCACGAATCCGTCATAAGTTCCATGGTGGATGATCGCCTCTTGCGTGACGTCGTCCAGATAGACCAACTGGTCTGCAGAGCGATTCAGCAACATCCTGTCGTGCGTGATCAACAGCACGGCGCCCGTGAATCTCTTCAGGAAGCCCTCAAGCCACGCCAACGACTCTAAATCAAGGTGGTTCGTGGGCTCGTCCATCAACAGCGTGCCGGCGTTGGAGAACAGCAGACTGGCGATGCCGATGCGTGTCTGCATACCGCCGCTGAGTTTGTCGAACGGCATATCGAGGAGGCTGGCGGAAAGGCCGACGGCCCTCATGGCGTGTTCGATCTCCGCGTCGGTTTCATACCCGCCGAGAGCAAGGTATTGAGCCATCGCTGAGTCGTACGCGGCCACGCCTTTTTCTGGGTCATCGGATATCAGGCGGGCGGATTCATCGAGAGTCTCCCAGGCAGCCTCAAGGTCTGGGCGCCCTGACCGCACAACGCCGGCCACAGTCGCATTTGGAGCAGCATTGATCTGCTGCGGGAGATAGCCCACTCGCGAATCATGTGCAATAGAAATCGACCCTTAGTCAGGCTTGATCTCACCCGTGATAGCGCGCGTCAGAGTTGATTTCCCTGAGCGATTACGGCCAATCAGGGCCACACAAGTGCCATGATTAACTACGAAGGATACGTTTGATAAAAGTGAACGGACGCCCAGATTGATGGACACCCCGGAGACAGACAGTCCTGAAATAGACACAAGTGACACCTGCAAATTACACGCGACGCGAATGCGGCGCGCTGCTACTAACCGGAATAGATGGTTAGAGCAGGTTCTTCAAGAGTAAATACGCTCCACTGGTGGCTGTCGGTCCGAAAAGCCTATCAGCCCAGTTAAGGCGGCGTAGCCTAGCCTAGATTCGGTAGTACTTCTCCGCGTTTCCCCAGAAAAGCATGTCTCGCTCGGCCTCCGAGAAATCGCTGACTATCTCATCGTAGGCGTTCCAGAGTCGAGAGTACGTCGTCATCAGCTTATCGACCGGAAAGTTGCTGGCAAACATGCATCGGTCCACTCCAAGTATCTCAATTGAATGCAGCACCCACGGCCGTATCATTTCTGTGGTCCAACTTTGATCCATCATGCTCAGAGCCGAAATTTTCATGGATACCTGCGGTGCCTCAGCAAGAGCGCGCAAGCCAGCCCGCCAATCATCAGCCAGATCGGCGTTCAGGTCTTTCGGAATGGCGGTATGGTTCACGATGATGGGGACGTCTGGAATCTCCTTCGCCAGCGTCGCGGCCTCCTGCAGTTGCCACGACCAGATCTGGAGATCGAACGACATATTGTGATTCGCCAGCAGTCGATATCCTCGTTGCCAGTCGGGATTGCTCATCAGGTGGGCCTGCTCAGTGGACCGAAGGCCCGGATCATCGGCATAGTTGAGCATGTGCCTGATACCGCGCATGTTTGCATGCTCTGCATGGCGCATCAGCGTGTCGTCAACGTCTGGGGCGGTTAGGTCGGCGAATCCCACAATCGCATTTGGCATGCCACGCGAATTCGGATCGTCCGCCACGCCCTGCAGCCATGCGGTCTCTTTCACCGGATCATCGTTGTGGTCGAACTCAGCCTGAACGTGCACAGACTTGATCAGATCCAGTTCCCCAGCGTCACGATGAAGATCGTCAATCAGGTAAGTCTTACGGAAAGAACCGTGGTCACCAACAAAGTCATCGGTCAGGTCCATCAGCCATGGATAGTAGTTGTTTTCCAGGTCCCACAGGTGGTGATGGGTATCAATAATTTTCAACAAGCCGGAACTCCTGTGGTGTGCTCGCTGCGCTTCGGAGGCGCCATCCTGAATACGGGGCCTGAACACGGGGAATCAGGCAATGATTGGCAGTTTCCTCCACGCCATATCAGCGGAAAGGCCTAACGCCTAATCAGTGCCCGGATTCTATTCTGGATTGAGCAGCCGTACTGAACCGGTCTACACTGGTCTTTGCTGGAGCCGAAACCCCCTAATTGTTCAACTTGCGAAATGCCCTCAGAGAACCGGGACGAAATTCGTCCGCCGGTTTTCTCTTCGCGAGCGCGAGTACGCGTGCAGAGTGGCTCTGGATCATGGGCCGATTCTTCCTGGCGGCACTCGCCACGGCAGGCCTGATCTCATTTATCGACGATAGCGGTGCATTTACCTTCCTGACCATCGTCACCGCTATTGGGGCGCTCGTAAACCTTGGGCTGATGGCTGCTCTCATTCGTGGCCATGTGCAGAAGGTATTCGTTGGTGGCCTCGCGCTTGATCTTGTTATCGTGCTGGCTGTATGGACCGGCTCTACGTGGCTACTTGGTGATTCGACTCGATTGAACGACGTCCACCTCGCTACACTCCCAATTCTTGCAGCCACCGCCGTTCGACTGGCTGGCTGTTGGGTGCAGCACAGGGCCTCATATTCGCCGCATGGCTTATCGGCGCAAACCTGATACTGCTCGACCCGGGTTCATACGTCGCCAGTCAGACACCGATTCAAGCACTACTCATCGCCACATCAGCAGCGTTGACCGTATGGCTGGTCGCTCGGATGCGCGTTGAGCGAGAGAACGCTGCATCGCAGTGGCTTGAGTCTGAATCACTGGCTGATCTCAGCAGGGTGCTTGGGTCTGCCACAGATTTTGACGAAATATACAGCCACGCCGCAAATAGCATTCGCAATCTGATTGCATTTGATCGGATGAGTCTCCTGACCATTGACGGAGACAGAGGTTCCATGAGCCTTCGCTACATCGACGGCGTTCAGGAAGTCGCATCCACCGATGACCGGGTGTCCGAAGTTAAGCTGGCAAGCTTTGCCGCTGACACCGGGAGACCGGTTCGAGTCTCCAGAGGGTCACTATCGGACGCCAGTTCAGATAATCAGGGCGGCGTATTTGACTCTTCGATCGCCGCCCCTATTCAGCACGATGGCCGAGTCATTGGTGTGCTCTCACTGCATGCTCAGCAGGTCGACAGCTACAATCTGAATCACGAGCGAATCATTGATCGAATCGCTGATCAGATCTCCGGAATCCTTGCCCGAGATATTACCCATGCTCACGAAGTTGAGCTTATTGAGCGACAGGCGACGCTGGAGATCGAGAACGACGAACTCGAGAAGCTGAGCCATGAGCGAGCCGAATTTGCCGCCGCAGTGGCTCACGTGTTCAAGACGCCACTTGCCACAATGATGGCCTTCACAGAAGTCCTGAAGGCGCAGCGAGAGGGCAACTTGAGCGAGCGTCAGATGGATCATCTCTCCACCATCCAACGCAACGGCATAAGTTTGCTCTCGTTGTTGGACGATCTACTTGCCGTGACTCGATTTGGTGCCGGCGTTATGACCGTTCAGCACAGTCGATTCGACTTCCATGAGTTGTGCGTTGGGATATCAGAGCGATTCGAAGCAACCGTGGCCAGACATGATCAGATATTTGAAGCAAATCACTCCGATGGCCCGATGCCAGTTGTGGCTGATCGAGCTCGGATAGATCAGGCCCTGTCCAACCTGTTGAGCAATGCCTGTGTCTACTCGGCTGAGGGTGCAACAGTGAGGTTCACTGTGAGCGTTGAAGACGATCGAATTGACTTTGCCGTCCAAGATGAGGGAATAGGAATCCCATATGAGGACCAGAGGGACCTGTTCGAACCGTTCTATCGTGTAGACAATGAAATTACCCGCTCCAACAGTGGAAGTGGCTTGGGGCTTGCGGTGACCCGTGTCATTGTTGAAGAGCATGGTGGAGACATTGCTCTCGACAGTACTCCCGGTGAGGGCAGCACGTTCTGGGTTTCACTGCCTGTATTGAATCAAGATCAGACCGAACTTTCGCAGGAACGGGCAGCTTAGGAGTGATGAGCAACTAATGGCACAACTGATGGTTGTGATCCGACCCGGTGACGAACGCCGGGATATGGTGCTCGCGCTCAAAAACAAAGGTCATCTGGTTCACGAAGCTGATGACGGCGGGTCAGCTCTTGAACTGATTAGAGTGCTCAGGCCAACCGTTGTTGTGTTGCACATTGATCTGGCGAACCCGGACGGGCTTAGCGTACTCAAAGAGTTGCGCCGAGTATCGACCACAAAGCGCCTCCCCGTGATCTTGCTGGGATCTTCAGAACGTGCGGCGGTCCGTGCTTCCGCAGTCCAAATGGGCGTGATCGACTACCTGGTCACTCCGTACTCAGCAGAAGACGTTGTGCTGCGAGTCGGTTGGGCCCTCAAGGCGAACGCAACGACTCCCGCGGTGCCGTGGGATCTGACGGATATTGATCTGGCCACGTTCCTGGCTGATGAACCAGAAAAGGCAGATGCACCTCCAGAGACCGCCCCGGTCGCAGAGACATCATTTGAACAAATAATGATGACGACCGACACCCTGCCGGGTGCGGCCATCTCCATGATGACTCCAGAGCGTGGCGGTGAGGTGGAGACGAGTGACGGCGTTGTCAGGGTTGAAGTCCCAGCGGGAAGCGTTAGGACACCGCTTTCGCTTGGCGCCGCTAGGGGTAAACGGCGGAGATGAGCCACTGGAAGAGTCTGTTCGGATTCGGATGGGCAGACGTATCGCGGATCTCACATTTATCGATCAGTCTGGAGCACCCGTCGGCGGGCCACGGCGTGATCGTCCAGTCAAGATATCCGTCAAATACGATGAGCGTGACATCGCCGAGTTGGGTTCAGTCGACGAGGTGACTCTTGAGCGATATCAAAAGGTGACCGGCGAGTGGAAGAACATGGAGGCTTCAGTAGACCTGAAGGCCCAGCGCGCTGTCACGTGGCAGAATGATTTCCGGGCCGGTCGTAAGCCATACGGCGGAAGCATTCTGGTGGCGAAGGGCGTGGGCCCAGAACTCAACCTCCTTGTCGATGCCGTTGAGGGAGCGGGATTCCGAGCGATTGTGGAGTCTGACGGACTCGCCGTGAGCAAACGAACAGAGGCAGAACTTCCAGATGTGGCCGTAATCGATCTGGAACTTCCACGTCTGGACGGTATACAAGTCTTGCGGCAGATCAAAGGCAACTCAGTCACCCGACCAACGTCGGTCATTTTGCTAGCGGACAACAATGAACGCACCCTTCACGGATCACTCATGACCATGGGCGTGCGAGACATCATCTTTATGCCCTGGCTACCCGGCGACATTCAGCGTCGAGTTCAGCGCGCCTACCAATCCCGCAGAACGTCAAAGCGACAGCAACAGCGGGCGTTTGACCGCGTGAAGGCCCGCCAGGTCCGAAATTCACCAAAAGGCGAACGTCCCGCCACAGGCACTACGCGAAGGGTGCGCCGCGCCTCCTGAGTGCATGCCGCACGGGCAGATGAATCAGCCAGCGGCTAATCGTTCCGAATCAGCAGATTCCCTACCACGTCTATCGTGGCGGACGTGCCGGGGTGGATTACGGTTGTTGAGTCAACTTCTTCGACTATCGCAGGACCGGCGATTTGATCACCTTCACCTAGCCGATATCTATCGAACACGGGCGTGGGAACAAGTCCGCCTGACTCAGCGAAGTAAACGTCGCGCGTCTCTTTGATAGCGCCATCTGAACCCGTGCCTCTAGTTACCTCTTTGAGGTTGGGACGAGCAATCTCGCCACGGGCGGTCACTTGCATATTCACGAACTCGACTGGCTCTTCAGGAGCGTTGTGTCCGTAAGCTCGTTCATGGGCTACGTGATAGTCGGCCGTCACACCATCCAGCGTGACCTGAGTGATCGTCCCCGGTGCTAATTCCACGCTTAGTTCGTAGCTTTGGCCCACATACCTGACATCGGCATGCCGCTCGAAATCCATCTCAGACTCCGGAACGCCTTCCTTCACCAACGCATCTCGCCCAAGCGTCTCAAGTTCGTCCAGTATCGTCTCAATCTCGGAGGGAACGGAGTTAGAGACACGGTTGATTCGGGTACGAGAGTTCTCATGCTTGAGATCGGTGACCAGCAATCCCAACGCAGACGTAATTCCGGGACTCATGGGGATGATGGTTAGCGGCACATCGGTATCGATGGCCAGTTTTGTTGCGTGAACCGGGCCAGCGCCGCCGAATCCCACAAGCACGAAGTCTCTCGGGTCGAATCCGCGCTGCACAGAGATCAGGCGAAGTGCGTTCACCATCGCCGAGTTCGCGATCTCAACGATGCCATTGGCGGCTTCGAGCAGCGTCAGGCCCAGTGGCTCAGCGCAGCGCGTCATGATCGCTTTTTCTGCGAGATTCTTGTGCAACGGGACCTCCCCACCAAGGAAGTAGTCTGGATTCAGTCGACCGAGGACCAGATTCGCATCAGTGATCGTGGGTTCAGTGCCGCCCTGACCGTAGCAAGCCGGACCTGGATCTGCGCCAGCTGAGCGTGGGCCCACCCGCAGCACGCCGCCGGGGTCGACCCATGCGATAGACCCACCGCCGGCGCCAATCTCGACGAGGTCGATCACCGGCGTCCTGATGGGGTAGCCGCTGCCTCGGCCAGCGCCGGTGTCAGCACCCGCTGCAGCTCCAACTTCATAGTCTTTTGTGACTTTTGGTTCGCCATCCTGAATGAGCGCGGCCTTTGTGGTTGTGCCGCCCATATCGAACGACAGAACGTTGGAGTAGCCGATGGCATCAGCAACGTATGAGGCCGCAATAACGCCAGCCGCCGGGCCTGATTCCACCATGTACACCGGCCGCTCGACAGCCGCCTCGAAGGTGTAGACACCACCGTTGCTCTGCATCACCAGCAACTCGGATTCCAATCCGTCAGCTCTGAGTCGCTCTTCTATGGAGCTCAGATACTGGCCTACGATTGGCGTGATTGAAGAGTTGACCACGGCGGTGCTAGCCCTGAAATACTCCCGAAATTCCGGCACGATGTCTGACGAGAGAGATATCGCTACTTCAGGCATCACTTCATTGAGAATCTTGCCGATGCGTCGCTCATGATCCTGATTGGCGTAGGAGTGCAGCAGACACACGGCGATGGCCTCCACACCCTCCTCTTTCAGCTTGAGCGCGACGGTGCGCACCGCGTCCTCATCCAGAGGTGTGATCACTTCTCCAAGGGCGTTGAGCCGTTCAGGCACGCCGAAGCAAAGATAGCGTGGTACCAGTGGCGCAGGCTTCTCGAACTGTAAATCGTAGAGGGATGGCCTGATCTGGCGGGCGATCTCCAGCATGTCTCGGAAGCCCTTAGTGGTGATGAACCCTGTACGGGCCACATTGCCTTCAATAATGGCGTTTGTGGCGACGGTTGTGCCGTGGACCACGTATCCAACCTGCTCCGGCTCTACCGACGCCTCCTTCAGGAGCCTCGCGGCGGCGTTAAGGAAGCCGCGAGATGGATCGTCGGGCGTCGAAGGCACTTTGGTGATCTGGATCTCACCTGTGGTCTCGTTTATGAGCACGCCATCGGTGAACGTTCCGCCCGTGTCGATCCCTATCCGGTACTTTTCAGGGGTCAATCTGATGGCCTGTTCTAGTGCGCCGTTTCGCGCAACTGTCGGGTAGCTGATTCGTCTATGTTGCGACCGGTGCTGTCGATCTCAACTCGGTACTCAGTGCGCGCGCGCTCGGTGCTGACTTTGCCGTTCAGGACATCGTCGAGTACCAGTGATGGTTCACGTTCGTAGGGGTTTCCGTAGCCACCGCCGCCGCAGGTCTGGTAACTGATGACATCGCCCGGCTTGAGTTGGAGCGTCACCTTAGAGCCGAGTTCTATGGACTCACGACCGGGGTTTTGAATGTAGTACGCCTTCCGCCCGGCCTTCCCGCCGAAGAGACCCCACGGACCTGATATCTCGCGGTCAGCAAGAATCGTGAACTTGGCTGCAACATCCGGGAACTCATAATCGCGCCGCAAGCCCAGGCCACCACGCTGCCGGCCCGGGCCTTCCGAGTTCTCAATGAGCTCGTATCGGGAGATCCGCATTGGGTGTTTTGCTTCGGTCTCTTCCGCGGGCGCGTTCTCTGTGTTCTGTCCGTGCGCTTGAACGGCGTCAGGACCGTCCAGCGTCATGCGTCCGCCGTAGCCGCCAGCGATGGCCTCGTACGTGCACTTGTACTCGCCATCGGCCGGATCAATCACGCCAATTCCAACCTGGCACTGCATCGCCTTTGTGCCCGCCGGGACGCGGTCTGGCATGGCGTCTGAGAGTGCAAGGAATATCAGGTCATTGAGACGATCTTCCGTCTCCCAACCACCCACCACAGCGGCCGGCGGAGCAGCGTGCGTCACCGTGCCTTTGGGCGCGTGGACCTTCATGTTGCGGTAGAAGCCATCGTTGACTGGCAGGTCCTTGTCCAGCAGCGCTCGCAGGGCATACGCACAGCCGGAGAACGTCATTGCAAGCGTGGAGTTGATGGGCGCACGACGCTGCGGATCGGAGCCAGTAGTGTCAAAGAAAACCTCGTTCTCTTCGATCCGCACCTCGATAACGAGTTTGACTACCTTGTCGGTGAAGCCATCACTGTCGAGAAACCCTTCCGCCTTGTAGGTGCCGTTTGGCAGCCCGGCGATCTCAGACTTCGTCCGGCGCGATGTGTACTCCAGAAGTTCATTCATATAGAATAGCGTTTCGTCGTAGCCATACTGGTCGAAAAGGCTGATGACACGTCGAGTACCGATCAGGTTTGCCGATACCTGTGCTCGGAAGTCGCCCGGGGTCTCCCGCTTTGACCTGACTTGTGCCATTACCAGAGTGAAGATGTCTGAGACGATCTCTCCGCCTTCAACAAACTTCACCGGTGGGATGATTATTCCCTCCTGGTAGATCTCTTGGAACGCTCCCAGACTGGCTGGAGCACCACCACCAACATCAACGTGGTGCGCAAGCGTCGCCAAATATCCCACTGGCTTCTCGCCCAGCTCATCTGGAGCGCCAGGGTAGTAAACCGGCGCAATCAGCGTGATGTCGTTCAGGTGCGTCCCGCCGGAGTGCGGGTCGTTCACCAGAATCATGTCACCCGGTGCCATATTCTCAACGCCGTAGCTTCGGACGGAGCGCGGGATCAGCTCAACAAACGAACCAAGATGCACCGGCTGCGTGAACGCCTGCGCCACCACTCGCAGTTCGCTATCAAGGAAGGCACACGAGAAGTCCTGACGCGTCTTTACATTCGTGGAGTACGCGCTGCGCCTCAGCGTCGCCGCCATCTCCTCGGTGGTCGCAGTGAGTGCACTACGGATCACCTCAAACTTGATGGGGTCGAGGGAGTTGGTTCCAGTTGATTGCCCGTTTGAATGCATAAGGCGGAATTATAGGGCCGTGGGCGGGATAAAGGACACAGCTTGTGCCGAATTGGCTGTCGAATTCGTAACGTCTGCCGGTGGCAGTAGTCGACTGGCATGGCCTATATTTGCTCGTATGATCAGGAATCGAGCAGGTCTTGCGATTAAAACCGTGCGGCAAATTAGGCAGACGGCATTCCTCTACGGAGCGTTGTTGTCGGCCATGCTGCTCGTCATCGCGTGCGGTGGCAACTCTGCCGACAGTCCACTGCCGACGTTTGCCAGTCCTCCGACGGTGACCCCTGTTGTGGTGCAGGATGCAATACCCGCCACACTTTCGACGGCACCGGCTGATGATCCCCTGCCTACAGCTACCGCGGGATCCGTTGCGAGCGCCACCTCAGACTCCGGGGTGCCCACAGTCCAAGCGGTGACGGTCATCGCCCCCACGCCCGAATTTGCTGCACCCGCAGTTACCGCCAACTTCGTGCCAGACAGCGTGAAACTCGGTGTTGGTGATGATTTACAAACGGTCCGAATTACGGCTTCGGGTATAGATCCACGGGCGAACGGCTATCAAGTACATCTGTTGCATCCAGAGAATATCGAGATCGAATCGATTTCGTGCGTCGGCCTATTCGACGGCGGCTTCGCGCTTGGCCCAGCACCACTGGACGATGGTGCATTAATTGGATGCGCCGTCCTGGGTGTAATCGGAGAGACGGCCGGTGAGGTCGTGGAACTCGTCCTCAAGCGGAAATCTCCAGGCGAGGCTGAAATCTCGATACGCGAAAGCAGCCACGAGGGCGATGCCTTCTTTTCAGAGTTCGTCTGGCCCGGCGATGAACCCGGCCAGCAAGCGATTTTGGCGGACGGAGTGTTGACGGTTACGGAGTGAGCGAGGGCGCATGCAATGCGCGCTACTTCACAGCCTGGCGAGCCCTCAACGTCTTCGCCTCGTCTACCGCACCGTCTGCTCCGATTACCACGCCGTACTCAGCCTCAGCGCGCTCACGTGACACCTTCTCGTCGCGTACGTCGCGCTGCACTAACTCCGGATCGCGATCAAACGGCAAGCCGTACCCGCCGCCGCCTGCTGTGCGGTAGGAGACTATGTCCCCGGGCTTCAGTTCGATGGTCGACTTGGAGTTTAATTCTCGATTCTCACCGTCCGGGTTGAAGACGTAACTGGCTTTTTCGCCGGGTTCGCCGCCATCGAGACCGTGGGGGCCTGCTTTGTCGCGGTCTGCAAGCACCGTGAACGTTGCCGGGCTGTACGGGAAGACGTAGTCGCGGCGTAGTCCAAGACCACCGCGGGTGCGTCCGGGGCCATCTGAGTTGTCGATCATTTCGTAGCGGGCGATTCGCACCGGGTAGTTGGACTCGGTCTCCTCGATGGGCGCGTTCTCCGTATTCTGGCCGTGGCACTGGACTGCATCTGGACCGTCTGAGCGTTCCCGTGCGCCGTATCCGCCCGCCAGCGTCTCCAGGAAGCAGTAATACTCGCCTGACGTGTCATCCTGGCCACCGAATCCGGCGTGGCACTGCATTGCCTTGGTTCCCGCTGGCACGCGATCTGGCATCGCCTCATGGAGTGCCTTGAAGATCAGGTCGTCCAGCCGCGCATGCGTTTCCCAGCCTCCGACCACGGGGGCAGGGTGGACGCAGTTCGTCACGGTGCCTTTCGGGGCGATCACCTGCACAAACTCGTAGTATCCGGCGTTAACAGGTGTGTCGGGGTCGATCAGTGCTCGAAGCGCGTATGCGCACGCCGAGAACGTCTGCGCGAATGTCGAGTTCACGGGCGCCTGCCGCTGCGGGTCCGAGCCGGTGGTGTCGAACACCACGCCATCATCGGAGATGGTGATCGCTACTTTGAGGATTACCGGGTTCTCGGTGAAGCCGTCGTTGTCGACAAACCCTTCCGCCTTGAACGTCCCACGGGGCAGTAGTGCTAGTTCAGCCTTGGTACGGCGGCGCGTGTAGTCGATGAGCGCATCAACGTACTTCTCCACCTCGTCCCGACCGTTGCGGTCCATGAGCTGCGTGAGCCGACGAATGCCCGTCTTGTTTGCGGCAATCTGAGCACGGAAGTCGCCCGGCGTCTCCCGCTTGGACCTGATCTGCGCAAGGATGAGCCGGAACACGTCGTCATTCATCTCGCCGCGCTTCACCAGCTTCACTGGCGGGATGATGATGCCTTCTTGAAATACTTCCTGGAACGCACCAACGCTGGCTGGTGCGCCTCCGCCAACGTCCACGTGGTGCGCCAGCGAGGCCATGTAGCCCACCAGTTCGCCCTGATAGTGCATTGGGGCGATGACGGTCACGTCGTTGAGGTGAACTCCACCGGAATATGGATCGTTGATGACCAGCATGTCGCCGGGATCAAGATTCTCAACCCCGTAGATGCCAACAGCCCGCGGCACCAGCTCAACAAATGACCCCAGATGCACCGCCTGCGTGAACGCCTGCGCCACGACGCGCAAATCGGCGTCGAAGTAGGCGCAGGAAAAGTCCTGACGCGTCTTTACGTTGGTCGAGTACGCACTACGGCGCAAGGTCGCGGCCATCTCCTCCGTTGCTTCAACGAAGGCGGAACGCATCACTTCAAACTTGATGGGGTCAATGGCAGTTGTCATGGTGCGCCGGATTATAGAGCCTTTTCGTTCAACAAGATCAGGCGGCAAGGTCAGGAAATCAGAGCCTCAGTCTGATGAGTCGCTGCCAGTCGGCTGAGCCTCAGCTTCAGGTGTAGGCGGTCCACCGGGTGCTCCACCGGGGCGGATGCCTCCCGGAGCGCCGCCACGTCCTCGAAGGGGAAGCACTTCCAGTTGTGTCGTAGCGATCCAGGCGATCGCCAGCAGAATAACTACCAGAATGAAAACATCCCCGATTGCGCTGGCCAGTGAACTTTGGAGGCCACTCACGACCTCCTCTACCAGGTTTGCCCCGCCATCTATCGAGGATGCCAGAGTGGTCTTGAGTTCAGCAAGTGCATCCGGGTTGATCAGGGCTTGCGCGTTTTCGGCGACTGATGTCAGCAGCCCATCCTGATGCGCCTGAGCCACCTCTCCCGTGAACGTCTCATCTAGACCATCGGTGTAGCGACTGACCATAAAACGAGCCGAATATCGCCAGCCCAATAGTGCCGCCGATCGACCGGAAGAACTGCGTGGACGAGGTGGCGATTCCCATCATATGGCGAGGGACCGTGTTCTGAATGGCGATTGTGTAGAGCGGGAATGTAGTCCCCATTCCGAAGCCAAACAGAACGATCATCCCAGTGGCAGCTAGTCGCCCCGTAGTCTCTGATATCTGAGTTAGCAGCACGGCCCCCGCAATCATCACAGTGAGCCCAAGCATTCCCTGTCGGCGGGTAATGGCCACCAAGTCGAGATAGCGCCTGTCCGGAGATCGTCGCACCAAACACCATGCCCAGCATCATCGGCGTCAGGAACGTTCCGCTGGCAGAGGCTGACGCCCCCAGAACCGCCTGGAAATAGAGCGGGATAAAGATGATCGCTCCAAACATGGCGAACCCGGTCAGGAAGATGATGAATAGAGAAACTGCAATCAGGCGGCTTTTGAACATCTGCAGCTGGATAATCGGCTCTTCCGCCTTCGTCTCCCACCACACCAGGGCGATCAACATCACGGTTCCGAACGCCAGCGCTCCAATTACCTGCACAGAGCCCCACGCGTACTCCACGTCCGCCCAAGCCAGTCCAATCAGCAGTGGCACCACTCCGCTAATCAAGAGCAGCACGCCAAGATAATCGATATTGTGCTCCGTACGTTGGACGTGAGCATCTGGGAAATATTTAATGAAAAGGAACAATACTGGAATCGCAATCGGCACGTTCACGTAGAAGATCCAGTGCCATGAGATTCCGTCGGTGATCAGACCGCCGAGCAACGGGCCGAGAATCGCAGCGACACCAAAGACGCCGGTCATGAATCCCATGTACTTACCGCGCTCAGCCGGCGGGAAGATGTCTGCGATCGTGGTGAAGGCGTTCGCCATCATCACGCCGCCGCCAATTCCCTGAATCGCCCTGAATACGATCAACTGGTTCATTGATTGCGATAGACCTGCCAGAACGGACCCCACCAGGAAGATCACGATTCCGATCACGAAGAACCACTTCCGGCCATACATGTCGCTGAGTCGGCCGGCGATTGGAACTGCAGTGGTGGACGCGACCAGATAGGAGGTCGTGATCCATGTGAGCCGGTCGAACCCGCCAAGGTCAAGCACGATGCTCGGCAGGGCAGTGGCAACGATGGTCTGATCGAGCGCCGAGAGGAACAGCGCAAGCATTACGCCAGCCAGCGTGAGAATTACATCACGGCGCGGCAGCGTCGGAAAATCATCGCCCATTCCGGCCATACCAGAAGGAAGTCCTGCCTGCGGTTTGCCAATCATTAAACCCCGTTGTCTTCATCAATGGATCGCTGGTACTCAGCCACCGTGCCATCCATGACTTCGGTGAGCGTCACCGGCGCGCCAACCTCGCCGGACTCTAGAAGCGCATACGACAGCGCCAGGGCCTTCATGCCTACTGTGGCATCCACCTCAGGCTGCGCGCCTGAGACAGCGCATCGGGCGATCTCTTCGTACTCGATTGCCAGCAGCGTGCGGTCGGCCTGCTCAAACGGCATGTCGTACGACGATATCGGCGCTTCCCCGAAGAATGCGGCGGTGATCTCATCATGTTTGAAGTCTGCTGGGAGCATGCTCAATAGGTCGTCGCCGGATATCTCACTCCCATCGGCGTCCAGCTTGATCACGGCGCCGTTTACGCCTGAGCGCGGACCGGGCATGGTCATTGTCCCCAGCGAACCGTGAATGGTGCCCATCGCGAAGGGGTGTGCCTTCACCGCTTCCGAGACCGTGAAGTTGCAGATCACACCCGATTCAAATCGGATCACGCCGAAGCCCGAGTCGATGGCATCAACCTGAACCGCCTCATTCTCAGCCTGAATGTCATCCGTACGGTGACCGTAGAACTTCTTGAGATTGGGGTGCATTTCGCGCCGGTATCGGGTGGTCTCAAATATGCTGGTCTCAGCGTAGATTCGAGTGGCATCGCCCAGGTAGAACAGCAGCAGGTCCGCCGCGTGCACACCGGCGTCGATCAGCATACCGCCACCGCGACTCTTCATCGCCCGCCACGCCGTGTTGTGCATCAGCGTATCGCCGCCGCCCAGACGCACGTCCATCGCCATGCGCGGCTCACCGATCGCCCCGTTGTCGATTAGCGCCTTTGCCAGCCGACACAGCGGATCACGTCGATAGTTCTCTGCCACAGACAGGATATTGCCGGACTTTTCTGCCGCATCTCGCATCCGCCGTGCTGCTTTGAGCGTGATGCCGATAGGCTTCTCCGTCATCACATGCAGACCGGCCTCAAACGCCGCCTCAGCGAACGTATGGTGCATTCGGGTGTCAGTAACGATATCGAGCAGATCAAGCGGCTCTGCGGCCAGCATCTCATCAAAATCTGTGTACACCCTGGGTCGCCGTCCCAGATGCTCCTCAGCAACGTCAGCCACGTGCCGGGCAGCGGCCTCGTTCACATCACACACCGCGATCATCTCAAGCGAATCGAACTTCTTGCTGTGCTCGATAAACCCATGCAGATGCCGTAACCCCATACCGCCACAACCCACCAGTGCAATATTCAGTGCCAAAGTCAGGATCTCCTTCGATGAATTCGTACTGCGTGCATCCGGCTCACAGTATTGCGGGACATCCTACTGCGTCAGTCTTTCCCGCGGCATGTTTACGCGTGACTAAGGTCAACCGTAACGGCAGGGGTGGGTTTGAAACCCACCCCGGATCGCGATCACAATTTTTGGCCATTCCAGTTGTCGGGTGTGGCCGCGCCAAGACGGGCAGGTTTCAAACCTGCCATTACCGCGATCGGGCATGAGTGCAGATATTGGATCGATAGCGAAGAGCTAAACCGACAGCCCGCCGTCCAGGACCAGCGCCTCGCCATTCGTGAATGATGACCCGTCTGAGCACAGCCAGATCACCGCTGCTGCCACTTCCTCTACCGTTCCCAGACGCTTCATGGGCGAGAACGACGCCAGTCGCGCTTCTCTTTCAGAATCAAGCTGCGCGAGACGATCCACCATGTCGGTTTTGGTGAAGCCGGGGCAGACTGCGTTTACTCGGATTCCCTTGCTGCCGTACTCAATAGCAGCAACCTTCGTCATACCAATAACTGCATGCTTGGAGGCCGTGTACGCCGATTGTCGGAACATTCCACGTAGGCCGGCTACCGAGGCATCGTTCACGATTACGCCGTGTCCCTGCGATTGCATCTGAAGCAGCTCGTACTTCATGCAACTGAACGTGCCCACGGTGTTGACGTTGAGCACAACCTGGAACTCATCGACGGAGTATGTACTCATGGGCTGGCTGGGGCCTTCTATGCCCGCGTTGTTGAACGCGAAATCGATCCGGCCATATTCGGCGACGCAAGCATCAACCATCGCTTGAACCGAAGACTCATCAGTGACGTCAGTTGGAACTGCAAGAGCGCTGCCGCCACTTGCCTTGATCTCGCTCACCAGCGTGGCAAGCTCAGGCTCTCGTCGAGCTGCGACCACGGTAGAAGCGCCTGCTGCTGCCATTGCGAGCGCTGTGGCGCGGCCGATACCAGAACTGGCACCGGTAACCACTCCAACTTTGTCTGTCAGTTCACCGCTCATTACGCCGCCTTGAATACACCCGTTAAAACACTGCGCTTGCAGTGCAAAACGATATCACTGGTGGGGATGATCACACAGTGACTCGGGCCCGTGATGCACATGCATCGCCCATCAACCATGCCATGCCCATCCGTCGTTCTGAGGTGAGAGGCTCCGCGAACGACGTGAGAATCTCATCCTCTACGCGACATAACCCCCACTACTGTAGTCCGCCGCCTCCTGGTACCTCGCGGCCAAAAAAAGAGGCTCCGGCATAACCGCCGGGGCCTCTCAATGTTTCTAGTACGAATCTACCAGCGGTCGCGTCCACCACCACC
>Ga0114999_10000440_pt1 | contig 61616 bp, 55 predicted proteins | sample ArcticOcean_MG_C_3_FD_89820 | JGI IMG/M metagenome (GOLD analysis project Ga0114999, IMG submission 89820) | Marine microbial communities from western Arctic Ocean - ArcticOcean_MG_CB8_126 | ecosystem: Environmental > Aquatic > Marine > Oceanic | place: Arctic Ocean: Canada Basin | collected...
GCAATGGCCTCATGGGTAGCGGAAGCGACTGGGAACGAAACCATTACAGAAGAGGTGTTCGAAGATCTTGGTGTTCGGATGGAAACGCAAGACCTCATCGACACATGGGTGGAGGAACTGACCGTCGGACAGAGCAGGCAAGCGTTGTTTGATGAGGGTCAACGGCGCGGCATCCCGGTTACTCCCGTAAATACCGTCAATGCGCTGCTCGACGATCCACATCTGAAGGCCGCGAAGTTCTGGTCTGAGACCCAGTTGCCTGATGGCTCCTCAGTAGCGATTCCCGGCGCCCCGTTCAGAACGAATGCTGACTGGTGGACGATGACCGCAGCACCTCTTCTGGGGCAACACACCGAATTCTATTTAGGGTGAAGTCACCCAACTAGGTGGAAGCGTAAACCGCTAATTTCGATCGTTCTATCGTCGCAACGCAAACCGAAACTACCTGCGCGATCAGCAACCAACTCGGGGTCCGGAACTCGCACGTCGATAGCACCTAACCCCTCGGGACGGTCGTCGGATGGTTCGGTAAAGCGGACCGGGCCGTCGATGGTTGGAATTGTTGGAACTCCATCCAACATTGCCATCGGCACTTGAAGGACTTCGGCCCATCTTTGAGCCAATGGGAGAGGCTCGGGAGTTTGAATTTCTGCGCCGCAAATAGCGTCGACGAACTTGGTGTTGCGATGCGCTCGCCAATCTCTTTCTACCGGCCACCAGTCACCATCCACCGCATCTTCATTTTCACACCAGCGAAGCTCAACCAGGCATCCTGGTAGGTCCTTAGGGTGGATGTGCATTGCTTCGCTGCCTTCTTCGCTGATATCGCCGCCCGCTACCACGCGAACACCCAGTTCAGTCAGGTGGTCATTATGGGCAACATATTCCAACCGTGGGACTTGAAAAAGAAGCATGTAGCCGCCGGGGCCGCCGCGTCGCTCCAAATAGCGACCCGCTGCGGATGTCGGACCATCTTCAAGGGGCACAACCAATTCGAGAAACTGATTCCCGATAGGCATAACAAAATTCTTAAGACCGAAGATGCTGACCCCGGCATCCCGAGCGGGGCGGTTTCCAGGGTCGCGGTAGGCGACCTGAAGATCGAAGACCGCAGAAAGAGCCGCTTCGGTCTCTTCATACTCGTTGCCAACGATCGCGACTTGGCGGAGTCGTAACACCATTGAGTTACCTCACGATTCCAGTTTGCCTTACCCGGCCGGTCCCATAAGGCTAGAAGCATGACCGAAAACGCGTCGAGTTTTTTCGTCCATGACAACATTGCTAACGGCCGATTTGAGCTCCACGAGAAACGGGCAGATCACGAGAACATCGTCAGTTTCGCAAGCTACGAGCGCCACGGAAATACCGTAATAGTGCCTCACGTCGAAACTGATCCACAGCGCCGAGGCGAAGGTTTCGCCGACCAACTAATGGCCGGGCTTCTCGACCAAATCGAAGCGACCGCAAGTTTGATTGTCCCCCTATGCCCGTTTGCTGCTGCGTACATCGCCGAACGAGCCGAACGAAGACACCTTCTAGTTTCCGACAAAGATTGAGCACACGGCCCGACCACTCGTAGCGTCGGCAATGGCGCCCTTAACATCATTGACACAACCCGGGGATAGTTCAACTACGCGACGTGCTTTAACGTCGAATTCGGCACTGATTGATTTGGCGTCGTGCCGGCTCAGAATCCTGTCCACTTTCTGGTGGTCTCTGTGCTCATACTCCACCATCCACATCTGTTTCGGTTCACAGGCAATCATCGACGAAGCATTAAGGGCACCCGAACAAGCACCGCGATACGCACGAGAAAGGCCACCAATCCCTAGTTTCGTGCCACCAAACCACCGAGTTACGACGACGGCTGTGTCAACCATCGAGTTAGCCACTAGTTGGGACAAGATGGGAGAGCCAGCACTTCCTGACGGTTCACCATCATCTGCACATCGGTCGACTCGGGGATTGGCAAGACGCCAAGCCCAACAGTGATGTGACGCTTTGGGCCATTGACGACGAATGGTGGCGAGTTCATCTCGTGCGTTTTGTTCGCTACTTATCGGAAAGCAAATCGCGATAAATTTCGATGCCTTAACCGTAGGTGCCCGCCACTCAATTCGGTCAGCCACCGTATAAAGCACTAGGAGCGCAACGGTGTCATAACGTCGGCGATAAACCGGTCTGCCTCTCCAGCGGACTGGGGGTTACCGAAGTCCAAAACGAAATGGTTCACCTGAAGCTCGATGAGTTCGCTTAGAAGCTCAAAGAATTGAGCGCATTCAGCGCCGTTATTTGGAAGTGCCCGCTCTATGGTCAGGGAAAATTCGATGTCTGAACGCGAACGACCCAAGCGATCAAGCTCGGTTAGAACAACATTTTGTTTCTGAATCAGCGACTCAGTGCTGCCCCGCCACACGGTGTTCCAAATATCGGCGTGACGCGCTGCGAGTGGCAATCCGATCTTTTCACCTGATGCCCCGATGCAGATAGGAGGCGGCACGCTGGGTAGCGGAGGAGCCGACGCTCCGTCAATACGAAAAAATTCTCCATCAAAGCTTGGTTCCTCCTCGGACCACATGAGGCGACAGATCTTGATTGTTTCTTCAAGCTGACGGAACCGGATGTTCGGTCGAGGAAAGTCGTAGCCGTAGGCCAGGTACTCATCTTCTCTCCAGCCGGCGCCGATTCCTAAAATGAACCGGTTTCCACTCAAAAACTGCAAGGTGCTGGCCATTTTGGCCGTCAGTGCAGGCGGGCGATATCCAGCACCTAGTACGTGGTGACATAGATCAATATCCGGGAATTTCGCAGCGCACCAGGTCAGAGTCGTCCACGCTTCGAGGAATGGGTCTGTTTTTTGGTCGAAGCCATAGAAATGATCGGCTATCCACAAACTGTCAAACTCTGGAGTTACCGCGGGAAGGATGTGCTCGCACTGGTACTGCACTATCGGTTGAAAGTCGCTCCACTTGTTGCCAATGACCGGAGATAGCCAACCAAATTTCGGAGAACTCGGATGATCATTCACTCACTTACCCCGGTCCCGTACAAAACAGTGTTAAGAGCCGACGGTTGTTCGCCAACCATGCTGGTCCTCGCTGCGTCCACTTTGGATAGCGACCAGGCGTTCCCTCAGCCGAAGGGTGTTCGGCCCGGGTTCGCCATCACCAAACACGATGTTCTCATCGCCGCGAAGAATAGTTCCGACAGGAGAAAGCACAGCAGCTGTTCCTGACAGAAACGCTTCACCTCGGTTCGCCCACTCTGTTAATTCGTTGAGTTCGATGGGTCGCTCTTCTACGTTGTATCCGAGGTCTTGGGCAAGGGTTAGCACTGAGGCTCGAGTGACGCCATGCAGAAAAGAACTATCGAGTTGGCGGGTCACCACTCGATCCTCATCTGCTAAGAAAAAGTTCGCTGCACCAGTCTCAGTAATGTCTCCGCCTGTAGCAAAGAGAATTTGGTCTACAGCAGAATTTTTTTTCATGGCGTCCAGAGTTGGAGCTAAAGCCATGGCGTAGTTCGCGCCAGATTTCACCATGCCAAATTGTGGCGTGGTCCGAGGAATTGTTTCCTCTACTAGCAACGTTAACGGCCGCACTCCACCTTTGAAGTAGTCCCCCACCGGGCAATTAACGATAAATAGCAACGCCTCGCAGCTCGGTGTGGCTGCAGCACCGATATTGGGCTCGGTGCCAATGATGGTGGGCCTTATGTAAAGCGATCCAGGCGCCGCTGGAACCTCTGCCACATTTGCTTCGACGGCATCGACGATCATCTTCCTCAATGTCGAAGATTCTGGAATCGGCAAGCGAAGCTGCGCAGCACTTTGTCGCATCCGAGCCACGTGATCATCGAGCCGGAAAATTGCCAAGGAACCGTCAGCTTGCCAGTGAGCCTTCATGCCTTCGAAGACGGCGCTCCCATAATGCAGAGCATGCGCAGCTGGGCTTAAGGAAAAATCTCCGTACTCCTCAACATGGCCCGAATATTCATAGACGCCATCTTGACTCCGAGCCGTGGCCATCCAGTCACAAAAAACAGTTCCAAATGGGACCGTCATCGGGTCAGGTTTCTCACTCACGACAACTCCCTTCGAAGGCGCGACTCTACTCCAACGCGTGTCACAGTCGAAAAGATTGGGATGTCACTATTCATCTCAGCGGGACTTTAGGTCGTTCCGTCACCTACTTTGTGCGTATGACGCAACTCACTCAATCAGTCCGATTGGAATTCGATGACGACGTCGCTCTGATTCGAATCGACAATCCTCCAGTCAACGCCCTCAGCCAACATGTCCGCCAAGGCTTACTCGACGGCGTTACTCAAGCTGAATCCAGCGACGCCAAATCGATTGTGGTTATCTGCGACGGGCGCACTTTCATTGCGGGAGCCGACATAACAGAGTTTTCAGGACCGCCTCAACCTCCAGATCTCCAGTCGGTACAAGACGCCATGGAGAACTGCTCAAAACCAATAATCGCCGCGGTACATGGCACTGCTCTCGGCGGTGGCCTTGAAGTCGCACTCTGTGCTCACTACAGAGTTGGAGTCACAGGCAGCAAATACGGTTTACCCGAAGTGAAACTTGGCTTGCTGCCCGGTGCGGGAGGCACTCAGCGACTTCCTCGAATTACTGGTGCCGCCAAGGCCTTAGAGATGATGACCAGTGGTGAGCCCATTGACGCCCAGGAGGCGTTGCAGTGCGGACTTATCGACGAACTGGTCGAGGACCTAGAAAGTGGCGCCGTCGCTTTCGCTCGGCGGGCAGTAACCGAACAAATGCCGCTGCTACGGATTCGAGATAGAAACGACAAGGTGGCGGATACACCGCAATCTTTGTTCCACGATTTTCGCGCAAGTATCGCTCGGCGAACTCGCGGTTTTCTAGCTCCCGAGCACAACATTCGTTGCATAGAGGCAGCAGTGGAACTCGATTTCGAGGCAGGTCTCAAACGAGAACAGGAACTGTTTCGCGACCTTATGAAAGGAACGCAATCGAAAGCCCAGCAGTACTATTTTTTTGCAGAACGAGCTGCTCTCAAAATTCCTGGCTTGCCAAAGGACACTCCTACGGTTGAAGTCAGCCGATGCGGTGTACTAGGCGCAGGCACCATGGGCGGGGGCATTGCCATGAACTTCGCGAGCTCAGGGATACCTGTCACAATTGTCGAAAGAGATGACGAAGCGCTGCAACGTGGCCTCGGAGTGGTTCGTTCCAACTATGAACGGACGGCTGCTAGGGGTGGCATCTCAAGCGACGACGTTGAAACTCGTATGGGCCTAATTTCTGGTTCGACAGACATGGGAGACTTCGCCGATTGCGATCTCATCATCGAAGCTGTTTTCGAAAATATGGCTTTAAAAAAGGAAATTTTCGAACAGCTAGATGGGATCTGCAAAGACGGGGCCGTGCTGGCCTCAAACACCTCTGCTCTAGACATAAATGAAATCGCGTCGGCGACAAGTCGTCCCGACGCTGTAATCGGCATGCATTTCTTCTCCCCAGCAAACGTGATGAAGATGCTCGAGGTTGTACGCGGAGACGCTACATCCAACACCGCGATAGCCACTGCGATGGGGATAGGCCGATCGATTGGCAAAACGCCTGTGTTGTGCGGTGTCTGTCACGGCTTCGTAGGTAATCGAATGCTGTTCATGCGTGGTATCGAAGCGGAAAAAATGATCCTAGAAGGCGCTCCGCCGTCGCGAATAGATCAGATCCTGTTCGATTTCGGGTTTCCGATGGGACCGTTCGCAATGAGTGATCTTGCCGGTCTCGACATTGGATGGGACGCAGCCACATCGTCTGGCTCAACCGTACGCGAACTCCTCTGCGAAAGCGGTCGGCGGGGCCAAAAGAACGGTAGCGGCTATTACAACTACGACCCTCAAACGCGTGCAGCTACACCAGATCGCGAAGTTGAAGAAATGATTCAGGCCTTCGCTGAGCGCCAGGGGATCGTCCGGCGCGAGATAACAGACCAGGAAATACTTGAGCGGTGCCTTTACCCAATGGTCAACGAGGGCGCCAAGATTTTGGATGAAGGTATAGCGATTCGAGGCAGTGATGTCGACGTCGTTTGGATCAACGGTTATGGATGGCCGATGTACACCGGTGGACCAATGTTTTGGGCGGACACCATTGGCCTTCAAGAAATAGCAGAACGAATCCAACATTACGCCTCTACTCTCGGTGGCGATCATTGGGAAATTTCTCCGTTGATCCAAAATCAGGTGTCAGACGGCGGCTCTCTAAGCGCGTACGCGAACTGACCGGGACTCATGGGCATCGACTTTTGTGAAGTAGCCAGCGGGTATCTCGATGAGTTGCGTGCACGCGGAGTTGAGATCGACGCGAACCGCGCGCTTCCTCAAGACATAGCCGACCGTCTCGCTGCGGACGGGTTTTATCGACTGTGCACGCCGACAGAACTTGGCGGTATCGGCGCTCCACCCAGACTACTTGCCGAGGTATGCGAAATTCTCGCCATGGGGAACGGATCCACGGCCTGGTGCGTTTTCATAGGAGCAACATCTCAATACATGTTTCCGGCAGCATCTTCGCAGCTACTTCAGCAATTGTTAGACAACCCCAATGCCATCACGAGCGGCGTCTTTGCCTACTCCGGGACCGCCACCCAGCTTTCTCTAGGCACGTCACCTACTTGGAAGATCAATGGTCGCTGGGATTGGGGGTCCGGCTGCCGAAATGCTGAATGGATTTCTGGCGGAGTGATCGTGTGTGATGTCGAAGGCGTGCCTATTCCCGATCGACATGGCCGACCGACCGAAGCTCGCGCGTTTTTTCGGCCAGGAGAGCTCAACATCTTAGACAACTGGAATACCAGTGGCCTCCGCGGGTCCGGATCGAATGCCTACACCGCTCAAGATGTCGAGCTGGATGACTACCGAGTAGCTACGGTTGACGCCCTACGGGCCTCACCTCTGTCCGGGTTGCCTATCTATCGTTTTCCTCGTTTCGGGTATCTCGCGTTGCCGATTGGCGCCATTGCCTTAGGCATGGCGCGAGGATCCATCGACGAGGCCCTGATAGTCGCTAAGGCCAAGACACCCACGGGATCGGGGCGCACGCTCTCAGCGCGACCCGCCTTCCACCGAGAAGTTGCAGTTGCTGATGCTTCGCTTCGTGCCGCCAGATCTGGCTTCTACGCCGATATTCAAACCGCATGGGACGAGGCACAGCAGCAGATAGGTGGGCTCGAGACGCGTCGACTGTTACGAACGTCGACTGTTCACGCAGTCTCCACTTCAATCCACGTCGTCGATCGGATGTACACAGCAGCAGGCGGCACTTCCGTATACGAAGACTCACCATTACAACGACACTTTCGAGATGTTCATGTCGCATCACAGCACATGATGGTCGCCGAACCCGTTATGGAATTAGCTGGTCGCGTAATGAGTGATATAGAGAACGACGCTCTTGGGCTATAAAGGGCTTCTGAGTTCGACCCCGGAGCCGTCAATGACTGTTACCCATAACCGACAACACCGTGGTTTCGCCCTCAACTCTGAGCCCGCACCGCCCTCCGACCCTCAAACCGACCGCCTCCAACGCAAACGGGAAGTAGCCCTCGGGTATCGGATCATGGCTTCCTGGGGTTGGGGAGCCGACGGCTCGGGCCACATCACGGCAAGAGATCCTGAGAACGTTGATTCTTTTTGGTCATTGGGATACGGAGTTGCATTCGGTGAAGCAACCATTGATGACTTAGTCCTTGTCGACAGCGCCGGTCGCGTCATTGAAGGCGCATACGACATCAATCCGGCGGCTTTCTATATTCATGCACCGATCCACGCGACTCGGGACGATGTCATTGGAGCAATCCATACCCATACCCCCTACGGCACGCCGTTCTCGGCGTTGGCTGTTCCTTTGCCAATGACCAGCCAAGAAGCTGTCACCTTTCACGGTTGCCAAGGCGTTTTTGCCGGCGAGGAAGTCGGCGTCAGCGATTTAGAAACCGGGCAACGAATCGCTGATGCACTCGGGCTCGGAAGACTCGTTGTACTCGCGAACCACGGTTTGTTAACCGTTGGCACCACAGTCGCTTCGGCAATCGGGTTTTATTTGAATGCAGAACGCGCCGCCGAAGTTTGCGTGAAGGTCCCAAACGGCCGGATAATTAGCTCTCAAGCCGCCGACGCGGTACACCGTTCAGTGGGAACCGAGAATCACGGATGGCACGTGTTCCAATGGCTTGTGCGATCAAAGGTGGGCGACCCAACGGTCGTCGGCTAAGTAACAACCCGTAAGGAGTGTCTGTTGAACGACTTTGACGTCGTGGTTGTCGGTGCCGGCAACGCCGCCTGTTGTGCCGCTCTAGCAGCGGCCGAAGAAGGTGCCCGGGTTCTTGTCCTCGAGCGGGCTCCACGTCACGAATCTGGCGGCAATAGTCGTTTTACGGCCGGAGCTATCCGCTTCGCATATGAAAGTGTCGATGACTTAGTAGCGCTAATGCCTGACCTAACTGAAAGCGAAGTGAGCCGTACTGACTTTGGGACTTACACCGAAGAACAGTTTTATGACGATATGGGTCGCGTCACTGATTACCGGACCGACCCCGAGATGGCGAGCTTCCTTGTGTCCGAAAGTAAACCGACGGTGATGTGGATGCGCGACCATGGGGTTCGATTCGCTCCCATCTGGGGTCGCCAAGCGTTTCAAGTCGACGGGCGATTCAAATTCTGGGGTGGGCTTACTGTCGAAACTTGGGGCGGTGGCGAAGGACTTGTCGACGCCCTCCACAGTGCTTTAGAACACAACGCCGTGGAAATACGGTACGACACGGCGGCCAAAAGCCTGCTGTTTGATGGACAGTCGGTTACCGGGATCCGTGCCCGCCAATCGGGGAGCATGGTGGACATTCCTGCGAAATGCGTTGTGTTAGCTGCCGGTGGTTTTCAAGCCAACACCGAATGGCGCACCAAGTATTTGGGTCCCGGTTGGGATCTAGCAAAAGTCCGTGGCACGCGATTCAACACCGGCGATGGCATACGCATGGCGCTCGACATCGGGGCGATGCCATATGGCAACTGGAGTGGTGCCCACGCTGTTGCTTGGGAATACAACGCGCCAGAGTTCGGTGACCTAGCGGTTGGTGATGCCTTTCAAAAGCACAGCTATCCCTTTGGAATCGTGCTCAATAATAACGGCGAACGATTCGTGGACGAAGGAGCCGACTTTAGGAACTACACCTACGCAAAATATGGCCGCGAAATTCTGGCCCAGCCGGAACATTCTGCATGGCAAATCTTTGATTCAAAGGTTGACCATCTGCTCCGAGACGAATACCGGATCAAGCAAGTAACGAAAGTTCAAGCAGATTCAATCGAGGAACTGTGCGCCCGCATGGAGGGCGTTGATACAAATGCAGCGATCGCGACCATCAGGGCCTACAACGCATCGGTAAACACGGCCATTGATTTTGACCCCAACGTAAAAGACAATCGTTCAACAATCGGCCTTGAGATCAACAAATCTAACTGGGCAAACACGGTTGATGAACCTCCATTTCAGGCCTTTAACGTGACTTGTGGACTCACCTTCACCTTCGGCGGGCTCAGAATCAACCAAAAGGGTCAGGTCTTGGATACCGACCTTGATGCAATTCCGGGACTGCACGCTGCAGGCGAACTGGTGGGCGGCTTGTTCTACGGTAACTACCCAGGAGGCACCGGTTTGATGGCCGGTGCCGTATTTGGCAGATTGGCGGGCAAAAGCGCCGGAACACATGGGACTAGTTAAACCGCCTCACTTCTTAGGCACAATGATCTGAAGCAGGCGATAGCCACTAAGAACCAGCGAGTGACCCGATGTGCACCCACCGTGAGGATGTACCGTTAGACCGTCCGATAACGCGCCCAGTGGAGTGGAATGTCCAAGATCATTTATACCCATACCGATGAGGCACCAGCGCTGGCAACTTATTCCTTTTTGCCAATAATTCAGGCATTTGCCAGGGCCGCCGGTGTTGCTATCGAAACTCGAGACATTTCTCTTGCCGGCCGGATGATTGCGTCGTTCCCTGAGCTTCTCGATGAAGAACAACGTCTTGACGACGCGTTGGCTGAGATGGGGGCAATGACTCACTTAGCAGATGCGAACATCATCAAACTTCCCAACATCTCCGCCTCGCTGCCACAACTTCAAGCAACAATCGTTGAATTGCAGGCTGCTGGCTACAGCGTTCCCGATTATCCAGCAGATCCCTCCACTTCAGAGGAAGAGGAGACCCGCCGGCGATATGACCGAATCCAAGGTTCGGCGGTAAACCCGGTCTTGCGTGAAGGTAACTCCGACCGGCGCGCACCTCGAGCAGTCAAAGACTTCGCTCGAAAGTTTCCTCACCCTATGGGTGTGTGGTCTCCTGACTCAGCAACGCACGTGGCGACGATGGACGAACATGACTTTCGGTCGAACGAGTTGTCGACGACTATCCATTCGGACTCAACGCTTCGAATCGAACACCAGAGCGAAGCAGGCCAACTGACTGTCCTCAAAGAAGTCGCTGCTATCGCTGGAGAGATCGTTGACGCAACATTTATGTCGGCCAAACATTTAAGGACTTTCCTGGACGAGCAGATTCGAGATAGCAAACAACAGAACGTACTGTTCTCACTCCACCTCAAAGCCACGATGATGAAGGTTTCCGATCCGATCATCTTCGGCCACGGAGTACGTGCCTATTTCGCTGATGTCTTTACAAACCACGGCGACGTTTTGGAAAGCATCGGCGTAAACGTCAACAACGGATTGGGCGACTTGTTGGAAGCAATACAGCAACTTCCAGCGAAAGATCGCGAAAATATTGAAGCCGACATTGCAGCCGCCTATGAATCGGGGCCAGCGCTAGCAATGGTCGACTCAGATAAAGGCATAACAAATCTTCACGTGCCTAGCGATGTCATTGTCGACGCATCCATGCCCGCCATGCTGCGGACCTCGGGGCAGATGTGGAACTCCGCGGGTTCCCCACAAGACACAAAGGCAGTTATCCCCGACAGCAGCTATGCAGGCATCTACCAGGCAGTAATCGAAGACTGCATTGAGCATGGTGCATATGATCCAACGACCATGGGCTCAGTGCCAAATGTCGGCCTCATGGCCCAAAAAGCTGAGGAATACGGAAGTCACGACAAAACGTTTGAATTAGCCGAAACGGGAACCATTCGTGTAACCCAAGCAGACGGCACCGTTCTGTTAGAACACCACGTTGAAGCGGGCGATATTTGGCGTATGTGTTCGGTCAAAGACGAACCCATCAGAGACTGGGTCAAGCTTGCCGTTGCTCGAGGGCACGCTACGGGTGCACCCGTGGTTTTCTGGCTCGATGATGATCGAGCTCACGATGCTCAGCTAATTCGAAAAGTCGAACAATATTTAGGCGAACACGAAACAGATGGACTTGAGATCAAAATTTTATCGCCGGTAGACGCTACGCGACTTTCGCTGCAACGCATACGGCGCGGCGAAGACACGATTTCCGTCACAGGGAACGTGTTACGTGACTACAACACAGACCTTTTCCCAATCCTGGAGGTCGGAACTTCAGCCAAGATGCTCTCAATCGTTCCCCTCATGAATGGTGGTGGACTTTTCGAGACTGGAGCTGGCGGTTCAGCCCCCAAACATGTTCAACAGTTCGAAGCCGAAAATCATTTGCGATGGGACAGCCTCGGAGAATTCCTCGCGCTGGCAGTCTCGTTTGAACACTTGGGTTCTTCAACTAACAATCCCACGGCCTCGTTGCTGGGAAGCGCTCTCGATCAAGCCACCAGTCGCCTTCTTGACGAAGGTAAATCACCTAGCCGAAAAGTAGGAGAGCTTGACAACCGGGGAAGCCATTTCTACATCGCCTTATGGTGGGCTGAAGCGATGGCGAACCAAAATGAAGATAGCGAACTGGCATCCCTGTTTGTACCGCTGGCAGTTGCGTTAGCCAACGCCGAAGCGACCATCGTGCAAGACCTAATCGACTGTCAAGGTGTACCCATGGATATAGGCGGTTACTACTTCCCCGATTCAGTGATGGCTACGAAAGCCATGCGTCCGAGCGCAGCCTTTAACTCAATTATCGATCAATTTGCTTCCTGACTTCGGTGACCGACGCAACTGACATTGACCCGCGACAACAAATCATCGCCGCCAGAGCCCACGCCCTGGCGGGGTGTCCCACTGCTCGCAAAGCCATTGAGCTTCTTGCCGACTCAGAATCCTTTACTGAGTACGGCTTACTCGCCGGGCGCACAACATCAGTCGACGATGACGATTCATCGGACGGGCTGGTCGGCGGGGTGTGTGATATTGGTGGGCAACCCGCCGTCGTCGCAGCGCACGACAGGTCAGTTGAAGAGGGCACCCACAGCGACCGCAACATGCGCAAGCTGGCGAAACTCATAACGATCGCCGTCGCCAACCGCTGGCCGCTGATCCTGTTCATCGAGGGCGACGGATCACGACCATCCGACCCCCGTCCTGCACCGCCAATTGTGAACTACACGCGGGCTCGCTGGGATGTCCTAGAAGGGTTAACGGAAATGTCTGGCTGGGCCCCGACTGTTGCCCTCGTAGTCGGATCGGCTCGTGATAGTCACAGCGCTGTTGCCTTTTTGTGTGACCTCGTTATCGCCACCAATAACTCCGACTTTGGGAGCCTCATCGATCCCCAAGCGAAGCTATCTCCGGCAATGGCAGCAGAACGAGGCGACGTCGACCTCATCGTCGAAGATACCCCGCAGGCAATTGCTGCCACCCAACAGTTCCTTGAGTACTGGTATGACGACTCCCCGAAATTCTCGGCTTCCGCCTCTGCATCAACGATCGGACAAATCGTTCCGAGTAATCGTCGAAGGGCCTACGACATGCGCAAGGTCATTGAGGCTTTCGCTGACAAGGACAGCATTTTCGAAGTTGGCCCTCAGCGGGCGGAGTCTTTGATCACTGTTTTTGCTCGTTTGGAAGGACGGTCCGTAGGGATCTTCGCCAATCAACCGCTCTCCCCGCGTGCTGGGGCGATAGACAGCGCCGCTGCTGATAAAGCCAGCAGATTCGTCGAATGGTGCGACGCCTACGGCTTACCGCTCATCTCCTTCGTCGATAATCCGGGCTACATGGTCGGTCCGGACGCCGAGCGGGAGGGCATTGCTCGCCACCATGCTCGTCCCCTCTCAGCGATCCACCATCGGACAGTTGCGCTGTACACCGTTCAGGTCAGGAAGGCGTATGGATTGGGTCCCTACGCAATGTCAGGCTATGGCACGAGTCGGAAAATGCCAGAACTACGTATCGCATGGCCAACAGTTGAGAGCGGGGGTATGAGCCTTGAAGGCGCAGCGTCCTTGGTAAAACGAAAAGAAATTCGAGATGCCGCTGACCCGGTTGAAGCCAGAGCAATCCGAGATCAGTACGCAGAAGCAATGCGAGATGTCGCTTCGGGAGTTCGAGCGGGACGAACTTTCTCATTTGATGATGTGATCTTGCCTGAAGAGACGCGGCCCTTAATCGCATCGATGCTCCGCAGATCAGAACGTGTCCTGCCAGCCAAAAAGCTCCACCACATCGATACCAGGTAGCTAACAATGCGGGACTTCCTGATCAAGAAACTTCGAGATGCCAAAGCCCTTCAGCTAGACGCTTCGCGCCCTTTAGCCGTGGAAAAAGTCCGCTCCCTGGGCCACCTTACGGCTCGTGAACGCACTGCCGCTCTCCTAGATCCTGGCTCGGAGGTGGAATTCGGTTCCATCGCAGCCAGAGATAGCGATGGCGAGTGGATCCCAGAAAGCGGCGGAGTAGATTTTGTTGGGACCATTGATGGCCGCCCGGTTGTCACTTCCTCGACCGACTACACCGATCGCGGTGGAGGGTACGGCGCTGCACGACTCGAGCATTTGATATCGCTTGCGCACCAACATCGTTGGCCCGTCGCGTTCTTTGTTGACGGCGGCGGAAGCCGAGCACGACATCCGAGAACAGGTCTCGGTCACCTAGAACTCAGCGGCCAGATCGGGCGGTTCACTTTGTTCGATGGAATGGCGGAATTATCTGGATGGGTTCCAACCGTAGCTATCGTGTCTGGTCCGTCTTTCGCTGGGCACGCAAGCCTCGCCGGATTTTCGGACGTCGTCATCGCAACACGCGGGTCAGCCATCGGCATGGGTGGCCCACCGATGGTTGAGGCTGCCCTTGGTTTAACTCTCACTCCTCAAGAACTCGCGGGAGTTGAGATGCATGACCGAACTGGCGGGATTGATCTCCTCGTCGACAATGAGCCCGCTGCAATTCAATCCGCAAAGCAATATCTCAACTTTCTGTGGGATCAACCCGATGGGCGACCAAGTGAATCGGCCGACAGGATCGGCGAGCTGGTACCGGAATCAGGCTCTTACGACATCCACCCAGTGATCCAAGCCTTAGTGGACAGCGAACCTATTTTGGAACTCCGTCCGAATTTCGGACCTAGCGTCGTTACTGCGCTTGGGCGCATCAATGGGCGAACGGTTGGGATCCTCGCCAATAACCCCGCTATCGATGCCGGAGTGATCACTGAAGCAGCTGCTACCAAAATTGGTCGCTTCGTCGAGCTATGCAACACCTACGAATACCCAATTGTTTCTCTCATCGATAGTCCATACACCGCTATCGAGACCCAATCAGGTCTACAACCAGGACTTAGCCGATGGCACACCCGAGTACTCCAAACCCAACAACGACGCACAGTACCAATGGCATCGATTCAGTTAAGAAACGCAGGAGGGTTTAGTGGACATCTCATGGCCGGCTCTCCCACCGGGCATACGGTGCCTCTTTGGCAAGTTGCCTGGCCCACAGCACACCTTGGCGAGAGCGACCCTTTCGCCGCCACAAGGAATTTTAATTCCTTTGATGATGTCATAGAACCGGCAAAGACGCGGTCCGGTTTATCCCGCCTTTTAAGGCATTTCCCGACCTCGGCCGAGAGTCGTTCAGGTCAACCAGAAAAGAAGCACACGATTGACACGTGGTAGCTGAAGTGATGCCCTGACGCCACCCAATAAATTGTTTCGAAATTGTCTTGCTTTGTGCTTGCTATCGCAACGGACAGTGCCTTAGTTTTTTGCGACTGAACGACCGTTAGGCTCAGTGCTACACGTCTGATATCTGGGCGGGCACCTCAGGAAGGCGACCGGAACGATTGTGGCAGACGCAACAACACATTCTGGCGACGCCCCGCTTCTGGTAGTTGAGGACTTAGCGACGCATTTCGCGATTGATGCTGGGCTCGTTCGCGCCGTTGATGGCGTGAGCTTCGAGCTCTATCCAGGTCAAACCCTCGGCATTGTTGGTGAAAGCGGTTCAGGGAAAACCGTGCTGGCCCGAACCATTATGCGTCTGAATCTTGGGGACAACGTTCGGACTTCAGGACGCGTACATTTTTCGAACCAAAGTTTGCTCGACCTTCCGATCTCAGATATGAAACAAATCTGGGGACGAGAAATCGCCATGGTTTTCCAAGACCCAATGACTTCGTTGAATCCTGTTGTGAAGATCGGTCGACAAGTCACGGAACACGTCCGCAAACATTTTGGGATATCAAAAGCCGAAGCACGGAACCTAGCCATCGAGCTACTACAAAGTGTGCGCATTCCTGAAGCGGAAGCCCGCTTTGACAGCTTTCCTCATGAGCTATCAGGCGGAATGCGACAAAGAGTTTCGATCGCGATCGCTCTTGCTTGCAATCCGAAACTGCTGTTCGCCGATGAACCCACAACAGCCCTAGATGTGACAGTCCAACATCAGATCCTGAACCTACTTGGCATGCAGCAACAAGAACGAGATATGGCGATGGTGTTGGTCACTCATGATTTAGGAGTGGTAGCTGGCCGCACCGATGAAATCATTGTCATGTACGCAGGCAAAATTGTTGAACAGGCCAACACCTCAGAGATCTTTCATTCCACTTCTCACCCTTACACCGAAGCGTTGCTGCGATCTATTCCCAAAATCGATCAACCAAACCACACGCGCCTCGCCGCAATAGCGGGTCGACCTCCGGATCTCGCCGACTCGCTTGAAGGCTGTTCTTTCAGCCCGCGATGCCCATATGCCCAGGAACGCTGCTTTCATGAAGAACCACAGCTGGAAGCTCTAGCAACAGACCACTTGTCTGCCTGCTGGTATCCAGTAGGAACGCCCGAAAACCAGGATGCCTGGGAAAAGAACCTTTCCGCCGGGCGGCCTTCCACACTTGCGATAGCGAACGGTCAAATCGTTGATGACGTATCGGTGCACTTACCGTCGGGAACTTCCTGATGGCAGGCGGCGGCAAGGCTCACCTTCGCCCAAACGAGGACGTACTCATTTCTGCTCAAGATGTGGTGGTGGAGTTTCCAGCATCACGCGGCCGAGTCGTCAAGGCAGTCAGCGGGATCAGTCTCGACGTAAAAAAAGGAGAGACACTAGGACTCGTAGGCGAATCCGGTTGTGGAAAATCGACAACTGCTAAAGCATTGATTCAGCTACCGCCGCCTGATTCGGGAACCGTCCATTACAAAGGCGAAGATCTAACCCAGCTCGACGCAGAGTCCCTCCGCCAAGCACGCACCGACCTCCAAATCATCTTCCAAGACCCAATTTCTTCACTCAACCCACGTCGAAGAATCGGAGATGTGGTTGCCGAACCTCTAAAGGTTTGGGGTCCGAGCGATTCCGCATCGCAAGTCGAGAAAGTAAACGCGATGCTCGAAGCCGTCGGCATAAACCCTGACGAGGCACGCGACAAACGACCTCACGAGTTCTCCGGTGGCCAATGTCAACGAATTTCTATCGCCCGAGCTTTAATCCTTAACCCACAGGTCATTATCTGTGATGAACCAGTCTCAGCCCTGGATGTGTCGGTGCAAGCTCAAATTCTTAATATGCTTGAGGATCTCAAAGCCGAATACGGACTGACATTGGTGTTTATCGCACATGACCTCGCAGTGGTAAAAAATATTTCAGATCGAGTGGCCGTGATGTACCTCGGCAAACTTTGCGAAGTGTCTGAATCCAACGCTCTTTATGACAGCCCAGCCCATCCATACACCGAGCTGCTGTTGAACTCGAGTCCAACACCCGACCCTGACGTCGCACTGCGCACCGATTTGGTCGAGCAGGGGGATGTGCCATCTCCAATCGATCCGCCGACCGGCTGCCGCTTTCACACTCGATGCGCTTATGCCTCCGATCGATGTAAAGATGAAGAACCTCAAATGCAAAAGATTTCCGATGACCACTACGTCGCGTGTCATCACCCGCTCGCCTCTGTCGCCAAATCGGCGGGGGTGAGCGTCTGATTAATCATTGCTTCTGCACCGCAGAAGCTCTAGTGGTTGGGCATTCGCCCACCGCTGAATCACACATTTCAGCAAGAACTCAGGGAGGGTTCACATGAATAAAAGCTGGCTAAAGATCATCGCTCCGTTGTTTACGGTCGCGTTGATCGCCGCTGCCTGTGGAGGTAGCGACGGCGACTCGGGGTCGAGCAGTAGCTCGGATGCCGCGAGCAGCACAGAAACCGAAACCGAAACCGAAACCGAAACCGAAACTACGGAAAAGGCCGAGGAAGTCATCGAGGCCGGCACCGAAGCCGAAGGCGATGTTGACACCGAAGTCGAAGAAATAGTCGACGAAGTCAACTACGGCGGAAACATCACCATTGGTCTTGAAGCCGAAGCACCTGGTCTTCGCCCATGGGAAGACGCATGCTCATCCCCGTGTCTCACCATGGTGGCTGCCTTGCACGACACGATGGTGGTGCAGCGCGCCGATGGAACCATTGGTCCGTGGCTAGCAAAGTCGTGGGAAGCAAATGAGACCTTCACCGAGTGGACATTCTTACTTGAAGAGGGAGTCACCTTCCACAACGGGTATTCATTCAAAGCTTCGACTCTCGTCGAGATGTTTGAGCTGCAAAAGGTGGGCGCTATAGCAGCCGGTATGGTTACCGCCGCCAACATCCAAGAAATAGTGGCGGTGGATAGCTACACCGTTAAATACGTTCTCGGAGCAGCCCATTCAGCGTTCCCGTCTTTCTTAGTGCAAACGGGTCTAGGCGCGGTGTTTGAACCCCATGCGGCTACCGCCGACTTTGATGGCTATGCGATGAATCCAGTCGGAACTGGTCCATTCATGATGGACAAACGAGATCTGGACAACGAGACCATCGTTGTGCGAAACCCGAACTATTGGATGAACGATCAAGACGGCAACCAGTTGCCTTATCTTGACTCAGTGACATTCCGTCCAATTCCTGATGAAGGAACTCGACTGGATTCGTTGCTCTCAGGCACCACCAATGCGATGCAAACGCTACGTCAGGGCACGATTCGCGATGCCCGTTCCGCTAAGGAAGATGGGGCTGACATCACGCTCCTGGAATTCCAAGGAAACAACGTTGGCGGCGGCATGTACAACTTGAACAACCCTCCATTGGATGATGTTCGGGTTCGTCGTGGCTTGACCCACATGAATAACCAGGATGCCGTCATCGAGGCTCTTGGTGGTACAGGAATTTCACTTCCTGGCACCCAGTGGTACAGCCCAGATAGCCCGTGGTATTCCGAAAAGGTTGCTGCTGCTTTCCCGAAGTACGACATGGACGCTGGCCAGGCACTTATTGCGGAATACGTGAACGATCCGGACAGGTCTGATGGCCGAGCAGTTGGCGACAAGATTGAAGTTGAGCTTTCTTGCCCCCCTGACCCAACACTCATCGCTGCGATCCAAGTCGTTGAGCAGCTGTGGAGTTCGTCTGGGATGGTTGATGTCAACCTCACGAACTACGACCAGCAAACTCACATCGGCTATGCATTAGGCGCTCCTCCGGACTTCATGGGGTCCCATGGAGTGCATTGCTGGCGTTGGTCAAGTCAAAACGATCCGTCAACTGAGTTAAACCGTCAGTTCGCTCCACATACTTTGGGAGTAGCTGCGGCATACGGACTTGACGGCATCTACACACCGACCAACTTCCCGAACTACTTCGATATCGAAATCTTTGGCTGGCTAATAGCGGCTATCGGCACCGATGTGTTTGAGGAACGTTACGCACTGTACGAAATGGTAATGATGCGTCTGGCACGCGATGTACCGGTCTATTTCTCCGGTCACACCGCTACGCTGCTCGCCCTCGACACCAACATCAGCGGTATCAACGGCTGGGTGCTCCCAGATGGGACATTTGGCGGCCAGGGTTGGGCAGTACCAAACCTGAACCAAGCATTCATAACTGACTAAGGCGTAATACGTCTCTAATCGCGATCTCCAGGTAGGAACTCAATTGTTAAGCAAAGTCATAGCAGCACGAATAGCACGGCTCGTTGCCACCCTGTTCGCTGTTTCGCTGTTGACCTTCCTGATGGTTGAGCAACTACCCGGAGATCCGATTTTGGCGATCCTTCCGCCTGAAGCGCTCGATGACCTGGAAAGCATCGAACGGATACGTTCAGAGTTACGCCTCGATGACCCCGTCATAATTAGATACGGGCGCTGGGTCGGGAACGCGTTGCAAGGCGATTTAGGCAAGTCCTACATCACGGATCAACGCGTCTCTGACGCGATAAAAGACCGAATTCCCGTCACAATTGAACTGGCCTTTCTCGCTTCTCTCATCGCCGCGTTGGCTGCAATACCTATCGGAGCTTTCTCTGCCTATCACGAGGGCGGGCGATTTGACCGAATCGCATCAGCGTTCACGACGACTGCGCTATCAATTCCTGCGTTCCTGGCTGGACTTTTCTTTATCTGGTTGTTTACCCTCAAATTCAACTGGCTCCCCTCGACGGGTTGGTCGCGCATTACTGACAAAGGCATCCTCGCGAACCTTAAAACCGCGATATTGCCCGCTGGGTCACTTGCATTAGCCGCGCTTGCCATTAACGCTCGACTCATCCGAGCGGACATGATCGGAACCCTCAAAGAGGACTACATACTGTCAGCCCGCGCAAAGGGTTTACCAAGCAGATACATCCTTATGCGACATGCTCTGCGGCCAAGCTCCCTTACTGCGATCACAGTATTCGGGCTCCAATTCGGTGGTCTCATCGGCGGCACTGTTGTCATCGAAACAGTTTTCGCATTACCGGGGCTTGGTACTCGCCTCATCAGCGGAATTTATCAACGTGACACGATGATGATCCAAGGCATCACTCTTTTCATCGCCACCGTCTACGTGGTCGTCAATTTGTTTATCGATTTGCTTTACTTGGTTCTCGACCCAAGGATCCGGAGGCAATGATGTCCAAATCTAAGGACATCACGGGTTTGACCGTTGCCGGCTCAAAACGCAGTGGCCGATTGTCGGCTGTCAAAGAGATGCCGTTTTTAGTTAAATGCGCCCTGTTTTGGCTGGTCTTTATCGTTGCCGCTGCAATCTATACGCGACTTGATCGGCTCTTTGGTCAAGCGCTACCGCTGCAGGATCCCTTTTATCAAGGGTTTCTTTTTGGCGGCTCATCTCCTACTGAGGGACCATCTCTCGACCATGTACTCGGCACCGACATTCTCTCGCGAGACAACCTGTCCAGGCTCCTTCACGGAGCATGGGTGTCAATCGCCGTAGCTACCACCGTTGTTTCATTCGGTATTGTTGTCGGGGGCTTGCTCGGCGCATTCGTCGGGTACGCGAGGGGGCGTTGGGAGACCCTCGTCATGGGCATCATGGATGTTGTCCTAGCATTTCCTCCGCTCGTTCTACTCCTCGCATTGGTGGCTATCTACAAGGTACGAAGCCTTCCTGTCATCGCGTTGGTCTTTGGAATCCTGAGCATTCCCACATATGTGCGGATCGCCAGAGCAAGCACATTGGGAGTAGCAAGTCGGGAATTTGTGCAAGCAGCTGAAGCAATTGGCACAAAAAGGGTGTGGATCCTTTTTCGAGAAATCATCCCTAATATTCTTCCGTCGCTCTTCGCATATGCGCTGATTAACGCTGGGTTCGTCATCGTGGTCGAGGGCACCCTTTCTTACCTTGGCCTGAGTGTTCAAATTCCGGAACCGACCTGGGGCAACATGATTAACGAAGGCAGGCGAGACATCAGACAAACTATCTTGCCGATTTTTTGGCCTGGATTGTTTTTAACTCTGAGTGTCGTATCACTCAACATGCTCGGGGATTGGTTTCAACAGCGAGTGGCTATTCGCTCTTCTTCCCTCTAGCTACGCCCCGGTGTCATCAGCTTCAAGGCCCAGGATGCTTGCTTTATCTAGAGTTCCGGCCCGTCGATAGACCTCCAATTTGGCTCTACTGTCATCGATGTCAAGGTTACGCATGGTCAGTTGGCCAATCCGATCCAGCGGGCCGAACGCTTGACCGTCCACTCGTTCCATGGACAGTCGATCTGATTCATAGGTAAGAGCCGCGCCAGCCGTATCGAGAATCGAGTAATCGTCTCCTCGTCGAAGCCGCAAGGTCACCTCACCAGAAATCGCAGACCCAACCCATCTCAATAAGGGCTCCCTCAGCATCAAACTTTGAGGATCGAACCATCGTCCCTCATATAGAAGACGCCCGAGACGTCTTCCCATAGTTCGGTAGTTCTCGATGGTGCTCTCGTTATGAATCCCAGTCAATAAACGTTCGTACGCGACATGGAGAAGGGCTAGCGCCGGACCCTCATAGATGCCGCGCGATTTAGCTTCGATGATCCGATTTTCAATTTGGTCGCTCATGCCGAGGCCATGCCGGCCGCCTATCGCATTAGCTTCAATCACCAACCCGATGTGGTCGTCAAAGGTCGCACCATTAATTGCAACCGGCCAACCTTCTTCGAATGTGATCGTCACGTCCTCTTCGACGATCTCGACATCAGGGTCCCAATGACGTTGCCCCATGATCGGTGAAACGATTTCCATTCCCCGATCAAGTTCTTCTAAAGCTTTGGCCTCGTGAGTTGCCCCCCAAATGTTCGCGTCGGTGGAATACGCTTTTTCCGTGGAATCGCGATATGGCAACCCCCGCGCTGTGAGAAATTCGCTCATTCCTGTGCGCCCACCTAATTCGTCAACAAACGCTTGGTCCAACCAAGGTTTGTAGATCCGCAGGTCCGGATTGACTAGCAGTCCGTACCGGTAGAACCGCTCAATATCGTTGCCTTTATATGTTGAACCATCACCCCAAATATCGACGCCGTCTTCCTTCATGGCCGATACCAGCATCGTCCCCGTTACCGCCCGTCCAAGCGGTGTGGTGTTGAAGTAGGTCTTTCCAGCAGTTGAGATATGGAACGCACCACATTGGAGGGCCATCAACCCCTCTCGCACAAGTTCAGTCCGGCAGTCAATGATCCGTGCAGCTTCGGCGCCGTATTGCAGCGCGCGGTCAGGAACGCCACCAAGGTCGGGTTCGTCATATTGACCAAGATCAGCCGTGTACGCGTAAGGGATCGCTCCGCGTTCACGCATCCATGCAACAGCGGCAGAGGTATCTAAGCCACCAGAGAATGCTATCCCGACTCGCTCTCCCTCTGGGAGAGACATCAGCACTTTCGACATAGGAAAACCACGGTACGGCATGGGAGGGCTGTTACCTTGCACCAGTTTCGGTTCGCACCGTTTAGGATTCATGTTGGAGGGGGAACTTGTGAGTCATATAGCTGAGCGAGTAGCAGAACTAGTCCAAATTCCAAGCGTGAATCCGCTTCATGCGGGTGCCAAGTCGGGCGATGACGGTGAGCGAGCAATCGCGAGTTGGTTAGCCGACCATGCTGATGCCCTGGGCGCCGAGGTCGTGGTTGACGAGGTGCTTGATGGTCGTTGCAATGTGTACGCCCGATTTGAGGGGACCTCAGATCGGGCTGTAACTATTGATGTCCATCTCGACACCGTTGGTGTCGAACACATGCCCGATAACCCCTTCGACGGTCGCATCGAAGATGGACGAGTGTACGGCCGCGGTTCTGTCGATACGAAACCGACTTTGGCGGTTGTGTTGCAGGTCATCGAGGAAATGCGAGCAGCTGGCCAACGTCCCGTGCCAACCGTCAACCTTGTCGGAACGATATCTGAGGAAGGCGGTGGACTCCTCGGTGCTACCCGTTACCGCGATTGGTTGCTCGAACGGGGTCAACGGATCGAACAAATAGTCGTCGCGGAGCCAACGATGTGCGCTCCAGTGCACGGACACAAGGGTGGTGTCGGTCTCGATGTCACCGTTCACGGCCATGCCGCCCATTCATCAAAGCCGCACCTTGGGGCAAATGCCTTAAGCGGCGCCGCCCGAATTGTCGTCGCCGTCGACGCCGAGCAGGAACGGCTGTCCACTCTCGAGGCCACAACGCCTGTCGGCAAAGGCACCGTTTCAGTGACGGAACTCGCAGGCGGGTTAGCTCGCAACATCATTCCGGATCACTGCAGTCTCTACGTGGGGCGTCGTACCGCTCCTGGAGAAGATGTAGCCGAAGTGCGTGCATTTCTTTGCGATCTGATTGAGCGCAGCGCCGCGCCGTTGTCAACCACGATTGAATCTCTCTACGGTGACGGCAGTCCCGCTTTCTACCAAGACCCAGACAGCAACTTGGTGAAAACGCTGGCCCAGCTTGCCGATTTGGTACCAACGACAGCCGAGTACGGTTCGAATGCCCTGAGGTATGGCGAAGTAGCAGATCAACTGGTGGTCTTTGGGCCAGGGTCAATCGACCAAGCCCATCAGGCGGTTGAATGGGTTGATATCGCGGAATTAGACCGCGCTGTCAACATTTACCGCACCTGGTTCAGTCAATAGCTTCTGAATCGGCCAGAGCGATTTTTAGGGCGAACTCAATCATCTCATCCAGGGTCATCTGACGTTCAGCCGACGTAAGGCTCTCCCCCGTTGTTAGGTGGTCAGACATTGTCAGCAAACTCAAAGCCCGCCCTCCTTCCGATTTCGCCAAAGCGTAGAGTCCCGCAGTTTCCATCTCCACACACAAAACCCCATCAGCCGCCATGTCCACGGTTAGGTTTTGATCAGGTTCATAGAAGAGATCTGTAGTAAACACCTTGCCCATCACCAGATCCAGGCTCTCTTGGTTGGCAATGCGTACCGCCATGGTCACCAATTCTTGTGTCGGGACGAGCAGGGAATCCTGGTTAGGTAAGAGGCGGCCTGGCATCGAGCTGTTAGTGATGCACTCTGTTGCTGCCACGATGCTGCGCAGTTCCAAGCTCGGATCAAACACTCCAGCTGTTCCAATGCGAATGATCGTCTCCACACCGTAAAACCGATAGAGCTCGGTGATGTAAATCGCCGCTGACGGCATACCCATCCCGGAGGTCATCACAGAAACTGCCACGCCTTCGTACGTGCCTGTGTATCCGCTCGCGTTGCGGATGTTAGTAACTAAACGGGCATCTTCAAGGTGCTGTTCCGCTATATAGGTTGCGCGTAGTGGGTCTCCAGGCATTAAAACAACACGCGCGAAATCACCCATTTCGGCACCTATGTGGGGAGTCGACATTTCAGGCTTCCGGTCCAAGTAAATCGTCAATTATGTCAGCTTGGCCAGGTTCTTTTGCATCGAGAACGATCCCATGAGCTGCGAGTTTCGCCCGAGCTATTTCCGAATCCAGTAAGGGATCTATGACGTTCACACCTTGAGGTACCGTTCCTCGGGCCAATTCGTGACAGCCCACACCTTGCACAGCAAACGAAAGATCCATGATCTCAATCGGATGCCCGAGACCACCTGCGATGTTGACCAACGCTCCGTTCGCTAGCACAAGCACCGACTGGTTGTCGTCAATTATGTACTCGTCGATGCCCGGGCGCACCGCCCTGAAGTCATGTGCTTCATCAGCCAACGCTTCGACGTCGATTTCAAGGTCATGGTGGCCGGCATTCGCCAAAATTGCACCATTTTTCATCGCAGAAAAATGTCGACGCGCTATGGCACGGCGCCCACCGGTCGCCGTCAAAATGAAATCTGCCCTAGGTAGAACATCGCTTAGGCTCCCAACGCGGTGCCCGTCCATGAACGCTTCCAGGGCCTTCACGGGATCTACCTCAATCACCCATGCGGTGCCTCCCAATGCGCGGACGTGAGCTGCTATGCCACGCCCAACCCACCCATAGCCGAGGATTGCGACGTCTTTACCGGCCATCAGCATGTTGGTGAGGTTCAAAATGGCCTGCACAGTGCTTTGACCTGTTCCATATTTGTTGTCAAAGAGGTGCTTGCAGTCAGCATCGTTAGCCGCGAGAACGGGGAACGGCAGGCGACCGCGAGCTGCCAATTCAACTAAGCGCGCAACTCCTGTAGTTGTTTGTTCCGTCACCCCTTTCAACGCTTCAAACGCGGCGGGTCGGTGACTCGCCATTCGGATCGTCAGTTCAGCACCATCATCAATAATTAGTTCCGGGCCGGTATCTGCCACTGCGAGGAGGTCTTTTTCCCACGCGTCGTATCCGCTGTCACGCGTTGAATGGACTTCCACTCCTCGTTCAACAAGAGCTGCAGCAATTTCGTCTCGAGTTGAATGAGGATTTGACCCTGCAGCCACAACCTGGGCGCCAGCATCAGCCAACACCGTCGCCAAAAGCGCCGTCTTGGCTTCCAAGTGAACCACCACCGCGACGCGGCGGCCTTCTAGAGCGCCATCTTTCAGACGTTCTCTGAGAAATCCATCAACTAATGGGGAGTGACGGCGGGCCCATTCGATTGAACGATGCCCTTCAGGTGCAAGATCCGGATTTAATATTCTCGAGCGATTTGTGGGAGACACGTCAGGAGTGTTACACGTACTCGCCCTAGTCTTTTGCCATGACGGTGATTGTGGCCGGAGGCGGCATCGCAGGAATGACCATGGCCCTCACCTGCCATGAGCTGGGACTTCCGGTGATAGTCCACGAATCGGTGAGCCAGTTGCAACCTTCGGGTGTTGGAATCAACCTCCAACCCAACGCTGTCCGGGAGCTATATGACCTGGGTTTAGAAACGCAGCTGGACCAAATAGGTGTTCCGGCTAAGGAGTGGGCCCTGGTGGGGCGCAATGGCAACGACGTGTGGGCCGAACCTCGTGGCCTAGACGCTGGTTACCTGTGGCCTCAATATTCCGTTCATCGCGGGCGGCTGCAAATGTTGCTCTATGAGGAAGTCTTGAGGCGTCTTGGTCCCAACGCAGTCACCACAGGAAGTCGCCTCTTGAGTTACGAGTCTCATGACGACAACATCCTCGTTTCGTTTCAATCAGGCTCCGGCAAGGTCACATCGATTGATGGATCAGTGCTCGTCGGCGCAGATGGGCTACACAGTGCCGCCCGCCACCAGATGCGCCCCAACGAGGGACCTCCAGTTTGGGGAGGCCCGGTCATGTGGCGCGGCACTTCTGAAGCAGTTCCCATCCGGACGGGTGCATCCTTCGTGCTGGTGGGAAAACTTGACCAACGATTCGTTTGTTACCCGATTAGCCATCCCGATCCGTCCACTGGGCTAGCGACAATTAATTGGATCGCTGAACTGACTTATGACACCTCACAGGATTGGGGTGACAGCGATTGGAACAGAGAGGTGCCGGTCACAAAATTTTTGAACGAATTCCAAGACTGGGCATTTGATTGGCTTGACATTCCAGCGTTGATCCGTGGTGCGTCGACGGTCTATGAGTACCCAATGGTCGATAGAGACCCGATAGAGAATTGGGTCGATGGGCGCTGCGTCCTCATCGGTGATGCCGCCCATGTCATGTACCCGGTCGGGTCCAATGGCGCGAGCCAAGCCATCGTCGACGCTCGCGTCCTGGGCGCCGCTATGCAACAGATGGGTGTGGGTGTTGCAGCGTTGAAGTCATTCGAGGGCGCGATGCTTCAAGATGTGAATGAGCTCGTGTTGCGAAACCGAGGTGCAGGCCCGATTGGCATCCTCGGACTAGTCGAAGAAAGATGTGGTGGCGTGTTTGACGACATTGAAGACGTAATACCGCGCGAAGAGATTGAGGATTACATGGCTCGCTATAAGGCCGCGGCTGGATTTGCGATCGAAACTCTCAACAATTCACCCAGGACGATTTTGTTGTGAAGTCATTCGCTGATCAATTTGTGGACTTCAGTCCAATTCCTGGGCCAAGCGGCTGTTGTTTGAATCAGGTGGCGTTTGTGTCATCTCAAGGTGAAGACGACCACCTGTCGTGTACGGATGAGCGAGAAGGGCGTCATGGTTTTAGCTCAACATCTAAACCGGGCCCTGTAGGGGGCGAGGGTCGACAGCGGCTACTGAGTGTGGCGACGGAGAACCCGGTCAGTCTTTGTCTGAGTTCATCAGTGTCTCGGTCAAGAGGTGTTTGGGATCTCGGCCCTGGACAATGCCGGTGTGGGGGCCGTATAGGCACCAACCCAACAGACGCTGGAAGTCACGATCGAAGCCGGCGACGACCTCAGGCGCAAGACACAGGTATTGGTTTTCCTGCTGGCGCAGCCACGCACGCGCATACAGCACCGCTACTCCGCGCCGGGCTGCGCTGGAGTTGTTGGCGCCGCCACCGTGCACCAGGCGCCCGTCCCACAGACCGACCGAACCGGCCGGCATTTCGAGTGGCACGGTGTCGGCAGCTGTATCGACCTCGGCCAGCAGGTGACTACCGGGCACCACCCGGGTTGCGCCATTTGCTTCGGTGAAGTCGTCTACGGCCCACATGGCCGACACCATCAACGGAAGGTGAGGACGCGGCATCGGGTAACAGCCATCGTCATAGTGAAGCACCTGCGAAACCTGGCCCGGCCCGAGCGTCACCGTCGACGTCTCAGATAGCTGTATCTGGTCGTCGAGGTGAGTCTCGACGACGGCTAGGACCTGCCGATGAGCCGCAACGGGATCAAACCCTCGTGATTGGCCTAAGAGGTTGAACGCTCGCCGGGTGTCGAACCCACCGAAGCTGCTCGCGCTGGCCGGTGTTTGTAGGTTCAGGCGATCAACCTCAGCACGAAGCGCAGTCAGCTGTTGGTCGTCGAGAGCTCCCTCGATCACACAATAGCCATCGCGGGCAAGTGCTTCAGCTGCACCCGACGCCTCGGCTCGCTCCGCCTCAGTTGACAAGAATCGGGCAGCGCCCGCCATAGCTTCTTGACTGAACGGGTTCTGACCGGTTGCTTCGCCCTGCTTGAAATCCACAGGAGGATCGTAGCCTTTTAGGTTGTGCGCCTATGTGGGTGCCGGATTTAGGATGAGTAGACCATGTCCGACCTACCGAAGATCGCTGTTTTCTCTGGTCCAACAGCGACTATCTCCAACAGTCCCCCGCTCATCACGAGCAACAAGGCTCGAGCTGAGCATGGATTCGATCTGCTTCCTGGCCGATTCGATGACCTGCGACCGCAGCGTCTGGCTGCTCCGGCGACGTTGTATGTCGAGGCCTTGAGTGCTCATCCGCTTGAGGCCGACGCAGCTGATCTCTACGCTCCGCCTGACGGCTGGCTCGATGACGCCGGTGAGTTCCACACGACCGACCCAGGCTCGGGGACGCCGGTCCATCGAATCAGACTCGACCCAAATGACGGGCTTTACCCGTTGCCGTTCATGGGCCGCCAAGCCGATGAATCACCGTGGGACGGGCCTGGGGTCGATAGGACCTCGGACCACAACCGGACACGCCAGACGTTCTACCCAGATTCGAGTCGGCTCTACGAGGAAATCGACCGGCTGAGTATAGGTACGCATGGTCGCGTAAATCTGCTCTCGTCGCGTGCGACGTTTGAACACTTTCGGCCTGCTCCCTCGGGCGGTTATCGCTCCGCGCCCCAACTCGAAGTTCCCGGTGAGGACTACTTCGCGTACTCTCCGTTTCACCTGCGCACCGAGCCCGCCCTCGGTGCCTTAGCCCGGTCGACGAACATGGTCCAGAGAGTCCTCGACACGGGCCACTACATCGGCGCGCAGTGGTTAGAGGGCAGCTCCACCACCGAGGAGACCATGTACTGGCTCGGCTTGGTGATCGACACCTCACTCCCGCTTGTCGGTCATCTCGCGCAGCGAGCTCACCAACTTGCCAGTGCGGACGGCGACCGAAACATTATCGATGGCGTCGAGTATCTGACCTCGGGCGTAGCCCTCGACGACGACGGGCGAGACCGCGTGGGCGCAGTCGTCCTCGTCGACGAAGTCCTATTCTCGGCCCGAGATGCGGCCAAGACTGATGCCCGACCGGGCAATTTCGTCGCGACGGGAGGACACGGAGGCGTCGTGGCGACCATTGGAGGCGCTGGCCCACCAAAATTGACGTACCTCTCGACTCGCCTCCATACGTACCAAAGCCAAGTCCACCTGGGCCGAATGCCAGTCGAGGTTGCCTCAGTGCGCGGCGCGATCGGCAATGCAACCTCGACCGTCACAGTAGTCAAGGACGAAACAGGTGACCTGTTGGCTGACGCTATGCCACGGGTCCAAATCGTGAAGTTCGGGCGATATCACGGACCCGACGACGAACTCGAAATCATCGAGCGCACCAAAGCGAACCTCGTCGACGGTGCCCTCGGCGGATTTGTCGCCGAGGGCATGTCGCCCTACGGCCTGATGAACCTTGCCCAAGACGATGCCCTGCGAACAGCAACCTTCTGCGGTCACCCGACGGTGTTCGTCGGGCGGGGCAACACCGGCGGCATGGCATCCGACCTCGGACCGCTTGTGGTCTCGGGTGACAATCTCACCGCCAACAAGGCTCGGATGCTTCTCATGGCCTGCCTGCTCCGCTTCGGAGCCCTTCCACCAGCAAAGGACCCGGCCCGTCCATCGAGAGACGAGTACCGAGCGACGAGAGTTGCAATCTCAGCCATCCAGGACATCTTCGCCACCCACTGAAGTCCTATTCCCCGGCAACGTCCGCATGATGGAGCTCACACCCCATCGATCGACATCACATCATCGCCGAGATGGCTGATGATCGAATGTCTGGACGCTGCGTGAACCCAGCCGAATAGACCCGACGAAAAAGAGTTTCGAGGTGATGTGGGTCTGCTCCAGCAACATAACGTTCGAATGTGTTCGCCACCATCGATGTGGCGATGTCTGCTGAAATGGGGACTCCATAACACTCCCCCACTCCAGTGATCCCGTTGTCAGTTTCTACTTCTACGAACACCCAAAACCAACCCCAAACTCCGGTGGGGGGCACCATTATGTATGTACGCCACCTCTTCAAGGCGCGTCAGTAATTCAACCCAATGTCAAACTGGGGGCTCAGTAATAAATAATGGGATTTCTCGATCCGTCTTTTCTTGATACTCCGCGTACGGGGAAAAGGCTTCGACTGATCGTTCCCACCACCCAGCTCTTTCTTCCCCACTCAAAAGGCGAACAGTTGTTTCGAAAGGCGCGGGACCGTCTTGGACCAAGACTTTAGGATCCGCCATAAGATTGTGGTACCAGCCCGGATGTTCTTTTGCCCCGCCTTTGGAGGCAACGATGGCATATTGGCCTTCGTGCTCAACTTTCATGAGCGGCACTTTGCGAACCAACCCTGTGCGATGCCCGATAGTAGTCATCACAATGATTGGCAACCCGGTATCTCGAAGCATGCTCGCCTTCTGGCCGTTGGATGCCTCGTATTCTTCGGCTTGCTCCGCCACCCAGTCCCAGGTGCTGGGACCATACTCTCCGTCAAATGTCATCGCTACACCCTAAGGCCATCAGTCAATCCCGCGACGAAATAACCCACCAAACTTTGGTCGTCATCAGTTGGAGTGGCCTTCAATCAGGAAACTTTCTCTTCTACAAATGAGATCCTGCCCTCCTGGCAGCCTTTCGTGGATTTACGCCCATCACCTGAAGATGGCTAACTTGCTATCTACCGAACTCACTGATGGGGTCGGTTTCTCGATCAGGGAGATAACTCCATGTTGTTTCAAATTGACTATTCAGTCTTTCAAACCACCAGACGCGATGCCCTCACCGCCTTTGGCACATTCACTCAAGAACAGCTCGAATCATTATTGGATGACCACGGTGTCGAACTAATTGGTCGCTGGCACTGCCTGGGTGAAGGCACCGGGACCATGATTGTAGAAACAGACGACTTTTCGAAATGTAATGCGTTTCAACTCGCCTGGGCTGCCGTGTGTGACATGAGAGCCAAGCCGGTAATGACCGACGTACCAGCGCGAGAAGCCATCCAAGCTCACTTCATGTAAACGACCGCCTACCAAGATCGAGGGCCGCTCTTCGGGGCGGCCTTTTGTCGTTTTGTGCATCCCCACCATCGTGAGAGTGAGTTTGAAAGAACGGAAAGATGGGTTCCGTTCGCTGGTCAGAGCAACGACAGCTCAGACTCGTTCTGCGGTTGATTTTCTTCGCGCCGCTGTTGTAGCCCCAGTGGCTCCGGTTGTCTTCGCTGCTTAAGCCTCACACGCTCGCTAGAATAGTTCGGATACCCAACCACTTACTTGCGACTCGTGGACCGAACTAACGATGCAAAGAGGTGCTTCGATGGCATTTAATCTCATGGAATTACCATTCGCGTTATCTGATCTGGAACCGCATATGAGCCAGAAAACGCTGAAATTTCATCACCAAAAACATCATGCTGGGTACGTAACCAATTTGAACAAACTTATTGGTGACGTCGATGACAATTTAGAGTCTGTTATTCGCTCCTCAAGCGGACTGGTACTGAACAATTCAGCTCAAATCTGGAACCATAATTGTTTCTGGCACTCCATTTCTCCCCAAGGCGGAGGAGACCCACCTGAACCGGTTGAGGAGGCCCTATCGAGTGCATTCGGATCTGTACAGGGGTTTAAGCAGCTATTCTCCGAAACCGCATTAAGTCAGTTTGGGTCCGGTTGGGCTTGGCTTGTCGATGATGGCGACGATCTAAAAATTATGAAAACCAGCAACGCCGATTTGCCTTTAATGCATTCAGCGCGATCGATTTTAACTATCGACGTGTGGGAACACGCTTACTACCTCGACCATCAGAATCGTCGCGTGAGCTACATCAACACCTTTGTTGATCATCTCCTCAATTGGAGTTTGATCGAATCTCTCATCACCAAGCAATAGGGTCGCAGAGCCTGTTTGTCATCGATGCGGGTTCGTGTTTGGTTCAGATACGGATCGGAGTGACTGATCTATGGCCTGAAAGAGGCTCCCGCTGTGGGGCCGAGCTGGGTTTGTAGAACGCTTTGAGCTTGTTGCACAAATTCGCATAGCAAGGGTCGCGTGTCTCGTGGATCAATCAGATTCTCGATATCCATTGCATGAGCGTTCCTAAACGGAGACGCGATCGCTTCCAAACGTGCTTCTATCTCTTCTCGTTTGGCCTTCGGGTCCTCAGCATTTTGAATTTCCCGCTTGTACGCAACCATCGTTCCACCTTCAATGTGCATAGAGCCTGCATGAGCGGATGGCCAGGCGTATCTTTGGTACATACCGCTGTGTCGCACGTGAAGACCACCCGCCACGCCGTAGCATTGACGTATCAAAAAAGAGATATAGGGCATTTTCGACGCTGAGAAGACCGTTACGGCTCGCGCTCCGCCGCGGAGGATTCCTTGAACTTCGTTCTCCGGCCCCACGTGGAAGCCCGGCTCGTCACACAACCAGACGAGTGGAAGGTGGAAAGTGTCACACAGCTGAACGAGGCGCATTGCTTTCTCAGCTTCAAGTGGGCCCATGGCACCGCCGTAATACAGCGGATTGTTGATCATTACGCCGACGGGGTAACCGTCAACTCGGCCCAAGCCTGTTATGTGAGCTCGGCCTGACAGGGGAGCTATCTCGAAGAAAGAGTCGATGTCTAGCACAGCGTCAAGGATCTTGTGCGGATAATAAATCCGTCTTTTGATACGAGGTATCACTTCTAGCAACATTTCGTCTCTGCGATCTACCGGATCTTTGGGTTCAGACCGTGGTGCCATCTGCCAAACGTTTGAGGGTAGATATGACAGAAATTTTCGAGTTTGCTCAAAAGCATCTTGTTCAGTTTCGGCCAGGTTGTCGATGACGCCATTAGGGATCTGGACTCGTTCATCGCCCAGATCTTCTTTAGTGATATCGACCCCTATGCCTTCTTTCACTACTGCAGGTCCGGCAACGAATACTTGGCTCGTGTCCTTCACCATGATGCTGAAATGAGCCAGACATGCCTGCACCGCTGGGAGACCCGCTACCGATCCCAGAACTGCGGACACGACCGGCACTTGACCTAAAAGCTCTGTTGAAATATCTGGGGACTCGGTGTCCGGCAAATATGTGTGACCGAGTTTTTCGAACGTTTTGACGCTTCCTCCTGTTGCGTCCAGTAGGCGCACCAGTGGTAGTCGATGATCTCGCGCCAAAGTCTCGGCGACGACGTACTTTTGTCCGATGTTGCCATCTGCGGCTCCTCCACGAATGGTGAAGTCTCCTCCGCACAGCACAGCTCGTCGGCCCTCGAGTTCGGCTGTGCCAATCACGTAATTGGCCGGAGTGAGGCTTTCAAGTAACCCGTTTTCGTCAAAAACGGGAGTCCCAGCAAGCGCCCCAATTTCGCGAAAGGTTCCAGGATCTTGTAGGCCGTTGATTCGTTCGCGGACTGTTAGCTTTCCTCGCCCATGATGAAAGTCAACGCTTTCCTCACCACCCATTTGTTGGATGAGCCCAAGCCTTCGTTCTAGTTCTGCAACTTCATGTTCCCAACTCATAATGAAAATCCTTTCAACTGATGGATGCATGGCAACGGTTATTTGAGAGTGACGCTGGTTGCGTCCCCTGTTTCTGATCTGGTTGGGGTGTCCCGTCAATGAGTTACGCGAGTGCTGAAATGGCTTTGATCTGTGAGCTCAGGACCTGTTGGAGTTCAGCGCCGGTTAGTTCGATAACAACAAATCCGTAACGCTCAGCCCAACGGAGGACACACGCCAAAGACTTTGGCTAGCCACTATTTTCATCGTCTCGAATTTCTCGGTAGTGCGCAAGAGCTTTTTGGTAATGCTCTACTTCGACTGCACCAGACACTAGATACCTGTGATCAATCACTACAGCGGGCACACCATTAACGCCGCTGCTTAGCGCTTCGTTGTACTCAGCGAACACCTGACTCTCAAAGTCTTTCCCGTTAGCTACCCGAGTCTCTTCGAAAACATTCGTATCGATGTCTGATTCGCGAGCTATTTCTAAGAGAACAACAGAGTTCGAAATGTCGCGGTTTTCGATGAAATAGGCACGCAACAGCCTTTGGTGATACCGACGCCAGGCCGCTTGACCGAACGTAGCAGCGGTTTTACCGGCGATGGCTGCTGGCAACGAGTGTGAGGGGGGTGGGCTGGCACCAGACCACGGGGTGTTGAACCCAGCTAGAGGCTCAAGGCCAGCTGGACGCTCCCAGCTCTTCGTGTATTCAGTAAATTCTGCGAGGGTCCTCTGCTCAGGTTCCGGCCGCAACAAGAACGACTTCCATTCGATAGCAATACCGTCCCCCTCTTGTTCGGCTAATTCGTCGAGACGCACGGCCCCAACCCAACACCAAGGTCAGAGGTAGTCGGACCAAACGGTTATCTGTACAGCTTCGGAAGACATGGGCTACAGCGTAGATCACGGCGAAACTTCTTATGTTCCCGACTCAGCCGCCGGCAGAGCCTTGCTTAGGGCGGTCCTTTACCACTCTGCTTTGTCATCGAGAGGAGCGCTGCGACATGGTTTAACAACTAAACCAGAAACAAAGGCTGAGATTATGCCAGCACACGTATGGACCGATTCTTGGAAAGTGAAACCCGGTCAAGCTGAAGACTTTGTGGGGGTAATGGAAAGGTTTGACGAAATTTTGACGCGACTAGATATCGGGCCGTCCTATCACACTCTGGTTCAACAACTCGGTGGACCTATCGGCGGGTCTTTGACTTTTCATCACACGTTCGGTTACCCCTCCTTCGCCGAATACGGCGCAGCAACCGACGCATTCTTTGCTGATCCTGAGTTTGAAGAACTATTTGGCAACGATGCGCTCGGGCCCGATGCCCCTGCAGAACGCGTCCGTGGGTCGATCGGTCAAGTACTGTTCATCAAATAATCCAGCCAAGACACAACAACCAGTAAAAGCCACCCTTCGGGCGGTCTTTCGTTGTCTTTGTCGATGCTATTGCGAACACGGCTAGCACCCTTAAGCTAGTGACATAACCCGGAGTTGCGCTCAGGTAAAGGAAACCTGCCTGATGTTCGAGGCGTTCAACTTTCTTCCGGCCACGGATCGTCCATTTGAGTGGACAGCGAGACCTCGAAGGCGTTGAGCGTTAGAGAAATCAAGCAGTAGTAGCCGATGGTTGTAACAATTTCCACAACACCTTGTTCACCAAACGCTGCCGCAAGCTCGTCGTGCAACCCTTGAGTCACTCGGTGCTCCTCCAGAAGAGTTTTCGTGTATCGATGCGTCACCTCTAAAGCCCCGGTCCATCCCGGACTTTCCCCTTGAGCAAGACGGTCAAGCGCACCTGCTTCGAGGCCAGCTTTGATACCGATTGCTTTGTGCGCGGCGAATTCAAACTTTGCCCGATAATGAACCCCAACCGTGCAGATGGCCACTTCCCGGACATCGGCGGGAATCTCGGTGCTGAACCGAACAGCACCGCCTAAGTCCAATGCGGGATGGCCCACGTTGGGAGCGTTCTGCCACACTCCAAACGGGCCGCGTCCCCAAATTTCAGCACCCAGGCCTTTCCTACTACCTACAACCGCATCTCGAAGCTTGACCTGCGATTCAGAAAGTTGACCCTCGTTGGGAATCGACAACCGCATTAGCGACCTTTCCATTCTGGTTCACGGCGTTCAAAAAACGCTTTGATCCCCTCTTTCCGATCTTCGCTAGCGAAAACTTCAGATCGAGCGTAGTCAGTCACAGACCAGCCAAGTTCGTCTCCGCTTGCAAGGATTCGTTCCATTGCCTGCACAGAGTGACGCGTGGAGGTGGGAGAATTCGACGCGATTTCTTCGGCTAACGCGACAGCAACTTCTAACGCATGTCCCGGCTCAACGAGCCTATTGATTAGGCCATACTGCAACGCTCGCTCCGCTGATAACTCTTCACCCGTTAGCACAACCTCTTTCGCGACATGCAATGGAAGTGACCGAAGGGCCCTGAAAAGTCCACCACTGGTGGGTAACACACCGCGTTTAACTTCAGGCAGCCCCAGGCGAAGATTGGTTGAAGCGACAATGAGGTCACAGCAAAACAATATTTCCATTCCTCCGCCAAGAGCCAAGCCCTCCGCCGCCGCTACGAGTGGCTTGACACGACGCCGGCGAATTATGCCGTACTCGCCGCCACGATCCGACTTACCGCTTCCCTCTTTGAGGTCACTTCCGGCGGAGAACATGTCGATCCCACCTGTCAAAACCGCTACCCACTGGTCGGAATCATCTTCAAATGAGTCCAGTGCCTGATTGAGAGCAGCCGTCAAATTTGGGTCAAACGCGTTTCGTTTGTCACGGCGATGCAGCGTAATGATCGTTATGTGGCCCTTTGTCTCGGTGTCAACAAGATCAGTTTCCATATTGTTCCCACTAGCGTTCGTCAAAGCACTTTTAGAGACGTCCGCAGCGTACCCTCAAGCCGGTGAATGACGCCCGGTTGGATCAGCGAACCCCAATGGTGTTCGCAGTGCGACACGGCGAACGCTCATCTCATATGGGGAAACCGCGGCCAGGTCGGCCGTATCTCGCCTTAGCAACTGGCTCTCTTGCCTTCGTGCTCGGCACGGTAAATGTGACAGTTTCCAACGTCGCATTTCCCGAGATAGTGCGGTCGTTTCCTGGAGTCAGTACCGGCATGACCGGCTGGATCATTGCGGGCTACTCACTCGCCTTTGCCACGACCATGTTGGCGGGAGGTCGCCTCGCCGACCGTTATGGACGGTTGACGATATTTCGCATCGGATTGTTCGGCCTTCTCCTAGGCGCGTTAGGAGCTGGTCTCGCCCCAAACCCATTAATCCTCGTGTTGGCAAGGGCACTCCAGGGCATGTTCGGAGCTCTCACGGTGCCTTCCTCCCTTGCTCTGGTACTCCCACAGTTTCCTCAAGCAAAACAAGCCAGCGTGATCGGGCTCTGGGCCGCAGCTGGAATGTTTGCTTCTGGACTATCACCAAGTTTTGCTGCATTCGTGCTCGAAATCGGTTCCTGGCGTTGGGTGTATTTGGTGCTCGTCCCGATCATTGGCCTGGGTCTGCTTGGCGCCAAATTTTTCTTGGAAGAAACCGCCGAGCCGTCAACAAAACAGTCACTGGATCTCCTCGGCGTTTTGATGGGCAGCGGGTCCGTATTTTTACTGGTTCTTGGAACCCTCCAAGGGAGGGCATGGGGCTGGGTTTCGCCGTACACCTTGGCCTGCTTCGTTGGCGCAGCACTACTGCTTCCGTTGTTTATCCATCGATCGTCCAATCATCCAGAGCCCTTGTTCGATCCAGCCTTGTTTCGTATTCGCTCCTTTACCGTTTCCAACATCGCAGTGACCTTCGCCATGGTTGGCGCATTCACTAGCTGGTTCTTATGGCCCCTTTTCCTCACAGAAATTTGGGGGTACAGCAAAACAAAGGTCGGATTGGCTTTCACGCCATCTCCAGTAATTTCTGCTGCCGTCGCTGTCATGGGTGGGCGCTGGGCGGACAAGCACGGGTTCCGAGGAATAATGTCGCTTGCTTCCTTAACTGGAACTGCAGGCTTCTTTTGGCTGTACTTTCTCCTCGACGAGGAACTCGAGTACTGGCTCGCCTTTTTCCCCGCTTCAGTCCTGTTTGGGCTCGGTATGGGAATCCTCGCTAGTCAGCTCAACAGCGCAGCACTACGCGATATTCCTGCCGGGTCCATTGCTACCGCTAACGGCATACATCAAAGCCTCCGGTACGCAGTCGGAGGCATGGGGGTTGCTGTAGCAATCACCGTATTAAACGGGACACACACAGTTGCTCGATACGACCTCATGTGGCTCGTACTTGGAGTACTGCAGTTGCTGGTTGCGCCGCTTATGTGGTTTCTCTATCCACGCGAACAACTTCCGAGGCAAACTTCACCCTAATCATGGAACAATTTAGTTATGGCTGAAATCGACGTGACATACGACAAAGACAAAGCGCGTGCCTTTACCCAAACAATGCTTGGAATCATGAACGGCGGCGCTCTGTCGCTCATGATGAGCATCGGACACAAAACGGGGTTGTTCGACGCGATGGACGGAGCGGAGCCGGCTTCTTCGACTGACATCGCAGAACAAAGCGGGCTCAGCGAGCGTTACGTCCGCGAATGGCTTTCGGCCATGGCTTGCGGCGGCGTCATCCACTACAACTCCACGACGGACCAGTTCCAGCTTCCCGCTGAACACGCTGGTTTGTTAACCAGGAGAAGTGGTCCTCTCAATCTGACAGTTCCGATGCAACAAATCGGATTGCTGGCCGAAGTCGAAGCCGACATCGTCGAAGCTTTCCAATCCGGCGGGGGCGTTCCTTACGACAAATTCCCGCGCTTTCAAGCTCTCATGTCCGAAACCAGCGGCAATAGGTTCGACCGCACATTGATCGACCAAATCGTGCCGCTATTGGACATCAACGATCAACTAACAAGCGGGATCGATATGGCCGACGTCGGCTGCGGTAGCGGGAAGGCTCTAGGCATCCTCGGTTCGGCGTATCCAAACAGCCAGTTCGTCGGTTTTGATGTTTCCGAAGGGGGCATAACAGCAGCTCGCGAAAATTCGGCAGAGCTAGATAACGTGACTTTCGAGTTATGCGACGCAGCTCAACTCGATGCTAGTGACCGTTTCGACGTGGTGACCACCTTCGATGCGATCCACGATCAAGCTCACCCCATGGCAGTTCTGGAAGGCGTTAATCGCATGCTTCGTAGCGGTGGCACCTATCTCTGCGTTGAGCCGAAGGCTTCCAGTCTTCTGGAAGAGAACATGCAAGACCCCATGGCCCCGTTCATGTACACAGTGTCGACCATGCACTGCATGACCGTTTCCCTGGCTTACGGCGGCGAAGGGCTCGGCACAGCATGGGGTCATCAGACCGCGACTGAATATCTGACTGCCGCCGGTTTCGCAGACATCGAAATCACCGGTGTCCGCGACGATAGATCCAACAACTATTTCATCAGCAAAAAGCCGTAACGGAATTTAGCTTTCGCCTTGGCGAACTAGTTCCTCTTCAGGCACGCCCGCATCAAATCGTTCGACTAACTCGTCCGCGTCGAACAGCACCCCAATAGGGTTCGCCTCAAAAATTGGGCCGTTCATGAAGTCAACCGCTTCTTGTACGTCAGTAAAGTTCTCGACCTGCAATTCGATGCGATTGCCATCTGGGTCGCTGTAATACATCGAGGTTGTCATACCGTGATTGATTGTCCTCTGAGGCACAATTCCTTGGTCGCGTAGGCGTACGTAGGTGGACAGCAAGTCTTCGAGGTTCTCATAGGTGAACGCCACGTGGTCAACGCCGTTGCTCTCAGGTTCGGGACCGCTTTTAAAGCCGCGATCTATGAAAGCGATCCGGTGGTGTTCATCATCGAACGTGGCGAAGGAAATCATTTTGTTGCGATGCACTACCCGCGCTTCGAGCACTGAGCAGTACCAGTCGGCCAAACGATCAATGTCACTTGTGCGTAAAACAAAATGTGCGAGCTTGGCGGGTTTAGCCATGCCGTCCTCCCGTGTCGCTAGCTGCCTGCGGAGAAGTCAATCCATTCAGTGAGTTCATCGTAGGCCTCTAGGGACACTAAGTCCGGATATTTGTCTGGAAGGCCGGGCGCGGCGCGGAACAGGCACCCAGCTTCTGCTTGTTGCAACATGTTGATGTCGTTGTGAGAGTCACCGACTGCGGTGATGTGGTAGCCCAATTCTTGGTAGCCGAGCACCGCGCGCCGTTTGGCGTCCTCAACCCTAGGAACAAAGCGTGTGATTTGTCCGGCTTCAACAATTAACCGGTGACACAACAGGTGTGGATATCCCAATTGCGTCATGAAATGATCCGCGAATTGCTCAAATGTGTCGGACAACAGCACTACTTGGTAGTTCCGCCGTAAACCATCCAGGAAAGCACGTGATCCTTCCAAAACATCTAACTCTGAGATGACATCACGGATGAGCGACAACGGGATCTTGTATTCATCGAGGATGGCAATTCGCCGATTCATCAGTTTCTGATAGTCCGGTTCATCGCGTGTGGTGAGCCGTAGCTCGGAAATCCCGGTACGCGATGCCACAGCAATCCAAATCTCCGGAGTTACGACACCCTCCATATCTAATGCGATTATTCGTTGCACGAACGGACAGCCTTTCACTTAGTGAGGGTGTGATAGCAACCCAAATGGTAGAAACCACTACCGTTGGGGTATGAGCAAAGCTCCGACTCACGAAGCTCTTGTCGAGGCGATGACAGGTGGCATGGTTTCGTCGCCCGCAGCGTTTGCTGGTAGTGACGTCTGTAGGCCCGATGGCAAGCCGTCGCCAGAGCTTCGCGCAGAGCTCCGCTCGATAAGTGACCTGCGGAATTTGTGGGCCTGCCTATCTTCGCTCGCCCTGCCCATTGCCATTCTCGCCGGAGCGTTTTACCTCGACCATTGGATGGCAACTCTTGCCGCCATTCCAGTAATGGGCGTTGTTCAAAATCGGATGTTCATTCTTCATCATGAGGGAGCGCACCGCCTTTTATTTTCCAATCGACGATTGAACGATCTGCTTGGAGTAACAATCTTTGGCTGGTTGTCGTTCGGAACTGGAACTCACGCATACCGTCGGGCACACGCCCATCACCATCGCGATGAATTCGGACCCAAGGAGCCTGACTTCCTCCTTTATGCGCTCTACCCGATAACTCGGGAATCGATGCGACGAAAACTCCGTCGCGACAGCACCGGTGTTTCTGCGTATAGAACGTTACGTCCGCGACTAACTGGTTTATTCCAACGGCGCTACTGGGCGAACAGTTTTCGCTTTTACCTAGGACAGCTGATTGTTTTTTCTCTTTTTACAATTTTTGGCCACCCATGGGCGTATCTCTTCTTGTGGGTGCTGCCTTTTGCAACCGCGTACCAAGTTCTCAACCGCCTCAGAGGAATTGCTGAGCATGGGGGAATGACGCGGTCTGTAGATCGTCGAAACACTGCTCACCATGTGAAGCAGGGCTTGATTGCTCGACTAATTCTCGTGCCTCACGGTGTCGGTCACCATCTAGCGCATCACGTTGATAGTGGAATTCCGTTCCGAAATTTGCCCAAATTGACCCAGATCCTCGAAGAAGAGGGTTACATCACACCTGAAATAACATGGCCTAATTATCGCTGCCTCTGGAAAGAACTCTTCAGTGGGGGCGTCGCCAAGTGATCAACGCATGACTATCCGGACGACATGCGTCGGTTCATGGCCGATCCCCTTCGGGTTGCGTCTCGCTCTCAAAAGTTATTATGCCGGGACATTCACCGACAGTGAAGCGGATGGGCTTCTTGGTCGTGCGGCACGCATCGCTATGGACGAAATGATCGCATGCGGGGTCGAGCAAATCATGGGTGGCGAGGTGTGGGGGCCAGATTTCGTCCACCATGTGCCGCCGAGGCTCGCGGGTCTCGAAACTATGCAGCGTCGAGATACTGCTAAGGGCTACCAGGGAATCGGTCGATATCGAATCATTGGTGATGTGTCCGCTCCTATAGGCACGGGCCATGCCTTGGGGTTTCGACGTGAACGCAAGATTGAACCTCGACTCGACAAGGGCGCTGTGCCCAGCCCTCGGACAATGACACTCGGATTGGAGACAGACCCGCGAGTCGAAGAGCAACTGCCGAACTACATCAGGATTGTTAAAGCCGAAGTCGAGGACATGGTTAAAGCTGGCGCGAGCGAGATACAGCTTGATGCTCCGGCAGAAGCGATGGCTCTGGCTAACGGCACACATCAAGCCGAACAACTTGTTGATTCTTTAACCGCGCCATTTGACGGTGTATCTGGCATCACTCGAACGGTTCATTTTTGTTTAGGTGACATTTCTCGAAAAGCTGGCACCGAGGTCCAAAATTTGGTTTCGTTGATGCCACTTTTCCAGGCCCTAGACGGCTTTATTGACCGAGCCCACATTGAGTGCAGCCACGCCGGGCAATGGTCTGATCGCGCCCTCCTCGCCGAAATTCCGCCCTCGATTGAAATTGTCGCTGGAATCGCGGACGTAAAACGCGAACCTCAATCTGTGTCCGAGCTCAGTGATCGAATCGCGGCCCTCCTAGACGTCGTAGACGAAGACAGATTGTTGTTATCAACCTCTTGTGGTTGTGGTCGCGTCCCACATGATGAAGCGATCCGGTTGCTGCGGAATCTCGTGAAAGCAGCTAGAGGTGAGTGACTCGTTGAACCTCGGGATGCGTTATGGGTGGGTCGGTCTCGATTCTGAATCACCGGAGCTGCAGCGTCAGAGAGAGTTACTCGCCCACAAGAATGGTATTACGGGGCTCGAAATCATCACACCCGACCGCGTCCAAGACGCTAAGCGAATTTTTTATCGGGACGGTTTTGTAGTGGTTAGCGAAGCGCTAACTGGCCCACAACTCCTGACCATGCGTGAGGGGTGCGCTCGAGTCATCGGTGAAATTATGAATATAGACACCGAGAGGCAAGGTAACCGTGGCTCGCACCGCTACAGCTTGGGATCTGCCAGCAAAAGCGGTCATCAGGTCCATCAATCGGAGTGGGCGATGCTTATCGACCTGCCCACGGTCACTCCCATCCTCGAGGCCATCTTCGAATCTCCTGATTACATCTGTCGTGGTGGAGGCGGGGACTTTTGCTTGCCCGGTGCCGTTGATTACCAGCCTTTACACAGCGACGTTGGCGACCGACGAGAAATAGCCGATCACGCAGCTGCGGCCGACAACGGCGACAGCAAGACATCTGGTGCTTTTTGGGATCCACGAGGGTTGATGACGATTCGAGACCTCCCGTGTCCGTACGTGTGTTGCAACTTTTTGATGACGGACTTCACAAACCAGAATGGTCCCACTAGACAAATCCCGGGTACCCAGCACTCCCGCCAACAGATCCCGGGACTTGATGAGGAACCCGACTGGATGAAATTCAGCACTATTTGCCCTGCAGCGGCTGGCAGTGTGCTCATCAGGGACCCGAGAGCCTGGCACGGAGGTACCCCCAATTTATCCAACGAACTCAGGGCCATCCCCAACATTGAGTACTACGCACCATGGTTTCGAGAGCCAATGGCGTTGTCCATGCCTAGTTCCGTCTACCAGACGCTTTCCGATCACGGTCAACGCATATGCCGCTACATAGTCTCCGACCGCGACGTTGACGGATCCGCACGTCCCGACCTTGGGCACACGCCCAAATTCTTCACATAGACCTGAGCCTTTGAGGCAGATCCCGGAGGACATATGTCCCAATACCCAGACTTATCCAACAAGGTCGTTTTGGTTACTGGTGCCGGTAGCGGCATCGGCCAAGCCTTAGCGAACCGTTTCGCAGATCAAGGAGCCCGGGTCGCAGTAAACGACGTCGACATTGAAGCTGCCTCAAAGACATGCGCCCAAATTGCGGACGTTGGCGGTTTAGCTATAGCGGTTCCGTGCGATGTAGCTAGCAGCGCGCAGGTGGGTGCCATGTTCGATCAGGTGGAATCTCAATGGGGACACGTTCAAGTTTTGGTAAACAACGCTGGCCTGGTCGGACCCATGTTGCATTTCTTCGAAGCCACTGAAGAGTGGTGGCGGCGCATTATCGACGTGAACTTGACCGGGCACTTCCTCTGCGCCCATCGCGCAGCAAGGCCAATGGCTCGAGCGGGGGAAGGAGTGATTATCAACATGTCATCAGGTGGAGCGACGCGGGCACATAGATCCTTCACGGCTTACGACGCCACCAAGGGTGGCATTGAGGCATTCACGCGAGCACTTGCGCTTGATCTAGGACCGTACGGAATACGAGTCAACGCTCTGATGCCAGGCTCAATAGACACGAGTGGACTAGATGCCGACCAACGAGTTTTACGAGGCGAGAATGTCCCTATGGGTCGCATCGGAGAACCCTTCGACATGACCGGTCCCGCATTGTTTCTCGCGTCAAATGATGCGGGTTATGTCACGGGCGACGTCATCAAAGTGGACGGGGGGATGTTGGCTCAGCAGCGATCCGCGACGGTTGACATCATGCCTCCTTCGAATTTTCCATCTGTTGAAGACTTATAGCGACATAGCCTTAATTGTTTCGAGGACCGGCAACAAGTACTCGATGAACGCTTTCGGATTCTCCGACATTGGGAAATGACCCATTCCCTTCATTTCGCAAAACGTTGACCCATTGATAGCAGCGTGAGCTTCGCGTCCTTTTTCTATCGTGCCGCTGTAGTCGTACTCACCAGAAAAAATATGGACGCCGACCGACGAGGTGTCAATGCTGGATGCCACGTCGCGAAGGTCGTACTCAGAGATGTAATACCAAAGGTCCCCGAGAAACACCGGCGGCCATCCCGACGCATAAGTTTGGATGGTTTCTTTTCGGTACGGTGCGGGAGAGGTAGGTGCCGTCAAACCTTCCATCATCCGAGCCTTGGTTTCGTTGGAGACCTGTGGGTGCCAGAAACCTTCCAACATCTCAATATTTCCACCGATGTGTAATGCGCCTTCTAACGAGATCACCGCCCTAAAAACCTCGGGATGTTTGTGCGCCAAATCAAGCGCCAAAAGTCCACCAACTGAGCATCCCATAAAGACTGGCTGATCCAGATCGAGCATCTCAGCGAGCGCAAGTGGAATCGAGCGCAAAAATTCACCCTCAAGCCGATACTCCTCGGCCCACCAACGTCGATCGACCGGAGGAATCGATTTGCCGTGGAAGGGCAAATCGTAGGCAATTAATCTGAAATTCTTTGTGATGGCGGAATCTTCGAACAAATGGCGCCACTGGACACCATGTGAACCAGCGGTGTGTTGAAGCAAAAGCGGAATGCCAGTTCCGGCCTCTTCGAAGTAAATCCGATGCTCTAAACCTTGTAAGTCCAGCCGGGCATAACGACCGGTGGGAGCATCAAACGTTCCTGTTCCACCCCCCTCCTCCACCCTGTCGGGAGCAACCTTTTCTGAAAGCCGTAGAAGCTCAGTGATTCGTTGGATCGCAGGTAGGTACTGCCACCACGTGAGGCGATCGCCAACCCAAGACAACCCCCCTCGACCGGTGGCAATATTGATGTCGTTCAAAAACCGTGGTGGTGTTGCAGATCTGACTTGGTCCCAAACGTGTTGAGGACCGGCGATAGTAATGATTCCTCGTCCCTCATCTGGAATCGCTGCTTGAAGTGCGCCGTCTTCGATAGTGATGCCTGTCAGGACCGACCCCATCTTGAAGCGAACTCCACCAGTCCAATATCGGGCCGCCATTTGAAACTCAGAATCATGGAGGCAGAGTTGATAAAGCTCTTCTGGAGTGGGTGGGATCATCGCTGGTCTCTCTGTCGCGTTCGACTTCTCGTAGTTTGCCGTATTCGGCAAGGAGTGTCTTAAGATCTATGTCAGTTCAAGTCATTGCTACGCTCACGATTGGGAGACACGATGACTATCGCGCTAAATAGAACATTCCAGCCAGGCTTGCCTCCTGACGACGACCACCCATACCGGTCGGGACTATGGCAACCCCAACACCGCGAGTACGACGCTTGGGACATGGATGTTGTAGGAGAAATACCTGACGACTTGAATGGCGTTTACTTAAGGAACACCGAGAACCCGCTATTCGAGCCGATAAAGCGATACCACCCCTTTGACGGAGACAGCATGATGCATGCCATCTCATTCGAAAACGGCGAAGCTCGTTATGCAAACCGTTTCGTCCAAACCGATGGGTTTCTCGCTGAACAAGAAACCAAGGGCAGTCTCTGGGCCGGCATCTCTGAACATCCGTCTAATTCGATCGCCGATGAGGGATGGGGTGCCAGAACTTTAATGAAGGACACCGCATCTACGGACGTCATCGTTCACGGAGGCGTCGCGTTAGCCAGCTTTTATCAATGTGGCGAGTTATACCGGCTCGATCCCAGAACCTTGGAAGATTTAGGCAAAACCACTTGGAATGGTTTCTTTCCCGTTGAAGGCGTGTCGGCTCATCCCAAAGTTGATGAACACACTGGTGAGTTGTTGTTCTTCAGCTATTTTACTGAGGCCCCTTACCTTCGCTATGGGGTCGTCAATCGCGCTGGCGAACTCACAGACCATGTAGATATTCCTTTACCTGGGCCAAGACTCCCGCACGACATGGCCTTCACTGAGAACTGGTCAATTCTCAATGATCTCCCTCTTTTCTGGAGTCCGGAGGCCCTCGCCGATGGCTACTACTCAAATGTCTTCGACCGAGATCTTCCTAGCCGGTTTGCTCTCATTCCGCGGCACGGCACAACTGAAGACATCCTTTGGTTCGAGTCCGATCCCACTTTCGTTCTTCACTGGACGAACGCATACGAGGACGGTGATTGGGTCATCTTGGATGGTTTCTTCCAACACAACCCCACCGCACGGGGAGTTGAGAGACAAACAGGCCCATTAAAGGGCTTTGAAACCCTGGATATGAATGTCCTGCAAGCCCGCGCACATCGTTGGAAGTTCAACGTCCGCACTGGCGAATGTCGCGAAGAGCCAACCAGCGAAACCTGCGCCGAATTTCCGATGATCAATGGTCGTCACGCCGGCAGAAGGCACAGATACTCCTACAACGCTCGATGTTCACCGGGACTCTTCGCGTTTGACGGACTGATCAAGCACGACCTCGATACCGGAAACGAAGAACTGTTCGAGTTCGAACCTGGAGTATTCATCAGCGAAACGGTGATGGCTCCCAGAGATGGATCCAGCGCGGAAGATGATGGTTACCTAGTTACCTTCGCATCTGATATGAACAACGACTTTTCCGAAGCACTGGTATTCGACGCATCTGCGATGATGCAGGGACCCGTGTGTAAAATTCGGCTTCCTGAGCGAATTTCAAGCGGTACCCATGCGACCTGGGTGTCGAGTACCGACCTGTAAGCAACGTGGCCGCCATATGGTGCGTCCTGCGAGGTGACGGTGTTATCACCCGGCGTCGACTTTTTGTAAGCCGTCGATCACGCCTCCAGTAACGGCAGGGGTGCTTCGCCTAGAGCAGCGCGATAGGTGTTGTGGAAATGGTGAAGGGCAGGTTCGTTGCGACCGAACACGACATGGGGCAACGTCCCACTTGCTGCGGACCGTTGCTGGCTCGCACTAGCCACATAGTCCTCATCGCGGATGATCTCAGCAAAGCTTTGAGCAATCTCTTTCAATGCTTCAACTGGGGCGGATTGGATTTCAGCCTTACGTTCCGCACCGATTTCGTCGTTAGTTCCACCCCGGTGGCCACTTGGGTGGGTGTAAAAGGTAATCACGCTCGTATGGCGTCCCGGGGACGCTGAATCTGGATAAGCGCGTACTACGTACATGCCAAAATCATTAGGAAGTAAAATGGTGTTCGGGAAAAGCCAATACACGGGTAACCCGGCGACGGTGATATCCCATTGACCTTCTGGTAGTTCCCTCATGGCATGGATGGCCTTGCGACACAGAATCATTCGATGATGCTGCCCAAAGGTGTCGTAACACTGGACGTTGCCTTCGAAAAATGTTGCCAAGGAATTTTTGTGGAGAGAATTGAAGTGATACGTCTCACCAAATGTGTCCATCGCTAGTTTCCAGTTGCACTCAACTTCGTAGCGGTCACCGCCAAGGCGCTCAAGCGACCCGAAATCCCACGCGTCTAGTTCTTCGGTGAGCTTGGACCCAAGCAGTGCGTCAACATCTAAAGAGCCTGACGGGTCCGGGTTTGCAAAGAGCAGGCCGCATCTCTCGTCAGCGGGTAATTCGATAAGACCGAAGCATTCCTTGTCAATCGAACCAAAATGATCCTCTTTGGGTAACCCAACTAGTGCTCCTTGGGGGTCATAGGACCAACCATGGAACGGACAGACGAAACGCCGTGCCTTCCCACTCTCTCGCTCTTCAACGGCGACCCCCCGATGCCTGCAAGCATTAACGAATGCCCGAAAATGGCCATTTTCGTCGCGAGTTGCGAGGATCCGAGTGTCTAAGTCATTGACTGTCATAAACGATCCACGCTCGGGTAGATCGCCAGATAAACCTAAAACTTGAGGGTGGCTCTGAAAAAATACGGAACGTTCCTTTTGTGCAATCTCGCGGTCGGTGTAGCTATCGGTGGGGTTGAGTCGGATCCCACCGGCGTCTACGTTGAGGCCCGAATCGAGCCTCGCCAATAGCACCTTTACCTGCGATATCTGCTCGCTACGCTGCATGAAATGTCCACCAACCCCGAACTAATTCGATTCTTAATTCCTCTTCAGAAGATTAGTGGGATACCCCATGAACAACGCACCTCTCGATCGTACTGAAATCCATTCTGGTTATTGGAACTCCCATTGGCCGGTCGAATGTGGGGGTAACCGTCGACAAAAAGCACACAGTGGGCGCCTCGATGTAAACGAAGGCGAAGTTAGTGTGACGTCGATCCGGAACGACCGTTGGAACGTTATGGCGGTTAGGCGTGACCCCGGCGAGTGGTACCTCGGGGGGACGATGCCCGCCTTTGTTGGACCGCCTCCGTTCGGGTGGGTGACCCGATTTCACCCAACTTCTCTAAAACCGTTAGCTGAATCCCCTCCCCTACCTTGTGGTGATCATGTGTGGTGCGGGGCAATTCTCGTTCATGCCAACGGCTTAATCATGTCTGTCAATGGCTCTTATCTACACAGCCTTGACCCCCAGGACCTGTCAGTCATTTGTGAACGGGAACTCCCTGTTAACCGGGCCCACAACGGCCTGTTGGCCCTTTCCGATGGCACGCTGGTTACCAAAGACCTGCGCCTTGAAGGCCAGGGTGGCACCACTCTCACTTTTTTGGAACCCCAAAAATTGGAAGTCCGCGACACGCTGGTGTTGCCGGAGGGTTCGATGGGTCGAATCGCCGCTGACCACCATGACGGTGTCGACTCGGTGTACGTGCCAGGAACTGAACATGTTTGGAAAATTGACGTGATCAATGGCTCGCCAAGTATCGCCGAATGGAAATGCAGATACCGCTACTCAGATTCCCAATCAGGTCTCGCGTGGGATTCCTGTATCTCTGACGGTTACCTCTGGCTGATGGACTGCGGAGATATCGATGCTGTGCGCAGCATCCATCGCGCCTTCCCAAACGGACGGTTCGATCAGCCCCCCGGCAAACGCGTGTCATGGCAGAATCCGGCTCCGTGGACAGGTGCCCAGCGGTTACTGCGTATCAATCAATCGAGCGGTGAGTTGGACAGCATCGAGCCGTTCGGGATTCCAGGCGGGGGTATATTCGCTCCCCCTGTAAACATTCCTGAACACGAGGTCGCTGTCGCTTGGGACTCGATTAACGGCGGGCTCGCTGGCATTTCAACCGCTGGCGGTTTGGAGCCACTCTGGCATCTCAACGTCAAGCCAACTATGCAACCGGTCGTCTTCCCAGAATCTGGTGAGCTTGTCATTAACGACTTCACCGACGACCAATCCGATGACGTGGTCGTAGTTGATATCCGAACCGGCGATTTGCTGGCGCGCGTGCCTACCGGGTCGCGCGTCGCAAACGGAATGTTTCTTTCCGCCGGAGATCAACGCGATGTTTACTACTGCTCGACTCTGACGTGGGCAAGGATCTCTTGGGCCTGAATTTTTAGCCAATTAACTAACTGTTGTTAGGTTCCGGGTAGTGTCGGTGCATGGACGAGATGCACGACGCCGTTACCGCGGTCTTAGGCGAGATCGATTTTGACCCTCAGGAACTACATGCGAAATACCTCTCCGAGCGCGATAGGCGACTTCGCGATGACCACAACGGGCAATACGTGGAAACCAGTGGCGAGTTCGCGAAATACCTTGACGATCCCTATGAGGAAGTGACTGATAGAGCACCACTGTTCGATGAGGTCCAGATCGCCATCATTGGTGGCGGCTTCGGTGGGTTACTTATGGGCGGACGTCTACGAGAAGCCGGGTTTGAAGACATCAGGGTCATTGAACGCGGCGGAGATTTTGGCGGTACCTGGTACTGGAATCGATACCCGGGAGCGATGTGTGACGTTGAGAGTTACTGCTACCTCCCGATGCTTGAAGAACTCGACTACATACCCAAACACAAATATTCGTTCGCGCCAGAAATCATGGAGCACACCCAAAATATCGGACACCACTATGACCTCTACAAGAACGCTTGCTTCGGCACATCCGTTACGAAACTGAGTTGGGATGAGAGTATCGCTCGATGGATTATTGAAACCGACCGCGGCGATCGCATGCAGGCTCAATTCGTCGCGATGGCAAATGGCCCCCTCAACCGCCCCAAACTCCCCGGCATCGCCGGCATTGACGCGTTTGAAGGACACACGTTCCACACGAGTCGATGGGATTATGGCTACACAGGGGGCGACAACAGCGGAAACTTGAGTGGGCTAAGCGACAAGAAGGTTGCAATTATTGGTACCGGCGCTACTGCCATCCAATGCGTTCCTCACCTTGGCGAGTCTTCTGAACATTTGTACGTTTTCCAACGAACCCCATCATCAGTTGATGTGCGAAACAATCGCGAAACTGATCCCGAATGGGTCGAATCATTAGAACCGGGCTGGCAATACCGACGAATGGAGAACTTCAACACGCTCGTCAGTGGCGGCGATCAAGACGAAGATTTGGTATCTGATGGTTGGACTGACATTTTTCGCAACTTGACTGGAACATCCGCCAAGTTGGCTGGGCGAAAGCTTGGCCGCCGCATCACGGGCCGCGAGAAGGGCCATTTGATGAAGATGGCTGACTACCAGAAGATGAACACTGTTCGGCGGCGTGTAGACGAGACGGTGGAGGACGCCGCGACTGCCGAGGCTTTGAAGCCTTGGTACCGACAATTTTGTAAACGACCTTGCTTCCACGACGAGTATCTGCCGACTTTCAACCGGCCAAATGTGACTCTGGTTGATACTGATGGCAAAGGCGTTGAGCGCATCACCCCGACTGGCCTTGTAGCCAACGGGGTTGAATACGAAGTTGACTGCATTATTTTCGCCACCGGGTTTGAAGTTGGTACTGGCTATACCCGACGAGCAGGGTACGACATAGTCGGCAGAGCTGGGTTAACGCTGAGTCAGAAGTGGGAGAACGGCCCACGCACATTGCATGGAATGCAAACAACAGATTTCCCGAATTGTTTTTTTCTTGGCTTCACTCATACAGCGGTTACCGTCAACGTTCCACAAGCCCTCAACGAGCAAGCGATGCACATCTCTTACCTAATTTCTCAAGTTAGAGATCAAGGTGGCACCACTATTGAAGCCACTGCGGAAGGTGAGCAGTTCTGGGTTGACGAAATTGAAGACAAGTCCCAGCTCGGGGAACGTTTCCGTGCCGAATGCACCCCCGGTTATTACAACAACGAAGGAAAAACCGGGAATCCGGACGGCTTTTTCACAACTAGCTACGGTGCTGGCCCTCTTCGCTTCCATCGCATTCTCCATGACTGGAGAGAAGACGGTCGATTAGATGGCGCTGTCGTCGATTAAACGCTGCGGGCCAATCGTCAGAGGAGAGCAATAGGGTTCGCTGGTGATCCTGTGCCACCTTCAACTCTGAGCGGCGCCACAGTAAAAAGGAAACTCCATTTGGAATGTTTCTGGCAAGCCGAAGCAAGACGATCCAAACGTAGGTTGTCTAAAAGGTGTACTCCCATCGCAACGATGACCGTTTGGTGAATCGGCATCACCCACTCTGCTGGATGATTTCCGGGTAGCACGTCGCTCACTCCATCGCAGCCGAGAACGGAAACGTCGCGCTCTCGTAGCCACGAAATGCAATCCGGATGCAAACCAGCCATTCCCACCTGGAAAGGATGCCAGGGGCCGAGTTCAGCCCTGCGAGCGTCTCGACCGGTACCAACGAGCAAGATGTCGCCGCTTCCCACAGCGACCTTTTGAGCTTTTTCGCAAGCCTCCAACTCCTCAGAAGTGACGGCGTCTCCAGGTTCGAGCCATTCGACTCCTCGAAGCCTGGGCACATCTAAGAACACCCCGCGCCCTACCACCCCATCAGAAGCGGCCATGATGCTACAGCGAGTGGCTCCGGTGCTCTTCACAGTCTCAGCACCGAAATCGTTGTACATGCGTTTGTCGACAAAGACATGACACAAGGCGTCTATATGGGAAGTTGCCATTCCGTGGAAGGCGACACCAACGAAATCACCAGTCGATTCCATATTTATGCTTGGCGATACACAATCGTCACCGCCCCTCACCATCATGTGAAGGGCAGGGTGGCGATTCTCAGCATTGGGCTCAACCGGCAATTCTCGCGCGCAACTAACAGCTTCGCCATGAACGACCTCCGCAGCCGCGGCGGCCCGCAGCTCTGGAGTAATCAGGTTCAGAGCGCCAGCTTCATCTTCGGCCCCCCAGCGACCCCAATTCTTGACTGACTCGAAAAGCTCTCGATGTTGCTCAGAGGTCATCCATGGACCATTCGACATTGCCATTCCCTCTTGTTCAAATAGTGCGGCGGCTTGACAACACCGCCAATACTTCGTTGACGCATTCTTTCAGCGGTCGTCGCGTATCGACAACTAGTTCAGGATCTACCGGTGGCTCATAAGGGGCGGAAATCCCGGTGAATTCTTCGATTTCTCCATTTCGGGCCTTGCGGTACAAACCTTTTTCGTCGCGCCGCTCACATTCTTCAAGCGGGGTGTTTAGGTACACCTCTACGAACGTCGAAGGTGTGTGCAGGCTCCGAACCAGCTCTCGGTCACGAAGGTATGGAGATATGAAGGCAGTAAGAACGATTAATCCCGAGTCGCAGAAGAGCCGCGCTACTTCTCCAACTCTGCGAATGTTCTCAGTTCTATCCGCAGCCGAAAAGCCCAAATCACGGTTGAGGCCAAACCGAATATTGTCACCGTCTAAGACGTAACTCCCAACCTTACGAGAATGAAGTTCTGCCTCTAGAGCAAGAGCGAGCGTCGATTTTCCTGATCCCGAAAGGCCGGTAAACCAAACGGTGCAAGATCCATGTCCCGATCGGAGGTTCCTGGCTTCCGCATCAATCAACCCCTCTGATCGAGTGATATTGCCCGATTTCGGGACCTCAACCATCAACAAAGCCCTTCTCAATCAGAAGTTCGACAATGGCCTTCACGCACTGGTCCACTGTCGTCTCAGCAGTGTCTAAGCGCAAATCAGCATCTTCCGGTGCTTCGTAGGTGGCTGAGACTCCTGGAAATTCTTCGATGTCGCCCCGCTCAGCCGCCTCATACAGGCCAGTTGTGTCCCGATTTCGGCAAACTGCAAGTGGCGTGTCGAGAAACACTTCAATCCATTGGTCGGCTCCGACTAGCTGTTGAGCCCGTGCACGTGCGTTGGCCTGCGGCGCGACTAAAGCTGCGATTGCGATCAACCCTTGACTGTTCATTAGGCGGGCGATTTCTGCGACACGGCGAAGATTTTCGGAACGATCCACAGGTGTAAAGCCAAGATCTTTGCTAATTCCAAGGCGCACGTTTTCGCCATCCAACCGCACGATCGAGTTCCCGCGGTCGAACAAACGGCGCTCGAGAGCGGTAGCAAGTGTGCTTTTTCCAGCCCCGGTGAGTCCGGTTAATAAGATGGTGCAAGGACGTTGCCGATAGCGAATCTGCCGTTCTACCACTGCAATTGTTGAAGCCTGCACTTCGAGCGAGTCCTTGGGCGTTTGATCCCACGGAGATACCGGACCCGAAATCATCCCGGCTGCAACGGTGGAATTACGAATCCGGTCAATCAGGATAAAAGAACCTCCGGCACGGTTACTCTCATAAGACTCGAAGAGCATTTTGCGATCAGCACTTATCGCACAGTGGGCGATGTCATTAAGTTGAAGCACCGCTGTTTTCGCTTTTTTTCCAGTGTTCACGTCCAATAGGTACCGAATCGCGTCAACCGTCACGTTTGCGGTCCCGTGATGTGATTGCAGAATTAGCTGCTCCCCGAGATCCAGTGGTTTCTCAGCCATCCAAATGATCGTGGCTTCAACAGAGGCATCGAAATCGACTTTCCCGTGCTCTTTAACGAGGAGATCTCCTCGACTCATGTCAATTTCATCGCCAAGAGTCAAAGTGACGGCATCACCCGCCGACGCCACCTCGAGATCCCCGTTAAACGTCACTATGCGTTCCACGGTGGATGAAATACCAGAGGGGAGCGCAGTGACTCGATCACCGGGTCGGACCTGTCCCGAGGTGATACTCCCCGCGTATCCTCTGAAATCTGCGTGTGGACGAAGAACCAGTTGAATGGGAAGGCGAAACTCAACGGCTTTGCCGGGTTCAGTGATATCTACGACATTGAGATAATCGATCAGCGGCAGGCCAGAGAACCACGGCATTGTCGCACTCACTTCCACAACATTGTCACCATGCAGCGCCGAAATGGGAATGTACTCAAGCGATCCAATGCCGAGGTTTGCGGAGTGTTTGTTGTAATCGGCAATGATTTCCAAAAAACGGTCCTCGGAATAATCGACAAGATCCATTTTGTTCACCGCGATGACTAAATGTTTCACACCCAAAAGCACCGCAATATAGGAATGTCGGCGCGTCTGTTGTACCACTCCTTTTCGAGCGTCTACCAAAATCACAGCCAGGTCGGCCGTCGATGCTCCAGTCGCCATATTTCGGGTGTATTGCTCATGACCTGGCGTATCAGCGATGATGAAATTTCGATGTCGCGTCGCGAAATATCGGTAGGCGACGTCGATGGTGATTCCTTGCTCCCTTTCCGCTTTCAATCCGTCAGTGACGAGCGAGAAATCGATGTCGCCGTTACCCGTTCCGAGATGAGAGTCAGCTTTTAATGTCTCGAGATGGTCATCTGCGATGAGTTGTGAGTCGTGTAGCAAACGGCCGATGAGCGTGGACTTTCCATCATCAACGCTTCCGCAAGTAATAAACCGCACCAGATCTTTTTGAATTCGCTGATCGAGATACGCGGCGATGTCAGACTCGATGAGCGGATCGCGCTCAAACATCAAAAATACCCTTCACGTTTCTTTTCTTCCATTGACGCAAGTTGGTCATGATCGATAATTCTGCCTTGACGCTCAGAGTGCCGATCCAAAAGCATCTCCTGGATAACTTCCGGGACAGTGGTAGCCATGGATTCGATGGCTCCTGATAGCGGGTAACACCCCAAGGTTCGAAAACGCACCCAACGCGTGCGCGGCTGCTCTCTTGGTCTTAACGGGAATCGAGCGTCGTCGACCATGATTAAGTTCTTATCGCGCTCCACGATCGGCCGGGGTGCTGCGAGGTAGAGCGGAACTACCTCAATGTTCTCCAGATGGATGTAGTGCCAAACGTCGAGTTCAGTCCAATTACTAATGGGAAAGACACGAATACTTTCCCCATCTGAGACCTTTCCGTTGTACAGATTCCATAGCTCGGGTCTCTGTCTCTTGGGGTCCCAGTGGTGATTGGTGTCTCGGAAGCTAAAGATTCTTTCTTTGGCCCTTGAACGTTCTTCGTCTCGGCGCGCACCACCGAAGGCTGCGTCGTGGTTTCCCTGAGTCAACGCCTGTTTCAGAGCATCGGTTTTCATAATGTCGGTATATGTTTGAGATCCGTGGTCGAACGGGTTGATTTGAGCAGCTAAACCTTCAGGATTGCTGTGTACCAGTAATTCCAAACCAAGTTCAGTGCAGATTCGATCACGAAATTCGATCATCTCTTTGAACTTCCAAGTCGTGTCGATATGCAGTAGCGGGAAAGGAATCGGACCAGGGTGGAAGGCTTTTCGCGCTAAATGCAAAAGCACAGATGAGTCCTTGCCAATCGAATACAACATGACGGGTCTTCGAAATTGGCTAACGACTTCTCGGAACACATGAATAGCTTCCGATTCAAGTGAGTCCAGATAGCTACGGCGCTGTGGGGAAAGCGATGTGTTCTGCACGGTGCCGCTACCTACCTTTCGGCCTCGTTGCGCTCTGCGATGTTAGATGTCCTTCGCCGGTAAGGCCACAAGCATGGCTTCAATTGGAGTCACTTTCTAGCGGCTCATAACTCAGCGAAGCCCCAATTACCGGGGAAGACAGGTAGACAAAGACCGCGCCTTCGCGTTCAAACGTTTGAGGAGCGCCATCTGGTATTTCACCCAGGAGATACCTTTGACCGCCATTTACGAACTGCCACATTCCACGGCCATCGCTGTCGATCTCGTCAAGTCCCTCCATCGTGGACCTTTACCAATTGAGTCGGATGTCGAACCGTGAACGAATTCTTTGGTCAAGACTGTCTTCAAAGAAACAACCTGGGTGTTCCTTCAGAATCCGTTCCACTTCGCTCCGAGCCGTGTCGAGTTGCGTAGGACGTCCTGTTTGCTCCCAGAGCTTGAAGTCTGTTCGATCAGCCACGCTTGGATAGACGAAGTCCGTGGTCATCCTCTTGAGTGTGTCGGATTCACCTAAGAAATGTCCGACCTCCACAACTACCTCCTGAGTCATTACCGGATCGATTTCTTGAGTCTCTACCGGCCGCAAGGAGCTCATGATGGCACCGAGCATGTCGTTGTCAACGACGTAGCTTTCGAATGACGCAGCCATGAGTGCGGCCTGCATCCCGCAAGCTTGTGTGACCAGATTGCTACCCGCCTGAGCTGCCAATGTTACGGTTAAAGCCTTTTCTGCTCCGCTTTGGACATCGGAAGTTTTGGCGTCGCTGGCCCCGGCAATCGACCGATTGGGCAGACCCAGTGATCGAGCAACTTGTGTCGCAGCGGCCATCGCCAATGCTTGTTCGCCCCCGCCGCCGCTCATACCTCCGGTACGTAGGTCGACGATCATCGGCTCAGGTCCGCAAATTACCTTGGCTGAAGGATTTACAAGCCAACTGAAGACCATTCCCGCCAATGCTTCTGCCATGGTCTGGCTGATCGCAGCACCAAGCCCAGCTGGAGACGAAGCGCCGACTTGGCCAAACACATTTGCATGTGCGGGGATTCCGAGTTGCGCTGCGACGCGAAGCACCTCCATTGCATGTTCACTCATCCGCAAGGGCGGCGTGACGTGGTTGACGTTAAATGAGAGAAACGGACGTTGAATAAACAACTCTTGAGATCCCGCTATCTCGAAACACAGTTCCGCGACCTCCGTAGCTGTCGCGCCGTTCGTGGCGCTAGTGGCGACATGTTTCCTAGTTGCGGCCAGGCATGCGTAGGCAGTGTTTATGTCGAGTGTTTCCTCATCGGGCATGTCTCCTGCGACAAGGGGCCGGCTCAGAAAGTGGATGTGTTGCAAACCTTCAACGAGCCGAGCTACGTCGTAGAGATCTCGAAGGGTGGAGGGGCGGTACTGGCCGTTGTTGATGTCGATAATCATCGGTGCCGCGCCTCCGGTTCCTAGGTGAACACGGTGTGCGGAGAGATCTAAGTCGTACTTGCTGTCTCTACCGCAAAGGACGAAACTTGACGGCGCCTGCTCGACCAAAGATTGGACAAGTTCGCGCGGGTACAGCAGCCTTCCGTTGACCACCTTTCCGCCAGCCTCGACGACGAGGTCAATTACAAAGTCGGGTGCTTCGCTCACACCCACCGTTTCCAACAGGGTGTACATTCCGTCGACTATTTCGTTGATTTGTGGAATGGTAAGCGGCTGATAGCGGCCTCCTGTGAGGCCTGGAGGGACCGGGTTCGGCGACGTTTCGCGCCTTGTTTCTGCTGCTGTGCGTCCCCGCCGTCTGCGGCCGGGTCGAGTCATCACGTCCCCCGATGCCGTCGGACTACCAGTGTGGAGAAACCGATTCTATGTTGAGTTGCCCGGCAAGTCCCGCACTTCGGTGCACCGCTGCGTCTCTCCATTCCTGAGATGAGCTCATGGCGAGCAGTGCCGCCCGATTGGGATATTTTGCTATCGCGACCTCGTCCCATAGTTCTTCCACTTGCCCAAGAGCCAGGAAGGTGACATCGGCATGGAAGACTACTTCCCCTCCATATTCGCCGATCAACTTTGAGACCGCTTGTCCGTACAGTTGATAGGCCTCCCGTCCGGTGAGTTCGCTTGGCCGGTCATCTTCGTATTGCGCAAGGTCCTTGAATTTCAACAAATTCACCATGTAGATCGGTCCGTCAGGACCGGGTTGCATCATCTCCTTTATGCGTTCTGTACTAGTTGGCAGTACTTCATTAGTGACTTCCATCGTCACACCTCATTTTTGTATCTAGTCATCGGTCCGCGTCAGAACAACGCTGTTCCCTCTTCAAACCCAGTAGCACAGGTTTTGGCTCGTTCATTGACGAGACATTTCGGCCTTGGCGGCTGTCTGCGTCTCGGCCGGTGTTCTTTTACCTAGTTCGATAACGAGTTCATGCAGCTCGCCAGTGAATTCATATGGCGCTGTGTATCTGGCTGAGACCGCTGAACCATGGTCTCGCCCGACGCTCGCTCCAATCGAGCTAATCATTCTCATCATGAACGGCAATTCGATCGTCCCGCAGACCGTTTCGCCCACGGCAAGGTCGATTCGTCCGGTCGTGGAGCTCGTACGCGCAACCTTGACGGACAACACACTTTCACCTGGCGGTACCTTGATTTCCGATTCAATAATGGAGTGCTCGTTGAAGGCGTTGTAGTCAACTACCAAACGGGAGTTTTGAATAAACACCGTTAATCCCGAGTTTTCGTTACCTGTCGCGTAGAGCACTCCTTCGTCGTTTTCTCCACATCTGATCCGTGCAGTCATGTCCCATAGTCGACCCGAAGGCGATGGTGCGGCCTGGGCTGGTATCGGAGACATCGGCGGTTGATAACGGTATCGCCGATGAGTGGGGTGCGGTGAGTGATCGTCAAGGCGTGAACCAAAGAGTTCGATCGTGCGGTCGTCTAGTGGAAGAACGCCGTGAGTTTCTGCTTCTTCCCACCACCGGTCGATTAATAGTTCGAGCTGGTCTGGTTCTGCGTCTGCAAGGTCATTACATTCAGATTGGTCTTCAGACAGGTTGTATAGCTCCCAACGGTCTTCCTCGAATGGTTGTCCTTTGATGTGTCGCGTTACTGCCTTCCACCATGTCCCGTTGTCTTCTGCGATGAGGGCCCGCGAACCGAATTGTTCGAAGTACTGAAGGGTGTTGGTTGCTGGGGCATCAGGAGCGTTGAGGATTGAAGCGAACGATGACCCAGTGACGGGCAGTTGTTCGAGCCCGTTGTAGGTGTCGGGTGCGGCGATCCCTAGAAGTTCGTAAATAGTTGGCGTTATATCTGAGACGTTGACGAATTGCCTACGCAATGTCCCGTCCTGTTCATGATCGATGCCTGCAGGCCAATGAAAGATCAGCGGGACGTGTACGCCACCTTCGTGAGTGTTTTGCTTGTACCACTTGAATGGGGCATTGCCGCACTGGGCCCAACCCCAGGGGTAGTTGGTATGGCTGTGGGGTCCACCGATTTCTTCAATCTGGTCGATGAGGTCTTCAGGAGAGTCGAAAACACCGTTGAAGAATTTCATTTCGTGCATTACGCCGAACGGGCCGCCTTCTTGTGAAGCTCCGTTGTCGGCGAGGAAGACAAAGATGGTGTTTTCTAATTGACCCATTGAGCGGAGTCCATCAACAAAGACACCTATTTGGTCGTCGGTGTGGTCGAGAAACGCGGCGAAAGCTTCTTGGAGTCGGCAGGCAAATTCCCGGTGAGTGGACGGTAGCTCTTCCCAAGGTTCGACCCCGGGGTTCCTGGGTGCAAGTTGCGTGCTTGGCGAGGTGACCCCAAGTTCAACCTGTCGTTCGTACCAACGTTGCCGAACGACGTCCCATCCTTCGTCGTATCGGCCTCGATACTTCCTGAGGTAATACTCGGGCGCTTGGTGGGGGGCGTGAGTGGCTCCGAACGGTAGATAGGCGAAGAAGGGGCGATCCGGACGCACCCCTTTGCTGTCATTGATCATTCGCAGCAACTGGTGGACGAGGTCTTCGCTGAGGTGATATCCGTCCGCTGGAGTAGCTGGTGGTTCGATGTGGTGGTTGTCGACCACTAACTCGGGATAGAACTGGTCGGTCTCTCCTTCAAGAAACCCGTAGAACCGGTCGAATCCTCTTGCAAGTGGCCATTGATCGAAAGGGCCGGCTGACGAGATGTCGTTGGTTGGGGCGAGGTGCCACTTTCCGGCACAGAAAGTCGCGTATCCCTGAGCTTTGAGTACTTCTGCCATCGTCGAGGCGTGGTTGGAAATGTGTCCAAGTTGATGCGGAAAGCCGGTTTCGTGATTGGACACGGACCGCATACCAACTCGGTGTTGGGATCTACCGGTGAGGAGAGAGGCCCTCGTCGGTGAACACAATGGTGTGACGTGAAAATTGGTGAATTGCAGCCCGTGGTTGGCAAGAGCGTCGATATTGGGTGTGTCGATGTCGGATCCGTAACAGCCGAGTTGCGAGAATCCTGTGTCGTCCATCAGAACCAGGACCACATTGGGTGCATCATCACCTGGGTGTGGGCGAACCGGGAAGTGCGGTTCGGATTCGTCAAGCGTTCGACCTATCCGACCTTTGAACGTTGGGAGGGGATCAGGCGTCACGGTTCTTCCTTTAGATCGAAAAGGCGGTTAAGTCGTCGCCGAGAATGATGTCGCCGTCGAAATGCTTACGGGCTAGCGCTACCCATTCGGGGTACTGCTCTTTTGATGGGGCCGGCACCATGTGAGTTAACACAAGTTTTTTTACACCTGCGCGGGCCGCGGTTTGTGCCGCCTGTTCAACGTCGGAGTGGTAGTCAAGTATGTCCTGGGCCATCGGGTTGGGACTGAGTTCGACAAGGTCTCTGCGGATAACAGTTTGGACGTATGCGTCTGCTGATGCCGCTAGATCGTCCACTCCTTCGCAGGGAATGGTGTCGCCAACCAGCGCAACAGACGCGGACTCATGTTCGATTCGGTAACCGAGAGTCGGTCGCACGGGAGCATGCACTGTTGCGGCTGTGCTGACGAAGACATCGTCGAGTTCGAAACTTTCACCTGGCGCAAGCTCAATGACGTCTACCTTTGGGCCGTGCGTGAGCGCGTCGTGATGTTCAATTCGGTAACCGATATCTGCTTCCAGCGCGTGTAGCTGTCGAGCTACAAATTCCTTTATCCCAGGCGGACCGTAGATAGCGAGTGGCGCATTTCCTTGACTCATGATCCAGTGAGTTGTGATCACGTCGTTGAGGTCGCAAATATGGTCACTGTGTAGGTGAGTGATAAGTACCGCTCGCAGGAACAATGGGAGCGTGTCGGCTCCCGCCATCCTCATCACCACTCCCCTTCCGGCATCAACCAGTATGTGGATGTCATTGGCTTTCACAAGCGTCGAGGGGCCTGCACGATTTGCGTCCGGTAAGGGTGATCCGGTGCCGGTAAGGATGACTTCCATATATCAAAGGTACTTTCCGTGCCGGTGTTTCGAAGCACATGTTGGCCGCTGACTCAGGTGTTGACGCTACAGCCAAGTCTTCAGGTCAAAGTTTGTTGTTGGCGCCAAAGTTTGTTGTTGGCGCCTCTGTAACACCGCGGCCGCGTGCTGACGCAAATAGTCCCTTGAGGGCGAAGTTTGCCATGAACTGCGTCCCGTCTTGTCCCGAAC
>Ga0114999_10000442_pt1 | contig 61559 bp, 62 predicted proteins | sample ArcticOcean_MG_C_3_FD_89820 | JGI IMG/M metagenome (GOLD analysis project Ga0114999, IMG submission 89820) | Marine microbial communities from western Arctic Ocean - ArcticOcean_MG_CB8_126 | ecosystem: Environmental > Aquatic > Marine > Oceanic | place: Arctic Ocean: Canada Basin | collected...
GGAGCCTGATTAAGAATCATGTCAGAATTTCCTGATATCAGCCGTTCGAAGGCATTGTATAAACGAGCCGGAGAACTTATTCCCGGCCATACACAATTATTCGGTCGAAGAGCCAGCCTGTTCGCCGATGGTGTCAGTCCTCTTTATGCGAACCGCGCAAAAGGATCCAGGTTCGTCGACGTGGATGGCAATGAATATCTCGATTGGGTGAATGCAGTGAGCGCCATAATTTTGGGCCATGCTGATGACGTGGTGGACGCTGCGGTTAAAGAGCAGATTGATAAGAGCAGTATTTTCACCATCAACAGCGCGTTAGAGGTAGAACTGGCTGAAGAATTGGTCGATACCATTCCCAGTGCGGAGATGGTTCGCTATGCCAAAGCGGGCGGTGAGGCCTGTGCCTTGGCAGCCCGTATTGCCAGAGGAACCAAAGATAAAGACATTATTCTGTTTTGCGGTTACCACGGCTGGCACGACTGGTATCAATCCGCCAACTACCTGGTTGATCCGGAGAGTGGAGAATTTCCCTTTGCGGGGATCGAACCCATTGGGGTGCCGCGAGTGCTTGCGGGGACTGCGGTTCCCTTTTCCTACGGTGATTTGAATATGCTGGAAGACCTGTTAAAGCGACATAAAGGAGAAGTCGCTGCCGTGATGATGGAACCCATGCGATCAGAACTTCCACCCGATGGTTATCTGGAAAGCGTGAAGGCGCTCGCGCATCAATATGATGCATTTCTCATCTACGATGAGGTCTCATGTGGTTGGCGTATACGCCTTGGCGGTGTACAGGAATATACCGGTGTCATCCCGGATATGACGGTCCTGGCTAAATGTATGACCAACGGTTATCCCATGGGCGCGGTAGTTGGATCGCGTGAGGTGATGGCGCCGGCGTCACGAATGTTTATCTCGAGCTCCTACTGGAGTGACAATATAGGCCTGGTTGCAGCACTCACGACAATTCGAGAACTGAAACGTCGTGACTCAGAAAATAGATTTGAGGAAATCGGGGAAAGGTACCGTGTATTAATGAATGATGCATTTGCTTCATCAGGTTTATCGGGAAGCTGCGTCAGCCATTATGTATGCCCTACTATACAGTTCGATATTTCAGAGGAGCTCATTCCCAAAGCCAGCACCTTGTATATCCAGGAAATGTCCAGGCGAGGCATCCATACACGCCTTACTGTCAATGCGACGCTCGCGCATACTGAAGAGGATATAGAACAAACCTGTCAGGCGGCAGCGGAGTCGTTTGAAGTGATAAAAAAAGGTGTGGATGCTGGAAACCTGGATAGTTTACTGGTCGTCGATATTAAACAGGAACCCTTTCGAAGGTTGGTGCGATAGAGAAGGACAATCAATTTACGATTTCGGATTGCAGATTGAGAGTATGATACGTGATGTCTAGACAGTGAACAGCATGCAGTGATCAGTTGCTATCGTACTATATTAGTGAGATTTACTTTATTTTGTTTTCATCCCTTTTCTCACTGAGAGGATCCCGCAGCCGCGGGTCAATAACGTGCGAACAGTAGTTATTGAATTAATTTCGACCATTGAACCGAGAACTCAGAACCTTTCATCCTTATACACACCTAGGGTCCTTCTAGACCCGAGCGACGGTAGATTTCCTCAAGAGAGATGCCGATAGGGCGATAGGCGGGATTTCTCGGAAGATCCGCATACGCAGCGAGAATATAACTGCCCAATGTTTTGCCATCGATGAAAAGACGTCGGGCACCTCTTCGCCCTTAATCAGTGCCTCAATGGTCATACCTGCGACGAAAGCATCGCATTCTTCCTCGATACTATTGCGATGAAACCTGCCGTGGACGGAGTGAACAGCTTCATGAAAGATCGCCTCCATCATCTGGTAGGGCAGCTGATGGAGAAAGTGGGCGTTATTCATTTCCAGGATTTTAACATATATCTTTTCTTTCCCTATGATACTCTGGTGCCATACGCCGCGAGGACCGCCGAGTTTTGAGCTGAAAATGATGCGTCCCTCATCGAGGATTTTTTCAACTCGGTCACAGAGTATCGTGCCTCGTGGCGTTCTGCCAAATGACGACTCCCGCATTTTCTCCAACTCGTCACCGATAATCTGTTTACCGGACACCTGCATGTTTTCGGGAGCCGGCTCAGGAAGCTGTGATATCCGATACAGGGCAAGGAAAAGGAAGATGAAGATTCCCACTGACCCGATCAGTTTTAATCTTGTTGAACGTAGCTCTAGCATCGGCAATCAGATCAATGATTATAAAGGGAAGTGCCGCATGAAGGAAATGTAATTACCTTGCGATAATTAGCTAATTAATCTGTTTATCTTACTAAAGACAAGATGTGTGAAATAAGGGTTATCATGAAAACATATATCAATATTCATTCTAATTTCAGTTATTTTCTAAATGCACTGGCGTTTAATATAATTCTGATAACTGTGGTGATGAGCGCTCATCACGAAACATATAAAGTGGTGCACGGTTGGCCGCAGTTACCGGAAAATGATGCTTTAGATCAAGTGACGGGTGTGGGAGTGGACTCTCGCAATCGCGTTTTTATCTCTCATCGCGGCGCCAATCCGATTCGCGCTTTTGAAGCTGAATCCGGTAAACAGGTCGCCGCCTGGGGTCATGCTGTAATAAATAGTCCCCACGGTCTGGAAGTTGATAGAGAGGATAATATATGGATTACTGACACCGGTAATCACCAGGTCTACAAATTCAGTAATGAGGGAAAGCTTCTCATGACCGTCGGCACCAAAGGAGAGACAGGTGCTGACAAGGAACATTTTAAAAGACCAACCTCAGTTGCCGTTCTACCAAGTGGAGAATTTTATGTAGCCGACGGTTATGGCAATAGCCGCGTTGTGAAATTTGATAAGAACGGTGAATACCTCCTTGAATGGGGGCAGAAGGGTGAGGGGCCTGGAGATTTCAATACAGTTCATGGTATCACTGTAGATGAAAAAGGAAAAGTGTATGTAGCGGATCGATCAAACAATAGAATTCAGGTTTTTGAGGGGAACGGAAGATTTATCACTCAATGGCAAAGTGAAAAGATTGGTCGCCCTTGGTCCGTTGCCTATGGTTCGGATGGGTATATTTACGTGGCTGATGGCGGCGATGTTAATGATACGCCGCCAGAGCGCAATGGGGCGGTTAAGTTGGATTTAAATGGCCAAGTCATCGCCAGGTGGGGGAGCTTTGGCAGTTACGACGGTCAATTTTACTGGGCACACGATATCGGTGTCGATAAAGACGGCGCCGTCTATGTGGTTGATGTCCATCATGGCATGCGCGTTCAGAAATTCGTGCGCAGTCAGTGAATGAATTAAATTTGCGAAAGGGCAGTGATTTTCCGCTGAGCGGGTTGATAGCTGACAATTCTTTGTTGAAATCAGAAAAGTGAAATCAAGCGAGAAATCGGTCACAACGTATTATCTTGAAATGCAGTCATCCTCCTGGCTGAAGGAAAAATGTGAATCGAAGGGGTTAGTTGTCAGTGAATGTGAGGTGGCACAGTTTCAAGTTAATAGATTTCTGTATCAGCTCATCGGTGAAGATTGGGAATGGAAAAGTAAGCTCTCGTGGGCTGACGGGCAATGGCGGTCCTTAGTTGAGAGTGAAAACCATAGAACATGGATGGCTTATTTAAACGGTTCAGTAGCGGGTTACTATGAACTCTCTAAAAACGAATCGGATGTTGAAATCCTCGCTTTTGGTTTAGCACCGCCATTTATAGGCAAGGGTTTCGGTGGCTACTTCTTGTCTTACGCTGTTAAATCAGCCTGGTCTTGGGTGGGCGCGGAACGCGTCTGGTTACATACAGACTCCCTGGATCATCCTAGAGCATTACAGAACTATTGCGCACGCGGATTTAAGATTTTTCGAGAAGAGACCGCGAACAGATAAATTCATGGCAAAAAGAAGTCGTCAGTATTAGAGCTTATGGCTGCTTATTTAATTATTGGCTGTGGTTTGTTTTTTCTGACCGAAGCATTAATTGGTTTATTTAAACCGGGTGTATACAAAGCTGTAGAGCCAGAATCACGAAAAGATAGACCGTTTATTTTACCGATCATGGGCAGTATCCTCATTATTTGGGACATGGCTTGTGTGGGGCTGAACATCCCACCGGTGTACATTGAAGATTGGGCGCTCGTGGTCCTTGGTATTCCCTTTATTTATAAAGGAGTATTGACGGCTTTTCCCCCGACAGACTGCAGAAAACTTTGGAGAAAATTAAATCCCAACCAAGATTGTGGAAAAGTAAGTGTGTCGGAAGGATTTTTGTCAGCGGCATTCTTTTTATTTGGGGAACAGTATGGATCGGATAATGACGCCGCGAATGTTAAATAATTGCCATACAGCGATAGGATAAATAAATAAAATGACGATGGGACTAAGCTTACCGCAAACATTGAGGGCAACTCTTAATAAAATTAAAGAGTGTAACGCAGCTGTCAGTGGGAATTATCTCGATATTGGAAGCGGTCATGGAGAGTTGATCTCCGAGGTTATTGCTGAATTTAAAGTCGAACCTCACGCCTGTGATTATACGGATGAGTTAATTCAAATTCCCGATCAATCGGTTGATATAGTAGATTTAAACAAGCAGACACTTCCCTATGAGGATGATTATTTTGATTTAGTTACCTCAACTGAAGTAATTGAACACCTTGAAGATTATCGGGGTACGTTAAAGGATATATATAGAGTATTAAAACCGGGCGGTATCCTCGTATTATCAACCCCTAATATTCTTAATATTAAATCGAGACTAAGGTTTTTAATTTTTGGATTCTGGAATTTATTCGGCCCTTTGCATCTTAAAGAAAGCAAAAAATACAGTACTGGTGGGCATATCAACCCGATTGCCTATTTTTATCTAGCGCATTCACTCTCTGAAATTGGATTTAAAAAAGTAAATGTATCGATCGATAAAAAGCAGACTTCCTCCATGATCGGATTAATATTTCTTTGGCTGCCGGTTAAAATATTTGGTGCGCTCGCCTTTCGAAAAGAACGCATTAAATACCAGACCATCGATACTACTAATGAGCGTTTTGTGCGCGAGATGAACAGCTCAAAACTCCTTTTGGGAAGGACGCTCATTGTCGCGTGTATTAAACCCTGATCGGATGATGATGGGTTAAAAAATCGCGTCTTGGTTTTCCTTTTCGTCCCTTAATTAATAAAGCATTTAAATAAGACGAAGACGATGAGACAGACCCGTCTTCGCATTAGTCTACGACGTGGCAAGCGAAGAGGAAGATTTTATGATTGCATTCACCCCATCGGTCTAAAAGGGGATATAAATCAAGGCATTTCCAGCGGCTATACCTTAATAAATCTTATAATTGAATTTGGTTTTTTCAATATCGCCTACCTTTGGGTTACTAAAATTAACCCTGGCTCCAGAAATTTTGTCATGCTTACCTTTCTTCTTATCCTTTTTCAGTATTTGAAATGAAATACTTTTATTTCGCTGAGTCGTATTGATACTCAGTATTTCAACACTGAATATTAATTGTTCAGCAAAGTCCGGCTTGTTAAATGGAATCGAATTTCCAGAAGAATTGTCATCAAGGCTAAAAGTCTGATGATTGGGTGCGGTAACTTTATCCACCTTATAGAGTGAAATAGCAGCTTCTACTTCTCCTGACGCTTCAGCACCCGAAGTCTCAACTTTAACGACCTAATTTTTCGGTCTAATAAAGAGCTTTTCACGCCATGCATCTGAGTCATTGCCACCTGCGGAATAAGCTAAGTCGACATTTCCACCCGAGAGGAAGAATGCGGCGACGAGCGTGAATTTTAGAAGATTATTTTGGCTGAATCTATTCATATCCTACTCCTATTTACATATTTGCGTTAATTTATACGTTACCCTGATTAAAAGCTGAATGGATGCTATTGATAAATCAATGCAAAAATATCCAACCTTCCACACCAGGCATTGAATAATGTAATTGATAAACCTACATTCGTGTTATTGAAAGGTGTCGTAACGCGGGAACTTTTCTTGTATCAATTTTAAATCAGGCAATAGTTATAGAAAGATAATGGGATGGCAAAGTGGCTGCTTATTGACGGTTATAACCTGATGTTTCGCTCGTTTTATGGGATGCCGGATCTGATCCGTTCGGATGGGTTTCCCACGAACGCGATCCACGGATGGGTGCGTACCCTCTGGCGACTGGTGGATGATGAATCACCAGACCACATGGTGGTGTTTTTTGATCTTGGCGGCGACAAACGGCGCGAGGCTTTACAACCAGAATACAAGGCCAACCGTGAAGCCTGCCCCGAACCGCTCAGTTTACAGATACCATTTATTAAGGAGATAACCTTGGCGATGGGTTACGGAGGGATAGAGAAGGAGGGCGTTGAAGCAGATGACCTGATCGGGGTGAACGCACGCGAATTGGCAAAGAACGGTGAGGAAGTGCTAATCGTCAGCGCGGATAAGGACCTCGCGCAGTGTGTTACAGATGGGGTTACACAGTTGCTTCCTCCACCCACGGCAAATCCGAAGCTGGGGTGGCGACGTCTCAACGCCGAGGGGGTGAAAAGAAAATTTGGTGTAAGGCCGGATCAAATACCCGACTATCTGGCCCTTATTGGGGATACATCAGATAATATACCAGGGCTTCGAGGAGTTGGGCCTAAAACAGCCGCTAAATGGCTCAATGGTTATGGTAACCTGGAAAGAGTGATTGAAAATTGTGGAAAATTAAAACCCCAACGTTTTCAGTCCCAGGTTTATGAAAAAGCAGATGCTCTACGTTGCAACTTACTAATGACAACACTTCAATACGATCACGAAAGTCATGTTTCATCGAAATTTACACCCGATCGTGAAAAACTTCTCGCCCTTTTAAGCGAATTGGAAATGAAAACCGCTCATCGAGACGCAAGTGAGCGCTATGCAGAATAGAGGGTAATCAAATTTGCGGGAAAATTAAATAACCTCTACGGTCCGTACGCGTACGAAATAAGCAACCGTCTGCGGTAACGTAAAGTGTCTTCAGATCCGCATCCCCAAAAGTGCAGTTCGTTGGATTGTCCCTGGGGACAGGATGCGTTTCCAAAACGCGACCATCGGGAGCAAAGACATAAATCATTGGACCTGGTCCGCTCTCTTCAGAACCGGCGGTGGCAATAATATTGCCTTCAGTGTCCAGGCACATCCCATCGATGCCACGGTGGGGGGTAAATTTATGAAGCACTGAACATTCTCCCAGGCTACCATCAGCTTTGATGGGATAAGCGCGTAATTCCATTTTAAGTTTGTATTCGCTTTGAGCGACATAGAGGACCTTTTGGTCCGGAGATATCAATAAACCATTAGGTTTTGTTGTGTCATAGGTAACACGCGTAAGATTCCAGGTGTCATCCGGTAAAGGATCAGCGCGGAAGACGGATTGATGATCGAGTTCTAAATTATCAACTTTATCCCCATAGCGAGGATCGGTAAACCAAAGTCGGCCTTCTTTATCAAAGGCTAAATCATTTGGGCTGTTTAATTTTTCCCCTTCAAAATTGTCGGCGATAACCGTCGTTGTCCCATCTTTATTATAGCGCACCATACGATGGGTATCTCCCAGAGTATTGCCTTCGCAGGCATAGAGTTGCCCGTCCCTGTCAAACATGAGCCCGTTGGCTTCCGTTAGTGTCAGTGCGAAATGCTGAGCACTCACCGCTGGCCGGGTGATAGCGCATGATGCGATTTTCCGGACAATGAGAAAATAATACCGCTTCACCATCCCACGCGGGCCCTTCCGTGAAACTGTAGGGTCCTGCGACAAGTTCAAATTCCCAACTCATGATTTAATTAAGATCTACGATTAATTTATAAGACTTAAATGACTAACGCAAACAGCCTAAAATGGATTTAATATAAAGTGAAATTATCTTTTAAAAAAAATTAAATTATTTATCTTCCTCCTATCAATGAAAATTGAAGATCATGGTATCAAATAATGCGAAACAAAAAAAAGCAACCGTACATACCCTGAGTTGTCGCCTTAATCAATCGGAGTCGCAGATCATTCGTGAAAAGCTGGAAGAGGCGGGTTATTGTTACGTGCCTTTCGGGGATAGGGCGGACCTGGCAGTTATTAATACCTGTACCGTAACGCGTGAGGCGGATGCAAAAAGCCGACAGGCGATCCGCCAGTTTATACGCGCAAATCCTCTGGCGCGCGTACGCCTGGAAAGAATAAGCGCAGATTTTGTCGAGGGATCACTTGTCGAAGTGCTAAATTAAAAGAATGAAAAAACTTCTGCTCTGGGACATAGACGGAACTCTACTTATATCCGGCGGGGCCAGCAGGCGTGCCTTGGAATACTCGATTAACAGGATATTCTCTATCGAGGCATCACTCGACGATATTGATTTTAGTGGTCGCACTGATCTTAGTATCTTCAGGCAATTTTTCAGTAAATACGAGTTGGAGAATAATAAGGAGAATTTACAGGGACTGAGTGAACTCTATTTTCAACAATTAACGGTTGAATTACCGAAAGGCGAGGGGATGCTTTGCCCGGGAGTTCTTGAAGTATTAGAAATTGTTCATCAGCGAGATGATTTGGTTCAAGGATTGCTCACAGGTAATTTTGAGCGAAGCGCGCAAGCAAAACTGGAGCACTTTAATCTCTGGCATTATTTTGAGTTTGGCGCTTTTGGAGAAGAGAGCTATGACCGAAATGATTTGGGACCCAAAGCACTGGAGCGAGCTCATGACACATGCCGTTACACATTTCCTTCAGATCATATATTTGTCATCGGTGATACATTACACGATATAGCATGCGGCAAAGCATTGAGTGCAAATACGATCGGGGTGGCAACTGGGTGGACGAAAGTCGAGGATCTTGCCGTTCATAATCCGACCGACCTGTTTAAAGATTTATCTGATGCCTCGTCGTTCTTTCAGATTTTTGATAATTAGTCGTCCTCTTTTTCGTCCGGTGTTTCCTGTTCGAAACCATGAAGATGTTCGGTTTCACCGGGAATGCTTAATACTTTGTACACGCACCATGTAAACAGGGTGACGACAGTGCTCACTGAAATTATCATTATAACCCAACCTCCAATTGTCATTTTACACCTCCCGTTACATCATTAGCATCGATTCTGTAGCGGCTCACGCGCGAGACGATAATTGCGAAAAAAATGGCAACGAAAATAATGATAGCAATACTTAGCCACGCGACGACGGATTTATTTTCACCGAAAAGATCGGTTACATAAGTGGGGACATTGCTTTGTCCGGTCGCGAAGTCGAGCCCGACTAAATTTACAAGAACCCAGAGGACGAAAATAGTAAGGAGAAATAGGGGACAGATGTATTTCATAATCACTTTAAAAAAAACAGGGATATGAAAAATAGCGCCCTGATGAGCCTCGGCATAACCCTTTTCTAACCCCATCGACCAGCCAAAGATGATGATCTGGATCGTCGCGAGGATAAATATTAAAAAAGTGCCGACCCAGAAATCCAGGGTATCAAGAGCTTTTACGTCTTTACTAAAGTAAACGACGAATAAGCAACCCATTGCCGTAATTAACCCGAGTAAGGCTACCGATTGGCGGCGATTGATATTCAGTGTCTCCTCCAGGAATGCAATGCCTGGCTGAAGCATGGAAATCGAACTGGTCACTGCGGCTAGGAACAACAAAAAGAAAAAGAGAAAACCAAAGACCGTCCCCAGGGGCATTTCAGAAAAAACCATGGGGAGGACATTAAAGCCCAGTCCAAAAGTAGATTGACCTGCTACTCCGGCAACACCGAGAAATGCAAACCCCGCGGGCACAGTGATCAGGCCACCTAGGCCTACTTCGCAAAATTCATTGGCGCTCGTCGCCGCAAGGCCGCTCAGAACAATGTCATCTTTTTTCGAAAGATAACTGGCATAGGTCATGATGATGCCAAAGCCAACGGAGAGTGAAAAGAAAATCTGTCCTGCCGCGGCTAACCACACTTGCGGATTGAGGAGCTGCTCTCCAATCGTCCGAACGTATAAACGCTGATCGGGATTATTGGCAACTTCGTCGCGCGCATTATCGAGCGTGGTTTTACCTATTAGTTCCCCTTTGTCGACCCAGGTTATTTCACCGGAATTCGAATCGACCGTCTTTTCCTGGAGAATGACTTTATTGGGGTTCCACATAAAACCGAGCCCGTTACCGACGTTGTTTTCGGGCTGTTCGCTAATTGGTGCGCCAAGAGTTAATACCCGGACTAGAATAATGAGCGCGATAATAAACAAAGTTGGCATGGCATACTTGCAAAACAGTTCAATGCCTTTTGCTATTCCTCGGTAGATAAGAAAAAAGTTCAGAATAAAAACCAGAAGTAGATAGACACCTACATTTTTAATACCAATGCCAAAGGCATCACCGTCTGCTCCAATCCCGATAAAGTTACCCCAGAATTCTCCTGCTTCGCCAACCGCGGTAAAATTCATATTACCAACGGCAAAATTGATTGCGTAGCCTAAACACCAGGCTTCAATATAAACATAATACATGTAGATTATGATTGGAATTATGACTCCGATAATCCCTAAATATTTAGCGGCCGGACGACGCCAGATTACATTCAAAATGCCGGGACAGGAATTAAACCCTCGCTGCCCCCCATATCTTCCCATAGTCCACTCAGCCCAACAGATAGGCAGGCCGATGATGAGAAAGGAAATAAAGTAAGCGAACATGAAGGCGCCACCTCCGTTTTGCGCTGCTTGTCCGGGAAAACGAAGGAAATTACCCAATCCCACCGCGCTTCCAGATACGGCAAGGATTACACCTATGCGTGAATTCCAGGTTTCCTTTTGGTCGACCATAATGTCAAGTATTTGAAGTTTCCTTGCTCAAAGAAGCCAGCAAAAAATTATGTCACCCTTCGCCAATGCATAAATAGTTATTTAATGAGAGCACTAAAGAGAATGTTATGGTTGAAAAAGATCTAAATAACGTATCGTAATTTATCGCCATGTTTATTAAATTTAATTTTCAGAAAATTAATTAAGCCTATAAATTGTGACTACTTTTGACCGTTATATATTCTCGGAGTGGGTGAAGACATTTGCCCTTGCCATGGGTCTTACTCTCGGGTTGCTCCTGATGGAGGACATGTATGACGACCTTCCAGACTTGCTCGCATATGGGGCAAATATTGGGGATGTTGCCTGGTATTACCTGGTCTTGTTGCCCAGCTTTCTGCCTATTGTTTTACCGCTCGCGCTCATGATCTCTGTGTTATTCAGTTTAGGGAACCTTCACCGCAATAATGAAATAATTGCGATGCGTGCTTGCGGGCTGAGCCTCTATAAGTTGACACGTAGTTTGTGGACGATGGGGACAATCTTGACCTTTCTCCTCTTTTACCTAAATGCCCAGCTTGTTCCCTGGTCTGTTGAACAATCGCGTAAAATTTGGGATAATTACGCTTTTGCGGAACAGCTGACGCAAAATGATGAAGATAGTATCGGGATAATTTATAATCTATCTTTTTATAATCACAAAGAAAAGCGGCTTTGGTTCATGAACAGGTTCAGCGAGTACAACTACCGTGGTTATGGTATAACGGTTTCTATCCTCGATGGTAATCGTCGTGAAATTACTCGGCTTCTGGCTAATGAAGGTTATTACGATGATTTAGATGGCAACTGGGTTTTTATTAAAGGACGTGAAACTATCTTTGACCCCGAGTTGGGAGACCCGATTCGCTCCCTTAGCTTTAAAAGAAAGAGCCTGACATATTTAACCGAAGAACCGGCACTTATGAACTCATTGGAAAAACGGCCTAAAGATTTATCTTTTTTTCAGTTAGGAAAGATACTCGATAAAATTTCCGCAAAAGATGATCCGCGCGTCAATGGGTATGCGGTCCGCTATCACACTATTTTGGCCAATCCATTCAGTTGTCTCATTGTACTGGGGCTTGCCGTTCCTTATGCCGTCGCCGGAGTGCGGGTAAATCCCATGGTGGGAGTTTCAAAATCTTTTGGTCTGTTTTTTGCTTATTATTTTATGTCTAGTTTCTGTACCCTTTTAGGTGAGCGACAAATCATAGAAGCATTTCAAGCGGCCTGGCTTCCCAATGTTTTAATGTTTTTTTTCGCGCTTTTTCTCTATAGGAAAGCGATTTAAATACCTAGCCTATATGGGTAGTTCATATTCAAGAGATGAGAGAAAAATATCAATAGCTTCATTGACCCTGGCGGTGATGCTCAAGGTGCCAGGAGCTATTGAAGTTAAGTCGCGCCTCGCCAAAAGTATCGGCGTTGAGCAGGCGCTTAAAGCCTACCGCCTGATAGTAGAAACATTTCTCGCTCAGCTCCCAGTGGAAAGCTTGAGAGAAATTTATTACACACCTGTGCAGGCAGGACGCGAAATAAAGGGATGGCTTGGGGGCCATTATACCTATTATCACCAGTCAGAGGGAGATTTGGGAAATCGTCTCGCTGCGGCGTGTGAAGAATCAATAGGGCGAGGTGCCGAAGCCGCGGTATTAATGGGTGGCGACTGCCCTTACATAGACCAGTCGGTTATTGAGGAAGCGGCTGAAGGTCTGAATAAAAAGGATGTTGTCATTGGACCAACCCTCGATGGAGGGTACTATTTAATTGCCTGTAAACAGTCTATCCCCGACCTATTTAAGGGTATTAAATGGAGTACCGATTCTGTATTTCTCGATACCCTGGAACGGATAAAAACGTTGGGTTTAAGCGTTTTTATTTTGAATCCGCTGGAAGATGTCGATGATTTAGCCAGCTGGCAACGAGCCGATATCTATATCAATGATGAGGCTGGCCCAGAGTAATGCTGCCAATACTTTGTTCAGTTAAAGCTAAATTTCTTAAATGTCTTACAGATCATATGTGGGAAAAAGGTTTTTTTCAGGATCAATGACATTGATCGAAAATTTTTTGATGAATCCGTTTTCGGGACTGAACATAGAGTTCAATAGATCCTTACTATTACAATCCTTACTTAAATGGGCGAGATGTACGTCTCGCCATTTCGTATCATCCATCTCGTTTAAGAAGGAATGTACGGTTTCGTTTGAGAGGTGTCCGTGCCGACCTTTTATGCGTTGTTTAACTGACCAGGGCCGGTGAGTATCTTCATCAAGAAGGTGAATATCATGGTTGGCTTCGATGACAAGATGATCGACTCCGCGTACGCGCTCGCGCACTAATTGCGGGATATAACCTAAATCCAATACCCAACCGATACTTCGGGATGTTTCATTCTTCGAACTCGGTATATTGTGGATGACGAAGCCCACCGGATCACAGGCATCGTGAGGGACGACAAACGTACTTATTTCGAGATCACGATACTGGAACGTGCTTCCCGTTTCAAATAATTTCCAATTAATACGTCGCTTTAATTTATCTTGTAAGACTTTGGCCGTTGCATGATTGGCAAATACTTTCAATTGGGGGAGACGTGAAAGGCCCCGGATGCCGGAGGCATGATCACCATGCTCGTGAGTGAGAAAAACCGCATCAATTGTATCAATAGATTCTCCGCATTCCTCAAGCAATCCGCCAAGGCGACGTGCGGAAAAACCCGCATCAATAAGAACTTTGCAATTATCGGTTATGAGGAGAGCGGCATTACCTGAACTGCTGCTACCCAATATTTTGAAACGCATGGCCATTCAGTTTCATTATCTGAAATCAGGTCGATGTAATTGCAATTTTATTCTGACATTGCCTCTCACATAATGTTATGTAAATGTGAGGAGTGTAATCTGTACGAAGTTATTCATGAGCCACACACGCTTTACAATAACAAGCGAGATTGAATAGGTGAGTGGCTGAAATTCCTCACTGATGTTTATTAGCGGTAGACAACCGAACTGTTACTTCTAAAATATCAGCTTAACCACCAGTGAGGCCAATAAAGGCATTATCTTAGGAATATTTTGACTTTTCGTGACATCTTACCTTTTTTAGAGGCGCAAATTTACTTTTACTATGGATAACGAAAATAAAATCACCAGCTCTCAAGCGGTTGCAGACGAGAAGTCTATAAAACGGGGCTATAATAAAAATTATACGGTTACCGACGAGTATAGAAATACTCTGCCGGATTGCCAGAACGCAGCCAGTAATGAGATTCAGGGTGCTAATGTTCCCATTTTGCAAGTTGGAATTTCCAATTTTCGATTACCGCTCAATATCCTTACGAAGGAGAATGAAACTGTTTCGCTCGAAACTTCCGTTACTGGTACCGTTTCACATACGGCTGACACTAAGGGGATAAATATGTCCCGAATAATTCGGACGTTTTATACCTTCAAGGATCGCATTTTTACCTTGGAATTACTGGAGGAGATATTATTGCGCTACAAAGAAGACCACGGCAGCAGTAGGGCACATTTAAAATTGGGTTTCTCCTATCCCTTGCTTCAGAAAAGCCTGCGTAGCAATCTCGAAGGCTACCAGTATTATGATGTCGTATTTGAAAGTATTCTCGATGATCTCGATCGCTGTCGAAAGATTATCCACTTTGATTATGTTTATTCTTCTACTTGCCCTTGCTCTACTGAACTGTCTGAACATGCTCGCGAAACGCGTCAGACCTTTGCCGTTCCCCACAGTCAGCGAAGCAAAGCGCGTATAAGCGCGGAGATACGTCCGGGTTTTCAAGTCAGCATTGAAGATCTCAATCTTCATTGTCTTAATGCCCTGCAGACTGAATCCCAGGTTATGGTGAAGCGGGAAGATGAGCAGGCATTTGCGGAACTCAATGGATCCTATGTTAAATTTGTTGAAGACGCGGCGCGCCTACTTTATGAGCAGCTCGATGCGGATGAACGGATTGTAGATTTTCAGATCGCTTGTGCTCATCTGGAATCACTTCACTCGCATGATGCCGTATCTGTTATAAATAAAGGTGTGAACGGCGGATTTAAAAGTGAGATAGATGACTTTAAGAGTCTTATCTGCTGATAAATCTGCAGGTTTTATACTGCCGCTGTGCGTAGTGAGCGGGATTTAGGATGGACGGAGCGCTATCTGTCATTCGATTTCAGGCGCTGTCGGTACAAATTTTTAAATTTTCAGCTGAATTACAAAAGTTCGAGCTGATCTTTGTCCTGTTGCATCGGGACCCCGATTAGATCAAATCCTTTTTTTGTCAGGGTGCGGCCTTGGGGCGTGCGTTGAAGATACCCTTCTTGAATGAGGTAGGGTTCATTGACTTCTTCAAGTGTATGTTCTTCTTCTCCAACCGCAATGGCGATTGTGCTCAAACCCACCGGACCGCCGGTATAATTTTCTGCCATCACTTGAAGAATGCGTTTGTCCATTTCATCAAGACCACGGGCATCAATTTCAAGGAGCTCCAGCGCATCCTCCGCGACCTTACGGTTGATCTTTCCATCGGCACGCTGTTGCGCAAAGTCGCGAACGAAGTAAATAAGATTGTTCGCGATGCGAGGAGTGCCGCGTGCGCGTCCGGCAATTTCTTTTGCCCCTTCATTATTAATACTGACTTTGAGTAATTTGCAGCTGCGTTTTACAATAGACACAAGATCTTTATGGTTGTAATATCCCAGGCGCGTTTGAAGGGTAAAACGGCTTCTTAGAGGTGACGTTAATAGACCTATTCTCGTGGTAGCACCGACCAAGGTGAAACGGGGAAGGTTAAGTCTTACGCTGCGGGCATTCGGGCCCTGGTCGAGCATGATATCAATGCGGAAATCTTCCATCGCCGAGTAAAGATATTCTTCCACCGTCTTGGGAATTCGATGAATTTCGTCGATAAAAAGAATGTCACCCTCCACGAGGTTAGTAAGCATCCCGGCGAGGTCACCCGGTTTTTCAATAACCGGTCCTGAAGTCGGTCGCAGATTCGATTCCATCGATTCAGAGAGGATGGAAGCGAGAGTCGTTTTTCCTAACCCGGGTGGCCCACTGAAAAGAATGTGATTGAGAACATCACCGCGCCCTCGCGCTGCGCCCACCATCACTTGCAACCGTTCAATGGACTTGGTCTGTCCGGTAAACTCATCAAAGCTAAGCGGTCGTAAAGCTGAATCAACCGTCTCATCCGGCGGCAGGGCCGTATTGAGGTAGTTGGTGGTTTTTTCCGGTTCGCTCACAAAGTGACAATGGATCTATTATCTATGATAAACAAACCAAAAAAGAGAAGTTTGAAAATGAATCCAGTCCCTTCCCTCGTATTTAAACAGCTTCAGCTTGTAAGTCTTTTGGCATCTCCTCCACCGACATGCGGGCGATGTCTGCTCCCAGTGACTGAAGCTTTGCATCTATTTTATCATAACCGCGGTCGAGATGGTAAATACGCTGAACCCACGTCTCACCTGAAGCGGCGAGTCCGGAGAGCAAAAGCGCGGCACTGGCTCTCAGGTCAGAGGCCATAACGGGTGCACCAGAAAGCGCGGGTTTGCCCTGGATGATCGCACTGGGACCTTCGATCGCAATATCAGCACCCATACGTTGCAATTCCGGTACATGCATAAAGCGATTGGGAAAAACGCGTTCCGTAATAATACTGAGACCTGGCGTGACACTTAATAGCGCGCACATCTGTGCTTGTAAATCGGTGGGAAATCCGGGGTGGGGTAAGGTAATGATATCAACGGGCCGCCTGTCACGCGTATCACCCGCTACATGGATATCTCCGTTTTCGTTTACCGTCACCATAATATTTGATTCTTCCAGTTTGTCGAGCAAGGCGCGCAGATGGTTGGGCTCGGAGCCGGTGATCGTAATATCTCCACCGGTAATCGCACCTGCCAAGATGAAAGTGCCCGTCTCAATGCGATCAGCAATGACATGATGTTCACAGCCATGCAGACTTTCTGCTCCAGTGACAGTCAATGCATGGCCACCTATGCCCTCTATTTTTGCGCCCATCGCGGTAAGCATATGGCAGAGATCCACGATCTCCGGTTCACAGGCCGCGCTTTCGATTCTTGTCTTACCAGGGGCGAGGACAGCAGCCATGAGAATATTAGCAGTTCCAGTGGCCGTGGTACCGAAACGACCACCAAGGAATATATCAGCGCCCTTCATGTGATCGCCGTCTACATGGATATATCCATTTTCGATCTTAACCCCACAACCCAATTTAGTGAGACCTTTCAAATGCAGATCGATAGGACGCGGACCAATAATGCAGCCCCCAGGGAGTGAGACTTCAGCGTGACGCAACCTGCCTACCAATGGGCCGAGTAAACAGATTGAAGCGCGCATTTTACGCACCAGCTCGTAAGGCGCTTTCGCGTTGATATGTTGAGCCCGAATCCGCCAGGTTTCCGGCTCTATCTGCTCTACTTCAGCTCCAAGGTATTGTAGGATTTCTCCAAAAAAACGGACGTCGCTTAAATTAGGTACCCGGTGAAGCGTGCACGGTTCATCCGTCAGCAAGGTAGCTGCCATGATGGGTAAAGCAGCATTCTTCGCCCCGCTAACGCGCACCTTTCCTTTTAACGGAATACCACCCCTTATGCGAATAACTTCCATCCTTGAGCATCATCCCTGGGAATCGCTTGGTCTATCATTTCCGGGGTTAGGCGGCCCCGTCCGGGGTTTACCACGCCTTCGATTTCTTGATTGATTTGAATTCCGAGTTTCGCCCTCGCCAGCGGTTGAGTCTTTCTCATTGCGAGTTCCCCTATAGCGACCGCCACGACGATTTCTGTTACTACTTTGACCCTGATCACTGTCCCTATCGCCCTGACGATTTTGACCATCATTATTACTGTTCCCGCCTTGTCGGCGATTACTACCTCCTGAACGTCGATTGCGATAATTATTTCTATAGCGGCCTCTTCCCCCATGCTGACCTCCAGGTCTTCGCTGAGGGTGATCAGGAAGAAATAGATAGCTGAACAAGGTTTTAATATATCCAAAAAGCGATAGTATTATGTTCTCACGCGGATACTGGGCGGATTTTTTATTACCATAACGCTGACCGGCGACATAGGGTTTGAAAGGTTTAGATTTACTTTGTTTGACCTCTACAATTCTTTGCCTAGGCTTTTCCTCCTGTTTTTCGCCTTTCTGATTTTCCCGACGGCGAGGTTTGTATTCGATAACTTCACCATCATGAGGTGCCATGGGTGATGATGTCTGGCTTCCAGATTCATTTCCCCTTTGACCCGGATTTCCCTCTGAACTGGCGTTATCACTGTCTTCGGCTGAATTATTGTTAATTGGATTGAGGAATTCTGGCATAATATAAATGCAAAATATAATTAAATTTGCTTAAAATGTGACTCGTATTAAACTTTGATGTTTTCTACAATCAACCCCATTTCCGGGCCAATAACATGATTTAGATGAACTGAATTTAATGGGTAAACCCGATTTTGATGGATTTTATCAGAATTAGGTCTCCTAAAGAATGATTGAGCATGGTGATTTTTTTATAAGTCTCAATCATTTTTTAATGCTATCCGATTTTATTGAGTCTATTTTGGCTGTAATATGCCTCATCCTGTAATCCATGACAGACAGCTAAAAGAATTTGCGTTTGATAATCACCTAAATGATACATAACTTTAAGGTATGGATAAATTAGACGAGATCTTTGATTTACAAGAATCCCTCAACAAGCGTATCGGAGTGGATACAACGAACCTCTCAGATGAAGATAAAACTAAGTGGATTCTAAATTATACTCGGGCTATGCAGCAGGAAATAGCTGAACTTGTCGATTCTGTGCCTTGGAAATGGTGGGCGAAATACCAGGAGTTTGATGAACAGAATGCCAAGGTCGAAATCGTTGATCTTTTTCACTTTCTTACCTCTCTCGCCCTCGTGATGGGAATGACCCCTGATGATGTTCATTCTGCTTACCTTAAAAAGCATGAAGTTAATATTAAGCGTCAGGATAGCGGTTATACGGCTAAGGATCTAGACGACTCCAAGCATATTTAATGACCCCTGGTCTTATCGGTCTCTCTTATGCCGAACCCACAAAATTAATTGACTGATTGATCAATCTGATTTTATGGGGGCGCTAAGCCGTCCCAAAATCATTTTTTACAAAGAGCGCGAGCGAAGCAGTATAGGCATGTAAATAACTATTATCGCCAACAGGACCAATCTCACCGTTGCAGAAGAAACCGCTTAGAGCCAATGGCCCAAGATGCTTCTGCACCAGTCCGGCGTCATGATTGGGCTGCCCAAAAAGACCTTCACCGCGACCGCTACACGAGCACAGACAGGCACCGTAGATCATAGTGTCAGCTAATTTATTTTTCGCACTCAGTAACATTTCGTCCATGTCTTCGGATGCCGCCTGGGCATCTCGCAATTGAAATTGTATGGTTTGTCCTACGCGTGGATAAGCACCGATGGCAATAGAACCCAATTTGGGATCACCCCCAATTAAATTGCGAATGAGGAAATCGCCTCTTCCGAAGTCTTCCCTGTATTCGTCAATAACCAAACCGGTAAAGAGATTACGATTAGCACGCGCTTTTATCTCTTCGGGTAAATCGTTTAACGTATCGACAAGTAGATCAAAAGCGGGCCGATTTCCGATTTTATGAATAATATTATCTTCTGCTTGTGTGATCGTCCAAGTTTCACCTATCGGCGTACAACCTTGTGATATAATACTTTTTAACGCGACATCACCGCCTACTGATAATGCGACCACGCCTTCATCGAATACTGTCCCATCGAGGTAAAGAAAAGTTCGGTGTTCATCCGGATTGCCGCTGGCCAGTCCGCCAACAATCGGTTTTGGCGCAAAAGCACTATTCCAAGCGTCAAGCCATTTATCACTTCTCAAGTGAAAGGGATCAGCGAAAAGCAGCCAACCATTGTTTTCATTTTCGTTGCTGCGCGTTAATTTCAAAAGGGAGTCATCCTCCTCCAGATTATTGACCTGATTCGCGTTGAGCGCAAAGGCGCGCAGATCTGCTCCCGGCAGGTTAAAAAGAGACAGAGCCATACCACCCCGCTGTTCGATCTCCTCACCATTGATAATTATCCCATGACTGCTGCAGCCCATAAGCAGAGGAACATGGGCATGGACACGAATTATTTCCATGACTTTATTCGCGTGCTCGAAAAATGGAGGTGTTAGAAAAATAAAACCCAACGACACCGTTTCATCGATTAATTGCTTGCGCAGCTCTTCGGCCCAGGATTCGAGTTTATTTTCATCAAAGTCCTGGTCCCAAAGTGCGGATATAGCGTAAGATTGGGGCATATTGAGTTAAGTGCTACAGTGTCATAACGCGTAATTATTGAGGCGAGAGAAAAATCGATTAATAACAAAACAATGTAATTAATTTTTGAATTTGCTTCACTCTGTTCACTACGATTATTAAATATTCATTTATAAGATCTTAGAAGAGATGGTAGCGATAACAGTAACAAAGACAAGCACGGGTAAATATGAGGTCGTTGTCGCGATGCAAACGACACATTCAGTGACGTTGTCCGACGATTATTACCGCGAACTTTCCGGAGGTCATGTCACCGAGGAAGAATTAATAAAAAAGTCATTTGCTTTTCTATTGGAACGCGAGAGCAATGCAATGATCCTGCGGCAATTCGATCTTCCACTGATCGGAAGTTATTTCCCTGAGTTCGAGGAAACGATCAAGCAGTCTTTTACCTGATACTTAAGCGCGTGTTTATGGAAGAACATTCTATTTTAAATTCCGCCATTCCAGCATCAGGAATTTGATTGGCTTATCCCCAATAACTTTATAGCTATGTTTTACAAAGCGGGGGAAAAAAATGAGTTCACCTGGTCCAGCCTCTCTTTCCATTTCACCCATTTCGAATAGAGCTTTGCCTTCTAAAATATAAAATGCCTGTTCCATATCCGAATGCGCGTGGACTTCGGTGTGTCCACCCGGCTCGTATTCGACAAGAGCAATTATAGCAGCTTCCGAATTTACTTTTTCACTGAAATAATCCGGTATCTCGAGGCAATTAACATAGGTTGAAGAGCTGATACCATGGTGACCTTTCCCAGCCTTGGCTTCCTGCATTCTCGCTAAAGGTTGAATTTTTTCTGAAAAAATCAAACTTGATCGCCGGGCAAGCGTGAGATCATGCATTTCAACCATACCTAAATCATATCCTCTACAGGGTTCAACAACCCAGACATCTGCTCTCGTATCATCATTTATGTTAAACTGCTCATAACAGCGAAAGCTATATTGGAGAATACTGTTATTCTTTTCCTGACCGCTAATAACAAAAAGTATACCATCCGGGCTAAAAACTATTCCTCTTGGAGCTACCATACGGTTTTCTATAATTTCTCCATTTAATTGCAGTGTATCATCACTGGGGCTCAAACGTAGAATGCGGTTATTTTTCGTGTCGCTGATGAATATTTCTTTCCAGTGACTGACTGCCGCGGCGAAGAGTTGACTTCCCTTTATCGTGATGACTCTTTGGGAAGTGACCGTGTCCTCCTGGTTCGTTTTTGGGATTAACCGGTCTACGTGATCACCGGCTATGCCATATACCGTATTTTCAATGACAAAAAAGTCTGTGTAATCAGAATCCGCGTCATTCCTGAATACCTCCTCTACCTGCTCAGTTACTAAGATCCGCATCCCTTCGATTGCATTTTCCGGATCCCCGTGATATTGAATTAAACTATCATTTGTGGAGTCGAATATTAGTTGTCCATTTTTTTGTCCTTGAGCATCGTAGCCACTTAAAATGTTTCCATTCGCCATTTTTATCCTCGCCGTGGGAAAAAAATCGGGGAAATCTCTATCTGTATATTTTCTTGCCTCGCGAGCATGACCATCACGACCTATCTCATATTGCAATAGTTCATTATCCTTACACAGAAGAAACAGTTTATATTCCATGATTATAATTCCTTTAAATATTTAAAATATTAGTCCCGAGTGATTAACTGTTGTAAATTAAGATATGAAGATAGAAGAAATCCATAATAATGAATCCTTGCGGAGGCAACAATTTCCGGTTGCTGAAAAGGGAATATTTCTCGCAAATGCAGCGGTTTGCCCGTTACCCATGTGTGTAGCTGATGCGATGAGCGAGTATGTAAATCGTGCGACCCAAGGTGACCAGGAACTGCTTTTTACACCTGCCTTGTTTGGTGAAATCCGAAAACTTGCCGCTGAGCTGCTGGTTTGCGATTCAGCGGATATCGCATTAATTGGACCGACTTCGATCAGCTTATCTCTCGTCGCCAATGGGCTGCAGTTTAAAAACGGAGATAATGTCATCTATTCCCCTGACGATTACCCGTCAAACGCTGTCGTCTGGATGAACCTGGAGAAACGTGGAGTTGAAGCACGACCTGTCATCACTTCTGAACCCGGGCGTATTACACTGGATGATATCAGTACGTGCATTGATGATAATACACGCCTCGTGGCACTTTCTTCAGCTCACTTTATTAGTGGATATCAAGTTGATATTGACACAATCGGTGCGTGGTTAAAGGAGCGAAATATTCTTTTCAGCATAGATGGCATTCAAACGTTGGGTGCGATTAGCACTCCGATCAAGAATGTGGACTTTTTTGCTGCGGATGCCCATAAATGGCTTCTTGGCCCCTGTGCGGCGGGCATCTTTTATGTAAGCCCTGAAGCGCGCGAAGTTCTTGAACCCAGCCTCCTTGGCTGGAGTAATGTTATTTGCCCGAATTACGTCACTCCGGAAACGATTAAATTTAAAAACGATGCGCGGCGATATGAAGCAGGCAGCGCGAATCTCGCTGGATTAGCGGGCATGCATGCCGCGCTGCAAATGTTATTAGACTACGGGTTGGCTGAAATAGAAAAGACAGTACTCAGCCATTCGCGCTATTTGAGGGAAGTCTTGAATGACAAGGGCTACGCCTTAGCGAGTTCAGATGCGAATCGGCTGTCCGGAATCACTTCCTGTCGTAAAGAGGCTATTGATATGGCAGCGTTGCATCAGAAACTGACCGAGGCAAATATTACGGTTTCATTGCGGCAGACGCGCGATAAAAAGTTTTGGTTGAGATTTTCACCTCATTTTTTCAATACGCGTGATGAGCTGGATAGCGTAATAGATCTTCTTTGAACTTATTTATGGGGTCTATTTACTTGATAAATAAGACTTCACTTGCTCAAGCGATCGCGTATTAAAAATATTTTCTGCGGTTAACCCACCTTTTCGAGCGGACAACACCCCTGCTCGGATATAATCCAAGCTCTGAGTATTGTGTGCATCTGGATTTATGCTGCAGAGCAATCCTTTCGCCGCCGCATTCTTCCATAATCTCCAGTCCATATCCAAACGAAGAGGACTGGCGTTCAACTCGATAATCTTTCCGTTGGCAATGGCCGCGTCGATCACTTTATGCTCGTCGACTTTATAGCCCTCACGTCGGAGCAAAAGTCGCCCGGTCAAGTGTCCGAGCATGGTGGTAAAAGGTTGCTCTATCGCTCGAATGATTCGTTTTGTCTGCGCATCTTCAGACAGGCTGAACGAGCTGTGTACGGATACGACGACATAGTCCAGTTGAGAAAGGATAGAAGGGTCGAGATCAAGGGTTCCATCGGCAAGAATATCGCATTCAATACCCGTGAAGACATGGGTATTAAACTCTTTAGAGTCGTTCAGCTTATTTATTTCGATAATTTGTTTTTCGATACGCTCTTCATTTAATCCATTGGCTTGAAAACTGGCTTTGGAGTGATCGGCGATTCCGAGATACTCCCAGCCTAACGATTCTGCAGCGAGGGTCATTTCTTTAAGCGTATTACTACCATCGGAAGCTGTCGTGTGATTATGAAATACACCGCGAATTGCCTCTTCATCGATCAGTTGCGGGAGTTGATCTTTTTCTGCTTCCTCGATTTCATCTCGGCCCTCGCGTAATTCGGGTGGTATATAGTTCAGCTCCAGGCTTTCGAAGAGATCTTTCTCACTTGGTATTTTTTTAATCGCTTTTTTTGTGCTACCCTCTTCAGGCGTTAAACCCCACTCGCTCAAGCTGTAACCGAGACCCAGTGCGCGATGGCGCATTTTGATATTGTGCTCTTTAGATCCCGTGAAGTGGTGCAAGGTAAAGTAATAGTGATCAATGGGTACGACACGCAGGTCTGCTTGCAATCCCGTTTCAAACCGCACGCTGGATTTTGTATCTCCCTTAGCGGTGACTTCAGTTACATTTTCACGCGAGGTAAACCAGTTCATAACCGGAATAGGATTTTCTGAAGCAACTATGAAATCCAGATCGCCCACCGTCTCCATGCCCCGACGCAGACTTCCAGCACAATCAGCAATTTCTACTTCTTTCAGTGAACGCAACCCTTCAATGATAGGGGCGGCAATCATGTTCGCTCTCCACCAGAGGTGACGTTTACTGTATGCTTTACGGTTTTTGATTCCAACAAGAAGTTTTTCTTCCGTTTTTTTCCCGAAACCATCCAGATTTTCTACATCGCCCGCACGGCAGGCTTTCTCAAGTTTAGCAATGCTGTCGATCGCAAGCTCACTGCGAAGAACTTTTATTTTTTTTGCTCCGAGGCCGGGGATCTCCAACATTTCGACAAGACCGCTTGGCACTGAACTTTTCAAATCATCGTAGTACTTCAGCTCATTGGTATCGTATAAGGTCTCAATCTTTTTTGACAGTGCATCACCGATTCCTTTGATCTTTTTAAGCCGACTTTCACCGATGACGGTTCCGAGTTCTTCATCCATGCTTTCCAGGGCGCGGGCACCGCTTTGATAAGCGCGTACTTTAAAAGGGTTCTCCCCATTTAGTTCTAAGAGAACAGCGATCTCATCAAGAATATCGGCAATTTCGTTTTTGTCCATGGCTAGACTATTACCAGACGGCTTCGTATTCATCAGGCACGAGTGCCCATTCTTCTCCGTAGACGTGGATTTGCTTTTTGGTTTTACCTTCTTCGTTAATAAAAGTATTACTATTATGTGCCCACGCAAGGACGCCACCTTTCAGATTGAGCGCATTTATTTTCCCCTCTCTAAGCTTTTTTGCATATATACCACTACGGTATCCAATGGTACAATAGGTAATTATGCTCGCATCGCTGTATTGCACCCTGTTTTTGTCAAATTCTTCTTTTGAAATAGAAGTTGGAATGAATGACACAGCCCGTTCTTCAGAACTGCGCGCGTCGACGATAATAAAACGCTGATCATTCATTTTTTTCTTTAGCTCTTCGACCGTGATGGAAGGTACTTCGGGGAAATGGTTATTTTTATACTCATTAAACATCGCTTCAATTTTTTGCCACCGCGATTCATGAGTAAGCACTTCATTTTGCTTTTGGCCGCAGGCGACAACGAAAAGAACCGCCAAAAGAAACATATTAATCTGACTCAATCTTATCAACTTATACCTCATATTGTTACGCAAGGTCAAAACGAGGAGTAAATGCCACTTAGAACAGGAGGACTCACCTTTGTATGGATGAAAGAGCTTCGATTTTCTATTAGAATATCGATCATCATCTTAAGCAAAGGTAATATCCTTGCCGACTCTCGAGCACGTCGAGTCGACGGGAAAGATCGGCTACCTATAATTATTTTATATTATAGTAAAGTTCTAGGTTTTACTTAAATTATTATCTATTATTGATATTCCCTCTTTCAAAAATGGTTCAGCGAAATACTGGGGATACTCACCGGGCTTTCTAATTAACGGGGCGGGCGAATACTGAGCCAGATAAACACGGCGCTTCGCACCGGTTATATTTGGCCCGCTGCGGTGAAAAGTGAGTGAAGAAAATACGGCGATACTGCCAACCGGAGCAATTATAGGTTCGCCGGGATCATCACCCGTATAGCCGACACGGTCGTTGGTTTCTTCATCTATAACATGTTCGGCCAGTTCCCGTTTGCCGTATCGGCTGATGGGCAAGAGGTATGCCGTTCCGTTTTCTTCGTTGACATCATCTAGTGCACACCAGCAGGTCAGGTGTTCGGGGTGCTCACCTATGCGTGCCTGGACATAAGCGGAGTCCTGGTGCCAGCTGAATTTCATGCCCGTCTTACCGCTTTTAACGACGTACTGATCGTTGTGAAAATAAACGTTATCTCCGATCGTCGCTCGGCAGATAGACGCCATGAGGTCACTAAAAAGAAAGCTCCCTAACCGGGGGTGTGTGCGATAGGATTGTCCACAAAAATAGCGTTTCCCCCGATGGCTTAATCCGAGTACATCGGTGCCCTTAAGGTCCATCTCTGCATCTATTTCATCGACCTCAGACTGGCATTCAGTGCGCAGCAACTGGAGATCAGCATCGGGGATTATCGATTCCAATACAAAATAGCCATCGACTTCATATTGCCTTTTTTTTGCTTCCGGAATTTCGAAATCCATCTTTTATAAATCGTAAGTATTCGTAGAAAACCAGTGATGGTCAAGGGCTATTCGGAGAGTGAAGCTCTCGATTTTCAATTTATTGCGGTAAAGATTCAATATAATTGGAACAGCCGATAAAAACTTTTTAATAGACTCGCCTCTTACTTGGGATCAGCGTTGTAATGAAACAGGATAAGGAATCGTCGAGCTTATATGAAAGACCAAAATCGCTATAATAAATGTTTAAAAGATGAACGATATTTTAAAAATTGATTTTTATAATTCCTTTGTTCAATGGTCGAGTCCTACTGATGACCATACCCCGCGGTTGGCACTTCATGCGGGATGTAGAATGCGGGAAAAAGATGGGGAACTTAGACAGTATTTCCTAGGCTATCCCTGTGCGGGTGAGCAAATGTATGTGGAAAAGAACATTTTTCACCAGCCCACATTAGATGTTCATTTTGTTTACTCCGAGGATGGTCAATTAATGTTTGTTAAACACTTTGCCGATGCCCCAGGATTTTCGCGATCAGCCAATCGTCTCGGTGAAACTGTGCCTACCCATGATGGAAAGGGTTCGACGATTACAGAAATGAATACGGCTATTAGAAATTTCAATCACGTTGTTGAGATGACGGAATATCAAGAGGTGCACGATGCTATGGTGGATAACCTTCCAATCCTCGGGAGAACCCGTTACACAACTTTAAAGGGGGACGAAGAGATTATGTGGTATTAGAATATCCGGTAACGGTAATGAACGCCAGGCACAAGCACGATACCTGGCAGATTGATACCGGCCTGATTTTGGTTCCCGATTTTTCTATTGAACATAAGCTGGAAGTTGAGGTTTTTCGCCGCGCATACATTGTCTATAATAAATGGGATTATGCAGAGCATGTAATGGAATTGCCCGATATACTTGAGAATGCAGCTTTTCCCATCGTCCAGTTGACGGATCCTAAACCGTTGGCTCCTAAGGTTCGCAATCAGCTTTTCGTTGTTAAAACAATTTAATTCAAGCCATCTTAGTCTAAAACTGGAAGGATACGCGATGAGCGATGCAGTAGAAAAATTATCAAAAAATGTAAGTATCGATTCGATGGAAGACAGTTATCGAGCTGAAAGTCCAAAGTCGCGGGCTTATTTCGAGCGGTGTTCAATGACGATGCCGGGTGGAGCGAAAGGTGCTTATTTTTATGCGCCCTATCCGCTTACAATGGAAAGAGGAGAGGGTTGTTACCTTTTTGATTTAGATGGGAGAAAGTTTATCGATTTTGCCGGTCACCATACGACGCAGATTCTCGGTCACAACCACCCCGCGGTAATCCAGGCAATTGAAAAGCAGATGAAGCAGGGTATCGCACTCGGCGCCCATGCCGGAGTCGAGGCTGAAATAGCCGAGACAATGTGCCATCGAGTGAAATCTTTGGACAGAATACGTTTTTGCAATTCCGGTACTGAAGCAACCCTGCATGCAATTCGGCTCGCGCGTGGTTTTAGTGGACGTCCTAAAATTGCAAAATTCGAAGGCGGTTATCATGGGAGCCATGACGCCGTTGAAGTCAGTGTAGCCCCGCCTTTAGAGAAAGCCGGTCCTGCTACTGCTCCGGTATCCGTATCCGGTGCGGGCGGCGCCTCACCACACGCGACAGAGGAAGTCGTCATTTTGCCCTATCATGATGAAGATTCGGTGAAACGTCTGTTAAATGAAAATCGCGACGAATTAGCCTGTGTTATTTTTGATCCTAAAGCTGGGATCATGAACCTCGACAAGGATTTCGTACAGTTCGTTCGTGAAATTACGAAGGAATTAGACATCCTGCTTATTTTTGATGAAATCGTCGGCTTTCGCGTAAGTTGGGGAGGGTTACAGGAGATATACTCACTATCGCCGGATCTGACAACTTTCGGTAAATTGGTTGGGGGCGGTTTCCCGGTCGGTGCGTTCGGAGGTCGCGCGGATATCATGAACTTGTTTGACAATACGTCAGGCCCGACAGGCTTTTTCCAGAGCGGTACATTCAGTGCGCATCCACTCGCGATGGTTGCTGGATTAGCAACCCTAGAACAATTGACCCCTGAAGCATTTAATCGCCTGAATGGGTTGGGTGAGCGCTTGTATACAGGATTAAGAAAATTGTTCCGCGATCGGGGCGTAGACGCGCAGGTCGTTGGGCTTGGAACGGTATTCAGTATTTATTTTACCGATAAGGAAGCGGTCAACTATCGAAATATAGCAACCGCTGACACAGCAATTACGCACTCAGTTTTCCATGCGCTACTACAACAGGGATATTTTCTCTCTCATAATTTATCGATGAACAGCTTATCGCTTGCCTTGGATGAAAGTCATGTCGACGGTTTAATTGAAGCCATGGGACAAGCGGTTAATGAAGTGTTTTGAACACCTTTGTATTACCATTCAGGAAAGATAACGTAGAACCTCATTAATACACATAATATAAAAATCATTCATGAAGCTTATTATCGCAACCTGTCAATTCCCGGTAGATAAAGACATAAACCGAAATACTCAGTATGTGATGAAACAAATGCGTCAAGCTAAAGAGAGAGGAGCAGCGGTGGCACACTTTTCGGAACTCTGTCATTCTGGCTATGCCGGATCGGAATTTAAATCGTATGATAATTTTAACTGGGACTTACTTTATTCCTGCGGCGAAAAAATCCTTAAACTTGCACGTGAGTTGAAATTGTGGGTGATTCTCGGGTCAAGCCATCGTCTGACAGGTAAGCATAAACCGCATAACAGTTTGTATATTATCAACGATCGCGGTAAAATTATCGATCGCTATGATAAGTTATTCTGTGTTGGTGACAAGTCAGAGACTACTGATGATCTGGCACATTACAGCTCGGGTACGCACTTCTCTATTTTCACGATAAATGGAATTAGGTGTGGGGCGTTAATTTGTCACGATTTTCGCTACCAGGAGCTCTATCGTGAGTATAAACGAAAAGGCGTTGAACTCATGTTTCACTCTTTTCACGTGGGTAATTATAATGCCAAAAAATGGAAGACGACTCTAAATTATTTTGGTCCACGGGTGAGAAAAGTAAAAGGTTATACCTCCACTTCCGGTGTATTAACGCCCCCCACGATGCAAACTTACGCAGCAAATAATTATATGTGGATCAGCAATAATAACACATCAGCGAGAGAGTCTGCCTTTCCCAGTTTTTTTGTCCGGGCTGATGGATTAATCACTGGAATGTTGCCTCGAAATAAAGCGGGAGTTCTCATTTCAACCGTAGATACAAAATTAAAAATGTTTGATGCATCTGAACACTGGCGAGATAGAGTGATCAATCAAGGTATTCTACACAGTGGTAAAATAAGAAAGGATAAACGTTCGGACGATCGCAAACATTTTTAATTCACGTTACTTAATTGTTAAGACCTTTAAATTTTAGGGTCACATTTGCATGACATTTATATTAAAGTATAATTGTCATTTGAAGAAAAATAGTTAATTAGAATGAATATGCCAAAGGAGAGAAAATGCGTAGAGTGTGATAAGACAGGGTCTATACATGTCTCAATTGTCTTGGGTGGGAAATTAACGACTGAAAGTTATTGCCGAGCACACGCCGAACAATGCGGTGTATCCCATTCCGTAGGGTACGATTTACTCGGTCTGGGAAATATCGAGGAAGAAGTGGCTGTTCAACTGGAATTGAACGTTCTTCGCTGTGAAAGCTGCGGTTGCTCTCAACATGATTTTGAAAAATCTGGCCGCTTAGGCTGCCCTCAATGCTATCTCACTTTTGGCACTTTGCTTAATCCGTTGTTGAGTAAGATGCATGCCGGAGGTAGTCATTTAGGAAAAATTCCAGAAAAAGCTATCGCGGAAAATCTTCTGAATACCCGTATCAAGCATCTTGAAACTCAACTTCAGGATGCGGTTACAAATGAACATTATGAAGACGCGGCTCAGTACCGTGATAAGATCAATGAATTTAAACAACTCGCTTCCCAGTCAGTGAAAACGAACTGACGGGTCTTTGTGGAGCGAGCTTTTATTCAACAAGAATCTTTTCGCCTGCAGGTGTGCCGAGAATGAGAGTCTTCCCATTCGCCAGGTGAAGGGTGATAGCATCAGCAGCGGGTTCTCGTTCTCGAACGGTTAACTTTACTCCTGGCATGAGGCCGCTCTTATTAATGAATTGGAGAAATTCAGAAGACTGATCGCTGATGCGTGCAATATGTAGTGGTTGATTGAGTGCACAATTACACAGGTTCAAGAGAAGTTCATGACTAAAATTACCTGATTCGGAGGGTATTGGATCTCCATGTGGATCAACCTTTGGATGACCGAGTAAAGCGTCTATTTGTTCTAGAACGCGATCTGATATGGCATGTTCCAATTTTTCCGCCTCTTCGTGAATCTCTGACCAATCGAGGCCTAGTGTCTCTACGAGGAAGAGCTCTATAAGACGATGCCGTCGCAACATCTGTAATGCCAGCTCTTCTCCTGCTTCCGTTAATCTAACTCCCACTCGCGGTTCATAGTCCACCAGCTCTGAGTCGGCTAGAGATTTTACCATTGTTGTCGCGGTAGCCCGGGAGCACACCCAGAGAGATTGCCACACGACCCATAGTGACAGGTCCATCGGCGGATTCTATCTGTTCTAGATAAATCTGTTTAATGTAATCTTCTACTGTGCTCGTGGCCATGGTTGGGTCTCTTTAGCTTTTGATAATAGTAATATTTTTTCTTATCAAACATTAATTATTCACAGATACTTTGACTAATCAAAGTATCTATTTCAAGCTTACAAAAACTCCTTGGCCTATAACTGAAAATGTAGTCCTATCAGGGTTAACCGTGAATACACTAATTTCCTATCTGTATATCAATAAAAGTCTTACGTATAGGATCCAGAAAAAATTCCGTTTTTATCTGGAAGGTTGGTTTATGGCCACTTTATTTGTTTCCGGTCTCTTATTGACTCTGGATTCCCAGGCAGAAGAGAGATCAATCCTGGAGGGAACAGGTCATGATACGACTAGCTCCCAAACAACGGAGGATTTAAGTAGCCAATTGGACAACAGGGAGAGGGGAGTGCAGCCCTTTTTTGGGTACTCCGGTGAGTTTTTCAGTGTGTTAGATGGGGGTAATGGTACCGGTACTTCGTGGCAGGGTTTAGCAGATTATGGAGCGGATTTTAATTTGGAAACACTGCTGGGGATACGTGGCGGGCTGGTTCACATCCACGGACAATCTATTCAAGGGGATGATCCCAGTGAGTTTGTCGGTTATATTAATGCTTTAAGTAATATCGTCGCCTTTAATACCACGCGACTTTTTCAAGTGTGGTATGAGCAGGAATTAATGGAGGGTGTCAATGACACTCAGGTTCGGGCTCATTGATCTCGATGATGATTTTATGATAGCTGATTCCTCGGGACTTTTTCTTAACAGCGGATTTGGTCCGCTGCCCACGCAGTCACTTAACAATGCCGCGGCGATCTGGCCGATAGGAGCGCTCGGTGCTTTCTTATATGTAGAGCCGAGTGAGAACACGTATTTTCAAATGGGTGTTTATGACGGAAACATCGGAGATGAAGAGATCAATGACGATGGGCTGCATGTCAAATTAGGGGGAGTTGAAGGATTTCTCTACATGTTTGAAGCAGGGATCACATCAAATATATTGGGCCGTGATGGCACGTACAAAGTCGGTGGTTTTTACCACAGTGGAGAAGAATTTATGAATTTTAATACCGGTGAAAGCGTAAATGGCAATGCGAGTATTTACTTAGCCATTAACCAGGAGATAGCGGATGCCTTTACCGGTTGGTGGCGATTGGGGTACAGCCCGGATGAAGAAAAAAATGTCGTATCCCTTTATACTGACTTCGGCATTAATTGGATGGGTCCTTTTGGACAACGCTCAGAAGACATTCTCGGAATTGGTTTTCTTCATACTGATTTTGGTAGTGACTACGTCGGGGCTAATCCCGGTGTATCAAGGACGGAGAGTGTGCTTGAATTAACTTACCAGGGAGTAATTACGCCCTGGTTTTCGATTCAGCCTGATTTTCAGATAATCTTCAATCCCCATGAAGGTAGAAAAAACGCTTACGTATTTGGTGTTCGATCACAAATTGTTTTTTAATAACAATTAGTTACCGAAGTTATATATTAATTATTATAGAATCCCTCGTTCTCATGGGGCCGCTGGCGTATTCTTGAAAGATTGTGCTGTCGGCGGTAAAATTCAATTTTTTATTGTTAGAGAGTTGGTTGCATAATGATAGCCAATGAATGAATTATAGGAGGTATTATGCATTCTTATCGTTCTGGTTTTAATATTGCTAACTCAATTTTCTAATTATAGCCTAGTGTGCGTGCCATTTAAAAACAGTGAATTGGTAGCGTCGGTTCGGCTAACTCTAGGGTTTTCTTATCTTTTCTTGATAAATTCCTCAGGATTTGCCCAAACCAGACTAAGCCCCGAGGAGACGGCTGAATCGGTTAGTACCATTGTATCAAAATCAGCTGCTGAAGAAGTTAGACTGGTTAATTTCCCAGCCGTGAATGCCGGACTGTCACTCAACCCACGTGACAGACAACGCGTGCTTCAGAAGCAGAATCCAATGGCTTCCGAATATCAATCGGTGGGTGGTGTTGGCGTGGTGTCTTTTGCCAACGCCGATGCAGAAGGCGTTAATTACCATGGTAAATTACCCTCTGGGGGAAAACTGGAGGGTCCAATATCACGCATTAAAAGTGAAGCCTCTTATCACTATGGTGAACTGTCTGACTCTGGACTGTGGCAGGGCAACGTCTCGGTGGATCAGGTATTCGGACAAGACAACCGTTGGGCAATCTCGTTTATATTTGATAATCAGGGAGCGGATCTTGCCTTTGAGCGTATTTATACGCGATGGGGGACCGTCGATTTAGTGGATGGAAGCGAGCAGAATGTGATTGAAAGACTGAATACTGGAAAGCGTACCGTCCATTCACGCCGCAAAAGTTTTCGCGGTGTGCTCGAACATGCGTTGAGCGATAATCATACCCTTTATTTTAAAACTTCATTGAGACAAACCGAAGATAGTGACATTTCACAACGACTGGAAATGCGGTTTGCTGACGGTGAATACGAAGAGTTTTCAGACGTGTCTGCATTTTCCCGTGGCGGGAGCGTTAAACGCGAAATGCGTGACGAACCTGAACGCACGGATATCTACCGCTTCGAGGGCGGCGGTAAAATTGATAACGAAGACTGGGGCATGGACTACAGTATGTATTATTCCAAATACGAGCGCGGCCGTCCTGAACTTTTCCGTGTTGAATTTCGACGAGAAGATGTGGATATGTCTTACAATCGAGCGGATGTTTTATTTCCTCAAGTCACCATTCATAGTGACATAGATATATATGACCCGAGTGAAATACCTTTTCGCGAAATACGCGACAGAAGTTCGATGACGGTTGATGAAGATTACGCGGGTGATTTTCATTTCCATAAACGATTTAATTTCACAAATACGGAGTTGGAATTGTTTTTTGGCAGTCTCTACCGACAAAAAGAGCGAATAAACGAGGACGAAAGACTTAACTATGAGGTATTTAATGGCACTTACCTTTTAAGCGAATCGGTAGTCCAAAACGAACCGGACCTGATCGCCGAAGACCACTATCGGTTGGGGAGAGGGGCCGACCCCGCTAGTTCGCGCGCTTTTTTTACCGATAACTTCGATGATTTCGAGTTGGAATTTGGCCGTTCTCGTTCAGAAAGCGATCCCAATAATTTCAGGTCATTCGAATCGGTAGGCAGCTTATATTTTATGCAGCGGTTTAAAACACCGCGTTGGTTTTTTAACGCCGGATTTCGCTTTGAGAAAACCAATGTAGAAACCGAAGGTAATACGGTTATTACTGAAGTCATAGACGATGATGATGTCTACGTGGAGACGATTCCCGTATCCAATAAAAATGACTATGAGAATTACTATTATGCGCTTGAATTTGTCTATTTACTGAACGATCAAATTAATTTGAGAGCTGCTGGTTATAAAACGATTGCTCGGCCTAATTACTTTGATCTTGTCCCCTTTAGACAAGTATTTAGGAGCAGTGAATTTATTCGAGAGGGAAACCCGAACTTACAATCTACGAAGTATACCAACTTTATTGTGGGTGCAGATATCAGAAACCCATGGACGGGGAATTTTTCAGCTGCCTTGTATTACAAGGATATCAAAGACTTTTTCTTTCAAGGTGAGTTTTTTATTCAAGGAGGGACCCTCGATGGATTTAAAATCAGGCGACCGGAAAATGGGGATGAAGCGCAATTATGGGGTATGGAAATTGGTTGGAATAGAAATGTTCCCTTGTTCCCTCAATCATTGGGCAAAGCAACTGCCTCCATTTTTTATATTTATTCCAATTCCGAGGCATTCACCTCGAAGCGACCAGGCGAAACTTTACTTTTACCGGAGAGAGCAGATCATATGCTAGAACTTGCCCTGCTAAATGAATTTGGAAAATTAAAGACTCGCCTCAGTTTAAGTTTCCAAACCAAATCACTGGATAATGTTGCTGAAACGACAAACGCGGATGAATATCTAGATAGTGAAACAATAATAAATTTTTCAACTAAGTATCAATTCCACCCCAATATGAAATTATTCGCAGACTTTTTCAATATATCGGAACAGCCGCAGAATAGTATCGAGGGTGATGATTTTCGCGCATCCGACCGGATTTTCAGTTCCTGGAGGGCTCGTGTAGGTTTAAATATTACACTCTAATGTATTGTAGTATTTGACGTTGGTTAATGTTATAAAGTGGCTCTTGAAGTAATCCGGATTGAGAAGCCATAACAATAACCCATTCAGTAACTCTCATGTCGAACAATGTCATTGATGACCACGTGCGTGCTTTTAATGCGAGAGATCTTAGCGCATTCCTCGTTTGTTTCAGTGATGAAATCGAAATATTTAAATTACCCGGTGAAGAGGTAATAGCACAAGGACTGGATTCAATTCGCGCGGGTTACGCTAAAAAATTTAATGATTCACCCGATTTAAATTGTGTCATATTAAATAAAATGACCCAGGGTAAATATACGGTTTTACATGAAAAGATTACCGGGTACCCTAAATCTCCTCTAACCTGCAATATTGCTCTCTACGAGGTGGAGAATGAACGTATTCGACGAGTCTGGCTGATCGGTGAAAACGAGGCAGAATAACGCCGTTGATAAATTGCCCCTGAATAACCAGGATTCTTGATCTTAATCCAGGCTACTAAGTGCCGCCAGGGCATCCTGCGCTTGAGTGACCGGCTGAGCTTCTAGATCACGCCAGACGATTTTGCCTCCCAGGATGAGGAATGTCTGGCGTTTCGCTTTACCGTTATTACGCGGGACGCCAAAAGCCTCGATTAATTTTCCTTCATAATCAGCAAGCAGTGTGAAAGGAAGCTGAAACTTGTCTTTAAATGCTTTCTGTTCTTCCGGTGTATCCGCGCTTACACCAATGACTCTTATCCCTGCTGTCTGTAGATTTTCGTAAGCGTCACGCAGGTTACACGATTGAGCGGTGCAACCTGGTGTATCTGCCTTTGGATAAAAATAAACGAGCGTAGGTCCTTCACTGTAAACTTCGGATAGTTTAAGCGGATCGCCTGTCTCTGTTATTGTTGCAATTCCCGGTGCATTTTCGCCAACGGCGAGAGGACCTGTATCTTCATTAGCGGATGACATCGGTAAGATTATAAATAGAAGAATTTTATGTAGAACAAGCATTAAAATATAGTCATTTACGTACTGTCCACAAAGGAGATTCCCTCGTAGTATCAGTCAATTTTTGTGTGGTTCGATCAAGTCGGCTGGCCAGCGTTTTAATTATCTTCATCCCGATTCGTGGATTATTCTGAATGAATTCAGTCATGTCCCCCGCTTGAATATGGGTGATCTTGCTCGCCTTTTTCGCCCTAACTGTGCAAGTGCGTGATTTTCCCAGAATATCACTCATTTCACCAAAGATTGTCCCTGGGTACATCAGCACGCTAAGTAGGATATCATCTTTGATTACTTCTAATGATCCAGATTGAAGAATATAAAAACCGCTGCCTTCCTCTCCTTGTTCAAGTATCGTCCGCCCGTGTGCGACTTCAATGTATTCTTCATCCATGACCTTTATTCTATTTTCCAATGTACTTATAGTCATAGCTTTTATGTAGTGTTTATCTTAGTTTCACAGCTGCTCAACTATATTAAAGACTATTCAATTTAGTTTAAACAATCAAGATCAATTGAGATGCCATGCTTTGCGACAAGACCAAATAGGGCTGTTAATTTTTAGTAAAATGAAATTAAATTACACGTTCTATGATGAGCATCTGTGCACTTAAAAAGTTATTAACACGCTATACTTTCTTTAAAAACGTGAAAAGTTCGTGTGCCAATTTGGGGCCGATTCCATCAACTTGTCGCAATAATTCAGGTGTTGCGATTTTCAACTTATTCATGTTTTTAAATTTTTTTAACAATGCTTTGCGGCGAACCGGTCCCAATCCATAAAAATCATCGAGGATGGTTTCTTTCATTCTTCGACTACGGATCTCAGCATTAAAGGTATTGGCGAAACGATGCGCCTCGTTGCGCAAACGCTGTAAGAGTCGAAGCGCGTCACTTTTAAGGCTGAGATTGAGTGATGGACGTTCGTCCGTAAAGTAGACGGTTTCGTGTTTTTTTGCCAATCCAATGAGCGGTGGGGGCTCCAGTCCCTGACCTAGAAATGCGCGCAGCGCAGATCCGAGTTGGCCCTTACCTCCATCTATGACAATAAGGTCAGGGAAAGCTTTATTTTCTTTTTGAAGTCGTAAATAGCGTCGAGTTACGACTTCTTCCATCGCTCGGTAATCGTCATTGCCGATAAAGCTTTTAATTTTGTAACGACGATACTGGTCCGTGTCAGGTTTACCATTTTTGAATCGGACCATTGAAGCGACAACGAAAGTACCGGAGATATGACTTATATCAAAGCATTCTATATGACGTGGCAATCTCGGTAATTCGAGAGATGATTGTATCTCTATGAGGGCAGCGTGAGAATCGGTTCTTTTTATCGCACCGTGGGCATGCGTAAATTTTCTCGTCTTAATAATTGTTTTTTCAAGTGCGGAACTTATGTCCCGTAATTCCGCGGCTTTTTCGTAATCGCGATTAGAAGCAGCTGAGTTCATATCATCCTTGAGATCATTCAGCCACTCTTTTGATTTACCGCTAAGAAATTCACAGGCCTCTTCCACTTTACGCCGATATTCATCTTCAGTAACCTGGTTGGCATGCCCATAAATCTCTGACCGCACATCATCGTAGAGTTTCCATCTACCATCAGGTAGTTGAACCGGACGGGTGTCACCCAGGAGTATCCCGAAGCGGCGTCTCATTTCTTCTAGGGTTTTGCGCAGTAATTTGGCATGCGCAAATGGGCCAAAGTATTCAGATAAATCGGCTTTTTTGAAACGACAGAGCCGAAATTTAGAAATGGCGTTCTGGATATCTACCCGAACTAAGAGAAAGTGTTTGTCATCGGTGAAGTCAGTGTTGTATTTGGGTTTCCATTGTTTAAGTAAACGCCCCTCCAGAAGTAAGGCTTCAGGTTCAGACTTTACTTCTACGACTTCAAAATCATGAATCATGGGAACCATCGCGTGTATTTTTGGCTGTTGGGCTGACATTTTACGAGAGGGCTGAAAATATGTCGAAACACGCTTTTTCAGATCCTTGGCTTTACCCACGTAAATTATATGACCTAAACGGTCCCTCATAATATAAACACCCGGGCTATGGGGTAATCTTCGCACTTTTTCTTTAATTTTACTGGTATCCTGACTTGGCATATTCTGACTTACGTGCTTATAGTACTATATATTTTAGTTCTCACAAGGATCACGCTTTTTATATCAAAAATTTTTAAGAGCAATGTCAGATAATACGCGTCTGGAAATAATAACTCTCGGTGACGAGCTTCTCCTCGGAATTAGAGAAAACACTCATCTTACTTATTTCGGTAAACAGTTTACCCGCTACGGGCATTCAATCCAACGAAACATAGTAATTCGCGACGATCCTAATCATATCGAGCGATTTTTTCGTGATGCAATGGATAATTCGGATATTGTCATCACTACAGGTGGGCTGGGCCCGACAACTGACGATATTACACGTGAAACGGTGGCCCAAGTGCTTAAGCTTAAACTTATCCATGATGATGAAACCGAGGAGGCGATACGTTCGCGTTTTAAAAGCATGGGGCGCGGGGTTACGGATAATAATCTGCGCCAGGCAAAAAAACCTGATGGCGCTGAGATTATTCCCAATCATCATGGGACAGCTCCTGGCTTGTGGTTGCAGCATGATGGTAAAATCATCATCATGTTACCTGGCCCGCCACATGAACTGTATCCGATGTTTGAAAATCAAGTGCTGCCTCGACTTCAGTCTGAAAATGTCATTGCTGAAAGTGAATCTTATTTGCAACTTCGCACTATAGGGGTGGGGGAGTCATTATTGGAGAATAATCTGCAACCAGTCTTTGACCGCTATTCGGATCAGTTGCTCGTATCCTATTGCGCCCATTCCGGCCTTGTGGATCTGCGCTTGAGTCCTATAACCGATTCATTGAGCTGGAAAGAGATTGAAGCGATTGGTGATGAATGTAAGGGAATACTCGGCGATGACTTTATCTGCTATGGTGATGAATCCCTTGCGAGGCTTGTTTTCAATCAGCTTCGCTCACTCAATAAAACATTGGCCTTAGCAGAATCCTGCACGGGTGGTCTTCTTGCCAATGCTTTTACAGATATTCCCGGATCCTCAAAAGTATTTATCGGCGGGGTCGTCTGCTACACCAACGATGCTAAAGTGCAAATGCTTGATCTTCCTGACGCGATTATACAACAGCATGGGGCCGTCAGCGCAGAATGCGCAGTCGCCATGGCTACGGGTGCTGCGGAACGCTTATCTGCGGATTACGCATTAAGTGTCACTGGGTTTGCCGGTCCCGATGGTGGAAATAGGGAAAACCCGGTAGGGACTATTTATCTCGGCTATCATTCCCCGATTGGAGTTTGGTCAAACAAGCTTGTTTTTTCAGGCAATCGTCTCATGATAAAATCACGCGCAGTGAGTGCCGCCCTTGACTGGATGCGCCGAAAGCTTAAAAAATATGAAACTGAAGACTTGCTCGTAAGTATGAGTAGTTAATAAAGTACGATCCTTATCACGCTGAACGCTATAAATTAAATGACCCGCAGTATCGATTTATTTTTAAGTAAATGCATCTTTCTCTTGCTGATTACTAAGGTTAGATTCAATAAGTTTCTCTGAGATTTATAGATGTATCTCAAAGAACTTACTATAAATGGTTTTAAAAGTTTTGCTGAGCGGACCAGATTGGACCTCGGTAAGGGAATTTCGGCGATAGTCGGTCCCAACGGTTGCGGTAAAAGTAACATCGCCGATGCCATACGTTGGGTCTTGGGAGAACAGAGCGCCAAGTCACTTCGCGCTGGAATAATGCAGGATGTGATTTTTCAGGGTTCAGACAGCCGTAAGCCTATTAATCTTTGCGAAATAACCCTCGTTTTTACCGAATGTGAAAAAGAATTAGGTACCGCTTTTCATGAAGTTGAAATTACAAGGCGGGTACATCGTGATGGTCCAAGCGATTATTTTCTTAATGGCAAGCATTGCCGCCTGAAAGACTTGCAGCAGCTTTTTTTGGATACAGGAATTGGGCAAGTCTCCTATTCATTCATGGTTCAGGGGCAGGTCGACCAAATACTCTCTTCAAATCCTGCTGAAAGAAGGACTATTTTTGAAGAAGCTGCGGGTATTTCAAAATATAAGGCGCAACGGAAAGAAACATTTAACAAACTTGCACTCGTTGACGCTAACCTGTCACGCGTTACGGATGTTATCGAAGAAGTTACCCGGCAGATAAATTCTCTTCGTCGCCAGGCCAGTAAAGCTTTGCGTTATAAGCGTGTTAATCACCGGCTAACCCATCTCAGTCTCGCATCAAGTGCTTTCCGCTATGCAGGTAGCAAGGAGAAAATATCAAAACTTAAAAGAGAAGCAGATGATTTCAAAGATGAGATTGGATCGATACAGGAGATTATTGGAGGTAAAGATTCGAATATTTCATCCCGTCGGCAGAAAAGGACAGAGTTATACGAAAACCTTCAAGACTCTCAGCAATCGGTATTCGATCTTCGTTCTGAAAAAGAACAGGCGGATAATAAAGCAGAATTCTCTGCGCTTCGGGCAGAAGATTTAAAAGGGCGTATCTCTGAGATCGAAAAAGAATTGGTCGAGTTAAGCGGACAAAAAAAAGCTTTATCTAATCGAGCGGTGGGCGACTCCCTTCATAAGCAGGAACAACTCGATCTGATGGGCAGCTCAGATAAAACTTACCAGGAAAGAAGCGATGCTTTTTCAAGTATCCAAGATACTCTCCATGAGGCTGAAGACGAATTGGAAGAAAAGAAGCGCCTCCTCCTGATGACAGAAAGCAGTATAACTCGTTTTAGATCTAATGCTACTACTTTGGAAGTAGATTTGAAGTCTTATCAGATAAATCATTCTAATCTGAGCGAAGAATTATATAAGCTGAATAACAACAGATCACTTCTTGAATCCAACTTAAATGAAATATCCTCAACACTCCAACAACGCCTTTCGAAAAAAGAGCAGTTGGAGAAAGAAATGGATGAACTCGGTAAACTACGTTCGCGCGTCCTCGATGAATTTCGCCAAAAGCAAAGTGAAATTCAAGATGCTGATCGAGGGTTAGCACAGTTAAGTGCTGAATTAGGTGTGCTTCAAGGATTGCAGGAAAAATTTGAAGGATTCAGTGAGGGGGCAAAAGCAATTATGCAAGGTCAGCTTGATAGTCTCCTCGATGATGATGCCTATAGAGTTCTGACGAAGAGCATTAAAGTTGATCCGGCTTACACGCTTGCTTTAGATGCCCTTCTTGGACCGGCAATAGATTCCATTACACTTAAGGATGCTTCTCGTATCGTTCCCGTAGCCAGCGTCCTTGAAAACAAAAAACTTGGCCGCGCATGCCTGCAATTCAGTGTTCCCCCGGTGGGGAAAGCTATAAATAATGGTGTCCCTGATTGGCTGCGCCCAGCAGTTGAAAAGGTGGATAGCAGGCAGAGCGACATAATTACAATGTTAGATAATTTGCTTTCGGATTGTTATTTTTGCGACAGCCTCGAAAAATTCCTGACTTACTGGGAAGAACATCCCGAACTAAATTTCCTTCTTGTTGCGACGACTAAAGGTGAACTGGTTGATCGGCGGGGTCTGATCTACGGCGGGCACGGCGGTGGTCAATCCGAATCTTACTTGCTTCGCGAAGCCGAAATTAAAAAACTGAATAGCGATCAATCGAAGGTCACAGAGAATTATAACATTCTAAAGGATGCGGCAATGACGCTTCAGCGTTCCCTTGATGAGAATGAAATAACTATTGAGGAGAAACGTCAGCTTCTGATGGAAGTTGCGCAGGAAGTATCAACTCTCAAAGCTCAGAACAAAGGAACAGAAGACAGTATAAGCCAAAATGAGGAGCGTGCAACGCAATTGGATATTGAAGTTCAGTCTCTAGAGAATGAAAAGGTAGGGTCATTAAATAAGTTGGAACTTGCGAGAAAGCAACTTGCCGATGCGGAGGCTGAAATTAATAAACTGCGTGAAAATATTACAGCGGCAGAGAACAAAGTTCAGGAAGAGAGAGCGAGTAAGGAAGTAGAATTTGAAAGCCTTTCAGAAGTTCGACTCGATCTCGCAGAGAAACGCCAGCGTCTTCTATTACTGGATCACGGTCTAAGTGAAATTGATAATCAGGTTCGGGAACTTAACCAACTTCAACTTAAAAGAGAGCAGGAAATCGATACTCATAATGAACAGATTGCCGCTTTTTTAAGTGAATCTCAGGATGCGAGAATCAAATCAGAGGAATTGGAAAAAACTTTGAAAATTTTAATGGAATCATTAAATCGTGATCATAAGGCTCTGCTTGAAGCTGAAAATGAAATTAAGGGTATCGAAGAAAGCGTGGCAGTAGATCGAAATGATCTACACGAAAAAGAAGTTGATCATAATGACCTCGAGGTGCGATTAGCTGAACAACGCTCCGAATTAAATTATCTTATCGAGGAAGTCCGTCGCGAGTATGATCTTGAGCTTACTACCGTAAATTGGAAAAGCCAGCGTTGGGAAGCGGGTGATGCCTTGTCCGAAAATGTGAAGTTTGATTTTGATGAGGGGAGATTGGAGGAAGACACGTCTTATGAAAAACGTGAGGAACCGACAACCGAAGATCTTGAGGCTCTCAATCGCGCTGACTGGGATGCAATACAGGATGAAATCAATAAATTACGCGATCGTCTTCATGCTATGGGTCCGGTTAATTTAGTGGCGATTGAAGAGTACGCTGAATTAAAAGAGCGACATGAGTTTTTAAAAACACAAAGCGATGATTTATGGAATTCGAAGGAACAGCTATTAGCAGCAATTGACGATATCAATCAGACATCCCAGGGACTATTTCAACAAACGTTCGATCAAGTACGGAAAAATTTTGAACATACTTTTACCACTCTTTTTGGCGGAGGGCATTCCGATCTCAAGTTAATCGATACTGAAGATGTTCTGGAATCAGGTATCGATATTATTGCACGGCCTCCCGGCACGCGCATGAGAAATCTAGCGTTGCTCAGTGGCGGTCAGAAAACGTTAACAGCCGTCGCCCTGCTTTTTGCTATTTATATGGTTAAACCGAGTCCGTTTTGCATGCTAGATGAACTCGATGCGCCCCTGGACGACGCCAACGTGGAGCGATTTGTTAAGATGGTGAAACAGTTTACCCAGTTTTCACAATTTCTAATTATCACCCACAATAAAAGAACGATTGCCAGTGCAAATACTATTTATGGTGTCACGATGCAGGAGAAGGGGGTATCCAATGTCTTCTCCATGCGCTTCAATAGCGAGACACAACGAACTGAAACATTGGAAAAGAGAGCGACAACCACCGCTTAGTTTCTTTTCAGTCCTTTAATATTTAGTCGAATTGGGAAAACAAATTTAAATCAACGGTAGATTAAATTTGTGTTTTCCAGGGACCAGTAATAGCCAGAGTAATTCCCGGCCATTGAATATTTACAAAAAGTGTGGGGTGATTGGGGGCAAAACAAGCACCGCATAGTTCTGCATCACCAAAATAATTATTATGGGCGAAGGTATAAATTTTTCCCTCAGGGGTGATACCTCGCAGGTATTGATCGTTAGCACCATCTTCACAAACAATAAGATCGCCCCACGGAGCAACGGTGATGTTATCACAGCTCTCCAGTAAATGGTTGTCATTGGGTTCTAGGTAAAGCTCAAGTTGACTTGGGTGCTCAGCTTCTTTTTTCGTTCCTTCATAGGGGCTGGGAGTGTAGCGCCATATCTGACCACTTAAATTATTACCACCGTTAGTAGAGACAAAATAAATCTCTCCCTTCCCATACCACATGCCTTCGGTACGCGCAAATCGCGCGGCTCCCTTGTCGAATCCTTGATAACGGAGATCATTATTTGGAGAGAGTATATCCTCTAGATCAATCCATTCGACAAACATCGGAGATCCAATGGGAACAGTTGGACTGTTGAGGGTTGGCCAATTACGGGTATCAAGTGATTTATTACTTTTTACAGCTAGTGCTTGTAAGCGTCCCCCATTTATCAATTTCCCATATTCATGAGGAATGTAGCGGTAGATGAGTCCATCTACAGCGTCTTCAGTTTGAAAAACGATGCCGCTTTTAGGATCAACTGCTACTGCCTCATGATTAAATCTACCCATCTCGAGAAGCGGATTTGGGTCGGAGAGGTATATTTTTGAGGTCGCTAATACTTCAAAATTAAAACCATGATCTTTAGATAAAGAATTATCGGCTCGAGCTGTCGTCTCTTCGCAAGTTATCCATGTGCCCCAGGGGGTGGGACCTCCCGCGCAATTGCGCGCCGTTCCAGCTAGACTGAGAAATTGTTTAGTAACTTGCTGTTTTTTATGATTATATAAGACTGTAGTTGTCCCGCCTAGTGCCGGCATGCCGGCTCTTCCAATGTCATAAATCTTGCTCTGCCTGATTTTTCTGAGCAGTTCGTTTTCCAGTCCAAACGGCCCAAGATAAGTTCGATCAGCTAACAGTTCATGGTTGCGCACTAGAATTGTATTATCACCTGGTCCTGGAAATGCTGCCATTCCATCAGGAGCACCGGGTGTCCGGAATCCGTCGTCCATATAATCACCGGTACGTGATAAGACCTTATACTGAAAGCCGGGGGGCAGATCGAGAATAAATTGGGGGTCAGCCGAGAGTGGTCCGTAACCCGGCACTTCATTCATGTAGGATTGTGCCTTTAACGTTGGCGTGGTGAAATGTCGAAGACCCAAAAAACCAACTGTAACATAAGTGGAGTTTTTTAAAAAATTTCGGCGAGAGATATTTAACTGAGATGACATTAATCTAAATTCTGATTATATATGTTTAGGGGAAAAAGAGGTGATTTCATCCTTGTAAGGCATCGATGGGGCCGCACCAGACTTCATGACAGACAGACCGGCAACGAGGTTTCCGAATGTAGCAGATCTAAATATATCTTTATTAAACTGAACATATCCTGAAGCAAAAGCACCGACAAAAGCGTCTCCAGCACCGGTACTATCGACTACTTTGTTATGACTACTGGCGGGAAGCAATTTAAAATCATCAGTTGTTGACACAAAACAGCCATGATTTCCAAGTGTAACTATGATTGTATCAATCCCAATATTACGGCATAATTGATGAAGATTTTCTTCGGATAATTGATGGATGGTATCCTCGGAAAATTCCTCATCTAATTCTGGGCGGAGAGATTTCAAAAGGGAGGTAAACTCGATTTCGTTGGGAATTAATATATCTACATTATCGATGATTCCCGGATTAAAATCCAATCGCATGGGTGCAGGATTAAGGATAGTCGTCACATTGGCATGACGTGCAATTTTAAGAACATGAGCTGTAGTATCCATTTTAGATTCGAACTGACAGATAACGACCTGGGCATCTCGGATAAGATTTTCGGGTATGTCTGCCGGTGACAATTTCTCATTCGCGCCTGGCGAAACAATGATTTCATTTTGTCCGGTGTTATTGACGACGATACCTGCGGTCCCCGTGGGTGTGCCCTCTTGTTCAGTAAGGAAATATTCAATTCCTTCATTTGCGTAGAATTGTTTTACCGCTTCACCAAATGAATCGTTACCAACCGATCCAACAAATGCAGTTTTTATACCCGTGCGTGAAGCAGCAACAGCCTGATTTGATCCTTTTCCACCGGTGGCCATATTAAATTTACCAAGTATTGTTTCGCCCGGTTTGGGAAACTCATCACAAATCCACGATAAGTCCTGATTATAACTGCCTACAACGACTATTTCGATATTCATGAGTCAATTATGTTCCGAGGAAATATAATTTTCAAATTGTTGGGAGTTGCGAACAGGATCGCGTAACCAAAGCCAGGATGCAGGTAATACATGAAATAAGATAATCATCAATGAGAAGCAGGCGAGGGCGTCGATATCTGGTTTGTAGAATAGTCCTACGGAACCAAGCCACCAGCCATAAGCTGAGAATTTGAAAACAATACGGTTGTCAATTACACCATGAATGAAAAAACCAATACCGATGATGACGGAGAATATTGCGGGCAAGAGGTGGAGGTTAATATTCTGCATGCCCCATCCTCCCATTCCGACAAGAGCTAATGCCATCAGGCAACCTCCCCAGATGGCTGATACAAACCGGCCTGTAAGTGGGCGACTATGAATTTTATTGAGTGTGACACCGGCATAGACCCAGGTACAGATACAGCCAAAAATAAAAGTCGGCAGCCAAATGTATAGGGATAATATAGGCCAATTAAATCTCTCTACGGCCCACTCAGAAATTACACATTTGGCGGCAATCAGTCCCCAGAAAATATTAAGCAATCCGTTGAAACGTGAGACGTTGTGCCCCTGTTCAAGAGCCATACGCACTTGATTCAATTCTCGAGTCTCAATTTCGACTTGATACATATTCGAGGTAACGGTGAATTAATTTCAGCTATATTTCATGTTGATAAACGGGGCGAGCTTTAAAGTGATAAATGATGGATGGGCTCAAGTTACATAAACCGTGAGTAGAATTTCGGGACATTAAACTGGTAATAATAATGTTTTCGGGAACTATGAATAGATATTAGCGTCAAACTAAAGAGATAAATGGACGTATATACTAAAGTCATATCTTGAACTCAATTTTGATTGGCCTATGATTGTAATATAAAAGCATGGCATCAGTTTCCCCCAATCATTTTTATTTAATGTGTAATCCTAAATTACCTAAATCTCGTGTTCATCAATACTAAAAAAACTGGGAGTTGCCAGAATCGGCGGTAGCACCTGAATCGATCTATCAAAGTCGCCGGGTTTTTTTGAAATCATTAGGCTATGGTTTTGCCGGAGCCGCTCTTTCTCCAAGCTACTTGGATGGGGTAACCATAGGATTTCCCACCGAACGCAATCCTCTATATACCCTCAGAGGACTCGATCTTACTCCCTATGATTTGGTCACCAGCTACAATAACTTTTATGAGTTTTCGACCGATAAAGGGGGTCCGAAAAAATTGGCTAATAAGGGTTGGAATCCTGAACCGTGGACGATTGAAGTAAGGGGGTTGGTGAGAAATCCGATAAAAATGGATGTCAATGACTTGATCAAAAAAATGGGTGGTATCGAGCAGCGAGTATACCGTTTGCGTTGTGTCGAGGCGTGGTCTATGGTCGTCCCTTGGGACGGATTTCCCCTGCGCAAGCTGATTGATCTGGTAGACCCTTTAACCGATGCTAAATTTGTGAAATTCACATCCTTCAATAATCCTGAGGAAGCTCCTGGACAGCGGAGGAAAAATATTGATTGGCCCTATGTTGAAGGGCTGACCCTGAGTGAAGCGGCTAATGAACTAACGTTTATGGGGACTGGTCTGTATGGGAAACCCATGCCTAATCAGAATGGAGCTCCTATCCGGCTGGTTGTCCCTTGGAAATATGGATTTAAAAGTATAAAATCAGTAGTACAAATAGACTTTATGAGTAAGGCGCCTATAAATACCTGGCAGACGTTACAACCGCGGGAATATGGGTTTTATGCAAACGTGAACCCTTAAGGTCAGCCATCCACGATGGTCTCAAGCCACGGAGCGAATTATCGGAGGTGGATTTTTTGACTCACGAAAAGAGACGCTCATGTATAATGGGTACGAAAAAGAAGTCGGACACCTTTATCATGGGGCTCGATCTGCGGAAATTTTTCTAACATTTTCCCATTCTAAATTCACGTCATTACCCGCGTTATGCTTAAATATGAAGGAGAAGCTGGTTAATATATTTCGCTCCAAATTATTTATCTATACTGTGTTAGCGCTACCAGGGCTGTATACACTTTACCCCATCCTATCACAGAACCCCACTTTTCTCGCTGATCCGGCCAAATACCTTCTCGAGTATGTCGGTAAGACAGCTACTTTGCTTTTTATCTTTGTTCTTTCATTGAGCCCAATGCGGGTGCTCATACCAAATTCTCAAATCATTGCTTCGATAAATCGGCACCGACGAGTATTCGGAGTAAGTGCATTCGTGTATGTGGTATTTTATTTATCGTTTTATTTAATTTACGAGGGGATACTTTCACAAATTGTGGAGAGTTTTCAAAAACCATTTATTTTATCCGGAGCATTTGCCTTTTTAATTCTGTTTATTCTTGCATCAACCAGCACCGATTGGGCTGTTAGAAAATTTGGTTATACGCGTTGGAAACGTATTCATAGAATGGCTTATTTAGCGGCATTACTTATATTCTATCATCAAGCGGTACAGGAAAAAACCGGAGCGGTTCGGACTGTCTATTTTTTTGCTCCACTGGTCATGCTGGAGTTCGCGCGTGTGAGCAAAAATATCTTAAAAAAGAAAACTATAAAAAATGTTGGCATCAAAATCAAGGCTGCAGCTGATCGTTGATAGCACCATACGATAGGGTATAATGAAATTACAGCATTATCTCATGATCTAAAATGCGATGTTAACACCTGCAAGAAAACGAAAATTGGGTTCGCTTTGAATGCCATTCAGGTTTTCGACGATCGGAATACCAAATGAAAGATTAGCTGATAAACTTTGTCCCAAGCTATAACGGAAACCAGGATTCAGGTAGACAATGTTGCCACCCGTGTGATCCTCGACATCATTGCCGACCTTGACTTTGTCCCGCCAATCACCATTAAGCTCTAAAATAATATCCCAGTATTTACCGGGAATAGACTCAACCTTGTCGTGGTGAAGATGATCACCTATTTCTTCATCATGTTGGTGAAAAGAGGAAGAAGATTTCCTGGTAAACCTATAGGTTATTGCCAGATTGTAATTAAAGAAATCGCCAATTCTCGTGTCCTGTGAACCGTCACTTGAAATGCTGTATAACATGTTGGTATGCATTGCCAGTTGCCCCCAGCTTTGAGAGTAAGTTAAACCAATGAGTGGATCCCATGAACCTGTCCCAGGTTGGTGTTCGGTTTCAAATAACTCATCTTCATTACTTCGGTGGTTGGTTTTACCTGTCGGTGTTTTAATACCGAAAATAAACGCGGCATGTATATTTTCGTCTGCATTGCTAAGGAAACGATATTGAGCAAAAAAAGACGCATCACCGATGCCACTAATGTCACCTTGTGAGACCACTAATTCCTCGTCGTTTTCGTCCCCATGATGACCATCTTCCTCATTGCTTTCATCCTCATGATGATCGCTTTCCTCGTCGTGGTGTGCAGTTTCGATTAAATTACCCCGTTCAACGTAAGGTAATGAAAATCCGATCAATAACTTATCATTGATGGCATAAGCGCCGTTGAAGGAGATATTCAGCAGATGTGAAGTGCTGTGAACATCTTCATCATCAGTGGCATAGCGTTCGAGATCACTTATAGATATTTCATTGTTTGAAATATACTGTGAGAAGACAGAAAGCGTTCTTCCACCTTTCGGAGATGGCACCGCAGACATGGTATTAATTGGCCCTGGCGCACCGTTATCTAAGCTAATCGCAGCATGGTCAGCATAGGCTTTGGTGCTTAAAATAGTTACTATTGATATTAATAACAGAGTGTAAAGTTTCACGTTAAGTGTTTTTGAAATTTAAATAATAGCTTTTGCAGTTTCTATGGTCGTACCGACGAGTTATCGATAGTTTTCAATAAAGCTCCGTGTTAATTATAAACAAAGGACAGACAAGGAATGCTGTCATCAATCAATGAGGCTGACATTTATAGAGAAGCACGATCATGGGATAAGATCCTTGATCGCAGTCGGTGGCTCTTTACCTCAGATTAAAACCAGAGCTTCAATGCTTATTATACTCTAGGCGGTGGGATGAAGGGTAACTCGACTCGCTTAGCTATAGATGAGTTTGGTAAATCAATAAAGCTGCGATAAACCCTTTGGAATATAAAGTTAAACTTGGAAGCTAGTCCCATGATAACAGGTTTAAATTCAAGGATCATGTAATCATTCGCTTTACCTTCATTTTTTTGATTTAAAGCTCCGCTCACGTTTTCACAAATTTCACAGGCATTGTCCCCTCCGAAGGTCATGTCAACCGCCATCTCAATTGAATTTGTGGATGAGTAATGATTGTTGAACATTGAACCCCCACCGTAAATTTGTAGCATTAATAGATGACCATTATGAAAGGCCCCTATTGCGACTATTAAGAGGATGCTGGTTAATTTAATTTCCAAAGTGGAAGTCTTTAATTAAAAAAAGAATTTTAACTAAATTCATTTTTAAATTTATGGGCAAAACTTTTCTTGTCGGCCGCATTGAAAAATGCGGAACCGGCGACAAAAGTGTCGCAACCTTTATGGCGGCATTTCAGGCCCGTATCGAGGTTAATCCCACCATCAACCTCCAGGCGAAAATCAAGATGGCTTTCATGGCGCCAGGAATCTATAACTCCTATTTTATCAAGCATATCTTCGCGAAAAGTCTGACCTCCAAAACCGGGATTAACGGTCATCACCAATACAAGATCTACGTCTTCAATATAGGGAATCAGAGAATCGGCACTAGTATCAGGATTGATAACGAGCCCATTTTTGCATCCTAAATCACGAATGTGTTTAAGTGTTTCTTTTACCGGGTAGTCGGGTTCGATATGGATGCTGATAAGATCTGACCCAGCTTGGGCGAAGGATTCTACATAGTTCTGCGGTTGAGAAAGCATGAGGTGAGTATCAAAAAATAATTGGCTGTTTTTACGCAGATCAACGATAGTCTGGGGGCCGAAAGTCAGATTAGGAACAAAATTGCCGTCCATGATATCGAGATGGACCCAGCGCAACCCGGTTTCGGCTATGATACGGATACTTTTCTCGAGATTTGCATGGTCACCGGCTAGTATAGAGGGTGAGAGAATAATTTCTTTCTCGCTCATTTCAAATCGATCATTTTTTCAATTCAATTTTTATCACCAGATGATGCGAAGTGACTAGCTTGTTTTCAAGTCAACAGACAATAAAAAGCGTACCTACCAAACACTGATTACGGTGTTTTTTATCTTCAGTGCAAGACTGCGAGTAAGTACGGGCATTGTCTGGTACTCAGATTGAGGTAACCCATCGTCGATTAAAATATTGTCATTGGCAGAGAGTGTTCTCCCCGCGAAATATAAGTTACCCGAAAGATTATCTAGAAGTGAAACTTGTGCTTCCAGCGTAACACCGAATGTCCGACCAAGAAAAATATCGTCTTCTTGCCTTGCAGCAATCTCACGGTCGTACCTGGTAAGTACAACACGTAAGGTGGCCTCAGCCTGGTTTTCATCAACTATACGCACTTGTCCATCGCGTAAAAAGGCTTCAATAATATTTTCGTTGAGTAAGGCCTGTGCCTGAGGTGCGAATGACCGGTTACTAACTGGTTCGATGTAGAGCGTCTTAAAAGGCGTATCTGCTGCTTGCCCTAAATGATAGCTTGCACAACCGCTATTTATCCCAAGAACAAAAACGAAAGCTAAAAATAAATAAGCGGAGATTAGCTTCTTTTCGGCATTAATGAGCGTTGCCACTTTCATATGAGGATTGAGAGGAACGTTATCATTAATTGTTTTCTTCATTATTATGAGGAGCGAGATGATTTTCGTTTGCGGGTGAAATTAAATTATCCTCCAGTTCCTGTGACCTATTGAACAGCTTAAAACGTAGTGGTTTTTTCCCCTCTTTCGAAGCTAATTTTTCCTCTGTATCTTCTGTTTTATCATTGTTATTGAACAGCCGGAAGAGTGCCGATTTTTCCTCTTCATTCGTCGTCAGGTCCTCGATCGGGTCTCCAATATCCTGTAGGGAACTAGAGCTATTCAGGTTTTCATCTGCCAAGGTTTTTGGACTCTCCTCTTTTACAGCGATTGGTTTATTTTCACTATTTCCGGATTTATTAAAAATACCTAAACGAAGTAGCTTTTTATCATCATTTTCAAGCGTGGTCTTTTCGTTTACTTTATCTGAATTCAATAATTTCAGGCGGGCGGGTTCTCCGTCCTCTTGAGCAACTAATATTTCGTCTTCTATATCGATCTCAGGTTTTAGAGCATCTATCTTATTAAGATAATTGCGCGCTAGCTGTGCAGTTGGTGAATTGGGTGAAACAGTAATAGCGTCATTAAAGAAAACTTCAGCAGCTCGGTAATTTGAACGACGCTTGTAATAATATTCACCGATAATAAATTTGCTTTGCGCATGAACATCCTGCATGTCCGCCAATTTTTCTTCTCCTTCGGTAATTAAATCGCTGTTGGGAAATAAAATTAAAAAGTCACGATAATAGCTGATAGCTTCACGTGTGGCACCTTGATCGTAGTCCGGACCCGCGACCATTGAACTGAAAGTATCAGCCAACGCTAGATAAGCGTCGGGAGCTATTTCACTGTTAGAATAAAAATTTATTAGTCGATCGAGGGCGTCAATGGCTTCAGGTTGATCTCCCTGAGTTCTGTGCATGATGGCTATTCGCATGAGTGATTTTGGAGCGTACTCACTATACGGCGCGTTTCCGATAATAGTTTCAAAGTATTGAATGGCTGCGTCATAATTATGGAACTTAATAACGGAAAAATATCGTCCACTTTTCGAATTCATTGTTCGCTCGGCGATGTTAAACTGCTTCTCGAGAACTTCATTAAATTTCGGGAATTCTGGATGGCGGATGACCGCAAAGTTATATGATTCGAATGCCTTTTTATAATCCTTTCGCAACATATGAAGGTCACCGATTTGATAGTAGGCTTCCGGGGCGAATGAACAAGTTGGATACTTCTTATAGATTTGCTTATAGGTATCTATCGCATCCCCGTAATTCTTTTTTTTCCGTAATTCAGCAGCCTTTTCAATTAATTCCAGTGCGCGTTCATCCTGAATTTCTAATGGCAAGTCACGGAGTTTGGCTTCGCCTTTGCCAGATAAAAAGCCAGAGGTCTCGTGAAAAGAAAGACCAAAGACCAGAATGATGAGAGCAGGTGTGGATATTAAAAGCCGTATCGTTCTCATTGCCATTTGATCAGTGATGTTGCCCAGGTCAATCCTGCGCCGAATGCCATGAGTAACACATAGTCACCACTTTTAATGCGACCACTTCTAACCGCTTCATCCAGGGCAAGAGGGACGGAAGCAGCTGAAGTGTTTCCATAACGATCGAGATTTACAAAAAACTTATCCTTACTTATACCGAGGCGGGTAGATAGAAGATCGATGATGCGTAAGTTTGCTTGATGAGGAATAACACAGGAAATATCGTCTGCTGTGAGGTTGAATTTTTCAAGAATTTCACGAGCGCTTTTATCCATTACGCTGACTGCTGCTTTAAATACTTCGCGTCCAGCCATTTTTAGATAATGCATACGATCATTCACTGAATCTATCGTTGCAGGGCAATTACTACCACCGCCTGGCATGTTCAAAATCGCGGCATCGGAACCATCGGCTTCCATGTATGTTCCAAGAATACCTCTTCCCGGAGTATCATCTGAACGGCTGAGTACTGCAGCTCCGGCGCCATCCCCAAATAGAACGCAGGTTGATCGGTCTTGCCAGTCGAGGATACTGGATAGTTTTTCTGCTCCAATAAGCAGCGCGTTACGATAAGAGTTTGCCTGTAGCATATCGCTTCCGATGCCAAGGATGTAAATAAATCCAGTGCATGCGGCGCCAACATCGAAGCTTGGGATCTGCCGCAGTCCCAGTTTGTTTTGAACTAGACAAGCCGTGGAGGGAGTAATGGTATCAGGCGTCATCGTAGCGACAATTAGAAAATCGATATCTTCCGGAGAGAGATTGGCCATCTTTATGGCTTCACGTGCAGCATTTACAGCCATATCCGAACACGATTCATTCTCAGCTGCTATACGTCGTTCGCTGATTCCGGAGCGCGTGCGAATCCATTCATCTGACGTGTCAACAAACTGGGAAATTTCATCATTTGTGAGAATTCGCGAGGGTGTGTAAGAGCCGATGCCCCGGATGATTAATGATGTGTTCGGCGAGTTCATAGAAGATAAAGTTACAAAAAAAGAAAATTTCAGAAAGGCTATAATGCGCTCTTATGTCAAGGTGCTTTACTCGTGTGACAAGTATACTATTCCAGGTGTTCCTCAACTCGTAACGAGAGCCTTGGCTTCATTTGGCCGTATGATCTGATTTGCCCATTCGATGTCGGCAAGTGCGTGAGAAATTAGGTCGTGATGAACTATTTGCGAAGCAATACGAATTGCGCTCATTATATACTTGCTGTTGCTTGCTCCATGAGCTTTGAGGACGTGTCCGCGAAGACCTAGTAAAGGCGCACCTGCGTATCTTTCAGGATCTAAACGTTTTTTTACTTTTTTGAATGCCCCTTGGGCAAGAATAGCGCCAGCTAATCGAATAGGATCTTTATTTATCTCTTCTTTGAGAAAGTTTTGAATCATATCAAAAAGCCCTTCACATGTTTTCAGAAGTATGTTGCCGATAAAGCCATCACATACAAGAACATCAACGCTGTTTTCAAATACTTGCAACCCTTCGATCATGCCGCAGTAATTCAAATTGGGCCCATCCAGTTTTCTAAGAAGCTGATTTGTTTCGTAGGTAAGTTCATTTCCCTTGCTTTCTTCTGTTCCGATACTGAGCAATCCAATACGCGGTCTTTGCAGATCGAGGACAACTTTACTGTAATGATTTCCCAGAATGGCGTTGTGAACAAGGTGATCTGCTTTAGCGGTCGGGTTAGCACCGGCATCGATCAAAATGAAGCTATGGTCTTTACTTGGAATAACAGTAGCGAGGGCCGGACGTTCTACCCCCATCATCGGGCGCAATTTCAACATACCGCACGCGGTCAAACTTCCTGTATTGCCGCAACTTACCACCGCCTGGCATTTTCCATCTTTGACTAGTTCGATTGCGCGGACGAGGGAGGAGTCTTTTTTCTGCTTCAGGCTCTGAATAGGTTTTTCATCCATACCTATAATTTGAGATGCCGGATAAATACTTATACGCGGGTCTTCATTTATTCCCCCGACTTTAATTAATCGCTCCAATCGTCTTTCATTCCCAACGAGAACGATACCTTCGATATTCTCTAGTTTATCCAAGGACATACGTACCGCTCGTACTACCTCTGCGGGTCCAAGATCTCCACCCATGGCGTCGACTGCGATAGTGCCGAAGGCTTTTTCGGTTCCCATTTTCGTGAAGGCTACAGGCTGCCTCGAGTGTAATTATTCCAAGTTGTAAGCAAAAATCAGACCGTTACATCGATTACTTGGCGGCCACGATACATGCCGTTGGCGGGATTCACACGATGTGGTCTGTAAACGGTGCCATCTGCCGAATCCTTTGCAAGTATTGGCGATTTAAATCGGTTCGCGCCGCGTCGCTTGCGGCTTCTTTGATGAGATTGTCGACGCTTTGGTGTAGCCATAAAAGTCTCTTTCTTTCAATACGCTTAGAAAAATCTTATTAGATACAATATATTTGTGTAATAAATACCCTATCTATTACGACAAACTAAATAATAAATGCCACTATTCTTTACGCGTCAAGTAATCAATTTCATGGACTATTTATATATCGTAAATCTATGGGGCAAATAATTTAATATAGATTATATCTTTTGCCCCCTTTTGGATGTGGGTTTTATAAATGCCAGTTGATAATAGGTGGATTTATTAGCTCTCTCACTCTAAATTCCGAGTAAATGATTCATTCTGTGTAAGATTGTTATCTTATTACGACTTTCGATAAAAACTCCTTGCACCGATTGATGCGCATTAATCGAATGTCATTATTGTGCCAGATTGCCAACATCTTCTCATTGACGGCTATAATATCCTCCATACCTGGCCTACGCTAAAGGATTTATTAACTGTTAATATCGACATTGCAAGAGATCGGTTGGGAGACGCGGTTCGCATTATTCACGATTATGACGGAATCCGTACAACCCTTATATATGATGGGCGTGGTCGAGAAATTGAGGTAGTCCGCCCTTCGAATGAAATTACCTTTTCTTATATTTTTACACCCAGTGACGAAACTGCGGATAAAATCATTGAACAGCTGGTAGCCAACGCAAATAGGCCTCAGGGAATATTTGTCGCGACCAGGGATAATATGATCCGTGAAACAGTGAGCGCTCTGGGGGCCCAAACCCTGAGCCCAGAGGCATTAATGGATTGGGTGCAAGCCTGCGAGCGCGGGCAAACGGAGAAACTTAAAAGGATGAATAAAGATTCGGATAGTCTTTGGAGAAATCGGGAAGATCAGTAAATGATTTCAAATCATATAGCTGAGATACAGGGGCTTTATGGCCCTGTATCTATATCTGAAGAGCTCCTACAGAAAATATGGTTACGTGGGGATTTTTCATTATCATCTTAAAACAGTAGAGGGGGCATCACTCCGTGTGAAATCTCCTGGAATATGGAACAAACTGGAAGGCCCTGACTTTAAGGGGGCGGTATTAGAGATCGATGGACAATCGATGCGGGGAGATGTGGAAATTCACTTTTATGCGCGCGATTGGATTCTTCATCAACACGACACAAATAATAATTTTAAAAATGTCGTCCTTCATGTAGTGTTATTTGAACCGTCTAAGGAAGATCTGCCTCTCCGGAATCTTAATGGGGACGTCATTCCCACATTAGTACTCTTACCCGTTCTTCCCCAGGATATAGAGGAGTATGCTTTAGAGGAAGCATTATTGGCAAAATAATGCGACCGGTACTATGAAGATATCCTAAATATATTACGAACGAAACCCGCAAGTGAGCAGCGGCGCATTCTTTTCGATAAGTCGATCGTAAGATGGGAACGAAAACTGGAACTTATCAGGAAGCGATTACATGTCTCCAGTTGGCAAGAGACATGCCACCAATTGTGTTTGGAAGTGATGGGCTACCGACGCAACCGCGCTGCGATGTATGATCTTGCGATTCGATTCCCTAAGGTGGAAATGTGTAAGGGTAATAGACGTGCCGAGTTTTATTATAATCTGGATAACCCCCGGTGGAAACTCGCCGGATTACGGCCCTGCAATCACCCGCTGGTTCGCATCAGGCAGTATCTGAAACTTATTAAAAGAATTCCTCAGTGGCCGGATATATTGGAATGTAGATTTGATCAATGGACCCTTCCCAATCGTGTTGATGATAATACATCGCGGTTTCGAAAAAAATATAACCTGAAATCGTTGCGGCGGAATTTTCAGCATCAAGTTCTAGCTAATTGCCTGACCTCAACTCGACTCGACACATTAATTTGTGATGCTATTTTGCCCATGCTCGCCGTTCACAACAACCAGCCCTTATTTTACTACTGGTTTCATTGGTACGGTGGTTACCTACCTCACACTTTAAGTGAATTTTTGAAAAGAACTGAAATTACAGATGGAAAGAATTGGCCCGCTTGCAATGGATACAATCAAGGCATGCTACAGTTATACATAGAAAATGGCTTATTAAAATCTGCTGCGTAGATAATAAAAAACCGGAGCAGAGATTTACTCTCCGCTCCGGTTTCTGTTAATTGTTCTAATCCTCGCTGCCCTATAAATCGTAGTACAAATAGAATTCGTAAGGGTGGGGCCTTAAATTCATCTCGGCGAGTTCATGCTCCCGTTTATAATTGATCCAGGTATCCACAACATCAGAAGTGAAGACATCACCTCTGAGTAGCCATTCGTGATCAGCTTCCAGGTTATCGAGGACTTCTCCCAGGGAACCAGGCGTGCTATTAATTTTTTCAGCTTCTTCAGGTTCCAAATCATATAAATTCCTGTCGTGGGGATCTCCGGGATCGATCTTATTCTGAATCCCGTCCAACCCGGCCATAAGCATCGCAGATAAACAGAGATAGATGTTGCAGGATGGATCCGGACATCTGAACTCTACTCGTTTTGCTTCCACACTCTTAGAATACAGCGGAATGCGAACGGCAGCGGAACGGTTGCGCTGGGAGTAAACGAGATTTACCGGCGCTTCGTATCCTGGAACCAGTCGCTTGTAGCTGTTGGTTGTAGGATTGGTGAATGCGAGAAGGGCAGGGGCGTGTTTTAAAAGACCGCCGATATAATATTTTGCCATATCGCTAAGCTGTGCGTAACCTTTTTCATCGTAGAATAGATTGGTATCTCCTTTCCACAAACTTTGGTGCACATGCATGCCAGAGCCGTTATCTTGAAAGATTGGCTTGGGCATAAAGGTTGCTGATTTATCATATTTTTTGCAGACATTGCGAACAATGTATTTATATTGCATGACTTTATCAGCCATCGTCGTTAAAGAATCGTAACGCATATCAATCTCAGCTTGCCCTGCGGTACCCACTTCGTGATGGTGTATTTCCGTCCGAATACCTACATCCTTCAATCTCAGAATAATTTCCGAACGGAGGTCTTGTAGCGAATCAGTTGGTGGAACAGGAAAATAACCTTCTTTGTGTCGGGGTTTGTAGCCAAGATTGGGATATTCCTCGCGGCCTGAGTTCCAAGTGCCCTCTTTTGAGTCGACAAAGTAGTAGGCAGAATGGGCGTTTTGGTCGAATCTGACATCGTCAAATATGTAAAATTCGAGCTCTGGGCCCCAGTAGCTGACATCAGCGATTCCCTCGCTTTGCAGGAATTTTTCCGCTTTCTGCGCAATGTAGCGAGGGTCACGGCTATATGGTTGCCGAGTAACGGGATCGAAAATGTTGCAAGTTAAACTCATCGTCGGTATCTGCAAGATAGGATCGACAACGGCCGTATCAGGATCAGCAACCAATATCATGTCGCTTTCTTGAATCTCCTGAAAGCCACGGATACTGGAGCCGTCGAATCCCATACCTTCACCAAATAAGTCCTCCGTGAGATCTTCTACAGGGAGAGAAAAGTGCTGCCACACACCAGGCAGGTCACAAAATCTCATATCCACGATTTTTACCCCCCCGTCTTTCGCTATTTTTTCTACATCATTTAAAGTCTTAGGCATTTATATTCTCCTCTTAGATTTAGTTCTCTGGTTATTATTGAAGATTGATTGTTGGAATTTTCGTAAAAATATGAATTTCTGTCATCCACCCTCTCTTGGGGAAAGAGATTTTGATACTTGCAAGATATTTGTGAAATCAGTCAAACATAAATAGGGATAATTTTACGTAAAACCATAGTAGCACTTTAGATGCCAAGAAAACCTGCAAGCTCTCGTTTGTATAAAATCGAACATTCAGGCTTTTAGCAAGCCAGTGGTATCCTGGATTGGTTGATAACACTCTTCGCGTTATTCATCCTGGGTTACAATATCTGGAATTTTGGGGGATATCATCCCTATGCGCAAATGGTAAGTTCTTGGATGACAGGAGGGTTGCTTGTCCTGCATAGTTTTTGGGGGTTATCCAGACAAAATGACAATTTAAGGATTAACCCCTTGGGTCTGGTTTTTGTACCTTTCCTCTTTTATATCTATATAAGTTATCACTATCTCACTCCTGTTCCATGGCTAGCCAAGCGCGAGTTACTTATGGGTGTCAGGGCATGGTCGTTTTTTGGGTCATTCTGCATAACCTAAGGCGAAAAGGTTGTTTATGGTTTTTTCTTATATCTTTGATAGTGCTGGTTTTTATCTCTGTTTTAGTTGCTTACTACCAGTATTTCAGTGACTCGGACTGGTTGCCGATGGATCGCAAGCAAGTCGACACTTATGACGGGCGTGCATCTGGTACATTCGGTATTCCTAATAGTCTGGCTGCCTTGCTGATTTTAATTATCCCCCCTTTGATTGTTATCGGATCTGCGCCAAAACAATCCATCAACATACGCATTGTATGCTTCTATTTAGCCCTAATGTTTTCGGGCGGAATTATCATAACAGGCAGTCGAGGAGGGTCCATTGGGTTTGTTTGTGCCCTCTTGATATTGCCGTATTTTGTCATGAAAAAAGTCATCGATCGAATGAAGTTTTTCTTTGCTATCATCATCAGCGATCTTGGTTTTCTCGAACGGGTCAACCGTTAATCTATCGGAAAAAACTAAAATTTCTGTTAAGCAGTTTTTACAGGAGCCATTTGATTCTGATCCTGCTGAAATTGCCGATGCTAAAAGGGAACCGAGTATGTCCCAAACTCGCCTCTCCCTGGATTATGGAGACATGATCGGTAACATTAAAAAACTCAGAAGAGGCAAAGGATCACTATTCGAAATTGAAACACCTGCGGGCATAGCGGGTATCAGGGGAACAATTGTATCTTTGACGGTAGTCTTAGGACCTACTGGTAATATTTTGAGTTTTTCAGCTACTTTCATCGATGGTAATGGACAACTTACTCAAGTTGACGGAACCGTTTCTGCTATAAGTGACGGTATTGAGTTAACTACATCAGAAAGTGGGGAAACCGCGCTAGATGAGGCTGATGCTGAGACAGTCGAAGGTATGCGAACAGCAGCTGCCGAGGGTCAAGAGGCATTTGAAGCACATGTCGAAACTATAGTAGCTGAAATCGCAGCCGCAGCCGCTAGCAGCGGTGACGACGACGATAGCAGCGGTGACGACGACGATAGTGGCGACGATGATGATGACAGTGGTGATGATGACGATGATGGAAGTCTACCCGCAGGTCAGTCTGATAAACCTGACATTACTACCGGAACCGGGACATAAGACTGGTCTATTGACTGATTATCAGGAATAAATCGCTTTCCTTATGCATTAGATCTAGCGATAGCTAGACTCAGCTATTAAAAACAGTTTATCGATTTCAGATTGATCGGTAAATGGAAATTCTTCACGCCTCGTTAAGTGATGGGTAAATTAAGCCGTTGTATAAGTGAGAACAACGTTGTGTAACGGCGGTTTAAACCCAGGGCATGCTAGGATACAGAGCCAGAATCCTGAATAATGAATACGGCTTTGCTCTTATTATTATTTTATCCTTAACCGCTTTATTAACTTTCCTTCTGCTTAGTATGGCTACCTTCGTTCGGGTAGATACAGGCCTTGCAGAGACAAGGAATTATCAAAAATTGGCAAGAGATAACGCGATCTATGCTTTTCGTCTGGCTTTAAGTGAAATTCAAAAACATGCCGGTCCCGACCAGCGGATTACTGCGCGTGCTGACTTACTGGACGAAAATATTACCAATCCTTATTGGACAGGTATATGGAATGTAGATCCCACTTCATCAGGTTATGGTGACGTAACCTGGCTCGTATCAGGGAAGAATCCCGATCCTCGTATTGGGGTGGACGATGAAGTTATTCTATTGGGAGAGGGGTCTGCTTCAGAGATCATTGCCCTGCCACGTGAGCCAATTTCCATTACCTCACATGAGAGAAAGGACAAATCCAATCTCATCAAACAAGGGCATTATGCTTACTGGGTATCTGATGAAGGAATAAAAGCAAGTATCGCTAAGATTGATCACAATGAGGAATCGATCAACTATCGCAATCGTAATGAGCGCGATCTCATGCGGCAAATGGGTCCTCAGAAAATAGGGGGTGAATTGTTTTATCCCGGATTGA
>Ga0114999_10000446_pt1 | contig 61220 bp, 44 predicted proteins | sample ArcticOcean_MG_C_3_FD_89820 | JGI IMG/M metagenome (GOLD analysis project Ga0114999, IMG submission 89820) | Marine microbial communities from western Arctic Ocean - ArcticOcean_MG_CB8_126 | ecosystem: Environmental > Aquatic > Marine > Oceanic | place: Arctic Ocean: Canada Basin | collected...
CATCGGCGGCTTCTTCAGATGCTTCTTCCGAGTCAGCGTCTTCATCGGCGGCTTCTTCAGATGCTTCTTCCGAGTCAGCGTCTTCATCGGCGGCTTCTTCAGATGCTTCTTCAGATGCTTCTTCCGAGTCAGCGTCTTCATCGGCAGCTTCGTCAGATGCTACTTCCGAGTCAGCGTCTTCATCGGCAGCTTCGTCAGATGCTTCTTCCGAATCAGCGTCTTCAACGGCCGATCCTTCAGTGGGTTTCCCATCGGCTCCGAGTTGGAACAGTGGTCCAGAGGTACTTCCGGTTCCGCCTCGGAGGTCGATCTTGGCGGCTGCATCGGCTTCCTGGGCCTCGCGAATCAGCTCTTCGGGATCGATATCCAACCGTCTGGAGAGCCCAATCTTGCGTTCTTCGGTATCGACCCGAAGGACTCGCACCTCAATCGTCTCGCCCACCTGAACGACATCTTCGGGGTCTTCGACCTTGTAGTCGGCAAGTTCCGAGATATGGAGTAGTCCCTCGAGGTTGTCTTCGAGTTGTACGAAGACTCCGAAGTTGGTGACCTTGGTGACTTCGCCGTGGACGGTGCTTCCGGGTGCAAACCGTTCGGGGATATCGGTTTCCCAGGGGTCTTCTTCGAGTTGTTTGAGTCCGAGTGCGATGCGTCGTCGTTCCTCATCGACGGTGAGTACCTGGCAGGTGATTGCGTCGCCTTTTTCGAGAATTTCACTGGCGTGACCGATCTTGCGTGTCCAGGACATGTCGCTGACATGGAGCAGTCCATCGACTCCTTCTTCGAGTTCCACGAAGGCTCCGTAGTTGGTGAGATTTCGGACGGTGCCTTGGACGGTGGTTTCCGGTGGGTACTTGGCGGCGACGTCGTCCCAAGGGTTGGGAGTAGTCTGTTTCATACCCAGCGAGATTTCCTTCTTTTGCTGGTTGATCCCAAGCACAACGACTTCGACTTCGTCGCCGATATTGACGAGTTCGGTCGGGTGATTGATGCGTTTGGTCCAGGACATTTCGCTAATATGAACCAGGCCTTCGATCCCGTCTTCGAGTTTGACGAAGGCCCCGTAGGTCATCACGTTGACCACTTCGCCATTGACTCGCGAATCGACGGGGAACTTGGTGTCGATATCCTGCCAAGGGCTGGGAGTCTTTTGCTTGAGTCCGAGGGCGATTTTTTCTTTTTCGCGATCGACGTTGAGGATCACGACCTCGATTTGTTCTTCGATTTTGACCATGTCCGACGGGTGATTGATCCGAGCCCAGCTCATATCGGTGATGTGCAGCAGGCCGTCGATGCCTCCTAGGTCGACGAAGGCTCCGAAGTCGGCGATGTTCTTGACGGTTCCCTTACGAAGTTCGCCCTCGGTGATTTCGGACATCAACGCATCTTTCATCTTGTTGCGTTCTTCTTCGATCAGCTTGCGTCGCGAGACGACGATATTGCGGCGGGATTCGTCGATCTTGAGGATAACGCACTGGATATTCTGTCCGACGAAGGCTCCGATGTCGTGTGGTCGGCGGATGTCAACCTGGCTGGCCGGCAGAAAGACGTTGACTCCGATGTTGACCAGCAGTCCGCCCTTGATTTTGCGGAGGACTTCACCGGTGACAACGTCATCTTCGGAGTGTTTGGCGATGACTTCTTCCCACTCGCGGATCCGATCGGCTTTTCTTTTCGAGAGGATAATCAGACCGAATTCGTCTTCGATTTCTTCGAGCAGAACGGTGACTTTTGAGCCGGGTTCGGGCACGTCGACGACATCGTCTTCGCGGAACTCATCGATCGGGACCATTCCCTCGCTCTTGTACCCAATATCGATCAGCACATCGTCTCCTTCGATTCTCAACACGGTCCCTTCGATAATGGAGTTGAGTTCGTAGGAATCCGACGCGGTGTTATAGATCGCGTCCATATTGCCGGTATCGGCGTCAATTTGTGCGAGGGAGTCGCCGAAGGCTTTTTCAAGGTCCTCGTCGGAGATATTGAATTCGCGGATGAGGTTACGATTGACCATGATCGGGATCCATTCGTGGCCTGAGTGTGGCCGAGTGGTTTCATCGACGGGACGGCCGCGTCAAAGCGGTGCGGCGTGCGTCGTCAGAGAACTGAGTTGTTCGATCCGGTGGGGCGAGCAACAAGCCAGCCGAGTGCCACATGGGATCGCGTGGTGGGTCGCAAGGCGAGACTATAGCAGACTTTGGCCAAAAGCGGCTAGTCCGCGTCAGTCAATCCGCCGGGCTGAAGTCGGCCTGTGGCTCGCGGCATAGGTGGGTTCCGGCCTTTGGTGTCAATTCGGCGACTCGATCGAGTTGTTGAGCGACCTGAGTGGGGTTAGTCAGGAGCGTGAGTTTGATGCGTGCCGACCAGGACTGTTCGGGATCGAGTGAGATCAAGCGGCCCTGCGAGCGTTCGAATTCGCGGGTGTTGGGCAGATCGGTCGAGGGCTCGATGCCGGCGACGTAGCCGTCGGCGGCATGAACGGTGTTTTTCCAGAGTGTGAAGCAGGGGAGCGGATCGATGTGGAATCCGAGAGCGACGCCTCGAGCGGCCGGTTTGTCGTGGAGGACGACCAGTGTCTGGCCATCGGCGTCTGCGGCGAGTTCGAGAAAGTAGCATTGTTCGCGAAACCCGGGCGTGGGTGGGCCGAACAAGTCCCACTCGTCGATGGCGGCAGCGGCGTGAGTATCGGCTGGGACGACACGTCGAGCCGGAGCGACCAGTCGGGCCCCCTGTTCGAGAAGTGGCTGGCCGATGTTAGTGTGGTAGAGCAATTCGAAGTCGGTTGGTGTTCCAGCCAGGTTGGTGACGGTTTCGCAGAGAGTCAGTTGATTCGATCCGGGTGTGGTTGAGACGGTCGAGTCGAGGCGAAGGCAGGGCCCGAACAGGGCGGTTTCATCGACGAGGCCTCGGACCCAGATCCGTGAATCCTCATCGATTCCGGCGGTGACTTGATGAGCCGGCAGGTTGGCGATTCGGCCGTGTAGTGTCACTGGTCGGTCGTCGGTGGAATCGACGGCAGGAGGCCCGTGCGAGGCGAGTCCGCAGTGGGTCAGCAGTTCCTGAAAGCCAGCCAACCAGCCCAGGCCACCCGAATCGCCAGGTCGAACCAGAGACGGGTGAACGGGGCGCCTGACCGGAGACAACCAGCCGAGGTCGAGGCCGTCACAGTGGGCCTTCCAGAGTCCCATGCCACGTGTGGGGAGGACCGACACTTTCAGGCACCCGTTGTCGAGTTCGACGACATCGACCCCGTCGCCAGGTCCGCCGCGGATGGTCCATTTTTCGATCGACGACACACGACCAGCATCGTCGTCTCCGACGGACGTGAGGGTGTCGGATTGGATCCGAAGCGAATCGACCCAGATTCTGGCGTCCGCATCGGTCAGAACCGTCGACTGTTCGCTCATCGTGGTTCGTCCTGACCGAGTCGTCGTGTGCGGTTTGAGTGTGGCGGAGTGGTGTGGCGGAGTGGTGTGGCGGAGTGGTGTGGCGGCGAGTGCGAGGGGCGCGTCCTGGCTGTTGCCTGGTCTGAGGTTCGTCAGTTTAGCGGTGTTCTGGTATTGGTCCAACCGGTCGAAGCTTGGTCAAAGGAGGTCAAAGGAGGTCAAAGGAGGTCAAGGGAGGTCAAGGTTGGTCTGGAGTGGGGTTTGACAACTCCGGATTTGCGTTCAATGATTGAATCGAGGGAGCGAAGCAGCGTGGTGTTTCGTTGCGACAGTCCCGTTGGCCCGGGTTCGATCCGGTTTGAGTTTCATAGAAGAGGCCTCTGAAGTTGTTGGATACTGCGGCAACACGACCGTTCACCGCGAGTTGGTACGCGTCGCTGGAAAGTCATTTGGGTGCGACGGCGTGTCGTCAATTGGGATTCTACGTGATTCCCGAAGACCTGTTGTTGTCGGTGGTGATTCCTATCTACAACGAGGCGGAGACTCTTGCCGAGATGGTCGATCGTGTTTGTGCGGTTCCGATTCGCAAGGAACTGGTGCTGGTGGACGATTCGAGCGATGACGCGACTCCCGAGGTCCTCGAGTCGATTGTTTCGCGGCTTCGTGATGACGAGTGGAATCGCGTGGTGGCGACTCGTCACGAAGTCAACCGTGGCAAGGGGGCGGCGTTGCGGACGGGCTTTGCCAAGGCCACAGGCGACATTGTGCTGGTGCAGGACGCCGATCTCGAATACGACCCCGCCGAGTACCCTCGACTGATCAAACCGATCATCGACGACCTGGCCGACGTGGTCTACAGCAGTCGATTTCTGGGCGATCGGCCTCACCGGGTGATGTATTTCTGGCACTACCTGGGTAACCGGTTCCTGACGACACTTTCGAATTGCTTCACCAACCTGAACTTGACGGACATGGAGACGTGTTACAAGGTGTTTCGAAATGAGGTGATCGAGGAGGTGGCGCCATTGTTGCGGGAGTCTCGATTTGGAATCGAACCCGAGATCACTTCAAAGATCGCTTCGCGTGGTTTCCGCGTCTTCGAGATGTCGGTCAGCTATTCGGGTCGAACCTACGACCAGGGTAAGAAGATTGGTTGGAAAGACGGAGTCGCGGCGATCTGGTGCATTGTGCGATGTGGAGTGACGGAATGACGAAGTATCGGGCATCATCGGATCCTTCAGGCGGCGACTCGGGCGAAGGCAACGATCGTTCGAAGCCTCCGGGTCTGGGCGACCAGCGAGGCAGTTCTGGGGAAAACGGTCCGCCTCGGCGTTCGGCGGCGCCGTGGGTATTGCTGTTGCTGATGTTGGGGATGCTGGCACTGTGGTCGTGGAACCGATCGCCATCGAATCATGGTCCGACGATCAGTTACAGTCAGTTCCGTGCCGAGTTGGCGAGGAAGAATCTCGAGTCGGTTCGATTTCACGGCGAGATCGTCACCGGCGAGTTTCTCAAGGCTGCGGAGCCGGTCGAAGCTTCGGACGGGTCGACCACGGTGGCATCGGATCTGCGATTCAACACGGTCCTTCCATCGGTGGGGATGCGGGACGCAGTATTACTCGAGCGGCTCGAGGCGCAGGGTGTCGACGTCCACGCCGACCGAACGTCGGTCGGGCTGGGAACCCAGATGGCCATCTGGCTGTTGATCCCATTGGTTTTCATCCTCGGGTTCTGGTTCTTGATGCGTCGTTCGAGCGATTCGATGGGTGGTGGCATGCTGGGGAATTTCTCCAAGAGTCCAGCGCGGCGGTTTGAATCGTCGGCCCAGAAGACGACCTTCGACGACGTGGCTGCGATGGAGCAGGCGAAGCGGGAGTTGCAGGAGGTGGTGGAGTTCCTGAAGTTTCCCGAGAAGTTCCAGAAGCTGGGTGCCGAGATTCCTCGGGGCGTGTTGTTGAAGGGGCCACCGGGAACCGGGAAGACGTTGTTGTCGCGAGCGACTGCCGGAGAAGCCGGGGTTCCGTTTTTTGCGATCAACGGTTCGGAGTTCATCCAGATGTTCGTGGGTGTGGGGGCGAGTCGGGTGCGCGACCTGTTCCGCAATGCTAGGGCGCAGTCTCCCTGCATTGTCTTCATCGACGAAATCGACGCAGTGGGTCGGATGCGTGGTGCAGGTTTTGGTGGGGGTCACGACGAACGCGAACAGACGCTCAACCAGATTCTTAGTGAGATGGATGGTTTTGACCGATCCGAGGCGGTGATCGTCCTCGCGGCCACCAATCGTCCGGATGTGTTGGACGAGGCGTTATTGCGTCCCGGCCGATTTGATCGACACATCACGATTGATCGGCCGGCCCGCGAGGGTCGCGAGGCGATCCTGAAGGTGCACTGTCGCCGCGTGCCCCTTTCGGATGACGTCGAACTGGGCGTGGTAGCCGGAGTCACAATCGGGATGTCGGGTGCGGCGTTGAAGAACCTGGTAAACGAGGCTGCATTGAGTGCTGCGCGATCGGACAGGTCGCGGGTGACCCGCGAGGATTTCGAATACGCTCACGATCGCGTTCTGATGGGTCCGAAGCGTGAGGAAGTCTTGAGCGAAGACGAACGGCGGCGGACGGCGTACCACGAGGCGGGGCATGCGTTGCTGGCGTGGTTGATTCCCGAGGTGGACGCGGTGCACAAGGTGACGGTGGTCCCGCGGGGGATGGCCTTGGGAGTAACGCAGTTGTTGCCCGAGGAGGAGTTGTACCATCTGGGTGAAAGCCGCCTGCACGCTCAGTTGGTGATGATGCTGGCTGGACGTAGTGCCGAAAAGCTGGTGTTTGACGAGTTTGGAGCGGGGGCGGAGGACGATCTGCGGCGTGCGACGTCGATCGCTCGCAGGATGGTCGGTCACTGGGGCATGAGTGAACTGGTGGGGCCGGTGGCGTTCCGGTACGCCACGGATCAGCCGTTCTTGGGCAAGGAATATCACGAACAGCGTGAGTTCAGTGAAGAGACTGCTCATGTCATCGACCAGGAGGTGCAGCGTTTTCTGGTCCGAGCGTCCGAGCGAGCGTTCGCGATGCTCAAAGAATCCCGTGAAATGCTGGAACGACTGGCCGAGGAACTGGTGTCGCATGAGGAGTTGGGCAGCGACGATCTTGTCCGACTGCTGGGTCCCGCGGCGGTGGCGGACGCGGACACTCCTGATTCGGGCCCGGTCATCGATTCCTTGCTTGCCGGAGATTCCGACGGGGCGGCTGACGGGGCAGGAGACAGAGATTGACCCGATTCGTGGAATGAGCTAGTCTTTTGACTGACAGTCCGAAGAAGGCCCTGCTGAAGAGCCCGGATCCGACCGCCGTCCTCAGTGGGCGAGCTGGTTGTTTGGAGTCGCAAACGGAGCGACTTTGTTGGGTAGAACGAGGCGGAGGCTTGTCCAGACGAGGCCCCGGATGAGATATCAGGCCGGGCGTGGCCGAAGAAGGCGACGCGAAAACTAAGCAGAACGGGAAACCAGAAAACGTGCCAAACAACGAGAATGACCAATCCACCACAGCCGCAACGGACAGTTCCGACGGCTCACCGACCGAGTCCAAGACCTTTCACGGCATGGGGCTCAGCGAACGATCGATGCAGGCCTTGGAGCATGTGGGTTACGAGACCCCCAGCCCAATCCAGTCGTCGTTCATTCCTCGAGCTTTGACCGGTAGGGACTGCACCGGTCAGGCTCACACCGGCACCGGCAAGACGGCCGCGTTCGTTTTGCCAATTCTCGAAGCCATCGACCACGACGTGCCGTACACTCAGGCGCTGGTCTTGGCTCCGACGCGTGAACTGGCCGACCAGGTCAAGTGCGAGGCCGAGCGATTGGCATACACATCGCCAATTCAGGTGGCCTGTTTTGTTGGCCAGCGAGACATTGACCGTCAGATCCGGCAGCTCGAACGTGGTGTTCAGGTGGCGGTGGGGACACCGGGCCGAGTCAAGGACCTGAACAACCGCGGTCACCTGGTCTTCGACAATTTGCGGATTGTGGTCCTGGACGAAGCGGACCGAATGCTGGACATTGGTTTCGAGCCCGAAATCCGGGACATCCTGCGGCGGTGTCCGACCGATCGTCAGACATTGCTGTTGTCGGCCACTCTGCCGCCTTCGGTCGAGCGTCTGGCTAAGAAGTACATGACCAACGCCGAGCGAGTCGATTTGTCGGGCGACGCAATCGCCGTCGATTCGATCGACCAGTTCTATTGCACGGTGGATCCGGACCGAAAGTTCGGTTTGCTCGTCAGGCTGTTGAACGAGCAGAAGCCTAACCAGGTCATTGTGTTCACTCGGACCAAGCGAGGCGCCGACTCGTTGTACCGTCGCTTTTCGGGCGGTCTGGATAATGTTGGCGTCATGCATGGCGACCTGCCTCAGTCTAAGCGTGAACGATCGTTGAAGCGATTTCGCGAGGGTCAGGTTCGGCTTTTGATTGCCACGGACGTGGCCGGTCGGGGGATCGACGTCAGTGCGATATCGCATATCGTCAACTACGACATTCCCGAGTATCACGACGACTACATCCACCGCATTGGTCGTACCGGCCGCATGACGTCTGACGAGAAGGGGCGTGCTTTCACGTTCGTGACGCGTGAGCAGGGTGACGAGTTGACTCGGATCGAAATCCGCGTCAACAAGCAGTTGACCAAGTACACCGTGTCGGAATACGAGGCCTACCGGGATCGCGGTCCACGACCGACTGTCGACACGGTGGCCTAGTGGTCGTCGACCGGAAAGTCGGCCAAGAAGTTACGGATCCCGGCGAGGAACTTGTCGGGAACGTCTTCAAACAGTAGGTGGCCGGCGTCGGGGAATCTGAGTGTGCGGGCGTCGGGGAATCGGCGTTGGAATTCTTCCAGAAAATCGATACCAAAGCACCAGTCCTGCTCGCCCCACGCCAAGAGCATCGGGTGATGGGCAAAGTGGGCGAGACCATTTTCGGTTTCGAGCAAAGTCTGGTAGCTTGGGTGAGTGGTACTCAGCGGGATATCCTGAATGAAGCGATGCACGGCGACTCGGTTCGCCCAGGAGTCATAGGGTGCGACGTATCCGGCTCGGACGGAATCGGTGAGTTGTCCGTCTCGGGCGACGGCCATTGTCATTGCGGCTCGTGAAAACAGATTGAAGCCTCGGACAAGGACTGCTCCGATCAGCGGAATCCGGCAGGCGGCGATTCGCAGCGGGATGCGAGTCGATCGAAACGCCGACGTATTGGCGAGGATGAAGCGGGCGAACCGGTCGGGTCGGCGATGTGCCGCGGTCATTCCGATCGCTCCACCCCAATCGTGACCGCAGAGTGTGATGTGATCGAGGCCGAGGCGATCGATGAGAGTCACGAGGTTTTTGGCGTGTTGGTCGAGTCGATAGTTGTAATGGGGTGGTTTGTCGGAGAGTCCACAGCCGACGTGGTCGACGGCGATCACCCGATGGTCTCTTGAGAGATCGGCAATGCACTTGCGCCACGCGAAACTCCAGGTCGGGTTGCCGTGGACCATCAATACGACCGGTCCCTGGCCTTCGTCGATGTAGTGGTAGGCGATTCCGTCTAGGTCGAGTCGATTAGACGGGAAGGGGTACTCGTCTCCGAAGTCGCTTCGATCCAGCATCGGGTTCGTTCGTTCCGTTTCACTCATCGACGGACAACTCCTCGCAGCGGATCGATTGGAGTGCCTGGGCGAGTTGTTCGACATCATTTTGCGAGTGTGCGGCGGAGAGGCTGATTCTGAGTCTTGCGCTGCCGCCGGGGACTGTGGGTGGTCGGATCGCGGGAACAAAGAGTCCCTTTTCGGCGAGGAGTCTGGACGCCTCGAGTGCGGCGGTGGCCGAGCCGACGATCACCGGAACGATGGGTCCAACGCCCGCTGGAGTGTCGAGTTTGAGGTCGTTGAGGTGTTGTCGGAGTTGTCTGGCGAGTTGTTCGAGGTGTGTTCGGCGGTTGGGTTCGAGTTGGATCAGCTCGAGAGCTTTCGAGGCGGCGGCGCAGGTGGCTGGTGGGATGGCGGTTGAGAAGACCTGTGTTCTGGCGTGGTGCCAGAGGTAGTCGACAAGTGCCCGGCTCCCGACAACGAATCCTCCGGCTGCTCCGACGGCCTTGCTGAGCGTCCCGATCCGCAGAGTGACCTGGTCTTCGACTCCCAGGGATTCGCAGCTCCCGCGTCCGTGCTGACCAAGTACTCCGGTTGCGTGGGCTTCGTCGACGAGCAGCATGGCGTCGTAGGAATTGGCGAGTTGGCAAAGTGATTCGAGTGGGGCGAGATGTCCGTCCATGCTGAAGAGGCCATCGGTGACGATCAGTCGTCTTGGTGCGTCGGCGGCCTTGGCGAGTTGGTGTTCGAGTTGATCGAGGCGTGTGTGGTGATAGACGTACAGTCGGGCGCGGCTGAGTCGGCAGCCATCGATCAGGCTGGCGTGGTTGAGTCGGTCGGAAAAGACGGCATCGCCGTTGGAAACGAGAGCCGGGACGGTACCGAGATTCGCGGCGAATCCTGACGGGAACAGCAAGGCTGCCTCGGCCTGTTCGAACTCGGCGATGTCGTGTTCGAGTTGACAGTAGTGTTCAGAGCGTCCCGAGACGAGCGGGCTGGCGCCGGCACCGGCGGGGACTCCGGCCGCGGCCCGAGTCAGTCTCGAGTCTCGAGCGAGGCCGAGGTAGTCGTTGGAAGAGAAGTCAATGACGTCGTGGCCATCGATTCGGCTGCGGCCGGGCCCAAGCGGTTGAACCCGGCGTCTGGGTCTCAGCAGGTGCTCGCGTTGGAGAGCACTCAGGCCATCGAGGAGCCAGTCGGGATCGCGGGTCATGCGGGCAGGGGGTCCGGGGCGTGCTATTCGAAGCCGTTGGCGGCCAGCCAGCGTTCGGCGTCCAGTGCGGCCATGCAACCGGTCCCGGCGGCGGTGATCGCCTGTCGGTAGTGATCGTCGGCCACGTCACCTGCGGCGAAGACTCCTTCGACACTGGTGTTGCTACGGCCTCCGACGGTCCAGACCAGGTATCCGGCGTCGTTGGTGGCGAGTTGTCCGTCGAGGAAGTCGGTGTTGGGCGTGTGACCGATGGCGGCGAAGTATCCGGACGCGTCGAGTTCGGTGGTGTCGTCTTCGTCGAGGGTGCTACGGATTCGGACTCCGGTAACACCATCCTGCTCGTTGCCGAGGACTTCATCGACGACCGAATTCCACTGCACCTCGATCCGCTCGTTCTCGAGGACTCGTTTGGCCATGATCTTGCTGGCACGGAATGAGTCACGGCGATGAATGATGTGGACGCGCGAGGCAAACTTGGCGAGGAAGGTGCTTTCTTCCATCGCGCTGTCGCCGCCTCCAACAACAACCAGCGGCTTGTCGCGAAAGCGGGGCAGGGCACCGTCGCAGACGGCACAGGCCGAGACGCCAGCATTCTTGAAGCGGTCTTCGCTCTCCAAGCCCAGGTAATTGGCTCGTGCCCCGGTGGCGATGATCAGCGAGAGTGCCTCGATCTGGTCGCCGTTTCGGGTTGTGAGTTGGAAGGGGTGCTGGGCGAGGTCGGCGGAGACGACGTCGTCGGTGGTGATCGTCGTGCCAAAATTGATCGCCTGTTGCTTCATCAACTCCATCAGTTCGGGGCCACTGACGCCTTCGCCGAGGTGAGGCGCCATGTAGCGACGTTTGTCGTCAGCGATTGAGTTGTCGAGGTAGGCCGAGAGATCACCGCAGGGGAAACCGGGGTAGTTTTCGACTTCCGTAGTCAGAGCCAGCTGCCCCAACGGCAACGTGCCTCGCTGCCGGTTCTCCTCGGTGATGGCGCCTTCGAGAACCAGCGGATCGAGACTGGCTCGGGCGGCGTAGATGGCGGCGGTCCAACCGGCGGGGCCAGATCCGATGATCACAACTCGCTGAGCCACGGGGGGGGGTGCTCCTGCCGGGTGAGACTGTGGTGTGAGTCGAGAGGGGTGGTGTGGGAGCGACCTTAGCCCAGAGAGTGATGCCGTACAACTGTTGTCGGGCCTGTGTGGTGGGGCTGGTGGGGGCCCAGGACTTGGTTGTCTGGTTGTTCGTCAGGCGTCGTGGTCGTCGGTGACAATGGGTTTGGTGGCGTCGATGCCGAGGGCGAAGAAACCCGAGAGCACAAAGGCGATCAGGCAGACGAGCATCATGTTGTTCCAGTCGCCCAGTTTGGGGTGTTCGCCGAGTACGGCGTTATAGATCAGCGGGCTGCAGGCGGCTCCGATGTTGCCCCACATGTTGCCCCAGCCGAGCACCGAGCCGACGTGGCGTCCGCCGACATCCTGTTTGAAGGCCCAGTTGGCCGGGTTGCCGAAGTCGACCGAGAACGAGACGACACAGAAGCAGGCGGTCATGGCGACGGCCGAGTTGAGTGGCGAGTCGGTGGGGAAGGTGGAAAACAGCAGGCAGCAGCCATAGGCCATGGCGCCGGTGATTTTGGTGACAAACAGCGGTCCCCGTCGTCCCCATTTCAGTCCGACGCGGGCGGTGAGCAGGTCGGTGGCCTTACCGCCGGAGAGCATTCCAACGGTGCCGGCAAGCAGCGGGAGCGAGGCGAGCAGGCCTCGTTGAAGGATTGGGACGTCGTGCACGTCGGCCAGGTATCGAGCCAGCCAGGTGACCAGGAACATCCAGGCGACGTTGGATCCGAGTTGCATGAAGCAATCGCACCACATGCTGGTACTCTTGACCAGCGCCTTCAATGGAGCTCCACCCGTGGCGTTGTCGGCACTTGCCGATGCCTCGCTGCGGCCTTCGGCGATGCGTTCGAGTTCTGCGGGGCTTGTGCGAGGATGCTGGCTGGGATGGTTGCGGACGATCAGCCAGTAGATGCCTGCGACCAGGAATCCGATGCCGCCAAAGACGTACATCACCGGACGCCAGCCGGCGACGTAGATTTTGCGGATGTCCTGACGGAAGGTGGCTTCGAGAACCAGGCGGTTCAGACGACGCAGTTCGGGCAACGATAGTAGTTCACCGGCCTGTTGCCGCGATTGAAGATCTTCGGCTTGGTGAGGCAGGTTGATGGCGATGTGGGTGGGGTGGTCGTAGAACGAGCGATCGTCGAGCACGAGGTTCAGTGCGTCGAGAACCGCAGTGGTCGTGCCGGAGTCGAGAGTCACTGTGGCGGGGTCGGCGGTCACCGGTTCGCCGGCGTTGGCCTGGTGCTTTTGGCTTGCGAGCAATTCGCGGTATTGCGATGCCACGCTGAGCACTGCCTGGCGTTCCGGTGTCGACAGCTGCGAGTTGACCAATGTCCAGACGCGAAGGGCCGGCGCCCGCGCTGCGGCGCTCGGATCCGGCGAGGATGTGTCCGTCGCGTCGGGAGTGGGAGGTGCGAGTTGGTGGCAGAGTCTGCCGGAGTGGAGCATGTCTCGAGGTGTCAGTCGGTCTCCGATCCCGTCGGAGGAAATGGGGACGAACAGCACCATCAGGAATGCGGTCAGCAGCGGAGCCAGGGCGCCTCCACAACGGCCACCAAGGGCCACAATCGAGCTGGCGGCGGCTCGACCGGATAACGGGATCCACTTGCTGATCACCGAGGCGCTTGTGGGGTAGGCTCCGGCCTGGCCCAACCCGCAGCCGGCTCGGATAATCAACAGGCCGATCAGGCCCGAGACGACTCCGGTGAGCATGGTGAATACCGACCAGAGGATGATGTAGAGCGACAGCATGATGCGAGATCCGTAGCGGTCGCTGAGCCAGCCGGAGGGGACCTGGGCCAGGGCGTAGGACCAGAAAAAGATGCTGATCATCCCGGCGATCTGAGATTGGGTCAGCTGCAGATCTTCGCGGATGTAATCGGATGCGAAGGAAATGCAAAAGCGATCCAGGTAAAGTAGGATCGCCATCAACAGCGAAACCGAGACAACGAGATAACGGACTCGGGTCATGGGCCCGCGAGGGGCCAGGTCTTGACCTGTTGAGTCGGGTGCGTCGGCCATGGCGTGTGCGATCGACTGGAAGCAAACTGTGGCGATGCACACTAAGAGTGCAGGGACTGCTGCGTCAAGTCGCGGCAACGTTTGCAACGTGGATCGGGCCGGTTCGAGGTGCCTGATCGAGTGTCAAACCGCGTGGGGGGTAAGAAAAGAAGAAGCGTTCCGGGTCACTCCAAGTCACCCGGAACGCTTCGGTGGCGAGGTGGACAAGTGCGGGCCAACGCCGTTCCACCTCGACAATAATGGATGTCGCACGTGGTGTGCCAATTGAAGCGAATATGACGGAGGGATCCCACAAGTCCTTACATAGAATCGGTTTAGATGCGTTTCATTTGATTTACTGTTTGAGTTGTCGTTTCAGGCGTTGCGTATCAAAATACAACACCTGCAGTAAAATGATGCGGTCGATATCGCGGCACTTGATAGTTGTTTGCTGAACGGGATACTCGACAGTCAGTCAGTTGAGTGGTTGTGGGACAGAGTGGGAAGGGGTTTGAGTGATGTCTGAAGCTGAGTCAAGTGGCGGTAGCGTATTGGTTCGGATGACGGTCCCACGATTTGTGTCGTCGAAGTCCGAGGGCCGTCGTCTGGTGATGTTGACGGCGTACGACGCGATGTGGGCGAGTTTGTTCGACGAATCGGGTGTAGACGCATTGCTGGTGGGTGACACGTTGGGGATGGTGGTTCAGGGTCATGACACGACGTTGCCGGTGACCTTGGACGAAATGATTTACCATGCCCGGATGGTGGTGCGTGGCAGCAGCCGGGCGATGGTGGTGGTCGACATGCCATTCATGACGTACCAGTTGGGACCTGAGCAGGCGATGTCGAATGCGGGTCGGATCTTGAAGGAGACGGGTGCATCGGCAGTGAAGTTGGAGGGTGGTGAGAGCCAGGCCGAGACAATCCGGGCATTGAGTCGAGCGGACATTCCGGTGATGGCTCATGTCGGCATGAAGCCTCAATCGGTTCACATGCTGGGCGGCATGTCACGGATCCAGCGTGACGCGGAGCGTCTACGGAATGATGCTCGTGCTGCGGCGGAGGCGGGCGCGTTCGCAGTGGTGTTGGAGTTGATTCCACGGGGGATTGCCGAGGAGATCAGCAGCGAGTTGTCGATCCCGACGATCGGGATCGGTGCTGGTCCGGGTTGTGACGGGCAGGTACTGGTCAATCAAGACATGTTGGGTCTGAGCAACGGATTCAACCCGAAGTTTCTGAAGCGATACGCGGACCTGCGTTCGAGTGTCCTCGAGGCGGTCTCGCAGTATGCCGAGGACGTGCGAGCGGGCACCTTCCCGGATGACGCTCACAGTCACGAGTGAGTAGTTTGGGCAGTCGCGTCTCGCGCCGAATTGTCACCTAGGCGGCTTGAGTGACTTCGTGTTGCGGGTCCTGTCCCTTGAGCGTCGCTTTGGCGGCTTCTGGCAGTTGATCGACGACCTGTGTGGCGAGGCCGAGGACTTTCATGACACGGATGATGCAGTAGGTGAGGTCGAATTCCCACCGTCGGTGTCCGTGCCGAGCCATTCTCTGGTAGGCGTGATGGTTGTTGTGCCAGCCTTCACCGAAGGCAAGCAGGCCGACCCACCAGAGGTTCCGCGAGCGGTCGCTGGTCTGGTAATTGCGATAGCCCCAGACGTGAGTGGCGGAATTGACGAACCAGGTGACGTGGTAGACGACGACGATCCGGGTGCACATGGCCCACAGGAAGACCGAGAGTCCCAGGCCTTGGGCGAATAGTTCACCGACGAGGAAGAAGGCCGCGCCCGAGAGGAACAGGAACGGTCCATAGGTGGCGTGCAGGAATCGTTGCAGTCGGCTGCGGTAAAAATCGGGTGCCCACCTCTGGAAGTGTACTTTGAGTTCTTCGGAAGTTTCTCGAGGTTGCAGCCAGAGGAAGTGTGACCACCAGAAGCCGTGGTTGGGCGTATGAGGGTCTTGGAGTCCATCGGAGTGTGCGTGGTGTTTGCGATGTGTGGCGATCCAGAACAGCGGGCTACCCTGTCCCGAGAGCATGGCGCAGAGTGTCAGCAGGCCACGAACCGGTTTGGAGGCCTGGAAGCTGCCGTGAGTCATTTGGCGGTGGTAGCCGAGGGTGACTCCGAAACAGCCGGTGAGGTAGAAGAAGGCAACGAACATCGCGACAGCTTGCCACGAGACGAACGCGAAGGCGGCGACGGCCCCGGTGTGCATGGCGGCCAGCCAGATGGCGTTGGACCAGTTGATCCCTTTAGGGAAACGTTCGGCGAGATTTGGTGCGGGTTCGGCCGTGACGGCTGCGAGGCCAGCGGGGCTGACGGGAGCGTGGTCGGGTGCGGCGGTGACCGGGGTGTTTTCGACGGGTGTCGTGTCGGGTGTCATCGGCGTGTTGGTCATTGTGATCTCTATCGAATCGAACGGGATCGCGTCGAAATGCGTGGCCTGCGGTGGCCATGTGGCGAGGATTATAGTGGATGCATCGGCTGAAAGTGTCGCGGGATGGTCAATTCCCTGTCACACTTGTGTCATCTTTTGCGGGCGATGCCGGTGTACTGGATCTCGACGTGGGCGTCGAGCGACATTGCCGGGGATCGGCAGGGCGAATTAGACTGTCGAGAGGGACCGGGGGGTGTGGCGGGTCGGGAGACCTTTGAGACGGGCGGGGTGTTGATGGCGACAGATTCAAGTGGAACCGAAACGACCGGCAAGTCGACTCGTCGGGCATCTCGTTGGATCCTGGGTCCATGGCAGGACCTGTTGTTGTTCGTGGCGACTCCGCTTTTTGTCCTTCCACTGGGTCTGGCCCTTTCGACGCAATCCAGTGGCGAGCAGATCCTGTTCTGGGTTCTGGCGTTTGGTGCATTGGGTCATCATGTGCCGGGCTTGTTGCGAGCGTATGGTGACCGCGAGTTGTTCCAGCGGTTCCGTTGGCGTTTCATCGTTGTGCCGCTGGTGCTGTTGCCGATTTGCGGGCTTTTTTTTGTCGATCAGCTGGTCGGAATGAAGCTGGTCGTGCTGGCCTGGGGCATGTGGCATTTTCTGATGCAGACTTACGGGTTTGCTCGGATTTACGACGGCAAGAGTGGTGGTGGCGGTCGTGTATCGGGTTGGCTGGACTGGAGTCTGTGCATCGCCTGGTTCGGTGCCGCGGTACTGCATAGTCCGCGTCGCGTCGGCGAGTTTTTGGGGATGGCCTACCAGGCCGGGTTGCCGTTGGACTGGGATCTCCCGGTCGAGTCGGTCCGCGGCTACTGGGCCGGTTTCACTGTGGTAGTGACTGTTCTGTCGTTGGGTCAACTGGCACGTCGTGCGGTGCGTGGCATGCCGGTGAGTCTTGGAAAAGTGTTGTTACTGGTGATTTCCTTTTCGTTTTTTTGGTACTGCACCGTGAGCCTGACCAACTTGGTGTTGGGGATCGCGATGTTCGAAATTTTCCACGATATCCAGTACTTGGCGATTGTCTGGTCGTTCAATCGTCGCCGGGTGGATTCGGGTGCGGGCGTGGGTGCGGTGACCCGTTTTCTGTTCCGCAACAGCGGTTCGTTGGCCGGTCTGTGGGTGGGGTTGTACGTGGGCCTGGTTCTGGCCTATGGCAGTCTGAGTGTCGTGGTGGACCGCGTGTCGTCCGAGTCGTTACGGAAGCTGTTGTACGGTGTGATTGCCACGTCGAGCCTGTTGCATTTCTATTACGATGGATTCATCTGGAAGGTCCGCGAGTCATCGACGCGACGATCGTTGGGGATGTCCGATTCGGATCGACGAAAATCGGAAACGGTTCGAAGTCCGTCGAGTCTTGCCTGGCGTCACTGGATGGCGTGGGTAATGTTGGCGAGTCTGGTGTGGTTGTTGTTCGAGACGGAGAGTCGTCGATCACGTCGAGGCGATGTGGGCGATCTGGAGATGGCTCGAGCGGTGGTGGCCCACGTCCCCGGATCGGTCGTGGCCCGCAACGAGCTGGCTCGGACGTTGATCAACTCGAACCAGTTCTCCGAAGCGGCCTCACAGGCCGAGGTGGCGATTCGGCTCGAGCCATCCGTCTACAAGTCGTATGTGTACCGCGGTGTCTCGCGGATCGAATCCGGTCAACTCGAGTTGGGGTTGGCGGACCTGTTGCAGGCCGAGCGTCGTCATGCTCGAGACGCGTATCTTCAGTACCACCTGGCGATGGCGTTCCTGGAGATGGGTCGTGAGGGTAAGGCTGTGCGTCATTTGGAGTCGTCGCGGTCGATCCGGCCGGGCAATGCCGACGTGCACTACAACCTGGGCGTGATCCGGTTACAGGCGGCGATGCAGCGATCGGACCGTGCGGCGTTGGTGGTCGCGGGCGTTCATTTTCGCGAGGCGATCCAACGCGATCCGCAGCATGCTTACGCGGTGTGCATGGTGGGTGAAGTCGAGCGTCAACTGGGACGTTCCGCCGAGGCCATCCGCCAGTTCCGTCTCAGTCTGCTCATCGATGCCAGTTTGCCCGAGGCTCACCACGGGTTGTCATTGGCTTTGCGTGAATCGCAGTCGTTCGACGAGTCAAACCGGTCGTTGAGCCGTGCGGTGTATCATGCTTTGGTCGAGATTCGAGCCGGTTCGGGAGTGATGGATCAGAGGCTTGCACAGGCGGTGGATTGGTCCGAGGAATTGGTAGAGCGGACGGGTCGGTCCGACTGGGCCAGCCATGAATTGCTCGGATTGTCTCGTGCCGCGGCGGGCAATTTTCCAGGTGCCCTGTCGGCGGTTGAGACTGCATTAGAGTCTCGTGCGGCCACCGACGGCAAGTTGCGTCGTCGCTTGGCAAGCCAGCGGCGGGCGTATCAAAGTCGGATGCAGCCGGAATTGCCAAAGCGGATTGCGGGGGCGGATTCCGGCGACTAGCCGCCGGAGTCACTTTCGGGCAAGTCGCCAGTGGGATCGGGATCTGGTTTGGCGACGAAGCGATATCCGGTGCCTCGGACCGAGAGAATATAACGAGGTTGGGCGGGATCCGGTTCAATCATGCGCCGGAGCCTCATCACGAAATTGTCGGTCGATCGCGTGGTGATTTCCGAGGGCTCGCCCCAGACATCTCGGAGGATCTGGTGCCGGGTGAGCACCATGCCTTCGTGTTTGATGAAGTATTTCAGCAGTTCCATCTCGATCCTGGTCAGGTTTTGGACGTCGTCATCTGTGGTGAGTTGGAAGCTGAGGAAATCGACCGAGACGTTGCCGAATTGGAACTGCGCGTCCGGGGTGTCGACGGTGCCGTTGTCGTCGGGTCTCCGTCGTCGTTCGAGCAGGTTTCGGACTCGGCTGAGCAGTTCTGGGAGCGCGAAGGGTTTGGTCATGTACTGGTCGGTCCCAGCGTCGAAGGCCTGGGCCTTGTCTTCGCTGAGTGTGCGAGCGCTGAGCACGAGGATCGGCAATTGGACGTCTCGTTCACGAATCTCCCGACAGATCTCATAGCCACTCATTCCCGGGAGCATGAGGTCGAGGATCACGATATCGAATTCGGGGTCGGCCTGTTCGAGTTGTATCAGTGCATTGGGCCCGTCGCTGGCGAGGTCGACCTGGTAGCCTTCCTGCTGGAAGTTGAACGCGAGTCCTTCGGCGAGAGTGACCTCGTCTTCGACAATCAGGATTCTCATTTGGCCACCTGCCCCGGCAATTCGACCTCAAAGACGCTGCCCGGTTGATTGTCTCGGTCCTGGACCTTGATGCGTCCTTTGAGCGAAAGTACGAGTGTGCGAACGATGTAGAGTCCCAGGCCGGTACCGGTTTGTCGTCGAGTCAGTTCTTCGCCGCTGCGGAAGAAGATGCGGAAGATCTTTTGTTTGAGTTCCGGAGCGATTCCGTCGCCGTTGTCGGCAATCCGGGCGACGACGCGTCCTCGGCCCCGCAGGTCGACCGACACCTGAACGATCGGTTGCGTGGAGCCGTACTTGATGGCGTTGTCGATCAGGTTGCCAAAGATCATTTCGAGCACGATCGGGCGGGCATGGACGACCGTCTGTTGGCAGTCAAATTCGAAGACATCCGCCAGGTTGCACTTGTGTCGCCTGCAGGCCTCCTGAGCACAGCGTTTCAGCAGCGGTTCCAACTCGATGTTTTCGGCCTCGGATTCGTGCCCGATCGCATCGAGTCGTCCGACCTCGAGCAGTTGATTGATCAGGTTGTCGAGTCGGAGCAGTTGCTGTTCCATGACCTGATAGAACTCGTTGCGTCGTTCCAGGTCGAGTTCTCGGAGCTGGAGTGTTTCGAGATAGAGTCGGATGGAGGCGAGAGGGGTTTTAAGTTCGTGAGTGACGCTATCGACGAAGTTAGCTTGCCTGCGATTGAGTTGAATTTCCTTGATGGTGAGGACGAGGTAAAACGAGAGGCCGACGAGGACCAGTGCAAACGCGATGGTGCCGATAGTGAGCGCACCGAAGGAGTTGAGTTGTGCGAAGAGGATGATCCAGCAGACCATCAGCGCGACGTTGAGCACCATCAGCGCGGCCGAGAGCGTGATGGGCCAGTGCAATGTTCGTCGTTTGCGAATGTAGTCGGCCATTTGCCGGCTCCGTATCGACCCAGGTCACCTCGGAGAGGCGGAAGGGGTTTGGCGGAATGGTCGAGTGTGGCGAGTCGGTCTTCAGACTATCATTCCGCGTCGGTCTCAGCGAGTCGCTTGGCACGACGGACTTCGACGCGGAACAGTCGGTCGATGGCCAGTCGGAACAGGATCCAGAGTGCCGCGACACTTTCTTTCCAGCTGATTTTCGATTCTCCGAACCGACGGTCCTCGAAAACGATTGGCGTTTCGGCAAAGCGGCTACCGATTCGGTTGAGTCGGTAGAGGATTTCTTCCTGGAAGGCGTATCCCCGTGCTCGAAACAGGTGGAGGTCGAGTTCGGCCAGTTGTTTGACCCGGTAACAGCGAAAGCTGCCGCTGTTGTCTCGCGACGTCAGTCCCAGCATCAGGCGGGCGTAGAGGTTGATACCCTGGCTCATGAAATGTCGTCGCCAGTTCCAGCCGACCACTCCACCTCCTTCGACATACCGCGATCCGATGGCCACATCGGCCGTGTCCATCAGTTGTCGCATGGCGGGGATGTGTCGAGGGTGGTGACTGAAGTCGGCGTCGAGGTTGATCAGGTGGTCATACTCTCGAGCAATCCCCTCGCGAAACCCAGCCAGGATGGCCGTGCCCAGCCCCTGTTTGCCTTCACGGTGCAGCACGTCGATTCGCGGATCGTTATCGGCGAGGCGATCGGCGAGCGATCCGGTGCCGTCGGGCGAATTGTCGTCGATGATCAGGATGTCGGCGTCCGGAGCCACCTCGTGCAACTCGGGCACCAGTCGCTCGATGTTCTCTCGCTCGTTGTACGTGCACAAGGTGATCAACAGTTTCGGGCCTGAGGCCGAATCGGTTGTTGTGTCCCTTTGCGTCATTGTGAATCAGGCATCGAGCAATGCGGTGGCGATTTGGTCCCATTCGGTATCGAGAGGCAGGTTGCAGGGAGTTTGGTCGGCCTGTCGATACCAGTAGGCGGCATTCGAGTTGTCGCCTTCGATTCGGTGCAGGTGTGCGTGCACCCAGGCGGCAGTCGGGGTATCGAGTTTCTGAACGATCACGTGTCCGGCTTCCCAGCCGTCGCGAGACGCCAGCCAGAGTGCATGGAGTTCGTCGGAGAGATTCTCTGGCGGCGAGTTGTTGTCGAGCGAGTCCTTGAGATCGTCGAGCGTCATGCGGAGTTTCTTCGGTACGGTTATCTTGTGAGGTTGTTCGAGGCGGACTCAGTTGTGGAGCCGTTCTTGAATGGTGTCGACGACCGAGTCAATGGGTATGCGATCCTGTTGTAGAGTATCGCGATCTCTGAGTGTGACGGTTGTGTCTGCTGCGGTGTCACCGTCGATAGTAATACAAAACGGCGTGCCAATTTCATCCTGTCGTCGGTAGCGGCGTCCGATGGCGCCTTGTTGGTCGTACACGGAGGCGATGCCAGCTTGTTTGAGGTCCTGGTAGAGTCGTGCGGCGGTTTCGGGCATGCCTTCCTTTTTGATCAACGGGAAGACGGCTGCTTTGATCGGTGCCAATCGAGGGTGAAACTTCATCAGGACGCGGCTTTTGAGTTCACCCTTGTCGTCGGGCTGTTCATCTTCGTGGTAGGCTTCGCAGAGGAATGCGAGTGTAGCGCGATCGGCACCGGCGGCCGGTTCGATAACGTGCGGCGTGAATCGTTCGCGGGTCTGGTCGTCAAAGTAGCTCAGGTCCTTGCCGCTGCCGCGGTGTCGAGGTTGCCCATGCTCGTCGGTTTCGACGACCAGTTCGTCACCGTCTCGAACCAGTTTCCCCTCGGAGTGGCTTCTCAGGTCGAAATCCCCTCGATGTGCGATGCCTTCGAGTTCACCGTATTCGCCATCCGGGAGGAAGGGGAAGGCGTATTCGACGTCAGCGGTCCCGACGGAGTAGTGCGAGAGTTCATCAGTGTCGTGGTCTCTGAGAATGAGGTTGTCGCTGGTAATACCCAGATCGATGTACCACTGGTACCTGCGGTTTCGCCAGTACTCGTACCATTGCCGCGATTGATCCGGGTGGCAGAAGAACTCCATCTCCATCTGCTCAAACTCTCTGGACCGGAACGTGAAGTTCCGCGGCGTGATTTCATTCCGGAAGCTCTTACCGATTTGCGCGACTCCGAAGGGAATCTTGACTCGGCTCGTGTCGACGATGTTCTTGAAGTTGACGAACATGCCCTGAGCGGTTTCGGGTCTGAGGAACGCGGCATTTTCTTCGTCCGAGAGTGCTCCGATGGTGGTCTTGAACATCAGGTTGAATTCCCGAGGCTCGGTCAACTGGCAGGCGTCGTGTTCGCCGGGCGTTTTACTGGGTTTTCTGGGGCACTGGCTGGTGGCCACATGATCGGCTCGGAATCGGGCCTGGCATTCTCGGCAGTCGATCATCATGTCGTGAAACAGGTCGTAATGTCCCGAGGCTTTCCAGACCTGCGGATGCATGATGATCGAGGTTTCGACACCGACCATATGAAACGTCCCGGCGGCCCCATCGGGGACACCGAGTTCGTTATGGTTGGTGACCATGTCGTTCCACCACGCCTCGCGCACATTCCGTTTCAGTTGGACTCCGAGCGGTCCGTAGTCCCAGAATCCGCTCGACCCGCCATAGATTTCCGACGACGGGAAAATGAACCCTCGTCGTTTGCACAGCGAGACGATCGTGTCCATGGATGTCGGCATTGTGTCCTCGATGTCTGTCAGGCGAGTACGCTGATGGTGTTGTTGTGAGAATCGAATGTGGGTACGAGATCGACGGTGTCTCGTCGTGCGGCGAGTGAGATGTCGTGGTCGAATCCGAGTTGTCTGAGGTTGCGGCCTCCGTGGCTTTCGCGGATCTCGTTGAGCAGTCTGGCGGGGTCGTTTTCGACTTGTTGATAGAGTCCGATGGCAATGCGAGTGGCGTCGCAGGAGAGAGTGTCGAAGTATCCGAGTTCTTGCAGCGCCAGGCCGATGGCTCCGGCACACAGGCAGTCTTCTGCGGTGACCTGCCCATTGGTTCCGGCACAGACGAGGTGAACGTCGAGTCGTTTGTGGGCCAGAGTCTGGAGAATGGCCCGAGTATTGTTAAAGGCGGCCACGAGTACCAGTTCGGCGTTACGGCACGAGTCGAGTGCTACGGTGCCGTTGGTGGTGGTGAAGACGATCGTGCGTCCGGAGACGGCATTGGGAGTGAAGTGTGCTGGGGAGTTGCCCAGGTCGAAGCCGTCGATCCGGACTCCATCGCGTTCGCCGGCCAGGAGCGGAGCTTGTGTTGGTGGGTCGGCATCGGGCAGTGGTTGGTGGGCCAATTGGCGGGCTGTTTCGATGTCTCGGCATGGTTTTATGCAGCGGCAACCGGCGTCGAGTGCGTGGATGAGCGTCGTCGAAGCTCTCAGCACGTCGATCATCACGGCAACGGAACCGTCGAGTCGATCGGGCTGAACGGTGTTTGGCAGCAGGTGAATCGACACTCGGGGCATCATGGCTGGGATCATAGAACCGGTTGCCGGGACCGACAAGATCAGCGTTGAGGGTGTGCGGTCACGGGGTGATCTTGTAGGCTGGGTTCGAAGGAGATTGGGAAGGTGCGGCGAGTAGGCCAATGGTGATCAAGTGACAGAATCCGTCTGGACTCGGCGCCGCGCCCTGATGGCAGCGGGCGGGTTGATCGGTTTGCCAGGCCTGATTGGTCTGTCCAGTCAGCCCGGCTGCGGTTCGGGAGAAGGGCCTTGGGAAGCGGCATCGAAGCCGCCGATCCATCCTCCCGAGAGGAGTCCTTTGGAATCCGTATTCAGTCCGGTGCATGGCATCGACGTGCCTCGGACGGTTCTCGAGTGTCCGGCGGGCGCGTGTATTCTGTTGCATTTTGCTGTCCGCGAGGACTACCAGCCGAGCGTGATGACGGACGTGTTGTTTGGACGGCCCGAGACGGACGCTGACGATGGCCAGATCGTGGCCGAGGCGAAACCGCCATGGCAGGTTGAGCGGGCGGCTGAGTGGGTCCAGTTCAACTGTTGTACCTTCGCCGTGGGAGAGGCAATCGGGCTGGGGCGCAGCGACTGGTTATGTGGAGAGGTGAACCCGTTGACCGACGGCACGAACCCGATGCAAGTTGTTCTGGACAGTTATTACGAACAAGTGGCCGAGTTTGCTCCACCGTTTTCCAGCCGAGCGATCGAGTTGTTCGCGACGTCATCGGAGCTGCGTGAGGATGACGTCGTCTGCCTGGTTGGCAGTAGCGGCCCCGAGTACCCTCATGCGATGCGTGTCCGTCGTCGCGGCGATCGTCATTGGGTGGTGGGGAAATTTGGCGAAGACCCGATTCTGTGGACGCCATTGGAGACAGTTGGAGGCGTTTACGAACGAGAATTCGACCGTGTGTGGGTCTTCCGATTGATTGACTCGGCGTAGTTGTGCGTGTGCGGGTGTTCAGGAGAGCAGCAGTTCGAGGTCGTCTTTGGTGAGAGTTTTGAGCACGCTCCGGTTTTCGAGCAGGATGGCGTCTGCCAGTTCGCGTTTTTGCTGCTGCAGTTCGGTGATCTTTTCCTCGACGGTTCCTTCGCAGATCAGTCGATAGGCGAAGACTGGCCGCGTTTGCCCGACCCTGTGGGCTCGGTCGATCGCCTGCATTTCGACGGCGGGGTTCCACCAGGGGTCGAGCAGGAACACGTAGTCGGCGGCGGTGAGGTTGAGTCCGAGGCCACCGGCCTTGAGGCTGATAAGGAAGATGCCGCAGTCGGGGTCTTCCTGGAAGTGGTCGATACGTTCTTTACGATCGCGAGTTTGCCCATCGAGGTATTCGTAGGCCAGGCCCATGCGATCGAGTCGTTTGCGGACGATGGCCAGCATGCTGGTGAAGGTCGAGAAGACGAGTGCCTTGTGTCCTTCGCCGACGAGTTCTTCGAGGAGTGGCCCGAGCGTATCGAGTTTGGCCGAGTCGCCTTCGGCGAGTTCGGGTTTGAGCAAGCCCGGGTGGCAGGCGACCTGTCTGAGTCGGAGCAGGGCTTCGAGCACGTGCATTTTCGAAGTGTTGAGTCCTTGGCTATTCTCGCCTCCCAGCAGACTCTGGCGGTAGTGTTCTCGCATTTCGTCGTACTGTCGCTGCTGATCCTCGCCCATGCGGCAGTGGATGGTTTGTTCGAACCGCGAGGGCAATTCGGCGGCGACTTCGGACTTGGTTCGTCTGAGTATGAACGGAGCCAAGCCGCGGGTGAGCAGATGTCGGTTACTGTTGTCGTCGTCGGTGAAGCGTCGAAACAGCGAGCTGCGTCCGAGCATGCCGGGGTTGAGGAATTCGAAGATGGACCAGAGGTCACCGAGGTGGTTTTCGATGGGCGTTCCAGAGAGTGCCAGTCGGTGATTGGCGTCAAGTAGGCGAGACGCCTTGGCGACCTGTGAGCCGGCGTTCTTGATCGTCTGGGCTTCATCGAGCACGACGTAGTCGAAGCGGTGGTCCTTGAGTTCGAGGATGTCTCGGCGAAGAGTCCCGTAGGTGGTCAGGATCACGTGGTACTGGTCGAAGGTTTCGCGGAGTTCGGCTCGGTCGAGTCCCGAGTACTCAAGCACTTTGAGCATTGGGCAGAATCGTTCACATTCTTCTGCCCAGTTGAACAGCAGCGATCTGGGCACAACGACCAGTGACGGAGCCGCTTCGTTTCTGGCTCGTCGTGCGAGTGCTGCGATCACCTGCACGGTTTTGCCCAGCCCCATATCGTCTGCCAGGCAGCCTCCGAAGTGGAATTCTTCGAGGAAGTGTAGCCACCCGAGTCCTTCTCGCTGGTAGGTTCTCAGCGAACCATGGAACTCGTCGGGTTGTTCGGCTTCGGCAATCCCTTCAAACGACTCGAGCCGCTTCCGAATCTCCTCGAACTTCTCATCAACATCGACTCCGGCTCTGGTCGCAAGCAGTGCATCGAGCAGAGCGACCTGAGCGGGGGCAAAGCGAACGTGTTCGTCCTGGACGATTCCGAGTTGTCCGATCATCGCATACTGTTCGGCCCACTCGTCGGGCAGCAGGCCCAGCGATCCATCGCCGAGTCGGATCGCCGAGTCACCACGCGAGAGTGCTGCGAGCAGTTCGGGGAATCGGACGCGTTGTCCGGAGAACTCGATATCGCCATGCAATTCGAACCAGTCGATGTGCGAGCGAATCGACATTTTCAGTTTGCCGGTTTGTCGGATTGGCAATCCGTCGGATTCCACTCGCCAGCCGTCGTCCATCAGTGATCGGACGGCAGTGGTGAGTTCCGCGAGAGGAATCTCGAGTTGCCGGGTTCCTCGTCGGTGCTCGTCCAGTTGCAGGAACCCGGCCTGTTGGAGTTCTTTCCAGGCGTCGGTTTCGCGTCCGAGGTGTCGTCGTGCGCAGCAGCGTTGTTCCTTGAGTACGATGGCCGACTGGGTGTTGTGAGCGGCGAGTTGCGAGCCGGCGTAGTCGAACTGGAGGCTGGCGGTCAGTCGTTCTCTTTGCCAGCGTCGTCCTCGGGGTACGGTCAGCAGCAGTACGGGGACGGGTGTGACATCGACATCCTTGAGTGCAAGGGATTCGGGGAGATCGAGGTCGGGGAGTTCGGGCAGGTCGAGCAATTTGGAGACGAGGTCCTGCTGGTCGCCGTTGGGCACGGCAAACGGCAGGTCACCGGCGAGCAGTGTGCTCCAGGCGGCGGCCACGCTGCCGGTGTGTTGGTGGACCGAGGTGTTGGTGAGATAGAGGCCGCCGGCGAGCACCAGTCGTGTGTCGCCCAGTTTGCATTCTTCTTCGGCGCGATGAAACAGGCCTTCGAGTTTCCACAGCGAGCGGTCTGAGTCTTCGGTGAGAGCCAATCGGAAATCCCAGGCTGGTCCGTCGTCCCAGGTTAGTCGGAGTTCATCCGGCCCTTCGGGGTCGAAGAAGGCCAGTCGATTCGTATCGCAGAGTCGAGGAATGAGCATGAGTGCGAGTGGATCGGGGACACGGTAGCGGTAGGTCGAGGGTCCGGCCGGCTGCATTCGTCCTGCGGTTGCGGTTTCGGTGGGGATCCCACCGGCCAGCAGTGTGAGCAGTTCTCGGTCTTCGGCGTCCGTGATCGCATCGACGCGTCCTCCACGGATCCGCATCGGTTTCCACTTGCCCCATCTCCCGTTGGCACGGCGTTGGCGTTGAGAGGTTTGCAGGATCAGTTGGCCCTCGGCTCGACTCTGAGCCAAGTCGATCTCGTAGACAATGTCTCGTTCGGAGTCTTCAGCCGAGGCGTCTCGTTCGAGCACCTGGTTCAGTTCATCCAGCCGAGTTTCCCAGTTCCGGCGTCCGGCGTTGCGTGAAAGGAATTCGGCGAAGTCCTCATCGTGGTCAGCCATGTTGTCCAGCAGTGGCGAATTCCAGTCCGCTCCAGCATGTCCTCCGTTTCCGGCAAACGGAGGAACATAATCGGGCGCCGGACTTCCTGCCAGAAGTCCATCGCGATCGACGACGAGAATGGCGGCCCAGAGATGTCGGCAGGTGGCCTGGCGATCGTCACGTCGCGAGCAACTGCAGAGCAGTTGGAACTTGTCGTCGGAGTGCAGCAATTCGGCTTCGAATTCGCTGTCGTCGTCGATGACTGCTGTCAGTGACGCGGGCGTGAGCGCCTTGACTGTGATGACTTCGTTTTTGAGGAATTCCGAACCACGAAAGCGAATGTCGCCGCGGAACCGGTCCTCGAGGTGCTCGGCCAAGCTCACCGGTATCTCCCGCGTCGGTAGCAATCCATCGCTCGCCACCGTCGGGCGAAGCCCCCGTTTTATTCCACACGGCGAGGGGATTCAAGCGAGGGGTTTCTGTCGAGGATTCCACTTGGTGAGAACGTGGGGTGCGACGTATAGTGGTATGCCGGTGTGCTGTCGTCTGAAAGTCGGTTGGGGCGGTCCTACGGCCAAGGCAACGATCGAGCTGGAATGTTCGAAAATGGCAGGTGTTTGACGTGCACGAGACTGAGTCGAGCGGCGAGTCGGGGCGAGGGCGAGGGGTTTCGTTGCCGGTCGTCGGTGTGTTGCTGTTGCTGGTGATTGCGGGTGGAGTGGCGGTATGGACGGGCGTGGTGGGGGCGAATCGATCCGGCCGTGATTCGGGCAGTGGCGGTGTTGGTGACCCTGTCGGCGGTGGTGCCAGCGGGGTCGACAACCAGTCATTGGCCTTATCCGACGCCGAGGCGAAGTACCTTCAGGATGCCGAGCATCTTGGCGGTTTCGTTCTGGGCGACCGGACATTGCCTGGAATTGGCGCGGCGATTGGTGCCGGTGACCGTGAGACGTTAACGAGTTACCTGTCGAGCGATTTTTCGGGCGAGTTGTTTTCGGTCGGATCGGGTCGTTCGGTCGACCTGGGCGTGGTCGACGGTCGAACGTGGAAGGCTCCGCGCGACCTGACTGTTTCTGTGGAATCTGCTGGTTTCGTTTCTGTCGTTTTGGGGTGGCGTGAAGAGTTCAGCCAGCTCGATTCGTCGTCGCTGAAGGTGATGCTGATGCGTCCCGAGGCACATGGCGAATTTGACGGTCCGTGGGTGGGTTCGTTGAAGTTGCGACTGACCGGTTTGGATTCCGAGGGCAGGATCCTGGAGCGAGAGGTTCGGTTTCACTGCCGTTTGAATTCATTGACCGAGGACCAGCCCGAGCGGCGTGGCTGGTTGTCGCAGTGCGTGGCGTACGAGGCACGGGTGAGTCGAGCTGGCGAGCGGCTGTTGGAGCCGATGCAGGACTCGACGGGCATCGATGTGTCGGTGCTGCACGACAACTGGACTCGTGCGGACAAGAAGAACCTGCCGTTTCTGACTGGCGGGACGTATCTGGTCGACTATGACCGGGATGGTCTTGTCGATGTGTTGATCACCGACCTGAGCGGGTTGGCGTTGTATCATGGTGAGCCGAACGGTCGGTTTGTGAACGTCACGCTGTCGGCCGGTTTGCCTCCACTGGCGGCTCCGGGCAGCCCACCTCCATTGGGTGCCGTGTTTTCCGATTTTGACAATGACGGTTTCCCCGACTTGTTGTTGGGTTCGAAGCCGTATCGCAATGTGAGCGGGACTCGTTTCGAGCAGTTGGCTATTGGTCGCGACACGTCGTTGCGGCTGCCGATGGACGCGTCGCAGTATTCGATCGCCGATTTCAATCGTGACGGCCTGATCGACCTGTACGTTGTGGGATTGGCCGAGGGTACAGCGGAGGGGCAGCCGTGGATTGGCCAGGCTCGTGGGAATTACCACCAGTTGTGGAAGAACACGGGAGATTGGCAGTTCGAGGAGGTGAGTGTTGCAAGTGGGACTCGAGGGCGAGGCGGTCCGACGTTTGCGTCGGTGTGGTTCGATGCCAACGGTGACGGTTGGCCGGACTTGATGACATCGTGCGAGACGGGCAAAAACGACTACTTGATCAATCAGAAGGATGGGACGTTTGTCGAGGCGGTCTTGCCGGACATTTACGGTGGTTTCTCGATGGGGATCACTGCCGGGGACATTGACAACGATGGCTGGCCGGATATTTACGTGGCCAACATGTATTCGAAGGCGGGCGAGCGAATCGTTGGCAACTTGCGTCGCGGAATCTACCCGGACGACGTGGACGCTCAGATGCGAGATTTCGTAGCGGGCAACGAATTGTATCGTGGCTTGGGTTCGGCGAAGTTCGAGCGGATCGGTCAGTCGACTGGTGTGGCGGACGTGGGCTGGGCCTACGGACCGGGGTTTGTGGACCTGGATAATGATGGTTGGCTGGACCTGTACGCTCCGGTCGGTTTCCAGAGTGTCACTCCGGAACGTCCTGACGGCTGACGTTGCGTGTGGTTGGCTGTCGTGTCACAGCCATTCAACAGCAGTGCTCAGGTACCGTGTCTTCGTGATCTGGACACGGAAAATGGAGAATTCTGGGTGTCGAACCCGTGGAGTTTTTCGGCGAGCGGCGAGAACCTGAGTGCGTACGAACGCAACGGGGTCTTCCTGAACGACCGGCGAGGCGGTTTCCACAATATTTCTCACAGCAGTGGAGCCGACAATCCCGGCGACGGCCGCAGTGCTGTGTCGTGGGACGTCACCGGTGACGGGATGCCCGAGTTGTTTGTGCGTCAGGCTGGTGGCGGTGCATTGGTGATTTATCGCAACCGGTTTCCTCGAGCCCACTTCCTTCAGTTGAGTCTGAAGGGTGTTCGTAGCAACAGCCTGGGAGTGGGTGCTCGAATCGAGTGCGAGGTGGGTGGAATGGTGATCCGCCGGACGTTGAACCCGGTGGTCAATTTCCTGTCACAGTCTCCGGCACTGGTGCACCTGGGCCTGGGCGAGGCGGATGTGGCGGATCGTCTGACGATCCGATGGCCGTCGGGTGAGGTGCAGAGTTTCGAGTCGGTCGGGGCGGATCGTCACTTGCGGATCACCGAAGGGTCGTCCGAGTTGCAGACTTTGTCTCGGCGGAACGCGATCACCAAGTGAGTCTTGTTTCGGCCGCCAACAGCTCAGTCGGAGGCAGTCCGCGTCTGGTGTCCGAGATTGGCGCTGGCGTTTCCGATCAGCAGGCCGAGCACTCCGCTACCGAACAGAAACCAGAAGCGGAAGCTGTCGGGGTGTCCGGGTAGTGCATGTTCCAGCGGGTCGTCGAAGAAGATGATTTCGGAGGCAGGGACATAGATCAGGCTGCAGAGTATGGCTCCGGTCAGCGCTGCGGTGACCAGGTTCTGGGCGGCCTCACGGCCGAAATTGGTGGCGAGAGTCCAGGCGATGAGCCCCAGGGCAATGGTTCCCCAAGCGATGAAATGGGGGACCATCAGCGCGACATATTGATCGATGTCGTACCCTTGGATGGCGTTGGCGGTGCTGGTGTGGAGTACACCGGCGAGGAATCCGGCTGCTCCGGCGATGAGGGCGGATGCGAGTGGTCCGAGGAGGAGTGCCATGATCGTGCGGCGTCGGATTCCTTCGGCAAGTCCGAGAGCGGCACCGAGCGGGAGCCCCAGCAGCAACAGGTAGACGGCGACACGATTACTGCGGAGTGCGATATCCTTCTTGCGACGTTCGACTTCGATCTTCATTTCCGCCTTGACCTGTACGGGGTCGGGGCTGGTCGACGGAGAGGAAGCCTGGAAAAGTCCGGCCAGAGTGAACGATGAGTGAGTGGGTGGAATGCCCAGCGTCTGGATGGCGTATTCGAAGCCGTAAAGCGAGATGTCCGGGTCGGCGTGTGGTTGGCCGGGCCCGGTCGGGGTCAGCGGTGCGACTTGCAAGTCGAATTCGGTCTGGAGCTGCCATCCGGCGGTTCCACCGACAATTCCGAAGACCAGAAACAGCAGCGTGATCCTCATGCGGTGCCCAATGCTGGGGCGGTTGCTGGGGGCTGATGTTGATTCGACGGTGGACTTGGCGGTTGGGGCTGAGTCGTTTGCGGAGGTGTCGGGAGGTGTTTGGTTCATGATGTTGACGTCAATGCCAAGGTGTTTCGGATGGATTGATAGAATGGGTCGTGCGTGGTTTACCGGGCGGCTGAGTCTAGCACAGTTGGTGGGGTCATTGTGAAACGGCCGGCTGAGTCGATTGCGGTTGTGGCAATCGTCTGCAGGCGGCAGCAGCTTGTCGCCACATCCTTGCCAGATCGTGTTTTCCGAGTGTTTCGCAGATTTCGGCCAGCCGATCTCTCACCTCGGCATCGTCGGGTGTCCGGTTGGCCTGGAGGTTTGTTTCGGTGAGTTCCTGTTTGAGTTCTTCGGACGCCTTGTGCTTGGCCATTTCCTGTTTGTACTTGTTGGTTTGTCCGAGTCGCTGCCAGGCTTGTGCGAGTTGGTATCGGCAGGCGGTGTCGTGCGGGTCCTTGTTGAGGAGTCTTTGGAGTGGTTTGACGATGGCGGCGGTCTGTTGTGAGTCGAGTGCCATGTCGACCTGCAGCAGGACGGCGGTGCGTTCGTTGGGATCCATCTGGATGGCCTGGTCGAGCAACTGTCGAGCGATGTCGTCGTGTCCGAGTCCACGGTGGCAATCGGCCTTGAGTGCCAGCACGAGTGCATGATCGGGTTGGGCGGTTTCGAGGGTTTCAAGGGCTTCGGGGTATTTGTTCTGTCCGATGAACGAGCGGGCGAGGTTTCTGAGGACTTCCTGGTGAACGGGATTGGGAATCGAGTCGGGGTGAAAGAGTTCTTCCGCCTTTTGGTAGTGTTGGATTGCGATTTTGAAGTCTTCGAAGTCAAAAGCCATATGTCCGACCAGGGCGTGGGCGAGGTAGTTGTCGGGTTCGACGGTGATGAGTTTCTGCAGGTGCGAGATGGCGGTGTCGAAGGCTCCGAGATTGTAGAAGATTTGTCCAAGCCACCGGTGGGCATTGGCCGAGTGAGGATCGTCCTTGAGCATTTCCTGGAACTGTGCGGCGGCGAGAGGGAGTTGATCGAGCAGGAACAGGCATTCTCCGGTCAATTCCAGGGCAGGCAGTCTGAGTTCACCGGTGGGGTCGACGGCTTCGAACGAGAGAATGGCGTCTGCGGCGAGTCCGCGTCTGAGTTGGTAGGCACCTCGAAGCAACGCCGCGTGCGATTCGAAACCGGGGTGGCTATCGAGGATCTTGATGCCCTGGAGTGCGGCGTCGTGATCGCCCTGTTGGAGTTGTTCGAGGCTGTGGCGAAACACGTCATCGGGGTTGTTTTGAACTGCCAGCCAGCCGACGGCGGCGATTGTAATGACGATCGCGGCTGCGATCAGCAGTCGAGGCTCAGGGCGTGTCACTTGGGGTCACCAATCGCATTGACCCAGACTTCGATGGGTGGTTTCGAGTCCGAGTGGGTGTTGTTGCCGACGGCGATGTCGATGTCACCGTCGCCGTCGAGGTCTCCCAGGGCGAGAGTGGGGTGGTTGCAGAGGTGAGCTTCGAGGGTTCGCGTCCGAAAGACCTGGGGGCTGGTCTGTTCGATCCACAGCAGGGAGGGCACCTTGAGGTTGCTGAGCAGTTGTGTCCGCGAGACATCCTTCAGTTCTCCGATGAAGGCGCAGGCGATGATGTCGAGGTCGCCGTCATTGTCGATATCGGCGGCTTCGGCGCTGTGGACTCCGTAGAGTCGTGCGAGGTGATGCGGAGTGAAGGGGGTGTCGTCACCGTGGTTTTCCAGCCAGCGGATTCCGTGGTCTGGCTTGAGCATGGCGTCGTCCATGGTGTCGCCGTTGGTCATCAGGACATCGGTGTCGCCATCGCTATCGAGGTCGAGTAGTTGGATGCCGGAGGAGCCCCAGCAGGGGTGAGGAGCCTGGAAGAGGGTGCGTGAGGTGAAGCCGAGTCGGCCAGTGCCGATGAAGGCGACGACTGCTTCGTGTTCTTGTGCGAAGAGAGAGATGAAGTCGAGATGTCCATCTTGGTTGAGATCGGTCGGTATGGTGTGGATAGTGCCGTGTCTTTGGTCGAGTTGGCGCGTTGTGTAGGTGGCGGACGAGGGTGGTCCGGGTCGGCCCGAGTGTTCCATGAGGAGCACTTGACCGGTCGTCCGCCAACCGAAGGCACCGACGACGAGGTCGAGGTCGCCATCGTTGTCGAAGTCGGCGGCCCGGACGTCGGCGACCCGTGGCAGTCCGGTGGCGAGATCATTCGGCGTGAAGGTGCCCGGTGGGTGTTGTCTGAGCCAGGTGACCTTGCCGAGGTTGTGATCGATGGCTCCGAATGAGCCAAGGTCGGCGACGAGGAGGTCCTTGAGTCCGTCGTGATCGAGATCGACGGCTTGAACGCGGGCCGGGTGGCCAACCTGGGCCAGGACGGTCAATTTCGACGACCAGCCTGGCCGGGCGCTACCGAGCAGGATCAGGCCATTGGCCATGTCGCAGGCGATGAGTTCGGCAACAGACGTCGGGGTTGGGTTTGGAGAGTCTGTGGTACCGGTTGGCGTTGCGTGGGTGTCGCCGAGAAGTTGGACAATCTGGACGTTTGAGATGACGAGCGGATCGACAGTCGAGTGGTCGCAGGCCATCTCGCGGACAAGAAATCCGAGCGGACCGGCGTCGAGTTGGTCGTCAAGAACGGGTCGTGAAAGTGATTGTGGTGCCCGATTTTCGTACCAGCGAATCACCGATTCGGTGTTGACGATGCCAGGGACCTTGGTGCCGTACCCCTTGAACGTGGCCATTTGGCCGATCCGTGATCGCCACTCGGAACGGGGCAGGATCGACGGTTTGGGGAAGGTGTGGCACTGGCTACAGAGTGCCAAAATGGTGTGGTCGGTGACCGGTGTGGTTGCGGTCGAAGTGGGGCCGTGTCGTCGGACGAGTGGATTATCGTCGGGAACGAGGAAGCCAACCGCGATTGCAGCGACGCCTGTGATGGCAACGGCGGCCACCCAAGTGGACTTGGATAGCTTTGTCGGCATGATCGGTTCAGTCCTTGAGATCGACCTTGAAGTCGTTGCTCCCGGAACTTTCGACCTTGAAGGCGACTCCCGATGTCTCGGGATTCACATATTTAGCCGGCAATTTACTCTTGGCTTCTTTTATGCTGCCGTCTGAGTTCATCTGGTCGCGGTAGGCTTGCGTTGGGTCCATAATCTGGCCGCCAGCCGCGTTGCCTCCGACGGTATCGATTCCCGCGAGTGCAGGATCTGACAAACCACTGTCGGAACCACCTTCGGCCGATTTGGAAATCGAGACCTTGTAGGGACCTGGTTGTGCTCCATCGTCGACCCCAAAGGTCCCCAACACGGCTCGACCCGATTCGTCTGTCACGCCCTGGCAGGTACGGGCTCCTTCGCCATTGGCGGTGAAGGTGACCTGTGCGTCTTCGACAGGTTGTCCCTTGTAGGTGACTGTCAGCGAGACGGCGACGCAAGTGGCGCTGGGGTCGGGACTCCCGCAACCTGCTGTCAGTAGCAGGAGAGACATGGCGAGGGGGGCAAGGGAACGTGAATGGCTGTGCATGGTACCGAGAATCCTGCCGGGATGTGAGTTTCGTCTGAGTATGAGAGTCGTGGTGGAGTCAGTTCTATTCCTACTGCAGCGACGATCCAATCTGATTGAATTGATAAGTGATTTTCCCGAATCATTTTGGGGCCAGGCTTCGACTTCCGTTGTTTTTCAATACTACTAAAAAAGACGACCCCGTCGCAACGCGAGCGGGGTCGTCAATCAAGTTCACAGCATGTACCCTGCGGGGCACTCTGGCTGAGGTGTTGTCGGCCTAGAAGTCCGCAACAATTCCAGGAGTTCCACCCACATCCGGATTCTCGAGGGGATCCGGAGTGTTGGGGTTACCAGTCAGGTACCAGCCAATGCCTCGGTCGGCACGATCACCCAGTCGCTGATAGGTGCGATAGTTGATCGATTCGTTGAGCATACGGACACGTCCGTCGACGAACAGGAAGTGAGCCCCTTGCTCGTGCTTGCTCTTGAAACCTTGGCTGGTTTGCCAATTTTGCCAGTGGTTGCATCCTGGTGCCACCTGGTTCCAACCCGGTTCGTAGACGCACTTGATCGGAAAGTTGATCGGTGCGGTGGTTGCCATCCAGGGAGCGTTCCAGTGGTACCAGCCATTTCGAGAGTGGTCGCCACACTGCGGCAGTGCTTCACCCATCAGGATGGTTTGCGAGGTGCCATCGCTGGCGTTGACGGAAGCAATCCGAGCGGCCCAGTTGCCTCGAGCAAAGATACCCGAGATAAAGTTCGATTGCCCGTTATTTCCGTGTCCGGCTCGCCCGGTCAGGAAGTTGTTACCGGGATAACTGCGGCACCAGCCGTTGCGCGAGTTCATTCGCTGGTTGCCCATACTACCCATGTAGTTGGTCCGTGCTCGGTCACCATTGTTACTGATTTTCGGCGAGCCGTCACTCGGGCAAAGATACGTGGGGATGACGTAGGAGCGAAATTTCTTGCCCCATCGCGGCTGGTCGTCTATCCGAGGCAGCCAGCCGGGATCAGCACGCCTGTTACGGAAATCGATGCGGCTGTACAGAGGTTGCTGGTCGACGAAGGGGAGCAGGTGCACCAAGTGCGAACCTTTTTCCTGTGCCCACCAGGTGTGACCCTGACTCCAGTGAATCGCCCAGATTGTGGTCGGGAACATCCCGTACGTATCGTGGTAGTTGTGCATGGCAACACCCAATTGCTTGAGGTTGTTTTTGCACTGAGCTCTTCGAGCCGCTTCTCGTGCCTGCTGCACAGCGGGCAGCAACAACGCGATCAAAATGGCGATGATGGCGATCACCACCAGTAATTCGATCAGCGTGAAGGCTCGTTTTCGGTTGATTCGTTTAGCCATGCCTCCCCTCCTTACTGTACTACACACATGAATTCGAAATAGATATACAACTGCACCTTGTCGTCCGCACCCGAGTTTTGCTCAGAGGAGTCTAGCCCAAGAACGGAGGGAATTCAGCTATTACAAAGTTAGTCCATCGACAACATACTCGTCAGTGAACACAATATTGCCGTGCAAGTCAACGTAGAACGCCGTTTTCGCGGGAAAAATCAAAAATGCCAGAATCGTTTGTTTTTTCGGTTGGTTCGGTGGAGATTCCAAAGGGAGATCAGCCAGCGTGAGGGTTGGACATGACGTAGACTTGTGTGTGGGTTTTCGACGTGGTGTGTTCCTGCTGGAGTCGTGACAGTGTGGCAGCGTCCTTTGAGAAGTGTTTTGGCGATCGGCGTCATCGTGGCGTTGCTGGGCGGTGCATTCTGGAAGCCGATTTCGGTAGCGTGGAGTTTGCGAGGGGCACGGAATCTGTTGCGTGAGCGTGACAGTGAGGGAGCGGTATCGGTCCTTGTGGGTGCTCATCGGATCGATGCGAACAATCCCGAGGTGAACTACCTGCTGGCTCGGAGCTACCGTCGTCTGGGAAAGTTCGGGCGTGTGGCCGAGCATCTGGACGTGGCCGAGGGTTACGGTTGGCCGGCGGAATTGATTCGTCTGGAGCAGTTGATGGGAGCGGCCCAGGCGGGCCAGTTGAACGCGAGTGCACCGGAGTTGTACAAGTTTTTGAGTCGAGGCGGCGACTATGGGGACGAGGGGCCAGAGGTGTGCGAGGCCCTGGTCAACGGCTATTTTCTCAGTTACCAGTTCGGCCTGGCCCAGCCCCTTCTTGACGAATGGCAGTCGGCCTACCCCGATGACGCGCAGTGTTACATGTTTCGCGGCTTGTTCTACGAGAACCGGGCGAATCCGGGCAAGGCGGTTGCCGAGTACCGCAAGGCGGTCTTATTGTCGGGGACTCGCACCGACGTGCGACTGCGTTTGGCGGAGGTTTTGAAGAAGACGATCCAGTACGACGAGGCGATTGCTCAATTTGAGGCCTGCCGTCTGGAGGACACGAGTCATCCGGAGGTCCTGACGGGCCTGGGGCAGTGTTACCATGGCCAGGGCGAGATCGACCGAGCACGGGAGATGTTCGAGGAGGTGCTGGCTAGCGACCCGGGTCATTTCGAGGCTCAACTGGCGTTGGGTCAACTAGAAGAAACGGCGGGCCGTCCTCAACAGGCATTGCGTTGGTTGCGTCCGGCGTGCCGTCTGCGGCCCAGCGACACCGAGGCGAGGTACAGTCTGGCGTTGAGTCTCCAGGCGGTGGGTCGTCGCCGCAGCGATCGATCGGCGCGGCTGCAGGACGGCGGGTCGGCGATTTCGGTTGCCGGGGCTCTGTTGTTGGCCAGTCGTCGAGCCGAGGCCGAGTTGACCTTGTCCGAGGCCGCTTATCATTTCCAGTTCGTCGCAGACGCTCAGCAGGCGATGGGTCGCGTGCAGGTCTGGACCGACATCATCCGGTCCGAACCTCGAAACGCCGATCTGCGATTCAAGATCGGCAGCCATTTGATGAAGTACGACAATCCTCAACACGGCCTCGGCTGGCTGCTGTCGGTGCTCGACATCGATGCCGGCCACGTGGCGACTCACAGATTGCTGGCCGAATACTACTCGGGCAAGGGGAAAACCGAGCGGGCGGCGTTTCATGCGAAGCATGTAGAGCAGGGTGGGCAAGGTGGGCAAGGTGGGGCTGGCGGAGGTGGGGGCGAGACTGGAGTCGAACTCGACACGCAGCCGGCGTTGAATCCGGGAGAGGGATGATAATGAGCGACGAGAGTCAAGTGCCGTTGGATGACGAGTCCAGCGAAGGGATGGACAGTGATGTGGGCGAGGGCAGTGTCGGCAGCAGTTTTACTCCGGGGAAGCCCGCCAGTGCAGCCGTCAAGATCCTGTTCGTGTTGTTAGGGACGATACTGGTCCTGGGCGCAATCTACGTGGCGTCGCCCGGCGAGACGAGCAGTATGCTGGCGTTGGAACGACCAGGTTTTGATCAGGAGGCCAACCGATTGATGGTCACCGGATACATGACTCCATTCCTAATGCCGGGTGTGAACCGTCCGGAGATCCACGATCTGGCCGATGTCCGTTTTGCCAGCGGGTGTTTGGTGATCGGCGTCACGGTTGGCGATTCGCACCGTGCGTATCCTCTGACCACGTTGCTTGGGAGTCAGACGGTTGAGGGCGAGATGGGTGGAATCGTCAACGACCGGGTTGGAGGAAAACTGATCACAGTGACCAACGATGCCGATGCCGATTTAACTCGGGTGGTGTGCCTTCCGGAGGGGAGCACGAGAAAGACGATCGGCCTAGGGTTGATGGGCCGAGGCGAGGGGGGATCGATGATGTTGACGGTCGACAACGAAACGCACTTCCCGCAGGATGCCGAGGAGTTTCCGGGCCTGACGAACTATCCGTTCGAGAGGACGACTTTGAAGAAGTGGCAAGAGAAGCATTCGGGGACGGACGTGTATGTCGGCGAGTACGTTACATCAGACCTGCAGATGGAATCGACTTTGCAGTACATGACCGCCCCGGAACGTGTGGAAGCGGATCGCGTGTTGAAGGAGCGGAACCGCAAACGCAAGATCCTGTCTCCGGGTCGTAAGACTGGGCAGGCCAGCGAGCCGTCCGGTCAGCCAAAAGTCCAGCCAGAGAATCAACCGGAAGGTTACTAGTCGGTTGGCAGCCGGGGAGTCGTAAGAATTCGGACTGTGAAGGAGTTGGCGGTGCGCGTGGCCGTGTTGGCGAGTTGTCTGGGTTGCTTGGGACTGGTTGCAGCGGTGATGATCGCCGCCGGCTGCCGTCCTGCCGGATCGGTTCCGGGGAACAATCCGAAGGCCGTGCCCACTGCATCGGGCATAGGCGGGCAGGGCATTAAGATGAGTGGAACGTCGTCGTCGGTGGCGATGTTTGTCGACCGTGCTGTCGAGTCGGGAATCGACTTCCGTTATCGCAATGGTCAGGAAGCGGGAGTGTACTCGATTGTCGAGTCTTTGGGTGGCGGCATTGGTTTACTCGACTGGGACCGTGACGGGGATCTTGATCTGTTTCTCCCTGGCGGCGGCCGGTTCGGGACGAACAAGACAATCGCGGGTCATCGATCGGGCGTGTTTTTGAATCGTGGCGACTGGTCGTTTGATGACGCCGGTTCCGAGGCAGGGACGTCTGGCGTTTCGAGTTTGTATTCACACGGCGTCGCTGTCGGTGATTTTGATTCCGACGGTTTCCCCGACGTCCTGCTGACCGGTTATGGGGGCGTGGTGTTGTGGTGGAATCTGGGTGACGGCACGTTCGAGAACTCGACGATTGCCTCCGGTTTGGACGACCACGAGTGGAGTTCGACGGCAGCGTGGGGGGACGTGAACCAGGACGGTCATCCGGATCTCTACATTGCTCACTACGTGAACTGGAGTTTCGAGAATCACCCGTTTTGTCCGTCGAAGGAGACGGGCAAACAGGACATTTGTCCGCCTCGTCAATTCGAACCCATTGCCGACACGTTGTACGTGTCCAACGGCGACGGCAGTTTCAGCGACCGTTCGGTTTCATCGGGTCTGGTGCAGCGTGGCGCCACGGGCAAGGGGCTGGGCGTGATGATGTGCGACATCGATCTGGACGGAGACCTGGACATTTATGTCTGCAACGACACGGTCCCGAATTTCCTGTATCGCAACGACGGTCGGGGCGTGTTTGAGGAGGTGGCGATGCAGAGTGGTGCGGGTGTCAGCGAGACGGGTGTTCCGGAGGGGAGCATGGGTGTGGAGTTGGCCGACTACAACCTGGATGGGCGTCCGGACTTGTGGGTGACAAATTACGAGCGAGAGAGCATTGCTCTGTACCGAAACGACGGGCGAGGCATGTTCCGTCACGTCAGTCATTTGACCGGTTTGACCACAGTCGGCGGTCTGTATGTCGGCTGGGGCACCACATTTTTCGACTTCGATCTCGACGGTGACGAGGACGTGTTCGTCAGCAACGGGCATGTGATCCGTCATCCAAGCGAAGCGCCTCTGCGTCAATTGCCCCTGTTGTTCGAGAACGACAGTGGCCGTCGTTTCACGAACGTGGCCTCTTCGGCCGGCAGCTATCTCGAGTCGCCTCACATGGGTCGCGGAGTCGCCCGCGGTGATCTGGACAACGACGGGGACGTCGACCTGGTGGTGAGTCACGTCAACGAGCCGGTCGCGGTTTTGGAGAACCGCAGCGACCGTCGCGGGCATCACTGGTTGAGTGTCCGTCTGGTGGGCACTCGAACGACCACGTCGCGTGACGCGGTCGGCTCGATCGTGACGATCCACATCAAGGGACTGCCCGACCAGACGCGGCAGGTCAAGAGTGGCACGAGTTACGCGTCGTCCAACGGCCCGCGTCTGGCATTCGGGCTGGGCAAGTCGGCTCGGGTCGAGCGAGTCCGTGTTCGCTGGCCGGGCGGCAGAACTCAGACCCTGGGCCCGATCCAAGCCGACCGCGAGTTGGTGATTCTCGAAGACACACCGTCCGCCACCAGCACGACCGACTGAAGCGTTCGGGCCAGCGGATCAGGTGTTACTGTCCGCCACCGCCGCCGGCTCGCCGCATCGAACCTTCTGTCGCCGGGTGCATGATCATGGCAGTTTTGGCGAGGGCATTCTTGATTTTCATCGCTCCGGCGTTTGTGATTCCGGTGCCCGTGAGCATGACGCTTGTGAGTTTTTTGAGGCCGGCGATGGCATCGACGCTAGCGTCGGTCACTTTCGAGCAATTCATGAGTGTCAGTTGTGTGAGGTTGGGTGTGTGTTTCAGGTTTTCGGCGATGGCATCATCGCAACCGCCATTCTGGAATCCGACGTCGATGACCGAGCCTTCGGAGACAAAGACGCTGGCGCCGGCAGCCTTGAGTGCTTTGGCGGCTTTCATTTCGTTGGGATCAGTGATTTTGGACAGGTCGGAGTAGTTGTCGAAGGTCTCCTGGTCCTTATCCTTTTCCTGTGCCACGTTGGTGCCGGGGTCGCTGCAGCCGGTGAGGGCGAGTGTCGCAGTGAGGATCAGTGGGAGGCTGGCGGCGAGCAGTCTGTGGCCGACGCGAAACCGGCTGTTGCTGGTATGCATGAGGAGTCCTTCGGAAATGGGATGCAGGCTGATTATGACGGTCGGGAAACGGTGATGCAACGACAAGAGCCGTCGTAACGGGCGTATATTCCCGTCATTTGGAGTCAGTCGTGGCGGGTTGGCCTCGGCCTTGAACGAGTGTCACCGGTCGATCGACGGTCCCGCCAGGGAAGTGCTCGGTCTGCAGCGCTCCGTCGGGCCACCGGACTTCAATCCGATCGTAGTGATCTTCGGCGAGTCCGACGTGGGCTCGCGGGTCGTGGCTGGCGAGGAAGCTGCTGGCGGGGTTGAGAATCCGATGGTAGCGGTGTGTGCCGGCGACGATGGTCAGTTCGGCTCCATAGGCGTCGCGGAGTGACGTTTGGAGTTGGAGTGTGACTCGGAGCCAATGTCCGGACTTGGGGACGTCGTTGCGATAGAGTCTGGCTCGGCCCCCGGTCGTGGTGACCAGCAGGTCGAGGTCCCCATCGTTGTCGATATCGCCATAGATAAGTCCTCGGCCGGAGTTCGGCTTGCGGCAGAAGTCGCCTCCCTGGCTGGTCCGTTCGACAAAGCTGTGTTTTCCGGTATTGAAGTAGATTTGATTGCGATCGACGTATTCGGCCCAGAACGCGGCCGGGTCGTCGACGGTGGCCTGTCCGGCCTCGGTCAGCGTGTTGAGGTCAACGACATCTCCCTGTCGGTCGGCATCACTGTTTCGCCATTGGCAGGGCAGGGCGAGTCCGTTGACGAGTGGGATATCGAGGAATCCATCGTGATCGAGATCGATGAGGGCGACACCCCATCCGGTGTGTCGTCGACTGGGCAGTCCGAGTTGCCATTGTTCGGTGGCGTCACGGAACTGTCCGCGGTCGTTGATGTAGAGCGTATTGGTTTCGTCGGTGAAGTGAGTTGAGAGCAGGTCGGGGTCTCCGTCGGAATCGACATCACCAATGGCCAGTCCCATGCTGGCTTCTCCCCGGCCCAGGAAATTGTAGGCCGACCCGGTTTGCAGTCCGAGGTCTTCGAACGTGCCATCTTTCTTGTTGATCCAGAGTCGGTTGGGGTACATGTCGTTGGCGACGTAGAAGTCGGTCCAGCCATCGCGATTGAGGTCGGCTGGGACGACGCAAAACCCGGTGCCTTCGGCCCGTTCGGCATCGATGCCGGCTGCGGAGGTCACATCTCGGAAGCGGACGATTCCGTCGGGCCCGGGGCCCTGGTTGTGAAACAGCACGTCATGCGAGGGTTGGAACTCCAGTGGCGAACAGTACCCGACGTGTCCTCCGCCGTAGTCACACGCCCGCTTGTGTGCATCGAAGGCTTCGGAGCCATACTGAGTGATGAACAGGTCGAGTCGTCCGTCTCGGTCGTAATCACAAAACGCGGCCGAGTTGGCCCAGCCGGAGCTGGTGATCCCGGCTTTCTCTGAAACGTCCTGGAAGCGGCCTTGGCCATTATTGAGGTAGAGTCGATCGGGACCGTAGTTGGTCACGATTACATCGAGGTCGCCGTCGTTATCGACGTCACCGATGGCACAGCTGATTCCGTAGCCGGTGTCACCGAGCCCGGATCCGGCTGTGGCGTCGACGAAGCGTCCATCGGCTTCCTGTCGGTACATGCGGTTTTCGATTCGCACAGTATCAGGGAAGTCGCCAACGGCTTTGGGCGAGCGGCCGCTGTTGACGAGGTAGATATCGAGATCTCCGTCGCCGTCGTAGTCGAACATGGCTCCGCCCGAGCCGTTGATTTCGGGGAGGAAGTAGGTACCCAGTGGTCCGACGACCCGTTGGAAGTCGATTCCCACGTCGTCGGTGATGTCGACGAACAGGCTGATGGGCTTGTCGGATTCGGTCCACGGGCCGGGGCCACAGTGGCGAGTGACGTCGGTCGATGTGACATCCGGGAGATTGGCTCCGCCACCGGTCTTGCCCCCGGAATCCGGGCAGCCGGCGACCAGCAGTGCCAGGCAGGCGGCGGCCAGTGGCAGCCGGTGGGCGAGGTGAGGGTGCGAGGTGTTTGCCTGAGGTGTCATCGGGATGCTGCTGGGGTCGGTGCAAACGGGGCGGTGTGTCGCAACGGCGTGCCAAGCGATTCTACATCAGGCCGGGGTGTGCGTCTGTAGGGAACCCGGCTTGTTGCCTCGTCGGTGCCAAAGGGGCACGGCCATCAGTGCCAGCCAGATCACGAGTGTCACGACTGAGATGAGTCGGCCGAGTTTGTGCGAAGCGGACTCGAACCGGAAGCGGATGGTCCAGTGTCCCGGGGAGGGGACAGTGACCAGCCGCCACTCGCCCCAGGCCATCTCGATTGGCGTCTCCTGTGGCTGAGTCCGGTTGAGTGAGCGAGTGGCTTTCCAGCCCGGGTAGAACCGATCGGCGAGGATCAGCATGCCGGGGCGGTCGCATTCGAAGACGACGTCGAGTGTTTGGCCGTTGTCGGTGAGCCCAAGGATCGGTTTGACGGCAGCGAGTGTTCCTCGTCGAATCGGCGGCGGTTGCCGTTCCAGTCGCGGGTCGGGTTTTGGGGCGGTGTCCGGGGCCAGTGGCAGGAACCAGGCTCGCGAGGCGGTTCGGTCGGTTTCGAGCGACCAGTGGGTGTAGAGTGCCCAGCCCTCGAGTCGAGCGGCTCGGGGTCCGTGCTGCAGTCGGGCCAATCCGGGATCGGGTTTCGGTCCATCGGAATGCAGCGAGCGGTTTTGTGGTGCCGGGGTTCTTGAGTCGGATACCAGGTGTCGGGTCCCGGTCCATTGCATGCGGGCGAGGTCGTTCTGGGCGAGTCGTGCGGGTGCATGAGCGAGCATCAGTCCGAGTGAGTCTCGTCGTGCCGGCGGAGGCAGCGGCCACCAGTCGGCGGGCCAGCCCTGGAGTGAATGCGAGGCGGGGTGAGCTCGAGTGTGCCAATCGCGTTCGATGTCGGGCAGTGCGGGGTTGTCGAAGGCGGTCAGTCCCACGGCCATCGGCAGTCGGCCCAACGGGCTGACGATTCGGGCACCAGCGTTTTTGGACAGTTGTTTCAGCAGCGGGCTGGTCGCTGCTGGGTCGTAGGCGTCGTGGGTGAAATCCAGCGGTCTGACCAACAGCGAGGTGATTCCCAAGTCGATGGCGACCAGTGCGACGATCAGTCCGGGCCGTGCGATCAGTTGGTCGAAGAGCCACCTGGAGTTGGCCAGGAAGACGAGTGCGGTGAGCACCAGGAGCGGGATCGCCAGTCCGTGTGCGAGCAGCCGAACGAGTTCGGTGCCGGGTGTCAGGGACCGGGTCATCCAGTCGGTTTCGGAGTAGCCGTGTCTGAGCAGGCTACCGAAGTCGGCTTCGCCGGGTGATTCGAAGAAGGCTTCGGTTCCCGATGCGTCCCAGACCACGGCGAAGGTGGTGACGGCCAGAGCGAGGAGGGCGGCCAGGCAGAACGAGAGGCAGCGGGTATTGAGTCGGTGGGAGTGGAGTGATTCGAGGCCCCGGGCGGCCAACAGCGACCACCACAGCCCGGCCACCACGCTCCAGCGGCCCGGTGCCGGGAACCAGGCGAAGCCGGAGAGATGTTGTCCCAGGCTGAGTGCCTGGAATCCGGGCAGGTTGTCGCCGAGGCTGAGTCCCAGGGCGGCCAGCAGCAGAAGGCTCCAGAGTCGGACTCGGCGATCGGTTTTCCAGGCCAACAGTCCGAGGGCGGCGAGGCCGAGGGTGAGAAGTCCGACGTAGCCGAGCGTTTCGGATGGAGAGGAATGCCAGGGGGTCCAGGCGGAGGCTTGCCAGAGCGGGTTGGAGTGGAAGAGCGTGGGCGCGAGTTGTCCGGCGAGCAGGTGCCAGGGTGGATTGGAGTGTGATCCGAGGAATGCGGCGTCGCGTCCTCTCGAGTCGCCGTAGCCGGCGAGTTCGGCCGACGGGACCAGTTGGGCGGCGGCCAGGCTGGCAGCGACGAGGACGGCCAGGACGAGTCCCGCGGATCTGAGCAGTGCCTGGTCCCAGCGGGAATGGACGACGAGTCGTTGTCCGAGTGCGAGTCCGGCGAGGGTGATAACGGTCATCGAGGCGATCTGGAAGTGTCCGGCGGTGGCCTGCACGGCGAGGATCATTGCGAGTCCCAGCAGGGCTCGGGTCGAGCCGGACTGGAGCCATGTCCATGCGGCCCATGCGGCCAGCGGCAGCCAGCAGGCGGTGGCTGCCGCCCAACCCCGGTCGGCGTGCGTCATGAAGAATCCCTGTCCGGCAAAGACGATTCCTGCCAGCAGGCTGGCCCAGGGACTCAGGCCGAAGCCTCGGGCACACAACCGCCCAAAGACGGCAGCGGCCAAGGTGTGCAGGACCAGCAGCAGGGTCCAGGCTCGAGCGGGGTCGAACAGCCGGTAGGCGATTTGGTGGGGTGGGTAGTAGGGGGCGATTTCCGAGTGAGCCAGAGCGGGCGTGCCGGTGCCGTCCAGGGAATTCCATTCGGGGATTCGCCAGTCGGCCAGTTGGTCGGACAGCCAGGTGGCCAGGGGCAGTTCGTGGGTATCGACGGTCGGACTGGTGGCGCGGGCTCCCAGGGCGACCGGCCAGTACCAGGCCAGCACGACGAGCAGCAGCAACCAGGCGGGTGCTCGTTTCACCGCGGGACCCGCATCGGTTGGTGGCCTTCGACAAGCATCAACTCACAATCGATGGGCAGTTCTTCGAAAGTGTCGACTCGTCCCGACGGCCAATTCACGACCAGCGGTCCGACCGAAGTCACTGGCCCGGTGCCGAAGATCAGTTGCCTTTGGTTGCTGGCCATGTAACCGTCTCCGGCGGTTTGCTGCCGATAGAGGACGTGGTCGTCGACGGTGAGAGTCAAGCCGGTGCCGATGGCGTCTCGAGCTGTGCCGGTCGCACGCAGTCGGATGGCGACGTAATGGCCGTGGGGCGTGTTGTTGGGTCGCGTGGTCCGGGTGAGTAATACGGCGGGGACGTCGATGTGTGAGATCAGCACATCGTCAAGTCCGTCTCGATTCCAGTCGAGCCGGGCCATGCCGCGGCCGAGCACAGGTTTGCTGAAGAACTGGCCCACGCGGTCGGCATTCAGTTCCACAAACCGTCCTTGTCCGGTGTTGTGCAGGAATTGAGTGGGCATCTTGTAGGCGACCTGATTGTCTGACGGTTTTTCGACGTGTCCGCTGGTGACCAGCAGGTCGAGTCGCCCGTCGAGATCGGCATCGAGGAACTGGGTCCCCCAACTGAGCAGGTTCATGCTGTTGCTGTGCAGACCGCTGCGGTGAGTGAGGTCGGCGAAGAACTCGCGTCGCGGCAGTTTTCGGTAAAGCGTATTGGACTGATTGATGAAGTTGGTGACAAACAGGTCGAGTCGTCCGTCGCCATCAGCATCGCCGGTGGCGACGCCCATGCACGCTTCGGGGCGGCCGTCCTGGTTGACGGCCAGTCCACAGCGGAGTGCCCGTTCCTGGAAGCGAGGAAGGTTCGTGTCGTCGTTTCCCTGGTAATGGAAGTAGAAATTCGGGACCGAGTCATTGGCCAGGAACAGGCTGAGCCGTCCGGAGCCTGAGAAGTCGGCGGCGACAATTCCCAGCGAGTTTCCTGCAGGTCGCTGGATCCCGGCTTCACGAGTGATGTTGCGGAATCGTCCGGTACCGAGATTGAGAAACAACTGGTCCTGTGCAGCCTGGAAATTCAGCGGGCTGCAGATTCCTGCCAGCATTGTTGATGAAGTTCGCAGTGACAGGACCGTGTTCGAATTGGGCTGGTCGCCGGCGTCGGTTTGTCGGCATTCTCGTGTATAGAGGTCGTCGCCCGAGAGGTAGTTGGCCGCGTAGAAGTCGGGGAGTCCGTCGTTGTTGAGATCGACCAGCAGGCAGCTTGTGGTCCAGCGATTGCCGGGGATGCTTGCCGACAAGGTGACGTCGCTGAACGTACCGTCGCCATTGTTGACCAGCAAGCGGTTTTGGCCAATGTTTGCGATAACGAGGTCGGGAAAGCCGTCGCTGTTGAAATCGCCGACGGTGGCACCCTGCCCGAAGCCTCGGCTGTCGAGGCCGGCCTGGACGGTGACATCCTGGAATTGTCCGTTGCCGATGTTTCGGAATAGGCGGTCAACGTGATCCGCTTGAGTGTCTCGTTCGAGAAAGACACCACCCTGAGTCAACAGCAGGTCGGGCCAGCCGTCCTGGTCGAGGTCAATGACAGCGGCACCTCCGCCGGTCATTTCATACATTCGGGAGTGGCCAGCGTGATCGGGATCGCTGCCGTTCTTGTATTGGAAGTGGAGCCCGGCGAGTGGGGCGAGGTCTTCGAAGCGGATGTCGACGCGGGTCAATTGCGAGGGGACCGGTAGGGGTTTGGGGGGTGGCGGCCATCGGGGGCCGGGCAGGTCGGCGAGGTTGACGGTTGATGTGGGGTTGGCCGAGGCGAGGGTGCGTGTAGGTTTGAGCGTTGTGATGCGGTGTGTGAGTCGACCGAGGGCATTGGTAGCCCATGTCTGTGGTTGGGAGTGTTTCCGGCCGGCGCGGTTTGCCCATTGGGCCCAGCCGTAGGCTTCGAAGACGAGTCCCAGTTCTTCGGCCAGTTGGGCGACCTGTTCCAGGTCGTCGAGTCGCTGCGAGTCGGATGTGGCTTGGACTCGGGTGGTGTAGACATTGATCCGTCTCGCCTGTTCGAGAAACACTTGGGCGTCGTCTTCGCGTCCGAGTCGGGCGAGGACGAGTCCGAGGCGATAGTTGGCTTGCTGATGCGTGGGTTCTCGGGCAATGGCTTCCCAGAAGCACCGGGCGGCGACTTGTGGTTCGTTTCGGGAGACGGCGAAGCGGCCCATGGCGGCCCAGACGCCGGGGTGTTTGCGGGCGGAATCGGGCAGCTGGTCGAACCAGGCCAGGAAGCGGTCGTCGTGTCCGGCTTCCAGCAGGACGCTGGCAAGGCGGGACTGTGCTTCGGCCATGTCGGGTTGGGCGGCCACGGCCTGTTGCAGCAGTTGCTCGGCGCGTTCGAGGTCCTGGTCGGCTCGAGCGATCACGGCCAAGGAGATCAGTGGTGCCGGATCGTTGGGGTGGCTTTGGTGAAAGCGTCGAATGATCTCGGGTTCCACTCGGCTCTCGTTTCCGACGGCCAGCATCTGCAGGTGCAGCAGGGTGAAGCCGTTTTGTCGACAGAGAGTGATTCGGGGGGAGATGGCTTCCCAGCGTCTGGAGGCGACAGAGAGCAAGTAGGCGAGTCGATCGTTGGCGAGGGGGTGTTGCGGGTCGAGCTGGACGGCACGTTGATACTGCTGGAGTGCGGCGGACATTTGATGTTGCCGGTTCATCAGCAGGTCGCCGGCCTGGATACGAGCATCGATCGCACTGGGACTGTCATCGTCGGGGTAGTGTTCGAGCAGCCTGAGAGCTCGGGTGGTGTCTCGCAGCCCGGCGGCGGCGCGGGCGGCCAACAGGAGGGCTGGCCGCAAGTCGGGATCGCGAGCGAGCACCGAGCGTGCCAGGCGGTCGGCTTGGTGGAATTCCATGTCGTCGAGTGCGAGTTGGCAGCGGTACAGTTCGATGTCCGTGCGTGCCACCCAGGCGGCGAGTCCGGCAGCGGCTGCGAGCAGCAGCGGCAGAGACCATCGGGGCAGTCGGGGCAGGCGAGTGCGACTGCGGGGCATGGTCGGGCGTGACTGTTCAGTCTCGACCATGAATGGGCTCGAAAATTGGGAATGCGTCGTGATGTGGCCGATTCGATTGGTCGTGTGACGCAGGGTTCATCTTATCTCGTGAGATTCCGGTGAGACAACCGGGGTTGTTGGTTGGGTGTAGGCCAAGGCATAGTCTAGAGCGAGTTTCCCATGTTCATGGTGGACAGTCCGTGCCACAGTTCTTCAGCCAGCGTCTCCGGCGTGCGTTGCGTCTGTTGCGATGGGGTGTGTGCGTGGTGCTGGTGCTGTCGATCGCCGTTTCGGTTGCGTTGAAGGTGCAGCGGTTTCGCGAGCTGTTTTATCCGTGGTTGACGATCTATGTGAAGGAACCCGGCCACGAACAGACCGGTCATTTTTATCTCTACGACGCGACTTTGGGTTGGAAGAACGTACCGAACTGGACGGCGACAACGCGTGGGTATCCATTGTCGATCAACAGTCGGGGCTTGCGGGATCGCGAGCATGCGTACCGGAAACCGCCGGGTGTGCGTCGAGTGCTCGTGTTGGGCGATTCGTTTGCGTGGGGCTACGGCGTTGGGGATCGAGACATTTTTCCCGAGGTGCTTGAGCGTCGATTCGAGTCATCGGGTCGCAATTGGCAGGTGATCAACACGGGTGTGTCGGGGTGGGGGACGGATCAGCAGTATCTGTTCCTGAAGTCCGAGGGATTTCGGTACGAGCCGGACGTGGTGGTGTTGGCGTTTTACCTGATGAACGACCCACGCGAAGTCGTTGTTTCGGACATCTACGGACTCTCGAAACCGGTTTTTCTCGACACCAGACTGACTTTGGGAAACGTCCCGGTTCCGTTGCCGTCGCGCCCCAAGTCGGGACTCGAGTCGAAGGTCGAGAATCTCGAGTTGGTGATCACCTTGATGGGGGCCATCGAGCGTGAGTGTCGGCAGCGCAATTGTCGACTCGTCGTGATGAAGTTCGGCACGTTTGCCGATCCAACAAACGGGGCTTTGAGTGAAGTAGGAGAGTTGTTCGAGTCGAAGTTGTCCGATTTGCGGGATCGGGTTGGGTATTTGGATCTGGACGCAGAGTTTCGGGCCCGCAAACTCCGCCCGAAATTTCTAGTGGCGGGCAACGAAGACAATCACTGGAACGATTTTGGCCACGCGCAGGTTGGGCAGATACTCGGCGAGTTTCTGGACGAGTTTTTGGATCGGCACGGGTGGTTGGGTCGGTCCGAACAGAAGGATACAGCTCGGCTTGCGGACGACGGCCGCTTCATGGAGACGGGATCGTGAGGGCGAACACGGAAGAGCGGACTGTCTCGAGGCGGGGCATGATCAGTTGGAAGATACTGGCTGCGCTGATGGCGGTCGCGGCGGTGGTGATGATCGCTCTTGTGTTCATGCGTTGGCGGGACGAGACACTGCGTGAGGGCCGTTTCAGTGATCCTCGGCGGAAGAAAATCGGTCGATTGACCATCTGGTTTGACGAGCAGCCGGACGAGGTCTTCGATTCGTGGCAGGCCACCGGCCCGCATTCGAATCTCAGGCGTCAGGATTACGCCGACCCCGAAACGTGTCGTCGTTGTCACAAGAAGAACTACGACGCGTGGTTCGAGCATCCTCATCGCCAGATGAACCTGCTGGCGTCTTCCGAAACGGTCGTGGGCGACTTTTCAGGAGTTTCGGGTCCGGCGTCGATCAGTTATCGCGGCGGAATGGCCAGCTTCGAGACGGAAGCGGATGGCTACTCGATGAGGCTTGAGCGGGACGGCGAGTCGCGAGTGTATTCGGTCGAGGAGACGATCGGTTCACGGTTTTTTCAGTACTACTCAGGTCATTTGCAGTCTGGTCCCGAGCCGGACGGTCATGTGATGTATCACACGAATTTCGTGTTGCCGTTTGGGTATTGGATCGATCAGAAGCAGTGGGTTCCGGTGGTGCATGTATCGGAGGAGGTGGCTGATCGGGATCGAGCGGATCCGTTTGCGGTGTCGAGTGACGCTGAAGACGGTGTGGATTATTTCAGTTACAACCGTCATTGCGCGAGTTGTCACAGCACGTTTGCTTTGGGCGACCTGATGTTGAGGGCGTTCCCGCGGCTGGGACGTAACTCGCCTCATTCGATGCATTTCTCGGCCCCCGGTTTCATTGCCGACGCTCATCCGGACTTGTGGCCTGCCGGCAAGAGGTCATTTGATCTTTCGCAGGACGAGTTGACAGCCATGATGATCGCGATCGGTGACTCGGTTGCGTCTGAAGCGGGGGTGGCGATGGGTATCACTTGCGGGGCGTGTCACCTTGGGGTCAAGGAGCACGCAGAGGGCCGGATGAAGAAGCCTCCGTTTTTTCCCAACAGTCCACATCTGCACATCGAGTATGCCGACGAGGAGAAGAAGGAGAACGTATCGTTTGGCCGTACGGACATGACGGTCAACTCGATCTGTGCCCGGTGCCATTCGGGTAAACGGCCTCAATTCGGCGGCGGAATGTCGACGTGGAATTCGATCGAGTTCACCGACGCGTTGGGGAGTGCGTGTTTCCAGAAAGCGACCTGTGTCGACTGCCATGATCCTCACAAGCCGATTGGCAAGACCTGGACGCGAACGGCGGCTCAGGACGACGCGTCGTGCCTGAAGTGTCACCCACGCTTCGCCGACGACGAGTTGCTGAAGGCTCATACGCATCACCAGGTCGGTTCTCAAGGCAGCCGGTGCATGAACTGCCACATGCCGCGAATCAACGAGGGCCTGCAGGACATGGTCCGCACGCACATGATTTATGAACCGACCAACAGGGACATGATCGAGGCGAACGAGCCCAACGCGTGCAACATGTGTCACACCGACAAGCCGATCGACTGGACGTTGCGGTATCTCGAGGACTGGTACGGCGAGACATACAACGAAAAAAGCATTGCCTTCAGTTACGAGCCTCGCGAGCAGCCGGTGGCGATCGGGTGGTTGAAGCACGATCGAAACGCCGTAAGGCTGGTTGGAGCCGATTGCCTGGTCCGCAGCGGTGCCAAGTGGGCATTGCCGGAACTGGTCGAGGCGTTGGACGACGACTTCCTGGTGAACCGACAATTTGCTCGGACCGGTCTCGAAAAACTGACAGGTCGTTCGTTGAAGCCGACCGGGTACCGGTTCTTCATGACCCGAGCGGAACGCAAGGAGCCGTTGGTGGGGATCCGTGGCGAGTGGTTGAAGAACGGTAAGTCGGCTGCTGTTCCCGGTACTGATTCGGGAACTGGCAGCGAAGAGTAGTATTGTTTTGTTGAGCGTGTTGAACGTCTTGAGCGTGGCGGGGAGACGGGAATGGGGGGCAGCCGGTCGCGATTGGTCAGCGTCGTGGTGCTGGGTGTCGTGCTACTGGCGGGTGGTTTGTGGTGGTCCGTTGCGGAACCGGTTGACGATCGGCGAGTGCAACCGGCGACTTCCCGGCCAGCACGAGCGGCTCGAGCGATTGGCCAGGGCCGATTGATTGGTTGGTGGCCGGCGGTTCCGGAGAGTCTATCGGCACGGGTGCGAGCGACATCCGACGAGTCGACCAGCAACATGCATCCTGCGGACTATGTCGGACCGGAGCGTTGTCGGAAGTGTCATGTTAAGAACCATCGGGCTTGGCAAGGTCATTCGCATCGATTGATGAATGCGGAGGTGAGTTTCGAGACGGTTCGAGGCGACTTTTCGGGCCTGGCGGTGCTGCATCAATTCGGTGGTCGTGCCACGTTTTTCCGTGACCGAGAGTCTTTGGACGGCGATTGGCGATGGTGGATGCGACTGGAACGAGGCGATGTCGACCGCACCTATCGTATCACTCAGACGATCGGTTCGCGGTTTTACCAGTATTACGTCGGTCGTCTGGTTTCGGGTCCCGAAGCCCAAGGTCACCAGTTCTATTCGACCGATCACGTGTTGCCGTTTGGTTACTGGCTCGATCAGGAACAGTGGGTTCCGGTGGTGCATGTTCACCGCGAGTTGCCCGAGTTGGACCGTGAAGATCCGTTTGTCGGTGCCGGATCGTTGCATCGATTTGCTCCTTATGCCCAAGGTTGCAACGGGTGCCACACCACTTTCGCCCTCGGAGACATGTTGACTCGCGAGCCCCTGAGGCTGGCGAAACACTCGCCCTGGCAACTGCATTGGAACCTGGCCGAGTACCTGTCGGCGACGATGGTGGGGCGAGGCAGCGAGTTGTTGCCGGTGGAATGGGGCGAACTGGCTGAGTCGGCGGCGATGTTCAGTGAGGGGGAGTTGCAGGAGTTGGGTCGGAGTCTGGCGGGGATGGACGCTCGCGAGTATTCCGTCACGTTGGGGATCAGTTGCGAAGCGTGTCATTTGGGCAGTCGTCGCCACGTCGCGGACCCGCGTCAGAAGCCCGATTTTGCGCCCCGGAGTCCTCACCTGTTGGCCGAGACTTCGGGCACGGACATCGAATCGGGGAGCAATCACACGAATGTGAACTGGGCGTGCGGTCGATGTCATGCGGGGACACGTTCGGAATTCGCGGCGGGGATGGGAACGTGGAATTCGATCGAGTACACCGACGCCACTCGTGGTGGTTGCTACTCGCAGTTGAAGTGCATCGACTGCCACGACCCTCACAAGGGGATCGGTCGTCGCTGGAGTCGGACCCGGGCTGAGGACGAAGCGGTGTGTCTGACGTGTCACCAGAGGTTCACAGACGAGTCGGATCGAGCCAGGCACACTCGCCATGCAGCGGGATCGGCGGGTGATGGATGCCTGGAGTGTCACATGCCTCGTCTGAACGAGGGTCTGCAGGACGTGGTGCGAACGCACACCATTTTTTCACCCACTCACGCCGGAATGCTCGAATCCAACCACCCCAACGCGTGCAATCTGTGTCATGTCGAGAAGTCGATCGAGTGGACGGCTGGTTGGTTGCGGAGTTGGTACGGTGTTGACGGGGATCGTTTGAACCTGTCATCGGCCTATGTCGATCGTGATGGGCCCGTCGCTGCGGGTTGGTTGGGCAGCGACGACGCGGCGGTGCGACTGGTTGGTGCCGACGCGATGCTGAGGCAGCGGGCCGGTTGGTCGTTGGAGTTGTTGTTGGGGAGTCTGGATGACGAGTACCTGATCAATCGTCAGTTTGCGGCGCGCGGTATCGAGGAAATGTTGGGCGTGGAATTGCCTGAGTTGGGTTACCATTACCATGGGTCTCGAGAGGATCGGCAACCGGGTCTGCTGCGGATTCGCAAGGTGCTGTTGGGTGGTGAGGAGGCATCGGGTCGATGAACCGCGAGGTGTTGGAAGGCGGTGTAGCGGGATCCGGAGTGCTTCGAACCGGCTGGCGGTGCGGCTGGATCTTGGACCCGCGTCGCGATCTGGGGTGGTTCCTGCTGCTGCCGGGGGTGGCGGTGTTGGTTGCCATCGGTTGCCATCACTGGTTGCCCTACGTCGCCCTGGCCTCGGTCAATCTCTGGATCACGATTCCTCACCACTGTTCGACCTGGGTGCGGACATATGGTTTGCATGAGGATTTGCAGCGATGGAGGGGGCGGTTGTTGTTGGGGCCACTGTTGATCGCGGGGATCGCTATGCTCGGGCACCGGTGGGCTCCGGCCACGCTGCTGCTATTGGTGACGATGTGGGACCATCAGCACAGCATCATGCAGCAGCACGGGTTTGCTCGGATCTACGACTTCAAGGCGGGAACCGGTACGCCTCGAACCGGTCGCCTGGACCTGGTGCTCAACTGGGTACTCTACGGCAACCTGTTCCTGACCGCTCCGCTGTTCGTGCAGTATTGGTTGCGAGAGTTGTTCGTCTGGAGAGTCCCGATTGGTGTCGACGCGGTGAAGACGTTGCAGGGGGGCAGTTGGGTGGTGACGGGGGTCGTGCTGGCTGTTTATGCGGTGCACGTGGTGCGGTGCTTGAGGCGTGGTGACGGAGTGAACCCGGTGAAGTTGCTGTTTCTGCTGGCCAGTTATGGACTGTGGTACGGGACGGCCTGGCACACCGATTCGATCCTGGTCTTCGGGGTCGCTCACCGGCTGATGCACGGTCTGCAGTACATGGTGATCGTGCGGGTGTATTTAGACAGAAAGCTCGACAGGAAGCCTGATAGTCCATCGCTTGCCGAAGTCGAAACGGGTGGTGGCATGGGATTGCGTTTGGCGGGTCGTGGCGGGTTGTGGCGTTTTGTTGGAGTCAGCGTGTTGTACGCGTTGGTGTTCCAGTTGTTGGTTGGCCAGCCTCGTCCATTGGAGGATTTTGGATTTGGCGTGATCGAGTTCCAGTCCGTGTACGGTGCGATTCCCGAGTTGGGAGTGGGTCGATTCAGTGAGCGGGAGATGTACGGGTTGTTTGCGATGGCGATGGTCGATGCGGTTGCGATGGTGCACTATTACTTCGACAGTTTCATTTGGAAGGTGAGCGATCGTCGGGTGCAGGAGGGCCTGGCGTGAGGCGATCGAGTCAGAGCGTGTGTTGTGGTGTAACGATTGTGTTGTCGTTGTCGTTTGCGACTTGGTGTTGGTCGGAGAACCGTGCTGCGAGTGCGAGTGTGGTGGGCGGTGTTGTTGCGGTCGTGGCGTGGTTGGCCTGGTGGCGTGGGGGGCGGCTGATTGGCGGGGGAGGTTACCGGATTGTGTTGGTATTGGCGGCTCCGGCGGTGATATTGGCAGCGCTCGAGACGCTTGATGACGGCTTGGCTGATGCCGGCGAGATGTACCTGCGGGGTCGGGTGAACTATGCGGACGTGATGATTGGAGTGTATCCCGATCGCGATGGCTACCGCTTTCTGAAGGCTCAGCAGATGGGCCTGTGTCGTCAGCAGCCGCAGGGCGGTGTTGGAGCGTGTCGCGAGTTGGGGCCGGTGACACTGGAGCGGATTCAGGCCGAGTTGGAGCGGGCGTTGGCGACGGGGGTCACGAGCAATGAGGACCTGTTCCGAGTTTACTCGGAGGTGTTGAGCGAAGCGGGTGCCGGTTCGGCTGTGATCGAGCGGGCACGGTTGCGGTGGCATCGTCACCACCGGTAGCCGGTGAAGCCGTTTCAGCGATTCAGCGTATTGAGTTGTTGTCGAGCGGCATCGAGGTGTGCTCCGGTATCGCCGGCGTCTTCGAGCAGTTCGACGGCACGTTTGAGGTGGTGTCGAGCTTTTTCGACGCGGCCTTGATCGCGATAGACACTACCGAGTCCGAGTTGAGCGACTGCGAAGCGGGGTTGGATGTCGAGGGCTTTCTGGTAGTGGGTTTGGGCGAGGTCGGGTTGTCCGAGCGACTGGTGGGCGGCTCCGAGAGCAAAGTGAACGTGGTGGGCCTGGTCGGAGATTGGTTCGAGTTCGAGCGAACGTTTGTAGTGAGTGACGGCATCGGGGAGAGCTTGGAGTGCGGCGTCGACGAGGCCTCGGTTGTAGTGAGCCTTGGCGTTGTATCCGTTGGAGAGTGCCAGGGCTCGGTCGAACGACTTCCCGGCGTGTTGCAGGTCGCCTGCGGCGTAGTGCCGGGTTCCCAGGGCCAGGTGGGCGTGGTCGTAGCCGGGCAAGACGCGGACCAGGTGTTGATAGCGATTCAGTTTTCTTTTTGTGCGATCGGATTGTGTCGCGTCGAGTCCGGCGACAAACCACTGGCTTGTGGCCAGGACGGCAACGGCCAGGAAGAAGGGCGTCCACTTGGCTGCGTGAATCTGCCCGTCGGTCAGTGGTCGCGTCTCTTGAGGCTTGGTTCCGGGTTGGATGCCCAGAGCGGATTGAGTTCCGGATTCGCGGACTTTCCAGATGAACCCGTCGAAGTAGAAGTGGAGCAGGGTTGAGGTCCAGACGGCGGCGATCAGCATGTTCTGGATCGGGAGGATCGAGATACTCTGTTGAAAGTTGCTGACGAGTCCATAGCCGAAGACGAGTCCGATGTAGAGGCCGAGCATGGTGGTGCTGCGGCGGAACAGGAAGCGGGAGAAGCTGCCGACGTCCTGATTGCCATCGACTCGCTTGCGGTTGAAGACCCAGACGATGGCCAGGTACTGCACATCGTGGAAAATCTCGAACAGTGCGATCCCAAACAGGATGTTGTCGATTTCGACCATCGCATACCACCAGTAGGTGAAACTGATGGCGAGTGTCAGAAGTTTGAGCGGGTTGAGCGGATTGGCGGTCTTGTGTTGGAACAAGTGAGCGAAGTAGAGGACTGTGATTAGTGCTGTGGCGATGTTCGAGAGCAGTCGGAAGCCGTTGATCCAGGCCGGATCGATCAGCAGTCCTCCCGACTGGTGGAAGACTTCGAGCACTTGGTAGACTCGGCCGTCGGAGTTGACCAGGCCGGCTGCGAACCAGCCCAGGCACAGCAGCCAGTCTAGTTGTACGGTTCGCGGGTTGCGTTGTCCTTGTTTGGCATCGTAGATGCGAGCGAACCCGTAGACCTGCATCAATCCGTGCCAGAACCCCCACGCCACGAGGATCACCATCATTCCTTGCCTCAGTTCGGTGAACAGCAGTGGCAGGGTGGTGGCCAGCAGCAGTAGCGGGACGACGGTGAAGCGGACGCGAAAGCGACGAAACAGCGCGCGGTCGCCGTAGGCTCGCAACAGGCCGGGCAGGTGGTGTCCGGTGGCTCCAAATGCGGCCACGAAGCCATAGATCGAATCGGCCGAATACACCTGGCGCGAGACCCACAACAGCGGCAGAATGACCAGCGGTGTGGCAATGAACAGCAGCAGGTCCCAGCCGGCACCGATGATCCAGGGCGACGGGCGGATCGGGTCGGTTGAGGACGACGCGGCGGAATCGGCCTGGTCCGTCGCGTGGGTCAACGGATTGCTCCTGGACAGGGATTGGCCCGAGGGTGAGGAGATGGGTGAGGCTGCCGTTCGGGACGAGTCCCCGGGCGGTGGACTCAGTATACGAGCCATGAAGGCGAGACGTGAAGTGTCGCTCGGATCCGAGTGGGTTTCAGCGTTTGTCTGAGCGGTTGGGTCGCCGGGCTCGACGACCGGCCAGGGGATGGCGAGCCGGAAGAAAATGTAACCGGCTGGGGGGGCGGTCGATGTCTCGGTCACTGGACTTGGCTGGTGTGCCCGGTTGGAGATCTTGACGCGGGTCGGGAGCGATTCGAGGCCGAGGCGGCTTGGAGCGGGTGGCTTTGGTTGCGGTTGGTCGAGTTGAGGGGAGTGGAGGTGCGGGAGGTTCGCGTTGGCCGAGGGCGACTCGGACGGGTTGGGGTGTGGGAGGTGTCGTTGGGCTGGAGTCGGGCTTGGGCTTGGGCAGGGGTTCGGGTGAGGCCGTCGGCGTGGGTTTGGGGGGGATGGGTGTCGGTTTGTTCGTGGTTGTTGGTTGCGGGACCGGCGAAGTGTTGGCGAGTGTTGTGTTCGAGGTGACTCGTGGAGTTTCGGTCACGGAATCGATATTGGCTCGGCGTGGCGACTTCAGGGAGCGTGGTGGTCGTTCGGATTCCGAGCGGCTGTCCTGGATGGGAGTGGAGTTGGTCTTGGGAGTCCGGTGGTCGGCGTTGAGTGTCGGTTTGCGCAGGACCGCGGCGCCGACGACCCCGATCAGCAGGATGGCGAGTGCGAGTCCGACCTGTGTTTCGCGGTTCATGGTGCTAGTCTCCCGTCGTCCGGGTTGCCACGGTTCCGGCGGTGTGGAGTCCATTGGGGCGTGTACAATTATTGCTCATGTCGAAGAGATGGGTGGACGCAGGTCGATCTGGAGTCGAGATGTTGTCACACCGGCGGCGGCTGTGATCGGATGAATGGACTGGGGAAGGCGGGGCGAGTGGTCGGGAGGGTGGGGTTTTAGGGCTACCGGGTCGGGGATGTGCGTGTTGTGTCGGTTGTTCGTGTGAATTGTATAACAGGTTGTGAGGAGGCGGTTGGTGTCAGAGGCGTGTCATCCGTCGAGGAAGTCGATCGAGGCGTTGTTGTCCGAGTGTGTGCAGCGTCGCATTCGGCGTGGTGGACCGGGTGGACAGCGTCGGAACAAGGTCGAGACCGGCGTGTTGATCACTCATCAACCGAGCGGCATCGAGGCCGAGGCGAGTGAGCGTCGTCATGTGAAGGAGAATCTCCCGTTGGCGATCCGTCGATTGCGATTGGCATTGGCCGTCAGGGTGCGGGATGTCGAATGTGGTGGCCGAGGTGCTCGAGGCGGTCTGTCGTCGCGTTGGAGTTCACGTTGTCGCGGCGGTCGGATTGTGGTCAGCGAGACGCACGAGGACTTTCCCGCGCTGTTGGCCGAGGCATTGGACGTGTTGTGTGAAAAGGGCTGGGACATCCGTGCTGGCGCCGAACACCTGGGATGCACGACGTCTCAGTTGGTTCGACTGCTGCGACGTTGGCGACCGGCGTTGGGGTTGTTGAATCATCATCGCGAGTTATCAGGTGAGCACAGGCTGAAGTGAGGGGCCGGCTGGCCCGATAAGACTCGTTGACACACATCGTGGTCGGAATAGAATGTACAGAGGCGGGATTTCTGAGGGACATATCGGATGCCACGGACTCACCAGGGCCCCACGGCTTTGCATTTCACGGTGATCGTCTTGACGATTGCCACGGTGATGCTGATCGCGGCCACGTTCCTGTTTTACCGCGAGGGTCAGGAGATGCGTTCGGCGGTGCGTCGCGTCGAGTTGGAGCGTGAGGAGTTGACTCGGCAGATTCGCGATCAGGACGACCGGATCGTGGTCTTGAAGGAGGTGTTGGGTTACAGCCAGGCCGACGTGGGTCAGTCGGACGACCAGGATCCTTCGACGGTCACCGGCGCCGTAAGGACCGACATCCGTCGCATGCTGGGGCAATCGTCTTCGAGTCAGCCGGTATCGGCTCGGGAGGCAATGAGTCGATTGTCGAGTGAGCGGGACAATTTGGAGATTGAGCGAGACGCACTGGTCGATTCGAAATCGACGTTGCTGGCCAATTACCGAGCCTTGGAGCGAGTCTGGAAGGCTGTGCTCAGGCCCGAGCGAGAGGCGAGGCTGACGGCCGAGCGGGAATTGAAGACGAACGTGCGAGCTCGTGAGGAGGTGCTGTCGGAGAAGGAACGCGAGATTGACAGTTTACGTGCCGAGTCGTCAGGGCATCGCGACCAGATTGCCGAGTTGCAGCAGGCGTTGGAGAAGCAGGACACGGTGATGTTGCAGAAATTTGCTCTGCACCGCTCGACCGTCCGCCGACTCAACCGCATGCTGCAACGCCGAGAGGCTCATCGTTTCGAACGGTCCGACGGCAGGATCACGCAGGTGGACGATTCGGGTCGAATGGTCTGGGTGGATCTGGGTGCTTCGGACAAGCTGGTGGCGGGCATCCGCTTCAGCGTGTTCGACAAGTCGGCCGAGCAGGTTGGTGGTAGCCGTAAGGGGCTCAAGGGTGTCATCGAGATTTCCCGAGTTACCGGCCCGCATCGGTCTCAGGCCCGGGTCATCCAGCGTGAGCGGACGAATCCCTTGTTGACTGGCGACCTGGTCTTTTCGCCGATCTGGTCGGTGGGTCATTCCGAGAACTTTGCGTTGGTTGGGCTGGTCGACTTGAACGACGACGGCCGCAGCGACATCGAGGGCTTGCGTCGTTACGTGGCCGAATCGGGGGCCGTAATCAGCGTCTGGGTCGACGACTCGGGCGCTCGCAACGGGGGCACGGTCGACATGTCGGTCAAGTACCTGATCGTCGCCAACACTCCGACTCCCGAAGCGGCTCGCAACGACCTGCAGCGATCGGTCTACAACCGGCTGCTGGGGCATCTGACGTCGATGCGTGAGGAGGCTTACGATCACGGAGTGCGGGTGATCCGGCTGAACGATTTCCTGGCCTATATCGGCTACACCAAGGGTCTGGGCACCGGTTTGTCGGTCACTCGCGAAGGTGACCCGGGGACGGGTTCACGTACCAGTCCCCGCACGAAGCCTCCGCGCGTGTCGCCCGGAAAGACCTCACCACTCAGGCGTTCGCCTAAAACGCCTCCGTCGAAGGTCAGTGGTCGTTTCAGCAATTCACGAAGCGTGACGTCACCGGGCCGGTCGACGCCCGAGGGTGCCAAGCCCCGTTGATTGCCGGCGTGGTGGAAAGTCGCCAGCTGTGGACCCGGATCTGGACCGATCTGGGCCCGGCGCCGCTTGGAGTGGGTTCGCCGAGGGTGGGCGCCGACTGTTTACAGCGGCCAATGCGGTGGCGTATTCTGGATCGATCGATGGCCTGGCGGCGCGCCGCCAGGGGTGTCATCGGTTCAATCTTGACTCGGCAGGAATCCCGTCATGAACGCTTCACTCTGGGCCATAGTCGTCGTCTTTGTCACTCTGGGTCTCTCGCTACTGTTCGTGTTGATCAACGTGCTGGTCGCCGAACGAACCTCAAGGTCGAGCTGGGGAGTAGTCGGCGTGGGGCTGTTTGGCGTCCTGCTTGGGTGGGCTGCCTTCTACGGCGGCGTCGCCGTGAGCGGGCAGAAGATTGACTAGGCTGTCGTGGGATTTGAATCCGGAACGATCGACGTGCCGATCGAGAGCCGACCGGACGGCGAGTCGGATGGAGAGGGCGGCATGGGTGGCGACATGGGTGGCGGCA